>Ga0265297_10001243_pt1 | contig 61851 bp, 67 predicted proteins | sample Munlanlwell13791_FD_192502 | JGI IMG/M metagenome (GOLD analysis project Ga0265297, IMG submission 192502) | Leachate microbial communities from a municipal landfill in Southern Ontario, Canada - Leachate well 137-91 | ecosystem: Engineered > Solid waste > Landfill > Unclassified | place... | reverse complement strand
TGAAACATTGGATGATATTACCTCAGCTAACATTGATGTTAATACAGTCCGCTACATTGTTGACAGACCAAAAGCATTAGAGCTTTATGATGGAGGAGTAAGCGGTATACCCAAATCCGTCTCCTATGTCCTTTATGATGGCAACAGACGGCCAATTGCCTCTTATGCGACTGACAACAAAGCAATTAAAGACAATGGGGAAGTCAAAACAATTGTTGGTAAAACAACCTATGATACTTATGGCAATGCCTTATCCTCGCAATCATTCAAAGACTACGGCAAGCTTACTATTAAAAAAACCAATAACCGCTATCTTATTAAAACAAATGATCAAGGCCAACCAGTAATTACAGACCCAGTTCAAGCTGTAACAACATCAACTACCTATGACACAACATTCTCTGTATTCCCAAAAACAGTGACTGGTCCCTCATTTAACGATGGATCAGTAAATATTGCAACCTCAACCTATGACTTTGAGATCCCGGTAGATAAGAGGCCAAACTGGGGAATCTCATATGTGCTTGGTGCACCAATTGCTGTTTCCAACCCAAACGGACTTTTAACTGTAACTACTTATGACCAATTTGGGAGAGCAACAAGAGTCTTTAATCCGGGAGATGGCACAATTGCCGATAACAAGCCATCAGTCAGATACACCTATACAGATGGACTGGCAACAAGTGATTCTCCCAATTTCAAAGTCAAAACTGAGACCAAGACACTGAATACTTTAAATACAGTAACCTATCTATCATCCTATGTTTTCTATGATGATCTTGGCAAAAAGATACTAACCCAAGTTGAATCTGACGAAAGCAGTAAACCCTTTGTAACAAAAACTACCTATGATGCCTTAGGCCGTGCATATGAAAGTTATGCTTCTGAAAAAGTATCCATGACTCTTGGTACCTATTCATCAATCTCCCCAAGCATAAAAAGTACCAATAGCTACAATAAGTTTGGAGAGCTCGTCAGAGTAGTTAATCCCAACGGCAGCTGTTCCTTAACCAAATACGAAGGTAAAAAGACAGTCGCCTATGATGCTGAAGGCAACAGAAGTGAAGCTTATGAACCTACCTTCTCAGGATCAAATGCAGTTTCAAAGTCAATTGTCTACAACAAAACAGGGAAACTGGCTATGGCAGACAATAATGGTAATGTTGCAGGAGCATCAGATACCAATACTAACAACAAATCCATAATTGCCTCTTTAATTGAGAAACTATCAAACAGTCTTAAAACATTTCTTGTCAAGCTTGAGCTGCTTTTCCCATATAGGTCATCAAGAGCAGTTAACCTTAAGTCAGTAAAAGTTCAATCTTCACCAAGCGTCTGCAGTGCAGACGTTGAGAGTGCAAATTTCTATCCTGAGCTTGGCTACTCAATCTATACGATCAATGAGGCTGTGACTAATATATTGGGAGAGGTAACCTCAGCAATCATAAAAAGCAATGCTTCCGGTAACCCAATTATCTACCAGGTTGACTCATCCTATGATGGGTTCTCAAGATTCAGTAATAAAACTGATCCAGATTTAGGTTCGGTCACGACCCACTACTACAACGCTCAAGGACTGCCGCTTGTAACCCAAATTGGATCAGTTACCAAATCATTTGTCTATGATGCCTTAGGCAGGATAAATGATATTTATTCAGGCAACTGCTATGGTGACTTTACAACCCTTAACTGCAATACATCTGCTGCAACTCTTATCTCAAGAACAGAATATGATAATCCCTCCTATGGCGGAGTAAAAGCTAAAGGAAGAATTGTCCGTGAGATCACTCCCTCGCTTTTTGTCAAAACCTACAAATACGAAGGAGCAAAAGAGGGAGGGAGCGATATTGGTCTTCTTTCAAAGTCAACCCTTAAAATGTACGGGGATGGTAATAACTTCCTTGGTACTGATGAAGTTTATGAGGAATATGAATATGATAAGATCGGTAGACAAAAAACATCCAGGCTTAAAACCAATCCTGAGAAAACACCACTGACTGAAACCTTGACCAATGCCTACGATACATTAGGCAGAGTTTCCTCAATTTCAACCAACTACCAAGCCAGTAATACACAAGGAGTTACAGCTGATGTTCCAGTAGGTGGTAAATACTACAAAACAAACACCTACAACAAATTTGGACAACTGACAGAAGGACAGTACGGTAACAGTGTCAAAGAGAACTTCACCTATGATGAAGCAGGGAAGACTCTACGACTTTTAACCCATGGAGCAACAACAACTGATGGTAAGAGTATCTTTAACATGGTCTACAAGTCTTATGATAACCTAGGGAACATTACCTCCCTTTATGACTCTCAGATTGATACCGACAACACTGATTTTACAGATAACGAAACTACCAAAGACGATATTTACTATACCTATGATGCATTTTCAAGATTAACTAACTTTACCTATCATTCTTCCCACACCAAGCCAGCCGTATCCGGAGGATACAACTATGATGAACTAAGCCGGATGACTGTTAAAAACGAAGGGGGACTGAATCTAACCTTAGCTTACAATAATGCAACGCCAAAACATCTGCCAAGCAGCATCACAAATATCAATGGAGCTGCAGTTGATATTGGTATAGTAAAAGACAGCAATGGCAATGTCATAAAAGACTACAATGAAAAGTACATAACAACAAGAGATGCCAACTTCAGCTACAGTCTTACTTATGACAACAACAACAATCTTCAATCAGCCTCAAACCCCTCAAACCATAAGTTCGAATATACTTATGCCTATCCATCACAAAGAGTTAAAACAGTTGAGAAGAAAGACAATAATATCTTCAGTACCAATCTTTACCTAGGCGCGCTTGAGATTAAAAAGTACGATAAAGACGGGACAGTCATAACCGAAGTCCAAAGATACTATCCGTCAGGTACTGTAAGAAAACTCCTCTATACGGGTGATACATTAAAAGAAAACAAACTGTCTTATGCCATAGGTGACCATATCGCATCAACAAAGTCATATGCAGATAACACAGGTTACGATGATTCACAAACCTGCAATACCTATTACCCATATGGCACTCAATACAACTATGGCTGCAATGACCCGGATACTGCACACCGCTATACAGGACAGATTAAAGACAATAGCTTCATGGATCTTTATTACTACAACGCAAGATATTACAATCCAACTCTTGGAATATTTATGTCAGGAGATAAAGCTCAAGGACCAAATAGGTACTCATATGTAGGAGGTAATCCCATTATGAGAAATGATCCGAGTGGGAATGTAACAGATGCTTATGGCGGGGCATCCGCTCCTATTGAAGCTGCTTCTGACTGGAATGTACCGTTAATCAGATATCTTTCTGCTATGGGTTATGATCGAGAGCTAATGAACGCAAAGTTTGGAAGTTTTCAAGGTTATGTTCAAGCTGAAGGTCAACAGTATGTTTCCAATATGTATGAAAGTGCATCTTTTGCCAGCAGTTTGGCTTATGCAGGTAATGCGCAGAAGTTTATAGGGAACCAGGTAGCTAATAATAGAGCTCTTCCTGATACCTATAATTCAAGAGGGCAGTTTAAATTCAATCCAATCCAAAGTGCTGCAAGAACAAATGGTTCTTTATCGGATGTAAGCGGGAATCCTTCCACCACTGGTCCTTCCTCACAGCGATACGGAAATCTTCCCACTACTTGGGATGAGTCAACTGAATGGCTATCTAATCAACTTAGTGCTGACGCTGAAGATTATGGTAGTGCGACCAAAGTAAAAATATACTCTGATCCTAATGATAATAGAAACGGGTATTATGTCGAGGCTCTAGACGAAATTGGTTTAAACACGGAATATGACAAAAGTCCGGCAACAGCATTACATGAATACAGACATAGCACGGAAGGTCTTAGAGATATGATGGGACCAGACCCGGATCAATTACCCCTGAACATACTGCTCAAAGAGGGTGATCAATATATTAAGAGCGGAGATGTAACTCGTGTTAATGGAACTAAAACAACCGTATATACTCCTGACTATGTAAGAACTTTGTTCCAGGAAATAGATGCAGAAGGATTTGTACAGCAATCATTATTGGATAATGGTGCTCCGCCTGACTATTACCCGGGCAGACTGTCAAGATATCAAGGATTGATTGATGATGCTGATTTTCTTATTGATGTGTTATACCTATTGGCTCAACCCGAATAATTGTTTCTCACGCAAGATCTTTATCTTGAGTCTTACCCGTTGATCAGTAAATTGCCTGGATGTTATAATCGCCGTTATTTTTTAGAATAAACGCTTTTCTTGGATAAAGAGGTAATGACAAAGCGATTTTATGTTGCGGTATCAAAACCTTGCCAACATAGTTAGGCAACTCTTTATAAGCTTTCCCATATATATAAACCCGATTCTCATCAAAATAATATTGGGCTGTAAAAAAATCCAGAACATCGCTAACATAAAGTAAATCTTTTTCGTTGGCCAGTTTTTTTATTTCGCGTATTTTTCTTCTCAAATCCGTCTTAGATTGAGAAATAACAGTTTGTTGATGGTAATACAGCGTAACAATAAAAAGAAAGCTTAGTATTATGTTACGTAACGGGTTTTTTACTCTTTCTAAAATGTAGATCATCAAAATCAAAAAACCAAAAACAGAAAAAACAAAATATCTGATGAGAAAAAGAGGTTTAATAAAAGAAACCATAAAGACAATGATTGGGGTAAAAAATGCCCAGATAACTAATAAAATCAAATTGGATCGTTTTTCGTAATATGGACGGATTCTCATTTTTGACAATCTGATAACAATTAGCGATATAACAATACAGACGATTACACTGAGATATGTATAAGGTAATAGCAAACTCTCTTTTACACCGGTTAAAAAAATTATTGGCAGGTTAAGAAGATTCTGTATCTGCGGCAGGCTGATCCAGAAAGGATCATAAACAGAAGAGTTTTTTTGAAACAGAACAAACAATGCCCAGGGTAAAAAAACCATTATCGGGATAGCATAATATAACCAATGTCTTTTTTCCCGCGAGGGATAAACCTTTAAATAAATTACCTGTCCCAACCAGACAAAAATCATAAAATAATGAGTATATAAACCCAGGATAACAGCGATGATATAAAGACGGGAATTTTTTTTTATTAGCAAAAAGAATGAAAAGGCAACAAAAAATGCGAGCATGGAATACATCCTTGCTTCAAATGCATAGAATACAAGGACAGGATTAATAGCAACGTATAACAAATAAATAAATTTTTTCTTAAGACCAATTCTGAAAAGTTCAGACAAAATTAAGAAAACGACAAATAAAGTAGCCATATAAAAAATAAGTGATACAGATCGAAGCGCAATCTCACTTTTTCCGAAAAGATATACCCAAATTTTAATTAATAAATAATAAAGAGGCGGATTAAAGTCTTTAGCTGTATAAAACAGTATTTTTCCAAAACCTTGCTGAGATAAACTATAGGTAAAGGCCTCATCTCTCCACAAACTTTGAGTTAAAAAACTAAGGCTTGTTTTTGTAAAAATCGTATTCAGTAAGTTAAACATATTTATCGAGTTATACCTTTTCCGTTACTTGGTATTTAATTTTTTTTCCAAACAACAATCTTGTGTGGGCATCTAATGCCGGTAAAGAAGAAAGAAAAAAAGAAACGACAGGAAGTAGATACCATTGGACAATAAGTAACGGTAACTGGGTGTAGCTGGTTTTTTGGTTTACTTTTTGTCTTAGTTTCAAATCAAGATAGACGTACAGGACCAGCATCGATGATGCAAACGAAAGAATTAGTCCGGATAGTTTTGGCAATATAAACCCCAGAACTGTCCGTTTAAAAATAGGGTTGATCAAGGGAGGGATTGACGCAGACAAAGTTAAAATAAAAAAAGAGGTCGGCCACAGCAGATGACTTTCAATTAAAAAAAGTACTTTCCTCATTTTTTTCAGGAAATTAATGTGAGGAGTTGTGAATAATTTATTTATCGCATAAGGAACGTCGCTGACTCCCCAAGCCCAGCGTTTTTCCTGTTCATAGCGATTGGTTAAAGTTTTAATTACCGTTCCGGAATAGACAGCATCACCGCCAATGATTGTATACAAAGGAATTGTTTTAACTTTTTCTCCTAAGGCAAAAAAAGCCTGGTAATAAACGTGCCAGTCTTCGGGAATGATATTTACATCCCAGAAGTTGATTTTTTGCAATAATTTAAGGCTCGTAGAATAAGTCGATATTTGAATCAGGTTTTCTTTATTCGAAAGGAGCGATAATCGAAGCACTGATGACAATGTCGCCTGAATTCTCACGAAGAAAGGCAGCTGCCAGAAATTATTGTAGAGAAGAACTGGTGCCCAATAAAAATGATACAGCCGGTCCTGATCCTGAAGATACCTGTGGGTTAAATAGGAAAAATAATTCTTTGGCAAGCGACTATCAGCATCACAAACCGTGATTATTATTTTTTCCGGATCAAGTTTATTTTCTTCCGCATATTTCTCAATGATTTTTCCAGCATAGGTTTGGTTACTGGCTTTTCCCTGGACTTCATTTTCGACAAGAGTATGATAGCAATCAATAATTTCATTAAAAAAAAAGCTGAATTTCTTTTCTAGAATTGCGCATTTTTCCCGCGCTTCATCTTCTTCTTTTTTTTCAAAAGCCAGAACTAAATAAATATTTTTATAAGGATAATCATTACGGATAAAAGAGTTAATCGTAGACTCAATTTTGTAGATTGGTTCTTTATAGTTTGGAATAATAATAAAATGCTTGATTGTTTGAGCTAATTTTAATTTTGTTAATTTTTTTGCATAATTTATCCTGTTTTCTTGGTTAATTCTTTGGAATGAAAGTGATGCATAATAAGCATTGGTGATTGATTTATATAAGAAATACAGTTCGAAAGCAATTATGAAATAAGCTACCAAAGCGGGATGAAACGGCGATAACCAGATTGGTACCGTAATAATCAGCCAGCTTAACAAAGGAATGGCGATTTCAGATAAACGATAAAAAAGTCTTGACCGAACAATCCGATCTATCATAAATTTATTATACACTACTGCCAGGCATCGCAGATAATTTTATACAAACAATAATCACACCAGCGGCCGACCCTGGGAATAAAGTTGTCATTCCGTATTTCCGACACTATTTTTACAACCTTTTCCTTTACCTGCATTATTTCCTCTTCTGTCCTTTGCATGGGGACACCCTCGTTATCTTTTAAGTAAAAGAAAGTCAGACCGATTTGGTTAAGGGGTTTATTGAAGGTGCCGCGATCTGTCGCGGCAAGAGCATATAGCGAAAGCTGTAAACTTTTGCTAAGTATCTTTTTATCAGGTTTTTTCCCGGTTTTATAATCGATAATATTGATTTCATCATTGTTTTTCAAGTCAACTCGATCTATTTTACCGGTCAAACTTATGTCCGAACATATTTTTATTTTAAATAATTTTTCCAAGGATATAATTTTTAGGTTATTCTGGTGAAATTTATCAAAATAATCCTGGAGTATTTTCTCACCTTCTTTCTTGACTTTTTCCTGATGAGCTGTTGAACCATATCCAATTGGTATCCAGGATTGATGGTAAAGCTTAATCAGTAAATCTTTGTTGACAGATTTTTTTTCGACATACATAGAGTAAAACTTATATAGTGTTTTATGGATTGTGCTCCCAAACGAAGCGGCTGAATTGGGAATGGTTGGGATATTCAAAATATAAGCATATTTGTATTGCAGCGGGCAGGTTTCATAAGTTTCCAATTGGGAATAAGAAAAATTCTTTACGTTATGCCTGTTCTTAATAATTTTTGGCTCAATTTTTTTGAAATCGAAGATGGATAGCTGATTATTTTTTTCCTTGACCGTCTGATAACATTTGGCAATAATTTCCTTATCTAATATTTCATTAATAAACGGAGACAGCTTTTTTTCCCTTTTGTTTTCTCCATAGAATCTGGCTGATGTAATGATAATTTTATCTTTTGCCCTTGTAAGGCCCACGTAAAAAAGACGTCTTTCTTCTTCCAGATGATAATCACCCTCCGGAAGCGTTTCTTTTATTAATGCTTCGGGTATTGGGATAAGATCACTTTTCTTCGTAGTAGGGAATCGGCCGCTGACTAAGTTAACTATAAAAACTACGCGAAATTCCATTCCCTTGGCTGAATGAACGGTTAAGATGTTAACGGCATCATATAAATCTGCAGTTATTTTTTCTGATTCCGGCGATTCCCCAAGCTCAAGGCTCATCTCAATAAATTCAATCAATGCAAAAACCGAGGCATCCTCGTGGGTATTCTCAAAAGTTTTAAGACGGTCAAAGAATCTGGTAATATTTAAAGTTTTTTTTTCATCATTTTCTGATTCAATATTGGCGATTTTGTTTAGGTAACCGCTGTCCTGGAGAAAAAAATAAAGTATTTGGCCGGCTGTTTCTTTGGTTAAAAGAGAGATATGCCGTTTGATCATTTTATAAATAGTCAGCAATTTAGATCGAGTTATTTCCTGAATAAGGGGAAGGTATTTTCTATAGATTTCAAAATCTTTCTGATAGATGTCCTGGTTCCAAAATCCCAGATAGATTTCAATAAATTGGAACAAAGGAAGACTTGTTTTCTTGGCAGCAGATGATAACAGCATAATGTCTTTACCGTCTAGGGCAAAAATATCCATGGCAAATATTCGGAATAATGAAGCAGAGTCTTCTAAGTTTGTAAGGAATTTCAGATAAGCAATAAGATCCTTAATTTCCGGTTGTTTGAATAAAGCGCCAGGACCAAGAATCTGGTAAGGGATTCCGTTCCGATATAAAGACCTGATAAATGGCTCGCTATGTTTATTGGCTCTGACAAGCAAAGCAATATCCGAGTAATGGTACTGCTTATTTAATTTAATAATTTCCTGAGCAAAGTAGTCCGCCTCATCTTCAATGTTGCCAGCCAAATAAAAGTGAACGGCATTTTTTTTATCCGGGTGAATGCTGATCAATTTTTTCGATATGCCAAGTTTTGCCTCCAGGGTATCAGGATCATTATTTTTTATTAATCTATAAGCCTTATCGAGGATGGTTTGATTGGAGCGGTAATTTTTGACTAAAGTTACCTGTCTTGCGTCCGGATAGTCCTTCATAAAGGACATGATATTTGAAACAGAAGCTCCACGAAACTTATAAATTGCCTGAGAGTCATCGCCGACAACCGTGAGATTTGGTTTATGTTTCGGAGGGCACAGTAATTTAAGTAAATTATATTGACAGATATTCGTATCCTGGAACTCGTCAATAAGAACATATTTATAGATTGACTGATATTTCTTAAGGATAACTTTACGCTTTCTTAAAAGCTGGTTTAAATAAAAAATCAGATCTGAAAAATCAGCTACGTCTTCCTTGATTTTTAGACTTTGGTATTTTTTATAGGCGTGGGCAAGTTCTAACGACTTCTGTTTTTCTTCGGGGTCGGCCGATTTTTTTTTAACCCAGGCCAAATATTCATCCGGACTGATATCCTCATCTTTAAGCCGCGAAAAATGCTTAAGCATGCCATCAATGAACCTGTTCGGATTACCCATGGGCCGGTAATAGTTGAGGTCAAATAAAAAAAGATTTTTTTTAAAAAAAATAATAGTTTCTGCATGGGTTAAAATCCGGTAACCGGGATTAAGTCCAATATGAATTGCCTCATCTCTTAAAATTCTATCGGCAAAACCATGGTAAGTAGATATCCACATCTGAAAATATCCAAAAGGCAAAGCCTTGTCCACTCTTTCTTCCATTTCCTGAGCGGCTTTATCAGTAAAAGTCAGGGCCAGGATTTCTTCCGGGCGAGCCAGCTTAGTTTTTATCAAGTGCTTGATTTTTTCAACTAAGGTTAACGTTTTTCCCGTTCCGGCTCCGGCGATGATCATTAACGGACCGGAGTTATACTTGATGGCCTGTTTTTGATCACGATTAATATCAAATTTTTTATCTTTGATCATAGATGCATTTTACTAAATAAATGCAGAATGTTAAATCTTAGCGGAGACGGAGTTTCTTAAAGCGGTTTCTTTTCAGGAATATTTTCTGGCTTTATAGAAAGCCTCATATACGGCAACGAAAAGGAAAAGGCATTCAACAAAGAAGAATGCCGGTGATAAATACCCCGTACTTTTACAACAGCTGAATAATAAATAATAAATGACTATTGGCAGAGTTGAACTGTGCAGTGATATTTGCCAGACATACTTAAAACGATGTTTTTTGCGCATAATCAGAAGGAAGATCAGGTAGATCAGTAAGCTGGCAATAAATGAGTATATAAACAATTTTATTAAGAGACTGATATTAATGTATATATAGAATATTATTACTCCGATAAAATGCCATCTTCCTATAAAAGAGGCTAGTGCAGCAATTTTATTTCTGAACTGAGCTATTTTTGATTTATTGATGTTTTGATTTCCGAAGTATTCCAGAGGAAGAACCAGATAATCAGCATTGCCTTGGTGTTTTCTCACAATCAATTTCCTGCCAGTGATTAACAGCGAACTAAAATATTGATTAATGCGTTCCGAGTCTGCAGACTCATCGATAACTAAAGGAAGTATTTTTTTATCACCTTGTTTTACCCACATAAAATATGGCCGGTTATAATTAGTTTTTAATACTCCCTGTTTCAGATAAATATTCAGATTATCCGGATATTTTTCTAAGCCTTGAATAAAACCCTCAAAATAATTATTAAGCTTCCATGATTTATATCGGTTAACTAAAAAACCGGTATAAATTAAATTTGCTAAAAAAATAAATACAAGAAAATACCTTAATGAGAACGACAGTCCGGTATGTGGTATTTTTTTGTAATATTGGTTATTGGGAATAAAGCTATTCAGTAAAATATGAAAAAAGGTCTTGACTTTTGGCATAGTTAGTTTTATCATAAGATAGCAAAAAAGAATATTCAACAACATATTTTGTGTTGTTGTATTTTTTTTATTTCAAGCTAAATTATTAATTTATTTTATTATTATGGCACAAGGCGTATTTAATCGTAATAAACCTCATCTTAATATTGGAACTATTGGTCACGTAGATCACGGAAAAACAACCACAACATCAGCTATTCACTATGTATTATCAAAAAAAGGTCTGGCAAAATTCCTGAAATATGATGAGATAGACAAAGCTCCAGAAGAAAAAGCACGTGGAGTTACGATCAATTTACACCATTCTGAATATGAGACTGAAAAAAGACATTATGCTCATATTGATGCTCCAGGTCATGCCGATTATATTAAAAATATGATTACCGGTGCCGCACAAATGGATGGAGCTATCCTAGTGGTTTCCGCTCCGGATGGACCAATGCCTCAAACAAGAGAACATATCCTATTAGCAGGGCAAGTGAATGTTCCTGCGATAATTGTTTACTTAAACAAGGTTGACATGGTTCAGGATAAGGAAATTCTTGATCTGGTTGAAATGGAAGTAAGAGACTTGTTGACAAAATATGGTTTTCCTGGCGATAAAGTACCAGTAATCAAAGGTTCTTCGCTCAAAGCTCTTCAAGACGATCCGGAATCAATTAAAGCGATTGAGGATTTAATGAAGGCAGTTGATGAATATATTCCAGAACCTGTCAGGCCAATAGAAAAACCATTTTTAATGCCGGTTGAGGATGTGTTTACAATCTCAGGCCGTGGTACGGTAGCTACAGGAAGAGTTGAAAGAGGATCAATAAAAGTGAATGAAGAAGTCGAAATTATCGGGTTAAAGGAAACAAAAAAAACAGTTATAACAGGAGTCGAGATGTTTAGAAAAACACTGCAAGATGCCAGAGCAGGAGATAATGTCGGATTGCTTCTGAGAGGAATTGAAAAAGACGACATTCAAAGAGGCCAGGTAATAGCAAAACCAGGGACAATTACTCCTCACACTGAGTTTGAAGCGCAGATTTATGTTTTGACTAAAGAAGAGGGAGGTCGTCACACGCCATTTTTCAATGGATACCGACCGCAATTCTATATCAGAACCACTGATGTTACCGGCGAATCTACCTTACCAGCTGGAGTAGAAATGGTTATGCCCGGAGATAATGTAAAAATTACCGGAAAACTTATTTATCCAGTTGCATTGGAAGAAGGTCAGAAATTCGCTATTAGAGAAGGTGGACATACAGTTGGTGCCGGTGCGGTAACCAAGATAATAAAATAATTAATATGTTTTAATTATTAGGGAACGGTTTATTATACCGTTCCCTATGCACTTTTATACATATGCCAAAAGGGAGAATTAGGATAACTTTAAAAGCATACGATCATCGCCTGATTGATGAAACGTGCCAGAAAATTGTTGATACGGGCGTTAAAACAGGGGCTTCAATAGTTGGCCCAGTACCTTTACCGACTAAAAAGGAAGTATATGTGGTTAATAAATCGTCTTTTATCGATAAAGATTCCCGTGAACATTTTGGTCTTAAGATCCATAAAAGACTGATTGACATCGTTAATCCTACCAATCAAACAATTGACTCGCTGATGCACTTAGAGTTAGCTGCGGGCGTTGAGGTCGAAGTAAAGATGTAAATAAGTAATCCCTTGACCATTTTAAGGTGCTGTTATATAATAATCAACACTGTTGTTACAAATCAGATTGTAAAATTCTAGCCTCAATCTGGGGCTTTTTTGTTTTTATTGACTTATGGCAGGTTATATTTTAGGAAAAAAGGTAAATCAAACTCAGGCTTTTGACGATGATGGGGTAAGGATTCCGGTTACCTTCATTGAGACTGCTTTGTGTTATCTTATTGACGTATGGACAACCAAACCCAAGAACTGTTTGGTTATGAAACTGGGTTTTGGCCAAACTAAAAGTATTAAAAAACCAGTCCAAGGAGAACTTAACAAAGCGGGAATAAAAATCCCGCTTCATTTTTTAAGAGAATTCCGTTTTAAAGGTTTTCCAGAGTCGATAAAAACATTTTCAGAAGATAAACGTCAAGGACTGCAAATTGGAGACCAGAAAATTTTCACCGGTGAGAAAATAACACCAGGGCTTTTTTTTAAGAAGGGCGATCTGGTTGATGTTTCCGGTATTTCCAAAGGAAAAGGTTTCCAGGGAGTTGTCAAAAGACATCATTTTGCCGGTGGATCAAAAACCCACGGACAGTCAGATAGATTAAGAGCCCCAGGCGCGATTGGTTCGACAACAACACCTGGCAGAGTCTATAAAGGAAAACGCATGGCAGGCAGAATGGGTGGAGAGAGAAAAACCCTAAAAAATCTTAAAGTAGTTGAAGTTAACGATAAAGGAATCCTGGTTAAAGGACTGATCCCCGGAGCGAAACGAAGCTTAATAGAAGTTAGACAGGATAGATAAAAATGCCCAAAATTACTAAAAGTTCACAAAAGGACGCAACAAACAATCTTTTAATTAAGGTCTATGCTCAAGATGGCGAAAGCAGTAACAAGGTTAAGCTCGAAAGCAGGATTTTTGACCAGCCGGCCAATAAAAAATTAATTGCCCACTATGTCAGATATTATCAAGCTAATCAAAGACAAGGGAATCAATCTACGAAAACCCGCGGTGAAGTTACAGGATCAACCAGGAAAATATACAAACAAAAAGGCACTGGTAGGGCCCGTCATGGAGATATTAAAGCATCTATTTTTGTTGGAGGAGGGATTGCTCATGGGCCAAAACCAAGAGATTATTCCTTGAAAATTAATAAGAAACAAAAGAGGCAGGCGCTTTTTCAAACCTTAAGCCTGAAAGCAAAAGAGAACAATATTCTCGCCATTAGCGACGATTTAACTAAAATAAAACCGAAGACAAAATTATTGGCAGAATTTTTAAAAAAAATCGGCCTTAATGATGAAAAAACCCTGTTAGTATTAGCCAAAAAGGAAAAATCAAATTTAATATTGGCTTCCAGAAATTTGTCCGGTATAGAGATATCCGATGCCATGTCAATTAATCCTTTTATGATTTTGAAAAACAGAAAGATTTTAATTACAGTTTCAGCCTTAGATTTATTACAAAAATATTTCACAAAAAATGAAGATTAATGAGATTATTTTCAAACCGGTTTTGACAGAAAAAGCTACTAATTTAGCCAAAGATAGCGTTTACTGTTTTGAGGTAAATGTCAAAAGTAATAAAAATATGATAAAAGAGTCAATTGCAAAAATATTTAAAGTCAAAATAGCCTGGGTAAAAACCATTATCAGAAAAGGCAAGATAAGAAAGGTCGGCCGAAGAATGATAAAAAAAAAGCTGGCCCAGACAAAATTGGCTTTGGTTAAAGTTAAAGAGGGGAAAATTGACCTTTTTCCTCAAACATAATAAATATGTCTAAACAAAAACTTAGCAGTATCCAACCGGAAAAAAGCCTGGTTTCGATCTTAAAGAAACACTCGGGCAGGAATAATGCCGGTATAGTAACCGTCCGCCATCAGGGTGGACGTCAAAAAAGATACTATCGTTTGATTGATTTCAAACGGGATAAAAGAGATATTGAAGCTAATGTGATCAGTATTGAAAAAGATCCGAACAGGAATTCGTATATTGCCTTAATTCAATACAAGGATGGCGAGAAGAGATATATTTTACAGCCGAAAAATCTGGCAATTGGAGATAAAATCATTGCAGGTGATAGCGTGGAGATAAAGATTGGCAATGCCCTGCCATTAAAAAATATTCCTCTGGGAATAGAAGTTCATAATATTGAATATTATCCCGGCAAAGGTGGTCAGATGGTGCGTGGAGCCGGTACGACCGCTGTTATTTTAGCCAAGGAAAATAATTATGTCCATATTAAAATGCCTTCCGGAGAATCAAGAAAATTTTTTCAGGATTGCTACGCAACCATTGGCCAGGTCGGAAATATTGAACATAAGGATGAATTGGTCGGCAAAGCGGGTAGAAATATCTTGAGAGGAATCAGACCGACCGTTAGAGGTACAGCTCAAGATCCGCGAAGTCATCCTCATGGAGGCGGTGAGGGCAAAGTCGGAGAAGGTATGCATCCAAAGACCCCTTGGGGTAAACCTGCCAGAGGAAAAAGAACCCGCAATCGGGATAACTGGACAAATAAGTTAATTATTAGCAGGAGAAAGTAAGTTATGGAATCAACAACCTATCAAAAAAACATTAAGATTTCACCAAAAAAACTTAGGGTTTATCTTAACTCAATAAAAAAACTGACCCCAGTCGAGGCGGTTAATCTATTGTTTTATACTCAAGGCAAAGCCGCGTTAGTTTTTCATAAAGTTTTAAAGTCGGCTATAAACAATGCAAAGAATACTTTAAAAATCGATTCAAGTTTGTTAAAATTTAAGGTTCTGACAATCGATGAAGGACAAAAAGTAAAACGGTCTCGCCCGGGAGGAAGAGGAACAGCAAAACCTTTTAAAATGAGATATTCCCATATTAAGATAATATTTCTCGCAGAGAAAAGTACTGATGGGCAATTGGCAAAAAAAACCAAGACATCTATAAAAACAAAGGAAAACAAACCAAATCCTAAGAAGAAGACGGCGGATGAGAAAATTAAATTGCCATTAAAAATTAAAAGAAAAAATAATGGGTCAAAAAGTTAATCCAAGAGGTTTAAGGACTGGCATAATTTTTAACTGGACATCAAGGTGGTTTTTTTCAAATAAAAAATCATACCGTGACGCTTTAATATCAGACATCAGAATAAGAGAAACCTTAATGGACAGATTTAATTTTGCCAATATAACTCAGGTTGATATCGAAAGAGCAATTAATAAAATTACCACAATCATTTATTCGGTAAAACCGGGAATGATCATTGGTAGAGGCGGAAAAGGGCTTGAAGACGTAAAGAAATTAGTATTAAGCGGTCTAAGACTTGGTAATAAAAGTAAAGAAGTAAAAATTGATTTAAAAATTGAACCAGTCAAAAAACCTTATCAAAATGCTTATTATATTGCTCAATCCATTGCGGACAGACTGGTTAAGGGTTTTCCCCACCGGTCAGTAGTTCATAATATGATTAGCCGAGCCAAAGAAGCAGGGGTTAAAGGAATCAAAATCCAGCTTGGAGGAAGAATTGCCGGAGCTGAGATATCCCGGAGAGAGAAGTATTTCGAAGGTTCTGTTCCGACTTCAACCATCAGGGAGGATGTTGATTTTGCGCGTTTTGCAGCCTTGACAAAGTCAGGCTATATTGGAATCAAGGTGTGGTTATGTAAGTAAAACAAATTGTATAGTTTTCAAATTATTTAATTATGTTGGCACCTAAAAGGCAAAAGTATCGTAAACAATTTCGGGGCACTTGGAGAAGAATAGCCGTTAAAGGTGACAAGCTTAACTATGGATCTTTTGGTATCAAAGCAGTTGAACCAGGCTGGATAAAAGATCGTGAAATTGAATCGGTAAGAGTTATCCTAGCCAGAGCAACAAGAAAAAGCGGAAAATTTTGGATAAGGATATTTCCAGACAAACCATATACTAAAAAACCACCGGAAGTAACGATGGGTGCAGGAAAAGGCGATGTAGCATATTTTGTAGCATCGGTAGTTCCAGGAAAAGTACTTTTCGAGGTAGACGGACTAACTAGAGATATCAGCTCTGATGTTATGAGAACAGCGGGTTCAAAACTGTCAGTTAAAACTAAGTTTGTTGAAAGAAATACATGAAAAAACAATCAGAAAGTATAAGAACCAAGTCATCGAGTGAACTGAATAAGGACGTCGGACTATTGAGGCAGGAAATTGCTAAATTAATTTTAGAGAGTAAAGTAAATCCAAACAAAGATACAAACTTTATTTACAAGAAGAAGAAAGAATTGGCTTTAACGTTATCAGTTATAGCAGAAAAGAAATTATCGGAAAGTTAATAAAACACTATGGCTAAAGTATTGACTGGAAAAGTTGTTTCAACAAAAATGCAGAAGACTATTGTTGTTGATGTTGAAAGGAAATTAAGACATCGTTTATACCGAAAAGTAATTGTCAGACACAAAAAATATAAAGTTCACAATGAAAACAAGGATGTTAAGATTGACGACATGGTAAAAATCAGGGAAGTTAGACCAATTTCGAAAGAAAAGCATTTTGAGTTAATTGAAATAATAAAATAATTATGTTGCAACAAAGATCAATTTTAAACGTCGCTGATAATACCGGAGCCAAAAAAGTTGCTTTAATCGGTATGACAAAAAAAGGCAATCGAAAATTATCATATCTTGGTGAAATAATTAACATTGTTGTTAAGGAAGCGATCCCTTATGCTCAAGTAAAAAAAAGCGAAGTGTTACCGGCAGTTATTGTCAGAACAAGAAAAGAGTTTAGACGTAAAGACGGTAGCTATATTAGGTTTGACGATAATGCCTGTGTCATTTTAGCAGGAAAGGACGTAAAAGATCCAAAAGGAACAAGGGTATTTGGACCGATCGGTAAAGAAGTTAAAGACAACGGTTTCTTAAAAATTGCCAGTCTGGCCGAAGAAATCTATTAATATATGAAATTACGTAAAGGTGATAAGGTAAAAATAATCAGCGGTAAAGATAAAGGACGTCAGGGGAAAGTGGAGAAGGTATACAAAAAAACCAGGAAACTAGTTATCCCCGGAATTAACCTTTACAAAAAACATGTCAAAAAAAATGAGCAAATGCCGCAAGGTGGAATTATTGAAATTCCCAGGCCAATAAATATATCAAATGTTTCTCTTATCTGTCAAAAATGTAGTAAAACTACCCGGGTCGGTTATATTATCGAAGACAATAAGAAATTACGGATTTGTAAAAAATGCAAAAGTAAATTATAAAAATAAGATATTTTATGAATAATAATAGTTCATACAATCAGGAGTTAATATCAAAGCTGCAAAAGGAGCTTAAAATTACTAATCCGATGCGACTTCCAAAGCTAGTGAAGGTTGTTCTTAATGTTGGAGCCGGTGAAGCGGTCGAAAGTAAAGGCGTTCTGGAAAAAATACAGGAACAAATCACTCTGATTGCTGGTCAAAAGGCGATTATTACCAAGGCCAGGAAATCTATTTCAGCCTTTAAAATAAGGGTTGGACTTCCAATTGGGGTAAAAGTTACTTTAAGAGGGAAACGAATGCATCATTTTGTTGATAAACTGATAAGAATAGTTATCCCAAGACTGAGAGATTTTAGAGGCATAGACAATAAATGCATTGACCAAAATGGGAATCTTAACCTTGGTTTTCCCGAGCAAACAATATTTCCCGAAATAGATTTCGATAAAGTTGATAAAATAAGAGGTCTTGAAGTAACTATAGTTACCAACGCCAGGTCCAGGGAAAAAGGTGAAAAATTATTTGAATTATTGGGAGTTCCTTTTAAAAAATAATATTATGGGAAAAAAATCAACTGAGGTAAAATTCCAAAAAAAACAGAAATATAAAATCAGATATCATAACTTATGTCCTTTTTGCGGCCGAAGCCGGGCATACATCAGAAGATTCGGGATGTGCAGGATTTGTTTCCGATACAGAGCATTAAAAGGAGAAATTCCCGGAGTTAGAAAAATTTCCTGGTAAAATACTATGACAAGATCAAGAAAAAAAGGCCCGTATATTGATGAAAAATTGTTGAAAAAGGTATTGAAACAAAAACAATTAAGAGAAAACGAGGTTATTAAGACCTGGTCAAGAGATTCGCAAATATCGCCGGATTTTGTCGGGCATAAAATTGGAGTTCACAATGGAAGAAAATTTATTGAAGTGCTTATCTCTGAAGCCATGATTGGACATCGCTTAGGAGAATTTTCTTTAACAAGGACCTTTAGAAGTCATGGCAAGGTGACGAAAAAGTCATCAGAACCAACATAAAATAATATGGAAAAATCAATTATTGATATGATGATCAGAATAAAAAACGGTTATTTAGCCAGGCTGAGTACCGTGGAAATGCCTTATTCAAACTTCAGCGAAGCAGTACTGAAAAAAATATTAGATCTGAAGTATATTAAGAGTTATTCTATCAGTGAAAAAAAATTTAAGAGTTTAATAATTGAACTTCTCTATGAAGATGGCAATCCCAGAATGACTGATATTAAGATCTTTTCGACCCAAGGCAGAAGATGGTACATTTCCCACAAAAATATTAAACGAGTATTGGGAGGTTTTGGTAACTCAGTTATTTCGACATCAAAAGGTATAAAAACCGATATTGAAGCGAAAGCGGAAAAAATCGGCGGGGAATTGTTATTTAATATTTGGTAATTATTATGTCTAAAATTGGCCAGCAGCCTATTATTGTTCCCGGCACTGTCAAGGTGGAGATCAATAAAAATAAAATAAGTATTCAAGGCAGTGAAGGTAAAATCGAAATAGAGTCACCCAGAGAAATAGCAATTACTAAAGAAGAGAATACTCTCTTAGTTAAAAGAGCTAGCAATTGGAAGAAAATTAAATCGTTGCATGGGCTTTACCGGCAGTTGGTAGAAAATGCTGTAATTGGTGTAGAAAAACCATGGATAAAAAAACTAGAGATTGTCGGAACAGGTTTTAACGTTAAACCTCAAGGAGAAGATTTGGTTTTTCGCCTCGGTTATTCGCATCCGGTTGTTTTTAAAAAAATTTCAGGGATAAAATTTCAGGTTGAAGGCAACAACAAAGTAACCGTAAGCGGTTGTGATAAACAACTGGTTGGTCAAACAGCCTATCAGATCAAAATTCTCAGAAAGCCTGACGCTTACAAAGGTAAGGGTATTCGCTATGAGGGTGAAAAATTAAGAATTAAGCCTGGAAAAAAAGCCAAGGCTGCAGGAGCTCCGGCTTAACCATAACTAAACATGAAAAACGAAAAATACAACCGTATAGCTAAAAGAAAAAAACGAGTCAGTTTAAATATTGTCGGTACGGATAAAAGACCGCGAATCTCAGTTTTTAGATCTAACCGATACATATATGCACAGGCTATTGATGACATAAAAAGAGTTACTGTTGCCTCGGCATCAGGTTTATCCGATACGAAGGAATCAAAAAAAATTAACAAAGTCAATCAGGCAAAAGAAGTGGGTAGAAAACTGGCTGCTAATCTTAAAAAGATAAAGATCACTCAGGCGATTTTTGATAGAAGTATTTATTCTTATTTAGGCAGAGTAAAAGCAGTGGCCGAAGGTCTGAGAGAAGAAAATATAAAGATTTAATTACAAGTTGTGAGGATATACTATTTGTATGGTCGAGGAAAAAAGAGAAGAAAAAAAAATTGAGGAAAAAGTTTTATTAATCAGAAGAGTATCGAAAAAAATTACCGGAGGAAATTACGTAACTTTTTCCGCCCTGGTTGCGGTTGGTGATGGTCAGGGGAGAGTCGGTATTGGTATGGGAAGATCGCAGGAAGTTCCCCCGGCTATTCAGAAGGCGATAAGTTATGCCAAGAAACACATGATAGCCGTACCGATGTATAAAAACTCTATTCCCCATGAAGTAATGTTTAAATATAAAGCGTCAAGAATCCTCATCAAACCAGCTCCGGAAGGAACCGGTCTTAAAGTAGGCAGCGTGGCAAGAACTATTTTCAATCTGGCAGGAATTCACAATGTTTCAGGAAAAATTATCGGTTCAAGAAACCACGTGGTTAACTCCTACGCGATTATCGAAGCCTTGAAAAGATTAAAAATAAGGAAAAAATAATATGGAAAATATTTTATCGAATTTGGTTAAAATCACCAAAAAAAATAAGAAAAGACTGGGAAGAGGATTAGGTAGTGGAAAAGGGTCAAAATCAGGCAGAGGCACAACCAGAAATCAAAAGGCCCGTGAAAATATTCCGCTTCATTTCGAAGGTGGTCAGGCTAAAATGATAAAGAAGTTTCCTCTTCTTCGCGGCAAAGGCAAAAATAAAAGTAAAAGAGCCGGTTCATTCGCCATTAGCGTTGGGAAGCTGAATTATTTTAGCGATGGAGAAATTATTGATAGGATTACTCTGAAAAAAAAGGGCTTTATCAATAAAAAACAAACAGATTGTAATCTAAAGATTATTAACAACGGTCAACTAAAAAGGAAACTTATTATTAAAATTCCTGTTTCAAAATCAGTGAGAAAAACCGTTGAAGAATTAGGTGGGAAAATTGAATTATGAAAGATATCGTCAGCAAAATAAAACTTCTTTTTCATGACCCGGAACTAAAGAGAAAAACGATATTTACTCTGATAATTTTTCTTGCCTTTAGAATTTTTGCCTTCCTACCTGTTCCGGCAATTAATTTAACCAGACTAAAGGCGCTTTTTTCACAAAATCAGTTTCTCTCTTTACTTGATATTTTCTCCGGTGGTACATTAGTGAATTTTTCGGTTATGGCTTTGGGTTTAAATCCATACATTAATGCTTCGATAGTTATTCAGCTTTTGACAGCCATTTTTCCCAATCTTGAACAGCTGGCAAAAGAAGGGGAGTATGGGCGTTTTAAAATTAATCAATACACGAGATTATTAACCGTGCCGTTGACAATCGTACAGGCAATAGGGATATACGTTCTTCTAAAAAATAATAAAATCATTACCAGTTTATCACCGTTGGAGTTTTTTTCCTTCATTTTTACCATGATAGCCGGAACTTTCATTCTGGTTTGGTTCGGAGAGTTAATTTCCGAATTCGGCTTAGGAAACGGAATTTCATTATTAATATTTGCCGGCATCGTTGGCAGGATTCCAGTTGTTATGGGTCGGACGGCCGTGACTTTAGGATCGGAAATGATTTTTAATATAGTAATTTTTGTGGCAGTAGCTATTGTTGTTATTGGAGCAGTAGTTTTCATCAATGAAGCTATTAGGAAAATTCCGGTTTACTACGCAAAAAGGATCAGAGGTAATCGGGTATATCAGGGAGCAACGAATTATCTGCCGTTAAAGCTTAATCAAGCCGGAGTTATTCCAATAATTTTTGCTGTATCTTTTGTTCTTATACCTCAACTGTTAGGAAACTTCTTCTCTTATGGAAAAAACACGACGATAACGGCTATTGCTAAATTTGTAGTCAAACTATTTGCACCGGCCGGATTTTTCTATAATTTTATCTATTTTATTTTGGTTATCGCCTTTACCTATTTTTATACGGTTATTGTTTTTAACCCCCAAAAAATTTCTGAAGAAATCCAAAAAAATGGCGGTTTTATTCCGGGAATCAGACCAGGATTGGCAACCAAACAATATTTGGAAAAAATTCTCTATCGAATAACCAGCGTTGGCGCAATTTTTTTAGGATTAATTGCCATACTGCCGGCACTTATTTCTACCGTAACAGGTATAAAAGATTTGGTAATTGGCGGTACGGGAATTTTAATTGTAGTATCGGTGATTCTTGAAACCTTCAAGATGGTCGAAGCTCATTTGGTAATGAGAAATTACGATAAGTTTACTCAATAAATTATTAGTTGCATAATTCCATATGGCAAAAAAAGGATCGAGAATGTTAATTGGCTTACTTTGTTCGGTTTGCGACAAACAAAATTATGTCGTTGAAAAAAATAAAGTGAATACGACCGGTGCATTAAAATTAAAAAAATATTGCAATAAGTGCAGAAAACGCACCGATCATAAGGAAAAGAAAAAATTAAGTTAAACTTATGAAAATTGTACTGATTGGCATCCAAGGATCTGGTAAGTCAACCCAAGGCAATCTACTTTCAAAGCAATTAGGTATCCCCTATTTGTCTACAGGGCATATTTTAAGAGAAATGTCCAAGGAGAAGACCCGTGTCGGCCGGTATATTAAAGAAACGATCAATGCCGGAATACTTGTTCCTGATGAACGCATGATTCCTATTGTTCATTCCTACCTTTCCCGAAAAGAATATCACAAAGGCTATATCTTAGACGGTTTTCCCAGAACCCTTCACCAGGCAAAAGAATTCGTCAATAACGTTGATAAGATAGTTTATCTTAACGTACCTGATAAAGAAGCGCTTTGGCGAATCGCATACCGTAATGACAATCTGCGAGCCGATGAAAATTTACCGGCATTAAAAAAAAGAATAGAACTCTTCCACAAATATACGAGGCCGGTAATTGGTTATTACCAAAAAATGGATAGACTGGTAACGATTGATGGAATGAAATCGATTACGGAGGTTAATGAAGAAATATTGAAAAGCTTTGGCAAACAACTGGTAAAAAATCAGATCATGGCCTGGCAAAAAAAGCAAAAAACAATCATTGCTCTTGTTGGTATGCCCGGATCAGGTAAAACAGAAGCGGCAAGCTATTATGCCAAAAAAGATTTGAAGACCATATCTTTTGGTAAAATAGTTAATGATTATATTGATAAAAATAATTTGCCCCAGAATGAAGAAAACCATAAAAAGATAAGAGAAGGTTTACGGCAGAAATATGGGAAAGAGGCGTTTGCGGTCCTCAATGAAGCAAAAATAAAACAGGCATTGAAAAATGACATTATTGTCATCGTTGACGGTATGAGATCCTGGGAGGAGTACATTTATTTAAGAAAAAAGTTCAAAAAAATCCGGACATATATTCTATCAATCTACGCTGATAAAGAGCTCCGATACAAACGCATATCAACCCGAAAGTACCGTTCCAAGCTTTTTGGAGAAGAAAGAGATATTAATGAACTTATAGGTACTAACATGGGTCCAACTATTGCTTTTGCCGATTATTTGATAAAAAATAATTTTTCCCTGGAAGAATTCCAAGATAAGTTAGAAGAAGCATATCGCATAATCTATTTTTCTTAACATGATAAAGTTAAAATCACCAGAAGAGATAAGTATAATGCAGGAAGGCGGTAAAAGGCTAAAAAGGATTACCAAACAGCTGATTGCACAAATTAAGCCGGGTATCTCCACAATAACAATTGATGAACAAGCGGAAAAGCTCATATTAAGCCATGGAGGTAAACCGTCATTTAAATCAGTTAAAAACTATTATTGGACAACGTGTTTACCGATAAACGAACAAATAGTCCACACAAAACCATCAAAAAGAACTTTGGTTGACGGAGATATTCTGACCGTTGATATCGGAATGCTGTATGAAGGTTTTCATACCGATTACGCAATAAGTTTTATTGTCGGGAAGAATACTGATAACAAAAAAGCCAGATTTCTTGATATTGGCAGATGCACGCTAGAAAAAGCCATATTAGCTGCCAAATCCGGCAAACGGATCGGTAATATTTCTCAGACCATTGAGAGTGAGATTGGGAAGAATGGGTATTGCGTCATCAAGCAGCTGACCGGTCATGGCATAGGCAGACAGCTTCACGAGGATCCTTATATTCCGGGTTTTCTCGAACAACCGCTCGATAAGACATTGTTAATTAAACCCGGACTAGTGATCGCCATTGAGGTAATCTATTCCCTGGGTACTCATGAAATAAAAATGGAAAAGCATGATGACTGGTCGATTGTGACTGAAGATGGCAGTTTAGCTGCCTGCTTTGAGCATACTATAGCAGTAACAGAAAAAAATACTTTTGTTTTAACATGATTTTGTGGTAAAATATTACTTTTATGAAAGATGGGATAATGGTAGTTGAGGGTGAGGTGTTGGAAAACCTTCCAAATACGTTATTTAGAGTAAAATTGTTTAATTCGGACAGGGTGCTTTTGTGTTATCTGTCCGGCAAAATGAGAAAAAACTATATTAAAATTTTACCGGGTGATAAAGTAAGGATGGAATTAACTCCTTATGATGTTAATCGAGGTAGAATAGTTTACAGGATGTAATTATATGCATATTCAGTCATCAGTTAAGAAAATTTGTACTAAATGCAAGATGGTTAAAAGAAAAGGCAGACTTTATGTGGTTTGTACGAAACCAAAACATAAGCAACGACAAGGTTAAAATTTTTAATTTTTTCCCATGGTTAGAGTTCTTGGTGTTATTTTACCGGATGATAAGAAAATTGATTATGCTTTAACAATGCTTTACGGCATTGGTTGGCATAATGTCAAGAATATTCTAAAACAGGCAGGTATTATTAAATCAAGATTGGTTAAAGACCTGAATGAAGACGAATTTAAAAAAATTATCGGAATCATTGAAGCAAGTTATCAGGTCGAAGGAGACTTAAGAGAGACACTTACCGGAAACATTAAAAGACTGAAAGAGATTGGAAGTTATCGAGGAATTAGACATATTAGAGGATTACCGGTAAAAGGTCAGAGAACCAGATCCAATGCCCGTACTAAAAGAGGCAAAAGAAAGACCGTAGGAGCGCTTAAGAAAGAAGTATGGGCAAAAATGGAACAGCAAAAAAGCGCTGCTCCGGCGTCAAAAGAAAAATCAAAAAGTTAATCATCATTTATGATAAAAAAATCTAGACGGGTTGTTGAAAATGGAAGAATTTATATAACGGCAACCTTCAACAATACCTTAATTACGATTACGGATGAAAAAGGCAATCCAATTGTAGTCGGGTCAAGCGGAATGCACGGTTTTTCAGGTACAAGGAAATCAACTCCGTATGCAGCTACAGCTACAACAGAAACCGTGATTAAGAAAGCAAGAGAAGAATATAATTTCAGAAATGCCGACGTTCTGGTTAAGGGTATCGGACCCGGTCGTGAGGCAGCCCTTAGGGCTATTAAAGCATCTGAAATCGGGGTTGATAGAATTATTGACATTACTCCAGTTCCTCATAATGGAGTTCGTCCACCCAAGATTAGACGAGTTTAGTTTTAAATTAATATTATTTTATGCGACAAATAGGTCCTAAAAATCGAATAGCGCGAAGGGAAGGGATGGATCTGGGTTTAAAAACCGTTGGATCGAAATCTCATGCCCGTCTATTAAAAAAGATCAGTATATTGCCCGGACAACATGGTTCAAGCAAAAGAAGAAGAAAAATATCAGAGCATGGAATGCAGTTAAGAGAAAAACAAAAACTGAAGTTTATTTTTGGAGTGACTGAAAGACAGATGAAAAACTATTTCAAAAAAGCTTCAGAAAAAAAAGGAAACACCGCATTATATTTAGCAAAACTACTGGAATCCAGACTCGATAATGTTGTTTACCGACTTGGTTTTGCTCCAACAAGAGCCAGCGCCCGGCAACTGGTCAGTCATTACCATATAAAATTGAATGATCGGGCAATAAATATTGCATCAACACAAATAAGGACCGGTGACTTGATTACTTTTTCCGATGAAAAAACAGTGAAAATACCTTATATTGAGAAAACAATTAATAATAAAGATCATATCATTGTTGGTTGGCTTGAAAGAAAAGCCCTAATGGGAAAAATAATATCTGAACCGGATAGTGATGAGATCCAGAAGCAAATTAATTTACGTTTAATAGTGGAATTTTATTCCCGTTAATAATTTTATTTATTTTTTTATGATTAGTCCTAATTTTTTTACAGAGAAAGCCGAGAGTAATTCTGTTTATGGTAAATTTATTATTGGTCCATTGCCGCTCAGCTTTGGTCAAAGCATAGGACATGCATTAAGACGAACCCTATTATCATCACTTGAAGGAGCAGCTATTACAGCTGTTAAGATCAAAGGATCACCGCATCTTTTTTCAACCATAAAAGGATTGAAAGAGTCTATCTTAGAGGTTGTTCTTAACATGAAGCAGCTTCACTTTGAGGTAACGGGTAAAGGACCTTTTAAAGTAAGTTTATCAGCCAAAAAACAAGGAAAAATTTACGGTAAAGATATTGAAGGAGAAATAAAAGTCGTCAATAAAGATCTTTATCTTGGTGAAATAACCGAGGATAAATCAAACCTTGAAATTGAGGCAATAGTCGAAGTAGGCATCGGCTATTCATTAGCCGAAGACCGGGAAGGTACTGAAACCGGCTATGTAGCCGTAGACGCTTTCTTTTCACCAGTCAAAAAAGTGAACTTTAAAGTAGAAGAAGCCAGGACAGGGCGGAAAGTTAACTCAGACAAATTAACAGTTGAGATATGGACCGATGGCAGTATTAATCCTGAACAAGGCCTTAAGCAAGCGGCCGGTGTTCTGGCGGATTATTTTAACTATCTTATGTCGGGTAAAGATGATCCCAAGCCTGAGATAGTTAAAACTGAAAGCGAGATCAACCAAGAATCAATCGATAAAAAATTATTTGAAATAATTATCGATGAACTTAATCTACCGTCAAGAGTGATCAATGCATTGTTAAGGGAAAATATCGAAACCGTAGCCGATTTAGTTAAGACAGGAAGGGAAAAATTAACCGGAATGAAAGGGGTAGGAAAGAAATCAATTGAATTAATCGAAGAAGAATTAAAAAAAATGGGAATACGGTTAAATTAATAGAATAATCTATCTATGTACAAGGGAGCAAAAAAAATAAAATTTAGTTCTGGGAATGATGCCAATCAGATGTTGATGAGGAAATTGGTATGTAACTTTTTTAGTGCCGGGAAGATCACAACTACAATCAGCAAAGCCAGGGTTCTTAAATCCTATATTGAAAAGCTGACAGAAAAAATAAAAGAGGAGAATAATGCCAATAAGAACTATTTAATAAGTAAGCTCAACAATGAAAAATTGATAGACAGTTTATATAGAGAGGTTGCCCCGATAATTAAAAATAGGGTTGGCGGATATGTAAGGATAATTAAATTGGGAAGAAGAGATTCTGACGGAGTGGATTTAGGTAAGATTGAATGGATCCAGCCAATTGTGATTAAGACAAATATCCCAAAAATCAATAAAAATTCCAAAGAAATAGCTGAAAAAAAATAATATGGTTAAATTAACTCATTCGACGAAATCAACTAAAGCAAACACCATCAGTAGACAATGGCATTTGATTGATCTTTCAGGCCAGGTACTTGGAAGAGCCATTCCTAAAATAGCCTATCTATTACAGGGGAAGAATAAAGTAAACTATAGTCCGAATCTCGATTCCGGTGATTTTGTAGTCGTTATTAACATAAAAAAAGTCGTTATAACGGGAAGGAAATCAGAGTCAAAAAAATATACTTACTTTTCGGGTTATCCAGGCGGTTTACGGACAAGATCATATAAGGATTTGCAAAAGGATAAGCCGGGCGAGATAGTTCGTCATGCAGTTTCCGGTATGCTGCCAAAAAACAAATTAAGAGATAAAAGATTAAAAAGACTGTTTACATATACCGACGATAATCATCCATATTATGATAAATTAAAAATTGTGAATAATAAAAATGGCTAAAAAATCTAAAAATTTACAATATTACGAATCAGTCGGTCGAAGAAAGGAAGCAGTAGCGAGAGTGAGGCTCTATATTGTTGGAAAAGAAAAAACCGTCACAGTCAACGAAAACAAAATTAAAGCCGGCGAAGTTTATATTAACAATAAACCCGCTGAGAAAACTTTTTCTAAAATTGATGAAAAAATAACTTATCTTAAAGCTCTTCAATTGACAAATAATGAAAACAGATTTGCCGTTTCAATCTTAGTTAAAGGAGGGGGTAAAAACGGTCAACTTGAGTCGGTGGCTTTGGGCATTGCTAGGGCAATTGAAAAATCAGACAAAGAACAATATAGACCAATATTAAAAAAACAAAGATTGCTTACACGAGATTCAAGAACCAGAGAACGAAGAAAAATTGGTACAGGCGGTAAGGCTAGAAGAGCAAAACAATCACCGAAACGTTAAAAACTGCTATAATCTTCATATGGTTGATCTTTCAATAATTATTCTTTCATATAATACAAAAGAAATTACCAGGAATTGTTTACTGTCCTTAAACAAATTTATCGATAACGATAAAATCGAGATTATCGTCGTTGACAACGGATCAAGTGACAGTTCAAAAGAAATGCTTCAGCAAACAAAGAATATTAAAGCTATTCTCAATGGTACGAATATTGGTTATCCCAAAGGGAATAATCAAGGTTTGACTTTTGCCAGAGGGAGATATGTCCTTTTTCTTAACTCCGATACGCTAGTTAACAACATTGATTTTGAAAATATTATTGACTATTTAGATCGTAATTTGGAGATTGGAGCCTTAACCGTTAAAGTTAGTTTGGATAACAATAATATTGACTTAGCCTCTCATCGTGGTTTTCCAACAATCTGGAATGCTTTTTGCTACTTTTCTAAACTGGAAAAAGTATTGGGGAAAATTCCCTTTTTAGGATATTTGTTTGGGGGATACCATCTGAGTTATAAAGACTTAAACAAAATTCATGAAATTGATTCTCCAACGGGAGCATTTTTCTTTGCAAGAAAAGATCTGCTCTTAAAGCTTAAAGGTTTTGATGAAGATTTTTTTATGTATGGGGAAGATTTGGATCTTTCCTATAGAATAAAAGAAAATAAATATAAAATCATTTATTATCCGCTTTATGAGGTGATCCACTTGAAGTATCGCAGCGGACTTAATAAAAAAGGGCCATCCAATATAACTGCAAGAAAGCATTTTTATGAATCGATGAAAATCTTTTATCGTAAGCATTATGCTAATAATAATTTTTCCTTTGTAAACAAGCTCGTGTATTTTTTTATTGATTTAAAAAGCAAAGTATCATGAAAAAAATAGGTATTGATGCAAGACTTTATTATCAAACAGGTGTTGGAGTATATCTGCGTAACTTAATTCATTGGTTACAAAAGCAGAGTGATAATGATACTGAGTATTATATCTATGTTTTACGCTCCGACAGCAAATCCATAAGTTTTAGTAATAAAAACTTTATAAAGAAAGAAGTAAACGTACGCTGGCATAGTCTTGCAGAACAAACTCAGTTTCTTACTGATCTTTACCGGGACAATCTGGACCTGATGCATTTCACTTACTTCGGTTATCCGATTTTATACAATCGGCCATATATTGCTACGGTTCACGACATAACTCCTTTAGTTTTCAAGACCGGCAAGGCATCAACAAAGAATCTGTTTGCCTATTCAATAAAACATTTATTCTTTCGCCTGGTTTTATCAAAGCAGATAAAAAACGCTAAATTAATTATAACCCCAACCAATACGGTAAAAGAACAAATAACCAATTTTTATGGTAAAAAATATGCAGAGAAAATCAGGGTAATTAAGGAAGGTTTAAACTATGAGATTGAATTATTCAAGAATAAAGATTCTCAGCAGGATATCCGTGAGCAATTAAATTTACGGCAAGAAGAACCTTTTTTTATTTATGTCGGTAATTTTTATCCGCATAAGAATATTGACAGGCTGATTGAGGCGTTTGCAAGCCCAAATATTCGAATCAAGCTAATATTAATTGGACCAAAAGATATGTTTGCAGACAGGCTGGCAAAAAAAATTAGGGAAAGCGGGTTATCTGAAAAAATAATTTTTTTCCACAATTATCAAATAAAGTATCTGACTTATTTTTACCAGCATGCATTAGCTTTGATACAACCGTCTTTGTCTGAAGGATTCGGCTTACCGATCATTGAAGCGATGCATTACAATTTACCGGTCATTGCCTCAGATATTCCGGTTTTTCAGGAATTGCTTGGGGAGAATTATTTGTCATTTGATCCGTTATCGGTTAACAGTATCAAGGCTAAGATAAAATATTTTATTACAAAACAGTTGAGATTCAACTATGGCGGATTGTTGCACAAATACTCTTTTTCTAAAATGGCTGAAGAAACTAATTTGTTATACAAAAAAATTTAACGTATCATAACATTATGAATGAGGGAACAATACCGGATGATGTTTTACCACAATATTCTGGACTACATCAGGCAAGAGGAATATATCGAGAACTTTTTGCCTCAGATCAGTGGTTATTAGACCTTGGCTATAATAAAAGGCAAATAGAATTGGCTAGACCGGTTCTTCAATTAATAGAAATGAATCCAAAGACAGAACGAACTAATCCTCATCGCGTATCATTAAATTTTGAACCACCTGTTAGAAATCCTGATAATTCCGAGCATCTTCGCATAAGTCAAATCAGGAAAAAACCTCCTACATTTTCCCTAGTTGCAGAAACCAGAAATAATTTAAAACCAAATGATTTTTGTGCTGATCTAAACAATCCTCGCGTATACCCAGTTTTCGAAGCTGAACCGATGACAGTCGTTGAAGTAGTTCTTGTTTCTTCAGGAACAATAAGTCCCAAGAATGTGAGAGAAATCGCCCGATTACTTTGTATCACAACAAATTATGTTTTGGAACCAGAGATTCTATTACCATCATCAGCCCTTTCAGATGGTGCAGTGCATATAGGTTTGATTCATACTTATAACACGGCTTGGGTTGATTCTGAAAATACCCAACTGGCAGTGAGGATAAATGACCCTACTTTAGGATACACTCCTTTATCCGATATGGTTTGGAAAATCCTTCCGACTCAAATCAATGGATTTACCGTTATTGGCAGAATGGCTGAAACTTCTCATAATACAGTTAATCTTGCTCAAAGAGCTTTTGAAAAAAAGAAACCACATAGCGGGAATAAACATTAGATCAATCACAATTGTGTTCTTACTCTTATTTTTTTACTGTTGGTATTAATGATTGTGATGGAGATGGAGTAATATCAAGCCTTAGATTAGTGATCACATTAGCGATTTCCTGCCAATTTTCGATTCCGGCCTTTGGAATAAGTATTGATTGACCGTTTACCGATCTACTGTAACTAAGAAGATTCTGATCGCTGATCACTAAAGACCTAATTTGGTATTGTTTTAGCGAACCTAATTCTTTCCTAAGAAGATTTATTCCTGACAGCCCAACATCGGTCTTGACATCTTTTTTTACCTGTTCAAAAAGAGGCAGGATTTTTGGAATAAAATCGATAGAGACGATTTTTCCCTTAATGGCATTAATGAATAACTGTTGTCTTCGGGCACGGTTAAAATCACCGGCATCGTTGTTGCCGTGACGTGAACGCACATATTTTAAAGCAAGATCACCATCCATATGAGTCAAACCTTTGACAAAACTTAGTTTTTCGTAGCGGCATGGGAAAGCCAGTTCCGGTGACTCGGTAGCTATTTTTTGAGCTTCTTCAAGATCGGTATCGGTTTTTCCGCAAGGATCGTTCTTTTTCCCGTCGATCGGATACTGGTCATCTTCAAAACTTTGGTCAACATTGATATCAATACCTCCCAAAACATCGATCGTTTTGATAAAGGTACTGAAATCTATTGCCAGATAGCTTTCAACATTTAAACCGGTAATTTTTGCGGTGACTCCTTTGATAGTTTGTCCAGGAACGGCCGCTTTCTTTACATCGGGAAATTGGTCAGGAAATAGATCCATCTGGTAAACAGCATTAATTTTTGTGTAAAAATCATTACCTGATTTGGTTGGTAACTTTATCCATAAATCTCTGGGGACCGAGATAAGGGATGCAATTTTTCTTTCCGTATCAATATTTACTATCATTATCGTATCGGTAAGATAAGTTCCCTCATGATTAGCACCCCCGTATCCAAGAAAAAGATAGCTGTAATGCGTCTGTTTTTTCTCAGCGGTTGGTTTTGATTGCGTGTTGTCTGTGGAAATTTTGTTTAGGCTGTGTTTTGAAAACCAAAAAACAACGCCTCCTAAAATTATTCCCAAAAAAATAATTAAAAGCAATTTTCTTTTCATAAATTAAGTATAATATTGTAGCAAAATATTTATTAATTAGTTGTTTATACCGGAATTATGAAAACTCCAACCATTATCGCGCTTATCCTGTTGGCATTGGTTATTAGTTTAGGTATTTATTACTATTCGTACAAACCGCAAGACAGCGATACTGAGATTCCGGTGAGTAAAAAAACTGCTGGTGGACAAGCACCTGAAATACAGATTGACAGTAAAAAATCCTATCAAGCCGTGCTTAGGACATCGCTGGGGGATATTACCATTGACTTTCATACCGACAAAACACCGATAACGGTAAATAATTTCATTGTTCTGGCGCGAAAAGGTTTTTATAATAAAACTATATTCCATCGGGTAATCAAAGGATTTATGATCCAGGGGGGCGATCCTAACGGTGATGGTTCAGGCGGACCAGGATATCAATTCGCCGACGAAATGTTCACAGGAGACTATAAGAGGGGGACAGTTGCCATGGCTAATGCCGGGCCAGATACTAACGGAAGCCAATTTTTTATTATGCATCAGGACTATAATTTACCCAAGAATTATGTTATTTTCGGGGAGGTTTCCGGCGGAATGGAAACCGTTGATAAAATTGCCGAAAGTGAGGTTGGTCAAAATTCTGCAGGCGAGCTGTCAAAGCCTGTTGTTCCAACAACTCTTGAATCAGTAGAGATCATCGAAAAATGACCTTCTTTTATGGTAAAATAAGAGATTATAGACACGCTCATTAAGCGTGTCTTTATTTTGTCTATGGAAATCAGAAATATTGCCATTATCGCACACGTTGATCACGGAAAAACTACCTTGATTGACGCCATGCTAAAGCAAACCCACACCTTTCGTACGAATGAGAAAGAAATGGGTGAAACCTTAATTATGGATTCAAATACCTTAGAAAGGGAACGAGGGATTACTATATTGGCAAAAAATACCGCTGTTTTTTATCAGGACTACAAAATTAATATTATTGATACACCCGGCCATGCGGATTTTGCCGGTGAGGTAGAAAGAATAATCAATATGGCCAGTGGTGCTATTCTTCTAGTCGACGCCGCAGAAGGAGTCTTACCGCAGACGAAATTTGTATTAAAAAAAGCACTTGAGGAAAAGCTGAAGATAATTGTTTTAATTAACAAAATTGACAAAAAAGACGCCCGGCCATTAATTGTACTGAGAGAAGTAGAAGAATTATTCTTAGACTTGGTAGAGGATGCAAAATCACTCCATTTTAAAACTTTGTTCACCGTAGGTCGAGACGGAAAAGCTTTTTCCGAACTTCCCAGTAATTACACCAGTAAGTGCAGCGGTGATTTAAAACCGCTTTTTGATTTGATTATTAACGAAACGCCGAATACTGTTATTAATACGGACTTACCTTTCCAGATGCTTATTTCTACTCTTGACTATGACAATTATATCGGAAAGATCTGCATTGGGAAAATAAAACAGGGTAAGTTGGAAAAAGGACAGATGATCTCATTGATTGACGAAAATAAAATATTAGGTACCTATAAAGTACAGAAATTATTTGTGAATGAAGGGTTGAAAAGGACAGAAGTCGATTTAGTTTCAGCAGGAGATATTGTCTCGATTGCCGGAATTCCGGAAATGAACATTGGTCAGACAGTAACCGATCCGCTTCATCCGATTAGCTTGCCCAAAATTAGTATTGAAGAACCAACCATAAAAATAACGCTTGGTCCGAATACCAGCCCGCTATCAGGGAAAGAGGGCAAACGAGGGACTTCACGTCAAATAAGAGAAAGATTATTAAAAGAAAAGGAAACCAATCTGGGATTGAAAATCGAAGAAGGAAACAATGGCAGCAATTTTACCGTATCCGGTAGGGGTGAACTTCATCTGGCGATCTTGATTGAGACAATGCGGCGAGAAGGTTTTGAAATGGAAATATCCAAACCAAAGGTCATTTATAAAATCATTAATGGAATCGAACAGGAACCTTATGAAGAGGTGACGATCGATATTGATAAAGATTATTTAGGCCTGATAACGGAAGAGATGGGTAAGCGCAAGGGACAATTGCTTGACTTGATAACGAACAATAATTCAACCAAATTAAAATATAAAATTTCTGACAATAACCTGCTGGGAATAAGAAGCAACCTGTTGACGCAAACAAAAGGCACAATTATTTTTAATGAATACTTTTTGGGCTATTATCCAAAGGGAGAAAAAATGGAATCAATTCGTAATGGTGCATTAATAGCAGTCAAACCAGGTGAGGCGGTTACTTATGGATTGGTGAATGCCCAAAACAGGGGAGCTTTATTTGTCGGACCGGGAAGCCAGATCTATGAAGGTTTGGTTGTCGGTGTCGCCAATAGGAATCTTGACATTGGGGTAAATGTCTGCAAGGAAAAAAAACTGACAAACAATCGTTCTGCCGGAGAGGGAGTCTCTGAACCTTTAGAACCGCCGACAGTACTCAGTCTTGAACAGGCGCTTGATTTTATTAATGAAGATGAAATATTGGAGGTTACGCCAAAGAATATTAGGATAAGAAAAATATTACTTTCTGAAGCTCAGCGGCGTGTAGCTAAACGTGGGTAAAGATTAACGGATACCAAGGAAATCAAACAATCTTTGCACGAGCGGTTTATTTCGTCCGATTAACGCTTTTATCTTTGGAATAGCCAATTCAGTTGCAGTCTCTCCTGAAGCAATAATTTCCTGATTATTCTTTTTATCAAAAAGTTTTCTCCAGCCTATTCCGGTGACATTGGGTGTAATCGTCACATCAGCTTTAAAACAGGATTTTTTTGCGAGATTAAATAAAAGAATGCCAATTGAATTATAAGCTATTTGGTAAAAATTTGGCTTGCTGCTGATATATGGATTAAATGAGGCTGTTGTCAGATTAACCGCAATAATTATATCGGCTCCTGTGGCTTTGGCCAAGGCAACCGGCACAGGTTCGGAAACAGCTCCGTCAACCAAAATCTGTTCATTGTTAATTACAGGGGCAAATACCAAGGGGATGGATATACTGGCTCTTATTCCGGTTATAACTTTTCCTTGATGAAAAACAACGGATAAACCTGTTTTGATATCAGTAGCTACGCAGTAAAAAGGAATCTTTAAATCCTTGAACTGAATATCACCGAAACTTTCCTGAAGAAACGAGTTGATTTTTTGGTTGCGATTGATTCCGATTCGGAATGAGAAATCAACCAGGTACTGGCGCCAGTTATGGTTTAATGCCAGATTTTCCATCTCTTGAAGGTTTTTTTTTGCTGCATAATATCCACCGATTAACGCACCGGCACTGCATCCGGTGATGAAATCAATGGGAATTTTATGTTTTTCCAGTGCTTTAATAACACCGATATGAGCCAAACCCTTTGGCCCGCCAGCACCCAACGCCAGACATATTTTTGGTCTTGAAAAAACAGCTGACATATCAATGATATTATTATATCATTATTAATATGGGGAAAATCATCCTATATCCGCGCAAGAGTTTTATCGAGAGGCTGGCAGAGCTAAATGAAAAAATAAAAAATCCTCCATTTAAGCCAAAAACCAAACAGGAAATAATTCAAACTATTATTGATACGGCTACTTATGATAAAGAAACGCTTTTAAATAGATTCCAAACGTCAATTACAGGTTTGACGTATAAAGACCATAAAAAACGTTTGAGGCAATACGGGTTTAACGAAGTAGCCCATGAAAAAAAAGATCATTGGATATTAAGACTTTTGAAGATAGTTGCCAATCCATTGATTGGGTTATTAATATTCATTATAGTCATTTCACTTCTTACCAAAGACTTCAAAACGACTTATATTGTCTCAATTATGATTCTTGCTAGTATTACCCTTCGTTTTGTTCAAGAAGACCAGGCGTATAATTCGGCCGAGAGTTTAAGGTCATTAGTTAAAACTACCTGTACAGTAATAAGAAACGGTAAATCGAGGGAAATAGAATTAAGATATGTTGTTCCGGGAGACGTGATCGAACTTTCAGCGGGAGATATTATCCCGGCCGATCTGAGAATAATCGAAAGTAAAGAATTATTCGTTAATCAATCGGCTTTAACAGGTGAGTCATTGCCGGTCGAAAAGCATGCGGCTACAGTCGTTTCTGAAAATCCTCTAGGACAGGCGAACATCTGTTTTATGGGAACGAATGTTGAAAGCGGCCACGCATTAGGTGTAATAATCCAAACAGGCTCAGATACTTATTTTGGTGTCCTGGCCAAGACCATAGGCGGATATAGGACAGAAACGAGTTTTGATAAAGGGATTAATCGTTTTACCTGGTTGATGATTACTTTTATGCTGTTTATGGTTCCATTGGTTTTTTTAATTAACGGTTTAACAAAAAACAATTGGTTCGAAGCATTTCTATTCTCTATCTCAGTCGCGGTTGGCCTAACCCCGGAGATGCTTCCGGCATTAATAACCCTAAATCTATCAAAAGGCGCCATTGCCATGGCGGAAAAAAAAGTAATTATTAAAAGACTAAGCTCAATCCAAAATTTTGGGGCGATGAATGTTTTGTGTACGGATAAAACAGGAACCCTTACTTTAAATAAAATAGTGCTGATTGATAATATCGACATTAGAGGCAAGACGGACAAAAACGTTCTTTATCTGGCATATATAAACAGTGCTTTCCAGACTGGATTTAAAAACTTATTGGATTCAGCAGTAATAAAACATGCCAAAGAAAACAACATTCATCACATTGTTAATAATTACAGCAAAATTGATGAACTGCCTTTTGACTTTAAAAGAAGACGGCTTTCCGTGATTACGGAAGATCAGAAAAAAGAAAAAATGTTGATATGCAAAGGTGCGATTGAAGAAATAGTCAGTATTTGTGAATATTATGAAGTCAATGGCGAGGAATACCATCTTGATTCCAAAGCAAAAAAAGAGATTGAAAAATTAAACAAAAAATATAGCAACGACGGTTTTCGTATCATTGCCGTAGCCCATAAACATATTGATGCATATACAGATCGCAAGGTTGACATTCATGAAAATAATCTGGTTTTCTCGGGGTTAATGACTTTCTTTGATCCGCCAAAGGAAAGCGCCTTTAAAGCGGTTAAAGACTTAATTGATTATGGCGTTGAAGTAAAAATCTTAACCGGCGATAACGAATTGGTAACCAGGAAAATCGCCAAAGATGTTGGGATAACAATTAATGGTAGTCTCCTTGGAATTGAAATTGAAAAAATGAATGAAAAGGATTTACAGCAGATCGTCGGGACGACAACGATTTTTGCAAAACTTTCACCTGAAGATAAAAAGCGAGTGATTGAGGCATTAAAACAAACCGGTCATACGGTTGGTTTTTTAGGAGACGGGATTAACGATGCCCCTGGTTTAAGAGCGGCTGATGTTGGTATTTCGGTCAATGGTGCGGTGGATATTGCGAAAGAATCAGCCGATATTGTCCTATTGGAGATGAGCTTGAGCATCTTGGTTGATGGAGTCATTGAGGGAAGAAGAGTATTCGGAAATATTATAAAATACATAAAAATGGGCGCCAGCTCAAATTTCGGCAATATGTTTAGCGTGCTCGGCGGCAGCTTATTTTTACGTTTTCTGCCGATGCTTCCAATCCAAATATTGGTTAATAATTTACTCTATAATTTTTCCCAAACGGCCATTCCCCTAGACAATGTTGATAAGGAATATATTGAAAAACCAAGGCAGTGGCAGATAAAAGATATTGCCCGCTATATTATTTTTATGGGACCAATAAGTTCGGTTTTTGATTACCTAACTTTTTTGGTTATGCTATATATTTTTAATGCCTGGAATAATCCGGCGCTTTTTCAGACAGGCTGGTTTGTTGAGTCGTTAATTACCCAGACATTAATTGTTCATGTCATTAGAAGTCGGAAGATTCCTTTCTTCCAAAGCTGGTCCAGTCCACCGTTAATTATTGCGACCGTGCTGGTTATTTTTACCGGTATTTTTTTAACTATGTCAACTTTTGCCAAATATTTTAACTTTGTTCGGTTGCCTGCACTATATTGGCCGATTCTTACTCTATTGCTTCTTGGATATATTTTTTCTGCCCAGATAATGAAAAGTTGGTATATGAAGAAATTCGGTTATAACTAAAACGGTTTGATTATGGTTGAAAGTTGATATTAATGCTTTTTCCAATGCAGTTGTTATTGATTCTGTAAATACCAACGTAACTTTTTCCAGCCGGCTTAGGAAACAAATCTTCTTTAATCAAAAATTTATCAAAACCGCCTAAATTATTATCCCGGCTGACAAAAAATACGGGTAAATTAGTTTTTATGCAGTTGACGCTTTCAATGTTGGGGATATTTTTTGCCTCAAAAAAAATTGGACGGATATTTTTTGAGTTATTAAAATAAGCAAAGATGGCACTCTCCGGATTTCCATGATCGCCTCTTACGCCTACAACAATAACTTGATTGCCGGCCTTTCTTTTTAAATAATTAACAGTTTCCGGAATACCGTATCCTGAAGGCCAACCCTCAACATAATCGTATTTCTGAGAAAATTTTGTCTGGCGCGAGAGCAGATTAAAGTAAGCCAATGGATTAGTTAATAATTTAACAGTTATAAGTAAGGGATAGATCGCAATAACAGTGAACCAGAGAAAGTTCCAAAGTTTTCCTTTAAAGATGTCAGCGATGATTATGGAAATCATCAGGACTGACAGAGGCAAAAAAGACACCAAGTATCGGGGAGCGATATTTCTCGCGGTTAAAATTGTTAATCCAAGATTGAAGAAAAACCAAAATAATATAATTTTTTTTACGGAAGATATCTTCTTCAGAAAAAGGCCAATTGAGACAATAAAAAAAACTGCATAAATAGGGCCGAAATACCAAATAATTATCTCACCAGTATTAAAAACGTTGTTTGCCCAATGTTTTACGGGAAAGCTTAGAATTTCATTAACCGTAAGACTATACCTGCTGTTATTAGCCAATGTCTGCCAAAACTGAGGCTGTAAATATAACGGGAGGAGGAAAAGCTGGCTGACTACGATTGATAACAGATAATATTTGCATTCGGGCAATCTTTTTTTATAAAAACAAACAATTACAAGTAAAAAAATCGCAATTAAGAAAAAAAGACCATTGGTTTTAATGAAGATACCGGTTCCGAGAATAATTCCCAATAATAAAGCCAAACGCAAACTTTTCTTTTCTATAACTTTTATAATTAAATAAACTGACCATACTCCGATCGCGCTAATAGCGCTTTCCATTAATGCCTGTCTGTCAAAGAAAGCAAAGATCGGTGATAATGTATAGATTAAAAAAGAGATAACAGCTGCTTTTTGACTGAAAAAGCCTTGGGCGATAAAATAAATTCCCAGTGCAGTGATTAAACCAAAAACAATCATTACCAATCTGCCAGCCAGCAAGGGATCGGAAAAAATATTTTGTGACAATCCAAAAATCCACATCAGGAGCGGTGGTTTTGAGTCGAAAAGCGACAGGTAGAGAATTTTAGGAAGATGAGTTTCACGCCACCCCCAATCAAGGTAGATTGATTCATCGTTAAAAATCGGCAAGCCGGTAAGGTTGAATAATCGAAAGGCGAGAAAGAAAAGCGAAAGGAAAAAAACTGTCATTGTCTTTTATTATAATATAGTGGATGAAAAATTATCAAAAAATAGCGATTATTTATGACTGGTTCGATAAATGGGGAGGTGTTGAACGTGTTCTTTTATGTCTTAAGGAAATGTTTCCCCAGGCTGTCTTTTATACGTCTTATTACGATAGGACCAAAGCCAGGTGGGCTAAGGATTTCAAAATAAAAACTTCTTTTATCGATCAATTCCCCGACCTAATTAAAAAAAGCCGGCTGCTGTCACTGGTTTTTTACCCGTTTGCTTTCGAATCACTGGATCTGTCGGAATATGATTTAGTGATATCAGTGACATCGTCGTTTGCCAAATCTGTGGTTACCAGGCCGGGAACAAAGTCTATTTGTTACCTGCTAACACCAACAAGATATTTATGGGTAGACCCGGAATCATATTTTAAAAATAAAGCTATAAAATCAATTGTTGCCCCATATGTCAAATATCTAAAATCATGGGATTATATAACCGCACAAAGGCCGGATAATATTATTTCAATTTCCGCAGCGGTAGCCGACCGCTGTCTTAAGTACTATAAGAGAGAATCGGAAATTATTTTTCCGCCATTTGACAATGAATACTGGAGTAATATTAAACTGAAAATTATCAATAATAAATCAGAAAACAAAACAAAGAAAAGTAAATACTATTTATTGGTGGCCCGGCTTGAGCCGTATAAAAAAGTTGACTTGGCGATAGAAACATTTAATCAGCTCGGTGATAATTTGACCATTGTTGGTACCGGCAGTCAATTAAACAGTTTAAAAAAAATCGCCGGCAAGAACATTTTTTTTAGAGGTCAGGTCAACGATCTGGAGTTGGCCCGGCTTTATTGTCAGGCTGAGGCATTAATCATGCCGCAGAACGAGGATTTTGGTTATGTATCGCTCGAAAGTCAGTTTTTCGGGTGTCCGGTAATTGCTTATAAAAAAGGCGGTGCATTAGAAACAGTAATCGAAGGTCAAACAGGTCTATTTTTTTCTTCTCAAACCGTAAGATCGCTGAGTGATACCATTGCAAGATTTCATACGTTATCATACAATATAAAAGACAGAATTAGTGCAATCAGTGAAACTTTAGTTGATAAATTTTCAAAAGATAGCTTTAAAAATAATATTTTAAAAATTATCAATAACTAAAATGAAAGCAGTAATCTTTGCCGGAGGCGTTGGAACGAGACTGTGGCCTTTATCAAGAAAGAAATCACCCAAGCAGTTTGAAAAAATTATCGGCGACCGGTCAACACTGCAATTGGCAGTTGAAAGACTTATTCCCGAATTTTCCTATGAAGATATCTATATCTCAACGGGAAAAGCCTATGTGAATGTCGTAGCTGCACAATTACCCAAAATTCCATTAAAGAATATTTTTGGTGAACCAGAAAAAAAAGACGTTGGTCCAGCTGTTGCTTATATGATGGGTTGTTTGGCAAAACAGTTTCCCCATGAACCGGTGGTTATCCTTTGGAGTGATCATATCGTTGCAGAAGAAAATAAATTCAAAAAAATATTAAAAGCCTCAGCTAAAATAATTACTAAAAATCCAGATAAGATTATTTTTATCGGCCAAAAACCAAGATTTGCATCGGATAATTTAGGCTGGATCCAGTTCGGCGAGGTGCTTGATCAGGAAGACGATGTCTTATTTCATAAATTTGACGGTTTTAAATATAAGCCAAATAAAAGTTTGGCTGAAGAATATTTTAAAAACCAAAGCTTTTGCTGGAATCTGGGATATTTTGTTTCAACGCCGCAGTTTGTTTTTGATATTTTTAAGAGATTCTCCCCAAAAATTCATCGATTAATATCTCACATATTGGAAAATATCGGCAACCGGAATTTCGAAAAAGTTTTTCAAGACTATTATCATCAAATGCCGGAAATTAACTTTGATAATGCGGTTCTGGAGCAATTAGATAAAAATTTTGCCTGCGTCGTGGTTGACGATATCGGTTGGAGTGATGTTGGAGCATGGGAAGCGCTTAAGGAAGCATTGGAAAAAAAACAGGACGATAATATAACAAAAGGAAAGATTTTTCTTGAGAATTCAACCGATAACTTAATCTATAATTACAATGAAAACAAGATGATTGTCGGTATTGATTTAAACGATCTTTTGGTTGTAAACACGAATGATGTTTTGCTAATTTCAAAAAAAACCTCTGTTTCAAAGATAAAAAAAGTTGTTGAAGGTTTTCAGGGAACAGAACATGAAAAATTAACATAAATCAACCATATGAAACTGGACTTTTATTTTATTGGTACGGGATATAATAGTTACTTAAAAAGAATCATTGATATTGTTAGCTCAATTTTAATATTATTATTTTTTTCCCCAATATATTTGGTGACTGCAATTGTTATTAAATTGGATTCGGAAGGGCCTATACTGGCTGATGTGCCCGAAAGAGTTGGCGAGCATGGTAAAAAATTTAAAATGTTCAAATTCCGTTCAATGATCACCAATGCCCATCAGCTGCTCAGAACCGATCCTAAACTGAGAAACTTATTTGAAGAATATAAGCGAAGCAGTTACAAGCTGAAGAAGGACCCAAGAATAACCAGAATAGGAAAATTCATAAGGAAACATTCAATTGATGAGATTCCACAGCTGTTTAATGTGCTCAAAGGCGAAATGAGCCTGGTTGGGCCAAGGGCTTATTATCCTGATGAATTACAAAATCAGCAAAACAAGTTTCCCCACACAAGGCCTTTGGTGTCAAAGGTCTTGTCAATCAAACCTGGGGTAACCGGGTTATGGCAAGTTTCAGGCCGTTCAGAAATCAACTTTGACAAAAGAATTGCTATTGATACCAAATATGTGGATAATATATCATTGTGGCAGGACCTAAAAATTATATTTAAAACACCCTTGGTAATGATTAGCGGCAGGGGAGCCGTATAAATTATTAATTTTTATTCTGAGAAAATGAAAATATTAAGGTTTTTTATTATTGTGATATTAATTCTCGCAATAGGAGGATATTTTTTGTTATATCGGCCTTATTTGAAAATTCGTTCGAAAGCAAATGTTTTGATAAAATCGGCAAAGGAACTGAAAAATACACTTTCCAAAAACGATATAGACCTATTAAACAAACAGTATGATACTTTCACCGTTGAGTACGGCGAGTTCAAAAAAGAGAGTAAGGCAATTTATTGGTTAAGTTTTGTTCCTTATGTTGCCGACTATAAAAACTATATTGAAGCCGGGGACTATTTGATTAAGGCCGGCAAAGAAACAATCAACTCAATTGCTCCATATGCTGATCTTATCGGTTTTAAAAAGGGCCAGACATCATTTGTTGAACGGTCGTCAGAGGACAGGTTGCAAACTGCTATTTTAACTTTAGACAAGGTGCTTGACAGAATCGATGTTATTTCTGAAGATATAAATCAGGCTGAGATAAGAATTGCCAAAGTTGACCCAAAAAGATACCCGGAAAAGATCGGGAAATATGAGGTCAGGAGACTGATAGAAAACGTGAAAGAACAATTTTTCGGGTTATCTTCATTATTTGTTGATGCAAAACCGTTAGTCAAAAGATTGCCGGAAATTTTTGGCAAAGACAAGGAAAAAACCTACTTAATATTATTTCAGAACGATAAGGAACTGAGAGCTACGGGAGGTTTCCTTACTTCATATGCGATCTTTAAGATAAAAGAAGGGAAAATGAAGATCGAAAGATCAAATGATATTTATACCTTAGATAATAGTATTTCCAGTCATCCGGCGGCTCCGCGGGAAATAGCTCTTTATCATAAAGGCGTTTCAAAACTATTCATTCGTGATAGTAATCTCTATCCTGATCTGCCAAAAACCGTGGAAACCTTTAATTCTTTATACAAAAAAAGCAGTAATAAGGTCGACTATGACGGAATAATAACCATAGACACAAAGATTTTAGTTGATATGTTAAAAATATTCGGTGATACGGAAGTCAGGGGAATAAGATTCTCGGCGGAAACAGATAAAAGATGTGATTGTCCTCAGGTGATTTATCGATTGCTTGATGAGGTCGACCGGCCTGTTGGTTATATCAAAGAAGACAGAAAAGGCATCTTAGGCGATTTAATGTATGCCTTATTCTATAAGGCAATTGGTTTTTCACCATCAAAGTACTGGGGGACTTTAGTCCAGCAAATGTTTAAGAATCTTCAGGAAAAACATATCATGCTTTATTTCGTTGATTCTGATCTCCAGAAATCGATTGAAAGCCTTAATTTTGCCGGCAGAATTAAAAATTATTCCAGCGATTACCTGCATATTAATGATGTTAACTTTGCCGGAGCTAAAGCAAACCTCTTTGTTTCAAAATCGGTTGAGTCTAAAACAACCATAAATAATAAAGAAATTACCAGAGAAGTAATCATCAACTATCGTAATCCTTTTCCTCATTCAGACTGCAATCTTGAAAGAGGCGGTTTGTGCCTGAATGCGCCTTTACGTAATTGGTTAAGAATATATGTCCCCAAAGGATCAAAACTAATATCGTTTGACGGTTCAGAAAAAGACACGCAAACCTATGAAGAATCAGATAAAACAGTCTTTGAAGGTTTTTTACAGGTAATGCCTGAAGGAATGGCTAAGGTTACGCTCAAATATACTCTACCAGCTACGACTGGAACCGAAGATTATAAACTATTGATACAAAAGCAAGCCGGTACTCAAGACCAAAAATTCAAGGTGGAAATCGATGGTAAAACCGCCTATGACGATGTTCTGAATACTGATAAAGAGATTTATATCAAATAAGTAAGCCAGTTATGGTAAAGGTTCTTAAAACAGAGGGCATAGTACTGAAAAAAAGATCGTTTTTTAATCAAGACAGATTGATTACTGTTTTGACAGCCGATTTCGGTAAAATCAACATTTTTGCCAAGGGAATTAAGAAAATCACCAGCAGAAGACTGCCCCACACGGAAACAGGCAATTACATAAAATTAGTCTTTCATAAAAAGAACGAAAATTTTTACCTAAAGGAAACTAGCTTAATCTCGGCGTTTTCAAAGATTAAATGCAGCCGAAGCAAGATAAATTGCTTATATTATATTTTTTTTATTATCGAGAAACTTTTGCCTGAAAATCAGGAAGAAGTCTATGTTTACCACCAGTGTAAAAGATTTTTAGTCAATTTATCTGAAAAAGAGATGTTGAAAGAAAAGGATTTTGTTTTAATTATTACCAAGATATTAAGACATCTTGGTTATTTAAACGAAGAGCTTTCATTATCAGCCCTAACTTCTCTCGTAGAAGAGATAATTGCTGAAAAAGTACCCGCACTTATTATATAATGTAAAAATGGATAAAATTGTGGCCTTATGTAAAAGACGTGGTTTTTTATATCCCGGATCTGATATCTATGGGGGATTGGCAAATACCTGGGATTTTGGTCATTATGGTTTGCTTTTAAAGAACAACCTTCGTGACTCATGGTGGAAAAAATTTGTTTTGGAGCGCGAAGACATGATTGGTATCGATACTTCAAGCATTCTTAATCCTAAAGTCTGGCAGGCATCAGGGCATGTCACGGGTTTTAATGATGCTTTAGTTGACTGTCGCGATTGTAGATTTCGTACGAGAGCAGATCATCTTATCGAAGAAAAATTAAAAAAAAAAGTTGAAGGTTTATCAGTCGTTGAATTAACCAGAATAATCAAGGAAAATAAGCTAAAATGCCCTAACTGCGGCTCACTCAACCTGACTGATGTACGAAAGTTCAATCTGTTATTCAAAACTCATGTTGGGATAATCGAAGAGTCAAAATCAGAGGTATATTTACGAGGGGAGTTGGCACAGGGGATTATTATCAACTTCAAAAATGCTCTTGATACACTCAGAGTAAGAATACCCTTTGGAATCGCTTCCCAAGGAAAAGTTTTCAGAAATGAAATTACAATGGGCCAGTCGGCGTTTAGAACACTTGAGTTTGATCTCATGGAATTTGAATACTTTATCGATCCGCAATCCTGGGAAAAAACTTATATCTACTGGCAGGAGGTTATGTGGGCATGGGCAAAAGAACTCGGCCTCAGCGAGGAAAGAATCAGATGGCGTGAACATGAAGCATTTGAGCGCTCTCATTATTCTAAAAAAACCATGGATGTAGAATATAAATATCCTTTTGGCTGGAAAGAAATGTGGGGTATCGCATATCGAACTGACTACGATTTAAAAAATCATATGCAGACAACAGGCAAAGATATGAATTATTTTGACCCTATCAAAAAAAGCAAATATGTTCCTCATATTATTGAACCAACTTTTGGATTATCAAGACTGGCCATTACGATTATCACCGATGCGTATTGCGAGCAGGAAGTAAATGGCAAGCTAAGAGTATATTTAAAAATCTCTCCCAGACTTGCGCCGATTAAAGTAGCTGTATTTCCTTTACAAAAAGATGATAAACTTTTTAATATAGCAAAGTCGATTTTTAAGGATTTAAAGGTATCGTTTACAGCGGAATTTGATGATGCCGGCAATATCGGAAAAATGTATCGACGGCAAGATGAGATTGGTACGCCTTATTGTATTACAGTAGACTACCAGTCGATCACTGACCAAACGGTTACGGTAAGGGAAAGGGACAGCATGAAGCAAGAAAGAGTAAATATTAACCAGATAAAAAATTATTTGACCGAGAAATTATCAAATTAAGAAAACCATGAATAAACGTATAAAAATAATAGTGTTAATTTCACTGATATTGATAATAGCTCTGATTTTCTTTATTTTTAGGAATAAGAAAAAACCCGTAAATCAGAAGTCAGATCAGGTTGCGCCGACGGAATCGATTATTCCCACGGTTGATAGTTCAGTGATTGTTAAATTAGTTCCGGTTATTCCCGGCAAAGAGCTCAAGCTAAGTATTGAGAATATTCCCGTGAATACAACCGGAATTGAGTATTCATTGACTTATGACACCAAACAGCAAAATGCCCAAGGAGTAATAGGGTCAGTCAGCCTTGATAGTAAATCCAATAAATATGAAAAACAAATTACTTTAGGGACTTGTTCTTCCGGACGTTGTGTCTATCATGAAGTAAGCGGTGAAGTAAAACTATCTTTAAAATTTACGGGTGATTACGGAGATAAAATATTTGAAAAGGACTTTTCTATAAATTGATAGTCAATAATTTTCGAGAGGGGGTGTTTTTTATGCCATTAATAAAATCTGCTAAAAAAAAACAAAGAAAAGATGCTAAAAGAAAAAAAATAAATAAAAAAAGAGAACAAAGATCAACCGAGTCGGTAAAAAAAATTAGGAAGAATACCGATTCAAAAAACTTTGCCGAACTATTGAGAAAAGCTTTCTCTGAGATTGATAAATCAGCCAAAAAAGGAATTATCCATAAAAACAAAGCCAACCGTTTAAAATCTAGAGTTAGCAAATATTTAAAAAAAATAGTTAAGAAATGAAATACTCAATTAATTTATTAAGTAAAAAGGAATTGTCGATAATCGACAAACTGGTTTACTTTTCATTATCTTATTTAAGATATGTAATTGTCATTACCCAGCTAATTGTGATTGGGGTGTTCTTTTTTAGATTCAAGATCGACCAGAACATCATTGATCTACGTGAAGCACTAGATCAAAAAAAGGAGATTATCCAGGTAGTTATGCCTTTATTAAGTCAGGCAGAGAGTATCGACAAGAATACTAAGGAATTAAAAATAATTGTCAACCAACAAGAAGATTTTTTATCAAGTCTGAATTATTTGCTATCTGTTTTTCCCGAGACGATCACTTTAAAAAAACTTGATATCAACGAAAAATCAATTAACATGCTGGGATCAGCTGTAGATCCGAATCAACTCAGATCATTTTACGCGATTCTTAAAAAAGAAGGTAAATTCAAATCGGTTAATCTTAGCAACATAAAGAAAAATCAGCTGGGTTACAGTTTTGCCATAAATTTAATTAAATCAGATAAAAAATGAAAATAACCAAGAAAGGCAAACTAATTGATAAAATATTTTCCGAGAGAAATAAAGATTATACCTTTTCAATCTTATTTTTTCTGATTTTTTCCATATTTATTTTTTATGCTATTCGGCCATCACTTTCAACTGCTTTTGCTCTTAGAAAAGAAGAATCGGATTTATTAAAGGTTAACGAAGTGTATGAACGGAGAATTGTCGATATTGCCAGACTCCAGTCGCAGATTGAGGATAGCCGTGACAACCTATATTTAATCGAACAATCTATTCCCAGGTTTCCTCAAGTGAGTAAAGTCATCGATGACATAAATACAATCGATCAAAAAGGTAATTTTTCCATAAATAAAGCCTATTTGGGAGAGGTTGATCTCAGTCAAAACGCAGAAAAACAGACGCTAAAGAAAATGAAGGTTACCGTTGATGCAGAAGGGGACTTTGACGGTACGCTGAATTTCATTAACGCACTTATCAATCAAAGAAGATTAAAAAACATACAAAAGATATCAATTCAAAATGACAACGAATCAACAACAAGCAGTCAATTAAAAATAAATATGGAATTAATCAATTATCACCTATGAATAAAAAAGAATTATTGCTTATTTCTATAGGTATTTTTTTAACGGTTATTTGTTGGCTGATAGCGGACGTTTATCATGCATCAACTTACGGGAAAACTCAATATTCGGTTGGCACCGTTCCCAAGTCATATGACTACCAGATTGATAAAGAAATTTTCAATAAGTTACTGGAGAAAAGAGAATAGATGATATACTCGACTCTTTTTCAAAAAAAAACTTACCGTATCCCTACTTTTTTAGGAATTTTTTTTGTAGGTTTAATTACGATTGTTTTTATTAGTTTATTCAGCAACTTTTCCAAGACTTCAATTGCGTCAAAAGTATTGGTGAAAAGAGTTGAATTAGTAAACCTGCTGCCTTCTCAAGCAACTATTTACTGGCAGACAGAGAATAAGGAGACAGGCTTGGTGATTTATGGCACGAATGAAAAGATGCTGAATTTCAGCGCCAGCGATGTTCGGGATGTGAACTTAAGTAAAAATAAGTACAGCAATCATTTTGTCAATCTTAAAAATCTTCAACCAAATCAAAAGTACTATTACAAAATATTGAGTGATAACAAAATAGTCAGTAATAATAATCAATTCTTCAATTTCAAAACTCCTGATTTAAGCCAAATGTCCAGTGGACTTAATCCGATATATGGCACTGTAATTGGCTTTAACGGAAAACCGCTGGAAGGAGCCACTGTTCTGGTTACAGTTAAGGATTGTTTTATATTAGCCGCTCAAACTAAAGCTAAAGGCGAGTGGCTGCTTCCGATAATAAATGTCTATTATAAAGCCGATTTGAAACAGAAAACATTGGGACTGAACGACATGTTGAAAATTGAAATTATCAGTGAAGACAGCCAAGCATCCTTTATTTCCTCAAGCGTTAAAAATTCTTCGCCGTTACCGCAAACTGTAATAATAGGTAAAAATTATGATTTTTATGAAGAACCAAGTGTTTTAGCAGCCTCAACAGATAAGTTTGGCAGTATTGAAATAAAGAACAAGGTTGATATTCTGTATCCAAAAGAAAACGCTGTAATTGCAGGCGGAAAACCATTGGTTAAGGGTGTAGCCTATCCAGGGAAAGACGTCGTTATATCAATCAATTCACAAAACAGCTTTTCAACGAAAACAAAAGCAGATGAAAACGGACTATGGCAGGTTGTCTTAGACAAAGATTTAACTCCCGGTCAATATACAATTACTCTGACAACCTCTGATCAACAAGAAAAAAACATTAATTTGTCGAGAAATTTCAGCATAGCTAAAAGCGGGGAACAAGTGCTTGGTGAAGCAACTCCGGAACCAACAATCACAACAACTGCTCCAACAAATACTCCACCAATAATAGCTACTTTAGCTCCCACCATTACAAGTATTCCAACAGTATTTACGCCCACTCCAACAAACCCCGTTACCGGCGCCAATACCCTCTCACTTATTATCAGTAGTGCTTCACTGATTATCATCGGTATTGGGTTGGCACTTGCATTTTAGTCCCTTTTTTAATTAGAATTACATTATGGAGGAATTAGGAGAATTCATCAGTTCATTCAACAAAATTAGCCTGGTTGTTTTTTTTATTACTTTGGGCTTTCTAGCTTATGAAATCTATTTATTCAGGAAAGAAGGGGCTAAAAAAGATAAACCGAAAATTCCCGATTTTAAAGAAGGCATATTCCAAAAAACAGTTAAAGCGAGTCCAATCCTCGTAAAAACAGAGACGAAAAAAATCATCAAAAGACCCAGTAAAATATCTTTCATAATTGGCCTGATTATTCTCCTCGTAATAATTGCAAACGCTATCATAAATTTTTACTCGTTTGAAAAAAACACGGAGAAGAATAATCAACCGGAGAGTAATCCGGTAGTTAATATAGTTGCTTCTAAGGGAATAATTCTTTATGATAATAATTGGATACCAATTACTGAATCTAATTTCACAAAAATTAAGAGGGGGAGCACAATTTATATAGGAATTGATTCGACAAAAGATGCGAATATTGATATGGCGCGGATTAGAGTTAATGAAAAAGAGTGGAGTCCTGACAAGATTTCCTTGATTCGCAATGATGATAAAGGGATATTTTACAAGGAATATCAGATCGCATCCGAAGAATCTGTTCTGAATATCGAAGCTCAGTTGCACTCTAAAATAGATGGTTGGCTGGGAGATTAGTTATTAATATGAAAAAAACCAAATCAAAGCTGTTGACAGGAGTTCTGATATTGATAATTGTTTGTCTGTTAGGTTCAATTGTTTATATAGTGTCGGTCATTAACCTGAATGATAAACCAACTGCAGCGACCTCTCTTTCACCAAAGAAAACCAAAGCAGCCAACAAAACCTACAGAAAATTAGTTACGTTAGAAAGTAATGTTGATAACAATAACGTTGGACAACCATCTCCGACTGCAGTTTTATTAGCGCAAAACTTGTCACCAACTCAAGCTCAATCTAATCAACTGGCTGAAGAAACAACTGTAATACCCTCAACAGCCTTGTCGCCAACGGTAAGCACCCTTGGTGTGAGTCCGTCAATAGCTGATCTTTCGCTTACTCCAACAGAAACAGTTCTTGCATATAATAGCACGAGTTCTGATGTAAGCAGCAGTGAGAGTGCTAATCTTTCTCCAACAGTCTCGGTTGTTCCAACCTACGTCAGCACCCTTCCGGAAACGGGTTTTATAAATAATGCCTTGATTATTTTTTCGGTTTCCGCTTTGGCTATATTTCTCGCGTTTATTTTTTAGAATATCCCAATTAAGTTCATTCGATCTTGCAGTTGCTTTGTTTAGTTCTACATTCGATATAGGTTTTCAATGCATCAAAATTACCAGATTTTGGGATAAGTACATATTTTCCATCGTAATCAGAGTATTCGGGTACAATAAATAAATCTTCGGGCAGAGATATCTGGTTTGCAAGATAGTTTTTGCTTATGATCATCTTCTTTGCCAGAATGGCCAGACTTTGATTTGGAATGTCTCTAATCAGTAAACGGTCAATATTTCTATATAATTTGGTTAGTCTGCCAACATCAGGATAGTAAATGAAAGAGATTATCTTTTCTTTGATGGCATTTATCACTTTTTGCTGTCTTGATGAGCGGGCAAAATCATTGCCTTCATTATTGTTACCATTACGGGAACGAACATACTTGAGCGCGGTTTTACCGTTAAGATGGTTTAAGCCTTTGACGAAAGAAACGGTTTCGTAACGGCATTTGTACTCCGGATCATTATTACATTCATCGGCTTCTTTCCCGGAAATCGGGAAGAGCTTGTCAGTAAAACTATTTTCAATGTTAATGGTAATTCCTCCAAGATAATCAATTAATTTTTCAAATTCGCTAAAGTCGATGACTACCGCATAATGTATCGGGATTCCAACTATTGCTGCAACTTCTGCTTTAGATAAAACTAATCCGCCTGTGGTTTGTTTAACTGCGCCATACGCATAAGCAGAGTTTATTTTATCTTTCAATGTGTCGCTCCAGATATCACGAGGAATAGAGATGGTGTTGAGTTGTTTCCGATTAAAATCGATTGAAGCGACAATAATCGAATCTGATAAATCCGGTCCATCATGGCCAGGGCCAGAAATGCCTAGAATGAGAATATTGGTTTGGTTATGCGTTGACTTAAGTTCTTTATTTCCAAAAATTATAGCAGCCGGAGACACATTGATTACTTTGGTTGAAAAATCATAATAAGGCTTTAATAAAAGATAAAAACATATAAGAATTAATAATAATATCAAACTCAATCTAAAAAAACTTTTTTTATTCATATCAAGAAGATTTAATCAGTTTAAAAAAACTGGTAGGGTTAAGGGAGGCCGAACCTATTAAAAATCCATTGACGCTTTCGGAGAAAGAATACTGAGCGATATTGTCTTCATTGACACTGCCCCCGTATAAAAAAATTATTTCTTTATCTAGCTGTAAACGTTCTTTCATATCAAGTATCTGCTTGAGGCTGGCGTTATTGCCATTTCCAATTGCATCTACCGGTTCGTAGGCAATATATTTTAGCTTAACATCAACTATTAGGTCTTTTTCATCTCTGACGCAAAGGATTGGCTCCAGCGAGTGTTTTTTAGCCAGGCTTGCTTTTTGTCTGACAGTTTCATTAGTTTCATTAAGACCGATTCTTCTTTCGCTATGACCGACCAAGACATAGTTAACCAGGTTTTTAACCGAGTCCACTGTAGTTTCTCCCGTATGGGTTCCCGGTTCGAAAACAGAGATGTCTTGTGCGCCTAAATAAAAATTTTTTAATTTGCCAATCTTCTCTTTTAAGGGGACCAAAAACGGTAATGGCGGGCAGACTATAATTCGAATTAAATTATTTTTCAGCTTGTCAGAGATTGATTTATTATTACCGATCTCTTTTAAAAATATCTCAAACCATTGGTCTGCCTGCGGCCAGTTCTTATTTGCTTTCCAGTTGGCGACGTAATATTTCATTTATGATAGTATTATAGTTTATGAAAAGAAAGATTTTCAATGACTTAAATTCACAGCAGCTGAAAGCTGTTCAGCACATACGTGGTCCATCGATTATTCTTGCGGGTGCAGGTTCCGGTAAAACAAAGGTTTTAGTGAGTAAAGTAATTAATCTTATCGTTAATCATAAGGTTAGTCCCAGTTCAGTATTGATGATTACCTTTACCAATAAGGCAGCCAGTGAAATGAAGAGAAGGATTACCGAGCACCTATCTGCAAAAGACAATCGACTAGGTTTTATCGGTACATTTCATTCCTTTTGCGCGATGATTCTTCGGCGTGACGGGGAAAATATAAATGTCGGGAGAGGGTTTACTATTTATGACGAAGCCGATCAGGAAAGCGTAATAAAACAAATCATTAAAACGATGGATAACAAAGGTTTTTCCACAGGATATTTTTCCAATAGAATATCGGTTGCCAAAAACCAGCTTATCAGCCCCGACAATTATGAGAAGATTTTTTCCGACTATAATGCGCACCTGGTTGCAGAAGTTTATGGCAAATATCAAAAAGAGCTTGTAAAAAATAATTCTCTTGATTTTGACGATCTTATCTTCAAGGTGATAGAGCTTTTCAAAAAAAAGAAAGACATATTAGGAAAATATCAATTTCGTTATCAATATGTATTTGTTGATGAATTCCAGGATACAAATCATAGTCAGTACTGTTTAACAAAACTTATAGCAAAAAAAACACAAAACATTACTGTAGTAGGAGATTTTTCTCAAAGCATATACTCTTGGCGCGGGGCCGATATCCAAAACCTAGAAAAATTTAAGCAGGACTTCGTTAAAACTCAGGTTTATTATCTGGAGCAAAATTATCGCTCAACCGAAAATATTCTCAATTTTGCCTATGATGTTATTTCAAAAAATCAGACGCATCCGGTTCTAGATTTATTTACCAATAATAAAAAGGGCGAGGATGTCATACAGCAGGAAACCGAAAATGAAGAACAAGAAGCAATATTTATCAGTAATGAAATTGAAATGATCGCGAAAAATAACTCCTATAGGGATATTGCGGTTTTATACAGAACTAACGCCCAGTCAAGAGCTATTGAGGAAGTATTCCTGCATTGCGGAATACCTTATATGCTGGTTGGCGGGACAAGGTTTTACGAAAGAAAAGAAGTAAAAGATGTTCTTTCTTATCTTAGATTATTGGTTAATCATCAGGATAATGTTTCTCAGCAAAGAATCATTAAAATCGGTAAGAGAAAATGGCAACTTTTTAATGGCATTAGAGAAGAACTGGCAAAGTCAGCAGAAAATAAAGCGACAGCTGAGATTATTGATGAGATATTTGCCCGGACAGGCTATCTTAAAAGTTACAATCCGGACAATGATGAAGATTATGCCCGATTGGAAAATATAAGGGAGTTAAAATCAGTGGCTATGGTCTTTAGCAGCTTGACTGAGTTCTTACAACAGGTGGCTTTAGTAGAATCTGAATATTTTGATGGTGAAAAAAAGGAAAGGAATAAGCAGGGTGTAAGATTAATGACTTTACATCAAGCTAAAGGATTAGAGTTTAACTTTGTATTTATTACTGGCCTTGAAGAAGGGTTGCTTCCTCACGGAAGATCGATTGATGACCGTTTTTCGCTTGAAGAGGAAAGGCGGCTTTTTTACGTTGGCATAACAAGAGCCAGGGATAAACTTTATATAACCTATGCGCGGAGGAGATTTATTTTCGGCCGCAGAACCGAGTCGGTCAAATCAAGATTCCTGGGTGGAGAGATAGATAATTGGTATAATTGATTTATGAGTCAAGGTTACAGATTAATAAATAAAGGAATTAACAGGATCAGCAACATCTTATTGGAATTTCAGATCTACCTTCTTCATTTGGTTGGTTTTTTTCCCTTTCACTGCTTAAGAAGGTTTTACTACCGACTTGCCGGTATTAAAATTGGCAGTGGATCGACAATTCATACCGGAGCAGTTTTCTATAACCCGGAAAACATTTCTTTAGGCATAGATACTATTATCGGGGAAAAATCTGTTCTTGACGGCCGCGATAAGCTGATAATCGGTGATCATGTATCGGTTGCTTCCGAAGTGATGATCTACAATTCCGAGCACAATATCGAAAGCAATGATTTTGAAGCAATTACAGCTCCGGTCATTATCGAAGACTATGTTTTTATCGGTCCAAGAGTAATTATTCTTCCCGGGGTTAAAATTGGAAGAGGAGCTATTATTGGCGCCGGAGCAGTGATTACAAAAGATGTTCCTCTCTTTGCGGTCGTAGGTGGCGTTCCGGGAAAAATAATCGGGGAAAGAAAAAATAAAAACCTCACTTATAAACTGGGTCGGGCAAGGTGGTTTAGGTAAGTGTTAATCACCAGTACCAACTGAATAAACCGCTCTCCATGGTCGGTAAATAGAATAAAAAGTTTTTTCAGTTAAAATTTGTCCCGATCGGGAAACCTTGTAGTCAAATTTTGATTTGGCTCCCCAAGCCGCAAAGTCAATTTGTTTAACAACGCCTTTTTTCAGATTAGGATCATCCTGATATACCGGTTCACCGGGGGGTTGAATATCATAAATAACCGGTTCAGAAATTGTAGCAATGCGGTTGTCGTTTTTTCCATAAAATTTAAAAAATAGTAAATTATTATCTTTATCAACCACGGTCTGAATCAATATCGCCGCAGGAGTATTATTTTCGATCTTCAGATCTACACTGGGGGCAAAAGTTGTTGCGTCAAGACCGGCTTTGGCATCATTCTCATAGTAGCCTACGCGATAAGCATGAGCGTATCTTTCAATTATTGGAAGACCAACAGCCAGAGCTGCCCGGAACAATGTTGTTGATACTTGACAAACCCCACCTCCGTCCCCTAAAACAGTTTTTCCATCTTTTATTATGTAGGCTTGTTTATATCCGGTCAAATATGAAATGTCTCCAATCGTATCATTAAAAGAGAATATTTTACCTTTTGGGATAAGAACACCGTCAAATTTTGAGGCCGCCAAAATTATATTATGAATTCTCTCAGAGATTGAATGACTGTAATCTGATTTTCCCTCGCCAATATATTCTTCAATACCGAATTTATTGGCCTTTCCCAGGGTAATCTCCGGTTCAATAATTTTCTTTATAATTTCGATTTCAAAGCCATTTATATTATCTTCCAGTTTATGAAGCTTTTTTTCAAAGCTAACATAAAATTTATCGGTTTCGATTTTCTGGCCTTTTTCTTCTTGCCGGAAACTGATTACCCGGCCATCCTCGAACTTGAACAATGCATTTTTTGCCGGGTAGTTATATTTTTCCTCCAAATTGAAAAGAAATTCCCGGGCGAAAACCTGGTCATAACTAATATTTGTCTTAATATCGAATTTTTGCCAGTTTAGAAACGCGGCAATTTTTTGATAGATTTTTGACAAAAATTTTGGAGAGCGGCCAATTAAAAAGGCGCGATCAGCCGCACCTTTACCATCATAATTTATGCCAAAAGATTTTCCCGACAGTGTGGCAATAAAATCATTATCCAGAATAAGACCAATATTGATCTTGGCTAATGATCTGTTTTTATCGTCAAAGTATTTTATGACTTCATCAGGTTTCTTGCCACCGAAATCTGTATTATTAATATAAACGCCAGGATAGATTCTATTAGCGCTCTTTTCCTCCTTTACTTTCAGGAAATTCAGCCCCAAAGCAATTGGAATGATCACTACTAAAGCGGTGATTAATTTAAGGCTATTAATACCCCTAATATAGTTTGATTTTTTTGCTATCATAATTTATAGAGATATGGATGATAATAAAACAAATCCAAATGAAAATCAATCATTGATGGAGAATCAAATTGTGCCTGAAGAAATCGCTCCTGATGTAGCCAATCCAACCTCAGAAGAAATCGGTCAGGAGGCTTATGCTAATCAAGAGAATTTAGAACAACCTCCACCAGTGTATGAAGAGAATAAAAATAAGTATATTTTTATTGCTCTGGCAGTGATTATTTTTATTGTTCTACTGTTGATATTTCTTGGAGTTTTCAGGAGATCAACAACGGGGGCAAAAGAGATAACGTTGACATACTGGAGTTTGTGGGAAGAAAAAGAAGTTATTATGCCTTTAATCAATGAATACAACAAAAAATTCCCGAACATTAAAATAGACTATCAAACAAAAGCCAAACAGGAATACAGGGAGAGATTAATTGCACGGAGCAAAAACGGTCAGGGGCCGGATATTTTTCGTTTCCATAATACCTGGCTGCCTGAGATAAGTGAAGTCGCAGCTCCTCTACCAAGCAGCATCATGAGCAATGCAGATTTTGAAGCAACATATTACAAAATTCACCAAAAAGACTTGAAAATAGGCAATTATTATTATGGCCTGCCTTTAGAGATTGATGGTTTGATTCTTCTTGCCAATGAATTATTGCTTAAAAAAGGCGGAGTAGAAAAAGTACCAACCTCATGGGAAGAGTTGATTGAGGTGGCAGCAAAACTTACAGTCAAATCAGGCGACCAGATCGTTACATCAGGAATAGCTTTGGGAACGGCTTCAAACATCGAGCACTTTTCCGAAATCCTTGGATTGATGATCACTCAGAATGGAGGGAGCATAAAAAATCTCGAAGCTGCAGAAGCAGTTGAAGCTCTTCAAAGCTATCGGCGTTTTGCTGAACCACCAAATAATTTCTGGGATGAACAGATGCCTAATTCGGTTACAGCTTTTATACAGGAAAAAGTAGCCATGATATTTGTTCCGTCATGGCAAATACTGACAATAAAAAGCATCAACCCCGATCTTAAGATAAAAGCCGGTGTTTTTCCGACCATGGTAGGCGTGAGCCCGGTATCGCTTGCCAGTTATTGGGTAGAAGGTGTGTCCAAATTCAGCCCAAACCAAATAGAGGCCTGGAAATTTATTAAGTTTCTTTCTGAAAAAGAAAACTTAACTAAGTTGTATGAAAATCAGAGTAAAATTAGATTGTTTGGGGAACCTTATTCAAGAGTTGACCTGGCGCAGCTGCTTATACAGAACGAATATGTCGGACCGGTAATAAAACAAGGGGATATGTATGTCTCAATGCCTGTTGCGGCGAGGACCTTTGATAATGGTCTCAACGACGAAATAATTAAGTATTTAGAGAATGCAGTCAACGCTACTGTCAGCGGAATTTCCTACGGCGAGGCATTTAGGGTGGCAAAACAAGGTATAGATCAAGTTTTGACAAAGTATAAAATAGAGCCATAATTATGCTGTTTCCTTTTATTAAAAAAAATAATCCTGAGCGAAAATACTATTTCGGCCTTTTTCTGAAAGAAAAAGAAGGCATCGGATTAGTTATTGAATTGATCAATGGCGAAACGAAAGTAATTGCCCAGGAAAAATTTCTCTATACTGACGGATGGATAAATCTGCTCGAAGATGTTGATAACGTTCTCCTTAATCTTGAAAATAAAATCAAGCATGAGTTAAAAGAAGTTATTTTTTTTGTTTACTCTCATTTAATTGACAGCAAAACCAAGGATATTAAGAAGACCAATTTGAGCATTATTAAAGATCTGGTAAAAAAACTGGAGATGAAAGCCTTAGGTTATATTGAATGTTATGAAGCTGTATCGGGATTAATTGAGGCAAAAGAAGAAATGCCTTTAACAGCCATATTGATCGAATTTGATCAATCGAACCTGGGATTGTTTGTTTATCGAAACGGAAAACTGATATTCAATAAAATTACCGAGAGAACAGCTAACTTAATTAATGATTTGACAGGTTCTCTGAATGAATTTAACGGGAAATCATTATTACCCGCAAGAATCATTATCTACGATTCAGTTGATTTAAATAATGAATCAAGCGAGATACTGGAACATAAATGGAGTAATGATTTGTTTATTCAGCTACCGCGTGTAGACATTATCAAAGAAGATGAAATGATTACAGCTTTGGTAAGTGTTTTTAAAGACCAGTTAAAAATAAGCCAGAATATCAAAGTTCATGAAGAGGAAGAAAAAAAACAAGTAATGGGTTTTGTAATAAACGGTGAAATTCAGAGAGAAAATAAACTACCGGTGGTTGAACTGCCAAGACCAAAAGAAATTGTAAGAGAGGGCAAAAAAGCCTTTTCGTTCAAAGTCAATCTGGATTTTTTCAAGACAAAAGCTTCGATTATTATCGGATTGATAATAATTCTTACGGCTCTTTTTTTGGATTTAAGATTTTTCCATAAAGCCAGCCTAAAGCTTTATTATGATTCGCAGACCGTAGAAAAAGAGACTAAAATTCTGGCAAATATTAACTCAAAGGACCGTTCCGATGTGCCAATTTTTGTTGCCAGTGTTTCAGCGGATTTTACGGAAAACAAGCCGACAACAGGTAAAAAGGAGATTGGTGAAAAAGCCAAAGGAGAGGTTAGCATTCATAACTTTGACGATAAGGAAAAAATATTGGCTAAAAACACCGTCATCGAAGCTCAAGGAATAAAATTTTCACTGGATAATGAAGTAAAGGTAGCTTCTTCGTCACTGGCTGCAGACGGATCCGTGAAATTGCCGGGAAAGACAAAGGGGAGTATAACGGCTATTGAAATTGGACCGGAAGCCAATCTGGCGAAAGGCCAAAGATTTAAAATTGACGATTTGTCAATCAGTATTTATTTTGCCATCAATGATAGTCAGCTCTCCGGCGGAACCAGAAAGGAAATCAGGACCGTGTCTAAGAAAGATCTTCAGGATTTGCAAGATTTGATATTAAAAAAAGCCAAGAGCCAAAAGAATGATAAATCAGGACAAATATTGTCAAAGGACGATTATCTGATCAAAGATCTAACTCAGGTTAATTTAACGAATCTGAAGTATTCAAAAGAAACCGGCGAAGAAGGAGATACGGTAAGTCTTCAGGCTAAGGCTGATACAAAATACTATTCAATGAAAGATAATGATCTAAGAGAGTTTATCCTTAAAGAACTAAAACAAACCGTTAACCTTAACTATGATATTGATAAAGCCAGGATAATTTATTCTCTTGATAAACTTGAATTAAATAATGATAAAATAACCATGTCGTTTAAAGCAAGGACAAAGACTATAAAGAACATCGCAAAAGAAGAGTTAAAAAATGATATTTATACAAAAGACAGGAATGAGGCAGAAAATATCATAAAAAGCAAATATCAAATGGATCAAATAAATATAACAATTCAAGACCCACTGGTGATATTTAAAAACAGACTGCCATTCTTTAAAGGAAACATCAGCTTAGATGTATTAAGTAAATAGATAACTTATGCCTCTTTACATATATTTAAAAGATACGGATTCTCCGAAAAAAAAGGCTGTCAGCCGGCTATCATATGTTTTGTTAATATCAGGTTCGTTATTTCTGTTCTGGTCTTTTTATCCGATTATTTCATTTGAAATTTATTCAAGATTATTCATCCAGAACAGAATCAATACACCGGTTCCAAAATCAGATATTGTGTCATCGCTTGAAAAAGCCAACTCGGTTTTAGGCAGCTATAATGTTTATTCCAGTAATTTGAGGGATTTTACCCAGGCAAGTTTATGGTTTCCGGACAAACCTCAGTCATCTTCAGCCAAGAGTTTAAAAGCGAGCCAATATACATTATCCATACCTAAATTGAATATTAAGGATGCCCTGGTTACTGTTGGCGGAGAAAATCTATCCAGCAGTCTGATTCATTATTTGCCGCAGTCCCTTCCGGGAGAATACGGTAATGTGGCGATCTTCGGACATTCAACCTTGCCGCAGCTTTATAATCCAAAAGATTATAAAACAATATTTACCAACCTGCCGGCATTAGAAAAGAACGATAAGGTTTTAGTAAGACTTAATGAGGTTGCTTATGAGTATGAAGTATATGACATGTTTGTAATTAATCCGGATCAGGTATCGGTACTTGAGCAGCGCAGTGATGCGGCTTATTTGACTTTGATAACCTGTGTTCCGCCGGGGACATTTTGGAAGCGGTTGGTTGTAAGAGCAAAGCTAGTTAAACTGCCTGATAGTTTGTAGATCTTCTATTTGAATAAACCTATAATATATGATAAAATTGCCAAATGAAATCAGGGGTAAAACTCAGCCTTAAAACTGCACAAAAATATTTGATCAATAATTTCTTTAGAATAATCTATTTTATTCTCAACTTCTTCATATTGATTGGTGAAATAACAAAAAAGTTATTTATATATATTGTCAAATCAATTAGTTATTTTTTTTACATTACCTATAGTTTTCTGAGGAATGCTTTGATCAAATTTCTTAACTTCGTTCATGATTTATTTGCTTACATCAGTAAAACACAAAAAAAAATTTCTTTGAACGTAAGAAAATTAAGGAAGAAAATTATTTTTCCGAGAATTATTTTACCGAAAATAAGGATCCAACCTCCAATCTATCAAAAGAAAACTCAACCCGTAAAAAAAATCAGAAAACGAAGACGTAAAGGATTACTAAAACTACTGCCGATTCAGGTGCGTTACTTTTTTTTAGGATGTTTTTTAACTTTAATCATCGTTTCCGGTTATCAGTCTTATTTATTTATTAACGCTCTTCCTTCGCCGAATAATATTGGGAAAATTAATTACCCTCTCTCCTCCCACATCTTTGACCGTAACGGTAAACTTCTCTATGAGATCTACCGTGAACAGAATAGAACACCAATTAAACTAAGCAACCTGCCAAAGTATGTCTACCAGTCGGCAATTGCAATTGAAGATAAGGACTTTTATAAACACAAAGGTATT
>Ga0265297_10001242_pt1 | contig 61924 bp, 65 predicted proteins | sample Munlanlwell13791_FD_192502 | JGI IMG/M metagenome (GOLD analysis project Ga0265297, IMG submission 192502) | Leachate microbial communities from a municipal landfill in Southern Ontario, Canada - Leachate well 137-91 | ecosystem: Engineered > Solid waste > Landfill > Unclassified | place... | reverse complement strand
CGAGTTCCAGCGATTACGTGGACGGCATCGCCACCCGCGGCACCGCCAAGCTGACCGGCTTCACCTTCCCGGCGACCGTGATCCCCAACGAGGAAGACCGCAAGCCGCTGACCGAACTCGGCTATGACGCGATCAAGCTGGAGATCAGCTCGGATTACACCTACGACCCGAAGACCAAGGCGATCGACCTCAGCGACTTCACGGTGAAGCTGCTCGACGGCGGCACCCTGAAGCTCACCCTGAATTTCGGCAATTTCGACCTGAAGGCGCTCCAGGCTGCCTCGGCCTCGTTCGAGCCGCCGGCAGCCCTGCTGGCCTCGACCGTGGTGAAGGCGACTCTGTCGTATTCGGACGATTCGCTGATCCAGCGCGTGCTCAAGATGGCCGCCAAGGAGCAGAACACGACGCCGGACGCCCTGCTCGCCCAGGGCAAGGAAATGCTGAAGATGCAGGTCGAGGCCGCTCCCGGCCCGGTCACCAAGGCGATCCTCGAAGGTGTCCTCGCCTTCCTCGACAAGCCGAAGGCGCTGACCGTCACGGCCGCCCCTTCGAAGCCGATCAGCTTCGTCGAACTGGGCGGCAAGATGGACAATCCGGAGTCGCTGGCGGCGGCTCTCGGGGTCACCGTCAAGGCGAACTGAAGCTCGCACGCCAATGTTGAGGGGGCGCTCCAGCCGGGGCGCCCCCTTTTTCCATCCGCCGGTGCCCCGGGCCCGGCCTCCGGGCAAGAGACCATGCGCCGCTTTCTCCTGATCGCCCTCGCCGTCGTCGCGGCACTCGGCTTTGCCGCCTATCACTACCGCTACGACCTGCTGGCCTTCATGGTCATGCCGCCCGGCGATTTCGACACCGCCAAGGTGCCGCCGCCGCCCGACTATGCCGATACCGCGACCTGGCTCGCCCTGCCGACCAGGACCGATTCGGCCGACGAGGTGCCGGCCCACGCCGTGCCCGGCGACAACCAGGGCCGCGCCCCGGCCGATGTCTTCTATATCCACCCGACGACCTATGTGGACGCGGCCGGCTGGAACGCCCCCTGGGGCGACCCCGATGCCGCCGAACTGGCCGGCCGGCTGACCCAGGTTTCCGCCTTCAACGGCTGCTGCCGCGTCTATGCGCCCCATTACCGGCAGGCGACGCTCGCCACCTTCTCGGCCGATTCCGGCGCCAACGGGGCCAAGGCTCTGATCGTGGCCTACGGCGACGTCGAGCGCGCCTTCCGCTATTACCTGGCCCATTGGAACCAGGGGCGGCCCTTCATCCTGGCTTCCCACAGCCAGGGCTCGCTGCATCTCCAGCGCCTGCTGGCGACGGTGGTGGCACCCGATCCCGCGTTGCGCAGCCGCCTGGTCGCCGCCTATGCGATCGGCTATCCGCTCGCCCTCGATCTCTTCAACGGGCCGCTCAAGCCCCTGGTACCCTGCCGCGAACCGGGACAGACGGGCTGTGTCCTGACCTGGTCCAGCATGGCGCGCGACGGCGACCCCGGCTTCTACCGCTACCGGGCCCCGGTCTGGGACGCCAGGGCGGAGAGCGGGCTGGCACCGATCGCCGGCAGGCCCATCCTGTGCGTCGATCCGGTCTCCTTCCGCATGGACCAGGTCTTGATCCCGCGCCAGGCCAATCGCGGCGGCACCGTGCATTCGATCGTCTCCGGCGGGGCGGAGCCGATCACGCCGGCCCTGGTCGACAGCCAGTGCCAGGACGGCATCCTGCGCATCTCCGAGCCGGAGCCCTTCGTCTTCCGTGCCGTCCTGCTGCCCGGGCGCGATTTCCACATCTACGACTACGCCCTGTTCTGGCAGGACATCAGGCTCGATGCGATCGGCCGGGTGAACGCCTTCCTGGCCCGACCGCAGCCGAGCACATCCCCCGCCCCCGCGCCGTGACGACGCACGCGCTGGAAAGCCCGCCGGCTTTCCGCCATGATCCGGCCCCTGTTTCGCATCGGATCGACATGAGCACGACCAGACCTCGCACGGCCCTGGTGACCGGCGCCGCCGGCTTCATCGGCTATCACCTGACCCGCCGGCTGCTGCGCGACGGTTTCCGCGTCATCGGCGTGGACAGCCTGAACGACTATTACGACGTCACCCTGAAGCAGCGCCGCCAGGCCATGCTGTCCCAGGCGGAGCAGTTCCGTTTCGTCCACGCCAAGGTCGAGGAGCCGGGGCTGCTGCGCGGCCTGATGGAGGAAGAGCGTCCGGACGTGATCGTGCACTTGGCCGCCCAGGCCGGGGTGCGCTATTCGATCGACAACCCGCGCGCCTATGTCGAGGCCAATCTGCTCGGCACTTTCGAGCTTCTGGAGGCGGCACGGGCGGTGCCGCCGCAGCATATGCTGCTCGCCTCCACCTCCTCGGTCTATGGCGCCAATACCGAGATGCCCTATGCCGAAACGCAGAAGGCGGACAGCCAGATGTCCTTCTATGCGGCGACCAAGAAATCGAACGAGGCGATGGCGCATTCCTATGCCCATCTGTTCGGCCTGCCGACCACCATGTTCCGCTTCTTCACGGTCTACGGCCCCTGGGGCCGGCCGGACATGGCGCTGTTCAAATTCACCGCCAACATCCTGGCGGGCAAGCCGATCGACGTCTACAACCACGGCGACATGAAGCGCGACTTCACCTATGTCGAGGATCTGGTCGAGGGCATCCGCCTGCTGATCGACACCCCCCCGGTGCGCCCGGCCGAGGGCGAGGCGGTGCCGGAGGGCGACAGCCTGTCCCCGGTGGCACCCTGGCGGGTCGTCAACATCGGCAATTCCAACGCCGTGCAGCTGATGGATTTCATCCGCGCGATCGAGACCGCGACGGGCGGCAAGGCGACCTTGAACATGCTGCCGATGCAGGCGGGCGACGTGCCCGCCACTTTCGCCGACGCCGGCCTCCTCCAACGCCTGACCGGCTACAAGCCGAAGACCCAGGTGCCGGAAGGTGTCGCCCGTTTCGTCGAATGGTACCGCGACTATTACGGCGTCTGACCGCGACGGCACTGCGGGCATCCCGGTCGGGATCGAGCCCCGCCGACCATACGGCGAGGAATCCGGTCACGATCTGTTGGAACAGCTTCGGCGGCAGCAGGCCGTAATCATAACGGTCTTCCCCCGGGTGGACGGGCCGCAGGTCGTAGCCCGGCCACACGAACTCGTTGCCCTCGTGCAGAAGCACCCACGAGCGATGATCGTCGAGGCCGAGGTGAGCCTTGACGCGCGGTGGCAGCTCGATCGCCAGTGATGGATCGGACGGCGGAACATGGGTGACCGGCAGGACTGTCACCAGGGTCGTCCGCTGATCGGGGTGTTCGATCGCCAGCACGTTCACACAGGGCCGGACTTCGCGGCCCTCTTCCAGCCCCGCCTGCTGCTCGTGGTGCCAGAAGTAGGAATAGGAAATGACCAAGCCGAGCTGCGGAGCAGGAAGCGGCATGGCAGGTCGATCACTCGCCTTCCAGCAATGCGTTCAGATGGTCGTGTTCCGGGGACATGCGCCCGGCTGCGATCGCCTCCGCCTTTTCGCGCGGCAAGTCGGCCGTGGCGAAGGAATGGCGGGCGAGGCTTTTGTAGCGCTGCAGTTCCTCGAACTCGGCAGCCGAGACGAAATAGCCCGTCGCCCGCCCGTGGCTGGTGACGGCGATCGGCTCGCGCTGGGCGATCTCACGGTAGCGGCCAAAATTCTTGGCGAACTCGCTGGATGGAACTTCGCGCATGGGCGCCCTCGCTCTTTATTCCGGAATTTACGGATTTTCCGGAAATTTTCAAGCCCCGGGGCGCGTCACTGTGCAACCGCCGGATCTCCGTTCCGCTCGCAACGACGCAGGCAGAGGTCAGCCGACCACGCGCTCGAACAGATAGAGGCAGAGGCCGATCAGGCCGCCGACCACGGTGCCGTTCACGCGGATGAACTGGAGGTCGCGGCCGACCTGGGTCTCCAGCTTGTCGACGATGGTGCGGCTGTCCCATTTCTGCACGATCGAGCCGATCCATTCGCCGATCTGCTCGCGCCGGGCGACCACGCTGTTCAGCACGGCGTGTTCGATCCAGCTCTGCAGCGTGGCGCGGATCTCCGGATCGCGGGTCAGCGTCTCGCCATAGACGCGCATGGCGGCATCGATCTGGCGGCGCAGGGCCGAATCCTCGGACGTGGCGTCGGCCACGATCCGCTCCTTCATGGAGCGGGCGATGTCGCGGAAATATTGCTTCAGCGTCTCGTTGCCGAGCAGGCGATGCAGCATCTCCTCGCCCTTCGCGCGCATTTCCGGGCTGGTGCGGAGTTCGTGCACGAAGTCCCGGGTCGCCTCGTCGAACTGTTGGCGCCACGGCCCGTCGGGCGAGCGGATCTCGTTCAGCGTATTGTCGAGGGCGGCCAGCACGCGGATATAGACGGCGCGGTCGACCGCCTTGGGCAGCCAGCGCGGCAATTGCTCGTCGACCCGCTTCTCGATCAGTTCCTTGTTGTCATGCACCAGGCGGTGGGCGCGTTCCAGGAGCTCGTCCAGGAGGCGCTGATGATGGCCCTCATTGGTCAGGAGCTGGACGATCTGGCCGAGGATGGGGGCGACGCCGATATCCTTCACCCGGGCCGAGAGATTGGTCTGCATGAAGCGGCCGACGTCCTCGTCGTCGAGCGCGTTCAGGATGCCGGGCACCGCATTGGCCATGCGTTCGGCTGCACGCGCGCGGTTCTCCGGCTGGTCCAGCCAGTCCGCGATCACCTTGGGCAGGTCGATCTGGCGGAGCTTGGTCACCACTTCCTCGGGCTTGAGGAAATTGCTGGCGACGAAACGGCCGAGGGTGACGCCGATGCGCGCCTGGTTGCGCGGCACGATCGCGGTATGGGGAATCGGAATCCCGAGCGGGTGGCGGAACAGGGCGGTGACCGCGAACCAGTCGGCCAGGCCGCCGACCAGGGCCGCCTCGGCGAAGGCGCCGGGGATGGCGATCCAGGGCAACTGGGTGGCGAGCAGGCGGCTCAGCACGAAGATGCACGCCATGGCCAGGATCATCGAGCCGGCGACCAGCTTCATGCGGCGAAGCGCGGCGAGCTTCTGTTCGTCGGTCAGGGGGGCCGGCAGTGCGTGGGTCATGGGGGGACGACGGGCCTTGTTTTGTCGGCTTACAAAATGCGCGTTGCCAGACTCGCCGAACCCGCCCCGATGTCAAGCCGCCGACAACCGGTCGTAGACCCTTCTGTCGTGCGGATAGAGGAGCGAGAGCGCCCCCTTGGGCTGGAACGGCCGCCATTCGCCCTCGCGCTGGGCCAGCCGGTCGGCAATGGCGAAGAGAGCGGCGACATTGTGGCCGAGGCCGCAATGGCTGCCGCGCACGCGGATGTTCTGGCGCTGCGGGCCGAGCTCTTCAAGGCAGCCGCGCCACGCCACGATGCCGTCCGATTTCGAGAAGATCGCCGTCGTGGGCACGCCTTCGACCGGTTCGAACAGATGGCTCGAATAGGTTTCCGCCACTTCGTCGACCGATTTGCCCGACAGGCGCTCGAAGATCTGCCAGGCGTTGGTCGATTTGGGACCGGCCGCGATCGGGCTGCCCAGGGTGATGATCTGGCGGACGAGCTGGGGTGCCTCGCGGGCGATCTCGCGGGCATAGACGCCGCCGAGACTCCAGCCCACGATCGAGACCTTGCGGCCGCTCCGGCGCACGATCTCGACCAGGCGGTCGCGCAGGCCCTCTTCCAGGAACTCGTTGGGGCCGAGGTTGCGGCCCAGTTCCCAGGCATGGACGTCATAGCCACGGTGCTTCAGGAAACGGCGCAGCAGCACGGTCGAAAGATCGCTGGCCAGGAAACCGGGCAGCACCAGCACCGGATGCCCGTCCCCCCGGGGCGCCAGGCGCAGCAGGGGCAGGGCATTGATCGCCTGGAGCAACTCGCCGAGTGCCCGGACTTCCGACACGGCGAGCAGGAGCGACGGCGGATCGGGCTCCTTGACGACGGCACGCATTCTTCTCTCCCCGGACGGTTCGCGTCGATCTGCCGTCGACTCTGCGCGTCCATTCCTTAAGGCTCGGTCAACCGACGATCCGGCAGCCGAGCCCTCTCCGCCATTGTCTATTTGGACGAGGCGGCGAGCATTTTCTCGATCGGCTTCACCAGGCTGGCCGAGGTCGGCTTGACGAAAGAGCCGGCGGCTTCGACCAGCTTGCCCTGGCCGTCGAACAGATATTTGTGGAAGTTCCAGCGCGGCCTCGCATAGGGGCGCTGCTCCGCGATCCACTTGAAGAAGGGATGGGCCTCGGCCCCGGTCACCGGCACCTTGGCGGCGAGCGGGAAGGTCACGCCGTAATTGATTTCGCAGAATTCCGCGATGTCGTCGGCCGAGCCCGGCTCCTGATTGGCGAAATCGTTCGACGGCACGCCGACGATGGCGAGGCCCTTGCCGCCGTATTTCTCGAACAATTCCTCGAGCCCCTTGTATTGGGGCGTGAAGCCGCATTTGGACGCGGTGTTCACGACCAGGAGCGGCCGGCCGGCGAATTGGGAGAGCGGCAGCTCGCCCCCGCGCAGGCCCTCGAAACTGAACTGATGGGCGGAGCCCTCGGGCGTCTTGCCGGTGGCGGCGTCGGCCACCGCGGCGGCGAGGCCGCTCAGGGGGTTGTCGCGCAAAACTTTGGCGATCTTGTCCAGCATGGGCGCCCTCTCCTCGGCTTCTGTTCGCCTGATCCATCAATGCCCCAAGTCTACGAAAGCGAGAAGGCATCGGATTGACATTGGCGTTAGTATAATCGCCAATGCGTCTTGACGGACACGCCATGGTCGATCGCTTCACGAACGCCTTCAGCTTCCTGCGCCGCACCTTCATGCTGGCCGCCGAAGCCCGTGCCACGCTCGAACTCGCCGGGCTCGCCGCCAGTTGGGCGCTGCTCGGAACCGCGGCCAGGGGCGACGGCCATCCCGTGCTGGTGGTGCCCGAATTCCTCACCGGCGACGGCGCCACCTGGCCGCTCCGCCGCTTCCTGGGCGAGCGCGGCTATGCCGTCTACGGCTGGGACCAGGGCTTCAACCTGGGTCCCCGACCGGACGTCATGTCGAGCCTGCAGGCGCGGATCAGCCATCTGGCCGACCTGCACGGCACCAAGGTGAGCCTGGTCGGCATCAGCGTCGGCGGCATCTATGCCCGCGAGGCGGCCAAGGCCAAGCCCGATTCGGTGCGCGCCGTGATCACCCTGGGCACGCCGACCCGACCGCTGTCGGACGACGTGTTGAACGAGGATGCGCCCCTCGGCCTCATCGAGGCGCTCCGCCTCGCCGTCGGCACGCTGCGCGAGCGGATCGCCAAGGCGCCGCCGGTGCCGACCACCGCGATCTTCAGCCGGAGCGACGGGCTGGTCGCCTGGAAGGCCTGCCTCGAGGCCGAAGGCCCGATGCACGAGAGTGTCGAGATCTTCTCGAGCCATCTCGGCATGGCCCACAACCCGCTGGCCCTCATGGTCATCGCCGACCGCCTGGCCCAGGCCGAGGGCCTGTGGCGGCCCTACAAATCGCTCGAAGGCAAGGCACCGGCGGCCCGCCTGGGCAGCGCCGAGTAACCTGCAGCGCCGAGTAACCTGCAGCGCCGAGTAACCTGCAGCGCCGAGTAACCCATAGCGCCGAGTGGCCGGCTACCCGCGCTGTCCCCGCCGAAGAGCCGGGACAGCGCGCGTCGACGAAGATTACTTCGCAGCCTTCTTGGCGGCCGGCTTCTTGGTCGCGGGCTTTTCCGCCTTGGGCGCGGGCGCTGCCTTTTCGGCCTTGGCCGCGGCCTTCGAGGCCGCCTTGGGGGCCGCCTTCGCCTTTTTCGGCGGGGCCGCGACCGCCAGCGTGGCCGCCGGCTTGAAGGTCAGACGGCTGCTCGCCTTGATCTTGATCGCTTCGCCGGTCTGCGGATTGCGGCCCTTGCGCGCGGCCCGCTTCTTCACCTCGAAGGTGCCGAGGCCGGGCAAGCGCAGCTTGTCGCCCTTGGATGTGCGGGTGGCGATGAATTCGATCGCGCCGCGCAGGGCCTTTTCGGCCGTCTTCAGTTCGATCCCGATATGGGCCGCATAGTCGGCAATCAATTCCTTGAACGTCGCCACGTCTTCCCCCTTCTCCCCGCGCGATTCGGAAGCCTTGCCTCCACGCAAAGCCCGCGCGCCGCCATTCTACATGGCTTTGCGCCGGGCCAAAGAGCCCAGGTTACAATTGCACGACGGAATTTTGGGCGCCGGCGATCATCCGTTCGGCCGCCGCGGCGATCGAACCCGCCGGTCCGCCCGGCCCGAACAGCTGGCCCGAGACATAGGCGCCCTCGATCAAGAGGTGCAGGCCATCGCCCACCACGTCGGGCTCGGCCACCCCCATGGCAGCCGCCATGGCGCGCAGGCGGCGGCGCAGTTCCTGCTTGTTGGCGAGCGAGACCCGAAAGGCCGGATGGTCCGGATCGGGATATTCGACGATCGCATTGGTGAGGCCGCAGCCGCGATAGGCGGCCTGGGTCGCCCGCACCGCGATGCCGCGCAGGAAATCCAGGATCTGCGCTCTGGCATCGCCCGGATGGGCGGCCACGGCGGCATCGAAACGGGCCCAGAATTCACTCTCGTAGTCGCGCAGATAGGCGGCCGCCAACTCGTCCTTCGAGATGAAGGCGCGGTACAGGCTGGGCTTGGTGACGCCGGCCGTGGCCACGATCTCCTCGACGCCGACGGCGCGGATGCCACGCCGGTAGAAGAGATCGCGGGCGGCTGCCCGGATACGGTCGACAGCCCTGAGGGGGGCCCGGGGGGCGGGCTTGGCGGACGGGCTGCCCAATTGAGGAGTAGCGGTCATGCGTGAGACGCCGGTTGACGATGTTACCGATCGGTACCTATACAGGAAGACCACAACGTACCGGTCAGTCACATGAACATAGGACGCGCCCGGCCCTTTGGCCAGAACTATGCCTTTGTCGTCGTCGCGGTGATCTTCCTGGCCCTGCTCGCGGCGGCCGGGCAGCGTTCCGCGCCGGGCGTATTGATCCGCCCGCTCGAAGCCGCCTTCGGCTGGAGCCGGGACGAGATTTCGGTCTCGGCCGCCGTCGGCATCTTTCTCTACGGCATGGTCGGGCCTTTCGCGGCCGCGCTGATGGCCAGCGTCGGCATCCGCCGCACGCTGATCTACGCCCTCGCCCTGATGGCGGCGGCGACAGCGGCGAGTTCCTTCATGACGGCGAGCTGGCAGCTCGTCGCCACCTGGGGCGTGCTCTCCGGCCTCGGCTCAGGCTGCGTCGCCATCGTGTTGGGGGCGACCGTGGTGAACCGCTGGTTCGTTTCGAACCGCGGCCTGATGATGGGCCTGCTGACCGCCAGTGCGGCGACCGGCACGCTGGTCTTCCTGCCCGTCCTGGCCTGGATCGCCGATGCCTGGGGCTGGCGCCCGGTGGTGCTCTCGGTCTCGGCCGCTTCGGCGGTCCTGATCCCGCTGGTCTGGTGGCTGCTGCCGGAGCGCCCGGCCGACATCGGCCAATTGCCCTATGGCGCTGCCGAGGCGCCGCCCCCGCCGCCCCCCGCCGCCGGCATGTTGACCCAGGCCTTCGGCGCCCTCGGCCGGGCGGCGCGGACTTCCGCCTTCTGGTGCCTGTTCGCCACTTTCTTCATCTGCGGCCTGACCACCAACGGTCTGGTCGGCACCCATCTGATCGCGCTCTGCGGCGACCAGGGCATTCCGGAAGTGCAGGCCGCCGGCCTGCTCGCCGCCATGGGCCTGTTCGACCTGGTCGGTACCACGGGTTCGGGCTGGCTGAGCGACCGTTTCGACCCGCGCAAGCTCCTGTTCGTCTATTACGGGGTGCGCGGCCTCTCGCTGATCTATCTGATCCACTCGGATTTCACGATCTACAGCCTGGGCCTGTTCTCGGTCTTTTACGGCCTCGATTGGATCGCCACCGTACCGCCGACACTGCGCCTGACCACCGAGCATTTCGGCGACCGCGACGCCCCCGTGGTGTTCGGCTGGATCGCCGCCGGCCACCAGATCGGCGCCGCCACCGCGGCCTTCGGCGCCGGCTGGCTGCGCAGCGCCCAGGGCAATTATCTCGAAGCCTTCGTCATCGCCGGCGCGACCGGCCTCGCCGCCGCCGTCATCTCGCTCGCGATCGGCCGCCGCGCCCCGGTAGCAGCCCGGGCCTAACCGGGCCCGAGCAGGGCGAGCGCCGTTTTCACCGGGAGGTAGAGGCGGTGCGGCCGCTCGGTCAGGGGCGTGAAGCCGAAGGCTCGATAGAAGGCAGCCGCCCGCTCGTCGATCGCGTCGACGAAAACGGCAAGGGCACCGATCGGGGCCGTGGCGACAGTGCGCAACGCGTCGAACAGCAAAGCTTCCCCGAGGCCGGCGAAGTCGCGGTGCCGGCCGAGCCAACCGATCAGCACCGCCGGCACGGCCGGATAGCGGGGCAGCCGCTTCGCCAAGTCTGGGGGCACCTCGGTCAGGGCGACCGTACTGGAAGGCAGCGTGTAGAAGCCGGCGACGCGGCCGGTCGCCAGTTCCTTCGCGACGAAACAGGTTGCATAGCGGCGTGCAACGTCCTGGGTGACGATCTCCCCGAAATGGCGATCGATCCGGTCGTTGCCGCAGGTGAAATCGCAGCGGTCGTGGCCATCCGCCAGCGGCTCGACGGCGAAGCGTCGACTCACCGCGGCTCGATCAATTCGGCGTGGCGGCGCGCCGCGCGCCGCAGCCGGTCATTCGGGGCCGGCGATGCGATCAGGGCCTCGGCGAAGCGGTACTGATCCTCGACGGCGAGCCGCAGAATTTCCGCTTCCTCGACCGTGCGGCGGGCATCTTCCCCTGCGGTCGCGATGATATAGGCGGTCAGGGTCATGCCGCGCAGCCGAGCCGCCTGCTGTAGCCGCTCGTAGACGCGTTGCCGAACGCGCGCTTCCAGCCGGGCCGTCGGGCCGGCCGCACGGACAGTCTCGGATTTGCTCTCGGATCGGGGTTTGGCCATGACGATCTCCCGCCACGATGATACGGCAGATTGCCGTATGCAGCAGGCAGGGGGCGGCGAACCGCCCCCGCCGCGATCAGGTCAGCTGCACTTGGCGTCCATCATCTTCTTGCCGATGTCGGTCGCCTTGCCGGCCAGTTCCTGGATCTGCTTCTGGAGATCGGCGACCTTGGCTTGATCGCCGGCCGCGGTCGCCGCAGCGAGGTCGGCGCCGAGCTTCGTCGCCTGATCGGACAGCTTGGCCGCTTCGGCCTTCATGCTGTCGCAGCTCTCGCCGCCGCCGCAGGCCGCCAGCACCAGCAGGCCGAAGGCGAAGGCGCCGGCCTTCATGACGTGATTCATCATTTTCCCCCTCTTGTCGGCGCGGCCGCCGCAGCGGCCGCGCCGACACTCTCCGCCAAGGGAGGACTCCCGGCAAGGGGCCTCAGGCGGTGAGCACCACCCGGCCCACCACTTTGCCGGCCTTGAGATCGTGCAGGGCTTCGGTCGCTTCGGCCATGGGGCGGAGCGTGACCGGGATCGGCGCCACCTTGCCAGTACGCACGAGGTCGAGCAGTTCGCCCAGCTCGGCCAGGCTGCCGACATAGGAACCGACGATCGCAATGCCGTTCCACGGCAGCAGCGGGATCGGCATCGAAAGCGCACCGCCGAACAGGCCGACCACCACCGCCGTGCCGCCCCGGCGCAGGCCCCGCGTGGCGAGCTGCACGGTCGCCTCGGCCCCGACGAAGTCGAGCGCCGCATGGACGCCGCCGATCTTCTTCTGGAGATGGGCCGTGGTCTCCTTCTCGCGCGGGTCGAGCACTTCGCTGGCGCCGGCCGCCTTGGCTGCCTCGGCCTTGGCGGGGTCGATCTCGGCGACCAGCAGAGGGGCGGCGGGATAGAGCGCCCGGGCGACCTGGATCGCCATCAGGCCGACGCCACCCGCCCCGATGATCAGGATCGGATCGCCGGCCCCCGCGGGCGGGATCTTCTTCAGCGCCGAATAGGCGGTCAGGCCCGAGCAGGCGAGCGGACCGGCGCGGTCCTCAGCAATGCCGCTGTAATCGAGCAGGTAGCGGGCGTGGGGCACCACCACGGTATCGGCGTAACCGCCGTCGACATTGACGCCGAGATGCCTTCCCTTGGGGCACAGATGCTCGAGCCCGCGGGCGCAGGTCGGGCAGGCGCCGCAACCGATCCAGGGATAGACCACCCGGCGCTCGCCGACCGAAACACCTTCCGCCGCCGGGCCGACCGCGATCACCGTGCCGACGATCTCATGGCCCAGGGTGAAGGGCAGCTTGCGCCCGCCGCGCACGTCCAGGCGGTTGCCGCCACCCATCTCGAAATAGCCTTCATAGATGTGAAGGTCGGAATGGCAGACGCCGCAACGCGAGATCCGTACCACCACTTCGCCGCCCTGAGGCACCGGATCGGGCTCCACCAGCTCGCACAGGGGGGCACCGTAGTCGACCATTTTCTGGCTTTTCATCGAACGCATCCTCCGCCATTCGCGGGCAAGGTAAGGGAGCCGCAGCAGCGCAGCAAGGATCGCTCACGGCGCCAGACCGAGGCTGGCGCGGAGACCGGCCGGCGTCTCGCCCGCCTCGCGCATGGCGGCCAGCGTCAGCGCCTTGTCGCGCTTGGCGAGGCGGACGCCGTCTTCACCCATCACCAGGCCGTGGTGGTGGTAGCAGGGCGTCGGCAGGCCGAGCAGGGCTTGCAGCAGCCGGTGGATATGGGTCGCCGGGAAGAGGTCGATCGCCCGCGTGACCAGGGTGATCTCCTGCAGGGCGTCGTCGACCGTGACCGCCAGGTGATAGCTCGCCGGCGTCTCCTTCCGGGCCAGCACGACATCGCCGAGCAGTTCGGGGCGCGCCGCTTGGAGCCCGGCCTTCTCGTCGAACCAAGTAAGTCCGCCGCCCGCCAGCGCCAGCGCCTTCCCGATATCGAGGCGAAGGGCATGGTCGCCCCCCTCGGCCAAGCGAACTGCCCGCTCGGCTGGCGACAGGCGCCGGCAGGTGCCGGGGTAGAGCGGCCCGGCCGGCCCCTGGGGCGCACCGCCGGCCGCCTGGATCTCCGCCGCGATCTCCGCCCGCGTGCAGAAGCAGGGGTAGAGCACGCCCAGTCCCTCCAGCCGCTCGAGGGCGGCGCGGTAATCGTCGAAATGGTCCGACTGGCGGCGGATCGGGCCGTCCCAGGCGAGGCCGAGCCAGGTCAGGTCCTCGACGATGCCGGCTTCGAAGGCGGGGCGGCAGCGGGTCCGGTCGATGTCCTCGAGGCGGAGCAGGAAGCGGCCGCCCGCCGCCCGCGCCCGGTCATGGGCGAACCAGGCCGCGAAGGCATGGCCGAGATGCAGCCCGCCGGTTGGACTTGGCGCAAAACGTGTAGTTATGGGGGCAATTTGGACCAATACGGACTTTTCCCTGGCGCGAATCGCCAGGATGATTATGGCAGCCGCGACGCCACGTAGGAGTTCCCCGCATGACATCGATCGACGGACCGCGCCTGGCACCGGCAGACGGCCGGCCGGCCCGCCACCTCGTCGTGCTGCTCCATGGCTATGGCGCCGACGGGGCGGACCTGATCGGCCTCGGCCACGAATGGCGCCGGCTGCTGCCCACCGCCTGTTTCGTGGCCCCGGACGCGCCGGAGCCCTGTCCCATGTCCGGCTTCGGCCGGCAGTGGTTCCCGCTCACCGATTTCGGCGACGAGGCACGGCTGGCGGGAGCCCGCCACGCCGCCCCGGCGCTCGACGCCTTCATCGATGCCGAATTGCAGAAGCTCGGCCTGACCGATTCGGACCTCGCGCTGGTCGGCTTCAGCCAGGGCTGCATGATGGCGCTCCATGTCGGGCTGCGGCGGCGCCAGGCGCCCGCCGGCATCGTCGGCTTTTCCGGCGCCCTGCCCGGCTCGCCCGCCGTGCTGGAGGCCGAGGTGACGGCGAAGCCGCCGGTCCTGCTCGTCCACGGCAGTGCCGACGCGGTGGTGGCGCCCGCCTCGCTGCAGCGGGCGGTGACCGCGCTCTACGGCCTTCAGGTCCCGGTGCAATGGCACATCGAGGAAGGCTTGCCCCATGGCATCGGGCCGGAGGGTTTCGCGCTGGCCGGTGAATTCCTCTGCCGCGTGCTGCTGGATGCCGCAGCTTAAAGCGGCGTCATGACCGCGTAACACAGCATGTAGTATTTTGCTGGCGCGGATCCGCAAGGCTTGACACAATTCTGCCGGGCCCTACGGGGGCTTTGTGGCTTTAGGTCAAGGGCGAGGCGGTCGATGAACGCGGTGTCCCATCCAGTTGAAGCCTGTCCAGCGCTCGTCCTGAACGCTGACTACCGACCGCTCTCCTATTTTCCGCTCAGCCTGTGGTCCTGGCAGGATGCGATCAAGGCGGTCTTCCTCGGCCGGGTCAACATCCTCTCGGAATATGAGCGCACGGTCAGGAGCCCCAGCTTCGAGATCCGCCTGCCCTCGGTCGTCTGCCTGAAGACCTATGTGAAGCCGGCGAAATATCCCGCCTTCACCCGTTTCAACGTGTTCCTGCGCGACCGCTTCGCCTGCCAGTACTGCGGCGCCCCCGAAGACCTGACCTTCGACCATATGGTGCCACGCAGCCGCGGCGGTCGCACCACCTGGGACAACATCATCACCGCCTGCTCCCCCTGCAACCTGAAGAAGGGCGGCCGTTCGCTGAAGGATTCGGGCCTCGTGCTGCGCAGTTGGCCAGTGGTGCCCACGGTCGGCCAGTTGCAGGAGAACGGGCGCTCCTTCCCGCCCAACTACCTGCATCATTCCTGGAACGACTTCCTCTATTGGGACGCCGAACTGGAGGACTGAGGCCTCACGCCGCCATCCTTCACGCGGCTTGGGCCAGCCCCAGGCGGGCCGCCATCGCCTCGCCCAGGCTGCGGCCGGAGAGGAAGGCCGCCTCGATCCGCGCCCCCAGGCACCAGTCGCCGCAAGCCCCGATCGCCTGGCGGACGTCCAGCAGATGGGGCACGCCCGCCGGCTGAAGGGTCTGGGCTTCGGGCCAAAAATGGCTGATCGCCACGACCGGCCCGCGGCCGGTACCGAGCGCGGCGCGAAAGGCGTCGAGCAATTCCGCAGCAACCTCGGCCGGGCTCGCTTCGGCATGGGTGCGGCTCCAGCCGGGGGCGGCATGGACCACCCATTGGTCGCCGCCCTGGGCGCTCCGTCCCGGCTTGCTGCCGTCGCGGGCGATCCAGGCGAGCGCACCGCCGGCCACGGTCGGATCGACGGTGGCGGCATCGAAACCGGGATCGAGCGGCGCCGCGAAGGCGAGCATCAGAGCCCAGCAGGGCGCCGTCTCGACCATGGCCGCGGCATTGCCGAGGGCGGGCGCTACCGCCAGCAAGGGCACCGCGGTGCCCGCCGGGGTGGCGACGACGACCGAATCGTAAGGCCCGAAATGTTCGCCGTGGCGGTCCTTCAAAGTCAGCACGGGGCCGCGCGGCGCGACCTCGCGCACGTCGATACCATAGACGGTGGCGCCGCTGCCCAGGGCCGCGACCAGCGCCCCCATGCGCGGGGTGCCGACATAACGGGTTTCGTGCCCCGTTTCCGGAACGAAGCCGTCGGGGCCGAGGGTACCCACCCGTGCCTCCCACGGGGCGACGGCGCCTTCCGCGGCGAGGCCCACCATCAGGGCCCTCAGGACGGGATCCCGCACGGTGAAATATTGCGCGCCGACATCCCACTGACAGGCACCCTCGCGCCGGGTCGCCAGGCGGCCGCCGGCCCCTTGCGCCTTGTCGAAGACCGTGACCAGGGCACCTGCGGCGGAGAGCACGGAAGCCGCACTCTGCCCCGCGATGCCGCCGCCGACGACTGCCACCAGTGGTTTCCCGTTCATCGCCGTCCCGCCCATTCTTGGTGTTATGCGTGGACTCTGATAATCGATCCTACACCCCTCAGGCTCGGGACTCCATCAGACGCTTGCGCACGGCCGAAAGGCGGCCGCGAGCGACCGGGATGTTCTGCGGCACCAGGGCGCCGATCTCGGCGACGCCGCCGTCGCCAGTTCGACGCACCGCCTCGATCCGGCCGATCGAGACGATGTAGCTGCGGTGCACGCGCATGAAGCGGGCGGGGTCGAGCTGGCCCTCGATCTCGCTGATCGCGGCCTGGCAGAAGAATTCCTGCTCGCCGTCCGAGACCAGGGTGTAATGGCCGTTGGCCCGCACGAAGGCGATCTCGGAAACCGGCAGCCAATGGCTCCGCCCGTCCTTCTGGACCTCGACCCGGCGGGCGAAGGCGGCGGGATCGGACAGGGTCTCGGGCACCGGCAGCGGTCCGGCTGGCAGCACCTGGGCCAGGGCCTGGGGCAGCGGCGCCGGGACCGGCACCGGCCGCTCGATCCGCTGGTCCGGCATCAGCGAGAGCATGAAGCCGCCCGAGATCAGGAAGGAGACGATGGCGACCACGATCGCCATCACGTCGTGCGGCATCACCGGATCGGTCGGCGGGGCGAGTTCGATCGGCACCGCGGTCAGGCCGGCCATGGCGGTATAATGCATTCCCGAGATGGCGAGGCCGAGGATGACCGCCGAGGCGAGGCGAGCCGGCTGCCGTTTCGAGCGTTCCATCTGCAACAGCGCCAGGCCCGAGGCGGCGACCGCGACCAAGGTCGACGCGATCACGAAGCCGGTCGAATGATAGATGTCGCAGAGATAGATCGCCGACATGCCGACGTAATGCATGGTGGCGATGCCGCCGCCCATGGCGATCGCACCACAGGTGATGCGCAGCAGCTTGGGCAGGGCGGTATGGACGATCAGCACGCCGGCCCCGACCACGAGCACGCAGATCAGCAGCGAGATCAGGGTGGGCAGCACCCGGAAGCCGACCATGACCGGAAAGCGCGCCGCCATCATGCCGACGAAATGCATCGACCAGATGCTGATCGCCAACGTCATGGCCGCGGCGGCGACGATGAAGCGCCGGCGCAAGCCGCGCGCACGGTCCCCCTCGTCCGCCAGCAGCAGGCTGACGTAACTGCCCTGGGCGGCGATGATCAGCGACAAGGCGACGAGCCAAGGGCTGTGGGCGAGCACCCTTTTCCTCCCTGCGGTCGTTCCCGTTCCTGGATTTTCTTTAGAATCGCACAGAAGGGCGCGCGGTCAACCGCGACATGCGGTTGACCGGAGGCTACCGGCTTCAGCCACCGGTGACGCTCATGTGGCGGCTCAGCGCCGGGGTCCCGTGGTTTCTGTCGATGATGAAGTCGTGCCCCTTCGGCTTGTGGCCCATGGCAGCGCGGATCATGGCGTCCAGGGCGGGATCGGCGACGCCGCCGCGCAGGGCGTCGCGGAAGTCGACCGAATCCTCCTGACCCAGGCAGAGGTAGAGGCGGCCGGTGCAGGTCAGGCGCACGCGATTGCAGCTCTCACAGAAATTATGGGTGAGCGGGGTGATGAAGCCGATCCGCCCGCCGGTCTCGGCCACCGTGACATAGCGCGCCGGACCGCCGGTGCGGTAGCCGCTCTCCTGCAGGGTGAAATGGCGTTCGAGCGCGCGCCGTACCCGGGTCAGGGGCAGGTAATGGTCGGTCCTGTCGCCATCGACGTCGCCGAGCGGCATGGTCTCGATGAAGCTGATGTCATGGCCCCGGCCGTGGGCCCAGAGCACCATGGCGGCGAATTCCTCCTCGTTCAGGCCGCGCAGGGCGACCACGTTGAGCTTCACGGCAAGGCCCGCCGCCTTGGCCGCCGCGATCCCCTCCAGCACCGTATCGAGCCGGCCGCGCCGGGTGATGGCGGCGAAACGCGCGGGGTCGAGGCTGTCGAGGGAGACATTGACCCGGCGGACGCCGGCCGCCGCCAGCGCCTCGGCATGGCGGGCGAGTTGGCTGCCGTTGGTGGTCAGCGTGAGTTCGTCGAGCGTGCCGGCCGCGAGGTGGCGCGACAGGCCGCGGATGAAGTCCAGGATGTCGCGCCTGACCAGGGGCTCGCCCCCGGTCAGGCGCAGCTTGCGGACACCCTGGCGGACGAAGGCGGCGCACAGCCGGTCCAGTTCGTCGAAACTCAATACCTCGGCCTTGGGCAGGAACTGCATCTCCTCCGCCATGCAATAGAGGCAGCGGAAGTCGCAGCGGTCGGTGACCGAGACGCGGAGATAGGTGATCCTGCGGCCGAAGGGGTCCGCCAGCCCCGGGGTGCCGCGCTTTCGCGTGATGTCGTTTTGATGAGCCATGCCGTCATTCCTTGGGGCCGGCGATCGCCTCGCCGGCCCGGAACCGTCAGAAGCGGTAGCCGACGCCGAAGCCGACCAGCAGCGGATTGATGTCGACGTCGGCCTTGATGGCGCCGTTCACGGTGGCGGTGGTCGACAGGAAGATCTGCTTCACGTCGACGTTCAGCATCCAATGCTCGCTGATCGGCATGTCGACGCCGGCCTGGAGCGCCCAGCCGAAGCCGTTGTCGTAGCTGACATCGGTGACACCCGGGCCTTCACCGCCCTGGCCGTAGAAGATCGTGTAGTTCACGCCGGCGCCGATATAGGGCCGGATCTTGCCCTCGGGCGCGAAGTGATACTGCAGGGTCAGGGTCGGCGGCAGCAACCAGATGTGGCCGAGGTCCAGCTTCGGGCCGGAGGTGTCGACGTTATGCGGCGTGGTGCCCAGGATCAGCTCGGCCGCGATGTTCTTGGTGAAGAAATAGGTGATGTCGAGTTCCGGCACCACCGAGTCGCTGATCGAGACGTCGAGCGTCGGGATGGACGGACTGACCCCCGTCAGGTCCTCCTCCGGCAGCACGATCAGCGCGCGGCCGCGGATCTGCCAGGGGCTCTGATCGGCCGCCTGGGCCGTGGCAGCGATTGCGGCAGCCGTCAGCAGGGCCGCCGTGAACATCGTCTTCTTCATGCCGTGATTCCTCCCAGAATTCTCGTTGTCTTCGGTTACGCAGACAGATCCCCGCCACCCCGAGCGGCGGCGTAGTCCGCCCGCGTGTCGAGGTCGATCAGGACGCCGTCGTCGGCCATCGCCACTTCGACCGTCCAATCCGGATTGGCGGCGGCCAGCAGGCGGGCACCCCGATCGCCGTCGAGCGCCGCCATGGCAGGAAAGAAGCGCCGCGCCCAGAGCAGCGGATTGCCCCAGCGCCCGCCCACCGTGGGCACCGCGATCGCCCGCCCCTCATCCGGCGCGAAGGCGGCGGCGAGGCGGGCCAGATGCTCGGCCGTGACGCGCGGCATGTCGCCCAGCATGACGAAGGCGCCGTCGATCTCGGCCCCGAGCGCCGAGACCCCGGTGCGGAGCGAGGACGACAGGCCCTCGGCATAGTCGGGATTGTGCCGCATGGTGACCGGCCGCCCGGCCAGCAGCGGCGCGACCTTGTCGGCATCGTGCCCGGTGACCACCACGACGGGATCGAGCCCGGCCGCCAGCGCCGCGTCGACGGCATGGAGCAGCAAGGGCTTGCCGCCGAGATCGAGCGTCAGCTTGTTGGCCTCGGCCATGCGCGACGAGCGCCCGGCCGCCAGTACCAGGGCACCGAGGCGCGGCGCCCGCGGCGGCGGCGGCGTCGGGCAATCGCCACTGCGGGCGCGGATGGCGGTTTCCTTGAGCAGCCCGCCGACGCCCATCCCGGCGAGTGCCGCGCCGTCGACCGGGACGCCTGCGGCGAGCCGGCGCAGCACGAAGTCGAAGCCGTTGAGCTTCAGGTTGCGGGCGCAGCCCGGCACGCCGATCACCGGCCGGCCGCGCAGCGCGCCGAGGAGGAGGAGATTGCCCGGATCGACCGGCATGCCGAAGCGCAGCACCTCGCCCCCCGCCGCGACCAGGGCGGCCGGGATATGGTCGGCCCGGTCGATCACGGCATGGGCGCCCGCGATCAGCAGGAGATCGGCCGGTGCCGCGGCACGGATCGCCGCCGCGATCGCTTCCGGCCGGTGCTCGACCACCAGGCAGTCGGCGATCGTGCCGCCCACCGCGGCGAGCCTGGCCTTCATCGCGGCCATTGTCTTGTCGATCACCGACTCCTTGGTCGTCCCGTCGCGGCTGACGATCAGGGCGGCGGTCAAGGGGCGGAAGGGATCGACCGCCACCGCCCGTCCGTTGCCGGCCGCCGCCAGCGCCCGTTCGACCAGGGGCCGGGGCACGGCGAAAGGCATGACCTTCACGGTGGCCAGCATCTGGCGCGCTTCGACCATCTCGTCGGGAGCGAGGGTGGCGACGGTGATCGCCTCGTCGACCGCATTGATCGCCGCGATCCTGCCGGCGTCGACGCAGAAGAGGCCCGGCCCCTCGGCATAGAGATTGGCGCGGCCGGTGAAGGCGGCAGTGGCGACCGCGCCGGGCCCGCAGATCGCGGCGGCGAGGCGGCGCGCCACCTCGTCCTCCGGCACGTCGTCGGCTTCGAGGCGGGCGACGAATACCGGTTCACGCCGCTCGGCCGCCAATAGCGCAGCATCGGCGGCGGAGAGCAGGCGGCCCTTCTTCCAGGCCTGGCCGGCGACCACCCGGCTGTGCGCCAGGATGGCGCCTTCGACCTCGGCGGGGGGCAGGGCGGCGAAGATCATGGCAGGCTCCCGTTCAGGACGCCGGTCGCCTGGGCCAGGATGGCGACGGCGATCTGGCCCGGGCTGCGTGCCCCGATGTCGAGCCCGACCGGGCCGTGGATGCGGGATAGCGCCGCCGCGTCGAAGCCCGCTTCGGCCAGGCGGCGCAGCCGGCCGGCGTGGGTCCGGCCGGAGCCGAGGGCGCCGATGTAGAAGAGCGGGGACGACAGGGCGTTGACGAGCGCCACGTCGTCGATCTTGGGATCATGGGTCAGGGTGACGAGCGCGGTCCGCTCGTCGAGGCCGAGGCCGGGCAGCACCTCGTCCGGCCAGCCGGTCGCCAGGGTCGCCCCGGCGAAACGCTCAGGTCTGGCGAAGGCGCGCCGGGGATCGACGATGGTGACGGCGAAACCGGCCAGCGCTGCCATCGGGGCCAAGGCCTCCGCGATATGGACGGCACCGATGAGCACGAGGCGGAGCGGCGGCGTGAAGGGGTTCAGGAAATGCCGGCCGTCCTCGCTCAGGGTGGCACGGTCCTTCGCGATCACGGCGGCGGCAGCGGCGTCGCCTTCGGGGTAACGGAGCGCGTGGCGCCCGGTTTCGAGGTCGGTGTCGAAGACGGCGGCGCGTTTCTCTGCCAGCGCCCGGCGCAGCGCCTCGAATTCGCCGCCCGCCGGCAGGGGCTCGACCAGGACGCGGATGCGCCCGCCGCAGGCGAGGCCGACGGCCCAGGCGTCGGCATCGGCGACGCCGAATTCGAGCATGCGGTGGCGGCCCTCGTCCATGCTCTCGAGCGCCGCCTCGATCACCGCGCGCTCGACACAGCCGCCGGAGACCGAGCCGACGAAATTGCCGGTCCGGTCCGCCGCCAGCAGGCTGCCGGCCGGCCGCGGTGCCGAGCCCCAGGTCTCGATCACCGTGGCCAGCGCGGCGATCCCGTCACGGCCGGCCCATGAGGCGGCCTGGTCGAGGATCGCGTCGCGTTCCATGTCCCGGCTCCGCTCAGGCGACCGGTTTGCCGCTCGGCGTCCGGCCGCCGCCGAACAGCCGCTTGATGAAGCGGAAGATGGCGCGGAAGACGCGGATCACCACCCACTGCCTGGCCTCGCGCTCCGCGATGATGTCGGCGGTCGGCGGCGCCACCATGTCGCCGAGCTTCATAAAGAAGTCGTCGGCCAGCTTCTTCGCGGTGACGTCGATCAGGCGGGCGCCGAGCTGGGCGAGCTTGCCGCTCACCTCGGCGGTCACCGTGTAATGCAGGATGGTCTGCTTGCCGGCCGGTTCCAGGCGCACCTTGGCGGTGCCCTTGGCCTGGCCGTTGGAGCCACCGTTGCCTTCGCCCTTGATCGTATAGCCCCGGGGCGGATCGATGTCGGAGAAGCTGACATTGCCCTTGAAGGAGGCCTTCACCGGGCCGACGCGAAGCGTGACCAGGGCTTCCATCGTGGTGTCGCTGGTCTTGGCGATCTGCTCGCAGCCGGGAATGCAGGCCTTCAGCACCTCGACGTCGTTCAGCGCGGCCCAGAGCTTGGCCGGCGGGGCGTTGACGCGCTGCGATCCGTTCATTTCCATGGCAGATGTTTCCTTTCGTTATTCGGGTGCGGGCTTTGCGCCCTTGCGGCGGTGGGAGACGATTTCGGCGAGGATCGAGAGGGCTATCTCCTCCGGCGTGATCGCACCGATGTCGAGGCCGGCCGGTGCCTTCACCGCGGCCAGGCGCTCCTCGGGCACGCCCTCGCCGCGCAGGTCCTCGATCAGCGAGGCGATCTTGCGGCGCGAGCCGACGAAGGCGACATAGGCGGACTCGCCGGTGATCGCGGCCTTCAGCGCCGTGAGGTCGCCCGTGCTCTGGGTCGAGACGACGACGTAGCGGGGCCCTGCCGGCGCCGGCAGGGCGAAGCCGTCGATCACCTGATCGGCGCCGGCGAAATCGCCGTGATATTTGGCCGGCGCCGCCGCGGTGACGCGAAAACCGAATTTGCCGGCGAGCCCGACCAGCGCCGATGCCACCGGCGAGGTGCCGAGCACCACGAGTTCCGGGCGCGGCAGCACCGGCTCGACGAAGATATAGAGCGTGCCCTGGCTCGGGCATTTGTTGCGCGCGTAATGCACCCCGTCCCGCGTGTCGCCGGCATGGACGCCGATCTCTTCCAGCATTTCCTCGGGCTGGACCGAGATGAGGCGGGGCCAGCCGTCGGCCAGCGAATCGCGGACCGCGGTCAGGGTGGCGCCGCGGGCGCAGCCGCCGCCGATCCAGCCGGCGACCACGGTGCCGTCGCCGAGGATCAAGGCCTTCGCGCCGGCCTTGGCCGAGGTGACGGAGAGGGTGCGCACCACTGTCGCCACGGCGAAGGGGGTTTCCCTGGCCTGGAGGTCGGGGATCAGGTTGAAGACGTCGCGGGGGGTCATCGCTTCGCCTCCTAGAGCCGGGCCAGATAGGGCTCGAGGGCTTCCAGGCTCTCGAGATTGTGGGCCGGGGCGAAGAGATCGAGATGGGGCAGCGCCGCCTTCATGCCGGCCGCCACCGGGGCATAGTCGCGCCAGCCCATCATCGGGTTGAGCCAGGCGATGCGGCGCGCCCGCCTGCGCAAGGCCGCCATCTCGCGCCCCAGCCGCTCCGCCTCGCCGGTGTCGTAGCCGTCGGAGACGATCAGCACGGCGGTCCTGGAATGGACGACACGGCAGGCGTGCCAGCGGTTGAAGGTGGCGAGGCAGTCGCCGATCCGCGTTCCCCCGCCGACCCCTTCGGTCATCAGCCCGAGGCGCTCGACGGCACGCGCGGGATCACGCTCGCGCATGGCATCGGTGATGTCGACCAGGCGGGTGTGGAAGAGGAAGGCCGACGCCTGTCGGAAGCCTGCGAGGACGCCGTGGATGAAGCGGACGAAGAGCGCCACATAGGGGCTCATGGAACCCGAGGCATCCAGCAGGATGACGAGCTTCAGGGGCTTCGGCCGGCGCCGGCGCAGGACGAGCTCGACCGGCACGCCGCCCCGCCCGACGCTGCGGTGGAGGGTGCGGCGGAGGTCGACGCGGGGCCCGCCGCGGGCGATCTCCATCCGCCGGGTCAGGCGGACACGCATGGCGGCGGCGAGGCGGCGCGCCAGTTCCTGCACCCGGGCCTGTTCGGCGGGATCGAGGATATGGCGGAAATCGGTGCGCGCCAGCTTCTCCCGGGCGGAGGCGCCGCCCTTCTCCTGGCCGCCCTCGGGCAGGTCCTCGTCGCCCTCCTCGGTGACCTGGCGCTCGGTCTTCAGGATCGGGCCGTCCGCCCCCTCCTCGCCCCTATCAGCCAGCACGGGGGATTTCGCAGGGCCCTGCTTCCGGCGCCGCGGGTCGGCCACCTTGGCGCCCTCGCGGAGGTGGCGCTCGAACCAATAGGCATCGAAGAGCGGGCCGAACTTCTCGAAATCGGCCCGGCGCGAGGCAAGCAGGGCGCGCAATCCGGCGCGCGCCACCGCGGGCCGGTCGAGGCCCGGATCGGCGAGCAGGCGAAGGGCATCGGCGCTCTCCGCCAGGCCGACGGCAAAGCCGTTGTCGCGCAGCACGCGGACGAAGCCGGCGAAACGGCGGCGCAGCGCGGCACCCGGTTCGGGCAGGGCGGGTGCCATCTCAGGCCACCTTGTGGACGAGGCGGGCGACCACCTCGGGCACTATTGCGGCGCGGTCTTCGTGGGTCTTGAGGACCGTGATCAGGAGGTCGTAGACCGCGTCGGGATCGCGCGCCAGATCATGGAGGCCGAGGCCGGTCAGGGCGGCGACGAAATCCAGCGTCTCGGCGACGCCGGGCAGCTTGCGCAAGTCCTCCTTGCGGATCGCGGCGACGAAGCGGGCGACCTGCTGGGCCAGGGCGGCGTCGACCCCGGGCAGGCGCGCCTTGACGATCGCCGCCTCGCGGTCGATGTCCGGGAAATCGACGAAATGATAGAGGCAGCGCCGGCGCAGCGCGTCGGAGAGTTCGCGCGTGCCGTTCGAGGTCAGCACGACGCGGGGCACGGATCTCGCCTTGAGAGTGCCGAGCTCCGGGATGGTGACCTGGAAATCGGACAGGAGTTCGAGAAGGAACGCCTCGAATTCCTCGTCCGCCCTGTCGACCTCGTCGATCAGCAGGACGGCCGGCGTCTCCGACCTGATCGCGGCGAGCAGGGGCCGCTCCAGAAGATAGCTCTCGGAGAAGATCTGCGCCTCCGCCTCGGCGGCCGACTGGCCGGCGGCTTCGCGCGCCTTCAGGGCCAGGATCTGGCGCTGGTAGTTCCATTCGTAGAGGGCTGCATTCTGGTCCAGCCCTTCGTAACACTGGAGCCGGATCAGGCGGGCGCCATGCACTTCGGCCAGGGCGAGCGCCACCGCCGTCTTGCCGACGCCGGCCGCCCCTTCGAGCAGCAGGGGCCGGCCGAGCAGGTCCATCAGCCAGAGCGCGGTCGCCAGGTCGCGGTCGGCGACATAGCCGGCCCGGGCGAGACGTTCGGCGATGGTGGTGCGATCGGTCATGGTCTTCTCGAATTTCGGGCGCCCGGATGACAGGGCGCAGGGCGCCGAAGCAGGCGGTAAGCACCTGCTTCGGCCGTGCGGCGCGGGGGCGGCGAGGGGATGAACCAGCCGCCCCGCGGCCTCACTTATGCAATCCCAGGCGTTCCGCCGCCTGCCAGATCCGCCAGTAGTCGTGCGGCATGTCGATATGGCTGGAGCCCATGAAGGAGAAGGCGTCGTTCACCGCGTTGGAGAAGCAGGGCACGCCGCCGACATGCGGGCTCTCGCCCACCCCCTTGGCGCCGATCGGGTGATGCGGCGAGGGGGTGACGGTATAGTCCGTCTCCCAATGCGGGGTCTCGACCGCGGTCGGCACGAAGAAGTCCATGAAGGACGCCCCCATGACGTTGCCGCGATCGTCGTAGCGGATCTCCTGGCCCATGGCGACGGCGAAGGCTTCGGTCAGGCCGCCGTGGACCTGGCCTTCGATCACCATCGGGTTGATCCGCGTGCCGCAGTCGTCGAGGGCGTAGAAGCGCCTGACCTTGAACACGCCGGTGTCGACGTCGATGTCCATCACGCAGAAATAGGCGCCGAAGGGGTAGGTCAGGTTGGGCGGATCGTAGTAGTTCACCGCCTCCAGACCCGGCTCCAGCCCCGGCACCGCCTGGTGATAGGCGGTCCAGGCGATCTCCTTCATCGACTTGCGGCGTTCGGGCAGGCCTTTGACCGCGAAACCGTCGACATCCCATTCGAGGTCGTCGTGATGGACTTCCAGAAGGTAGGCAGCGATCAGTTGCGCCTTGGCCCTGATCTTGCGCGCGGCCATGGCGGTGGCCGCCCCGGCCGTGGGCGTCGAGCGCGAACCATAGGTGCCGAGACCATAGGGGGCGGTATCGGTATTGCCTTCCTCGATCGTGATGTCGTCGGCCGGGATGCCGAGCTCGGTCGCCAGGATCTGGGCATAGGTCGTCTCGTGACCCTGGCCCTGGCTCTTGGTGCCCATGCGCGCGATCACCGAACCCGTGGGATGGATGCGGATCTCGCAACTGTCGAACATCGCGATACCGAGGATGTCACAATTCTTGGACGGGCCGGCGCCGACGATCTCGGTGAAGAAGGAGACGCCGATGCCCATGACCTCACGCGTCTCGCCCCGCAGATACGCTTCGCGCTTGGCCGCCTGTTCGGCCCGGAGGCCGCGGTAGTCGACGGCCGCCATGGCCTTCTCCATGGCCGTGTGATAGTCGCCCGAGTCGTATTCCCAGCCGAGCGCCGCCTTGTAGGGGAATTGCTCGCGCTTGATGAAATTCTTCAGGCGGAAATCGACCGAATCCATGCCGAGCTTCTGGGCATGGACCTCCATCGCGCGCTCGATGGCATAGACCGCCTCGGTGACACGGAACGAGCAGCGATAGGCGACACCGCCGGTCATCTTGTTGGTGTAGACGCCGTCGACGCCGAGATGGGCCACGGGAATGTCGTAGGAGCCGGTGCAGATATTCATGAAGCCGGCCGGCCATTTGCTGGGGTCGGCGCAGGCGTCGAAGGCGCCGTGGTCGGCCAGCACATGGCAGCGCATGCCGAGCAGGCGGCCGTCGGCCGTCGAGGCCAGTTCGGTCGTCATGTGGTAGTCACGGGCGAAGGAGGTGGCGGAGAGATTCTCCATCCGGTCCTCGACCCATTTCACCGGCCGGCCCAGCACGATCGAGGCGACCACGGCGCAGACATAGCCGGCATAGGCGCCACCTTGTTGCCGAAGCCGCCGCCGATGTCGGGCGCGATCACATGGATCTTGTGCTCCGGCAGGCCGGAGATCAGCGAAACCACGGTACGGATGACATGCGGCGCCTGGAAGGTGCCGTAGAGCGTGAGCTCGCCCTTCACCTTGTCCATCGAGGCCAGGCACTGACAGGTCTCGAGCGGCGAGGGATGGGTTCGGTGGTAGAAGAAAGTCTCCTTGGTCGTCACCGGTGCCGACTCGAACACCGCATCGGTGCCCGACTTGTCGCCGATCTCCCAATAGAAGATGTGGTTGTAGTGCTTGCGCGAGCCGTGGGCGCCTTCCATCTTGTCCTTGATGTCCTCGCGGAGCAGAGGGGCGTCGGGGTCCATCGCCTTCCAGGGATCGACCAGGACCGGCAGTTCGTCGTATTCCGCCTCGATCAATTCGATCGCGTCGGCAGCGATATAGCGGTCGTCGGCGATGACGAAGGCGACTTCCTGGCTCTGGTAGAGAACCTTCTCCTCGGCCAGCACGGCCTGCACGTCGCCGGCGAGCGTCGGCATGTAGTGCAGGTTCAAGGGCTTCAGGTCGGCTGCGGTCAGCACGGCATGGACGCCGGGCAGGGCCTTGGCCTTGGAGACGTCGAGCTTGCGGATCCGCCCATGGGCGACCGGCGAGCGGTAGAAGTCGCCGAACAGCATGCCGGGCAGCTTGATGTCGTCGACATAATTGCCCTTGCCCTGGGTGAAGCGGATGTCTTCGACGCGCTTCCGCCGGCAACCCATGCCCTGGAGCTTTTCTTCCCGCTGTTCGCGGGTGACCACGATCTCGTTCATTCCGCCGCCTCCACGAAGGGGGTGCCGTTCAATTTCGCCGCGGCGTATTGAATGGCTTTGACGATGTTCTGGTAGCCGGTGCAACGGCACAGGTTACCGGCGATGCCGAAGCGGATCTCCTCCTCGGTCGGATCCGGGTTCTCCTGCAGGAGCCGGTGGGCGCGCATGATCATGCCGGGTGTGCAGAAGCCGCACTGCAGCCCGTGCATCATGCGGAAGCCTTCCTGGAGCGCGTGCAGCGTGCCGTCGGGGGCGGCCATGCCCTCGATCGTGGTGATGGTCGAGCCGTCGGCCTGGACCGCGAAGCGCGTGCAGCTCTTCACCGACATGCCGTCGAGGTCGACCGTGCAGGCGCCGCAATGCGAGGTGTCACAGCCGATATGGGTGCCGGTCAGGGCGAGCTGCTCGCGGATGAAATGGATCAGCAGCAGGCGCGGCTCCACCATCTCTTCGACCAGCCTGCCGTTGATGGTCATGCTGACGGGGATTTTTTTCGCCATCTCGTTGCCTCCTTCCGGTTCAGCCGGCGGCCCGGGCGAAGGCGCGTTCGAGCGCCCGGCGGACCATGATGCCGGCCACCTTGGTGCGGTAGGCGGCGGGACCCCGGCCATCGCTGGCCGGATCGGTGATCGCTTCGGCGGCCGCGGCGGCGCGTGCCAGCACGTCGGGGCCGAGGCTCGTACCCCGCACCGCCGCCATGGCGTCTTCGGCCAGGAGGGCGGTCTGGCCGACGTTGGTCAGGGTGATCGAGGCTTGCGCGATGCGCCCGCCCTGCTTGGTCAGGACGACGGCGGCGGCGGCGGTGGCATAGTCGCCGATCTTGCGCTTCAGCTTCTCGTAAGCCGCGCCATGGCCGGCCGGCGGCACCGGGACGGAGACCGCGGTCACCATCTCGCCGGGTTCGAGGGCGGTGAAATAGGCGCCGAAGTAGAAGTCGCGCGCCTTCACCTCGCGCGTGCCGGCGGAACCGGCGATCTGATAGCTGGCGTCGAGCGCCATCATCACCCCCGGCATGTCGTTGCCGGGGTCGCCGTTGGCGACATTGCCGCCGATCGTGCCGCAGTAGCGGACCTGGGGGTCGGCGATCAACAGCGAGGTTTCGCGGATGATCGGCAGGGCCGAGGTCAGCAGGTCGGAAGCGATCAGCTCCTTCTGCGTCGTCATGGCGCCGATCACGATCGAGGCGCCCGCATGGCGGATGCCCTTCAGTTCGGCGATGGCGGCGAGATCGACCAGATGTTCGGGCGTCGCCATGCGCAGCTTCATCATCGGGATCAGGCTGTGCCCGCCCGCGAGGGGCCGCGCATCCTCTCCGAGGTCGGCCAGCAGCCTGACCGCATCGGCGACCGTGGTCGGCCGATGGTATTGGAACGAGCCTGGAATCATGCCTGCCTGTCCTCCCCGCGCTGGCCGGACGTGCCGGCCGTTCCCTCGTCGGACCCCTCTTGGCCGGGGGCCCGTTCTGTTGGACTGAAGGGTCCGCGTTGCTGCGCCGCACCCTCAACGGAGGATTCACCAAGGCCCCGTTTCGATGCCCGGAAGCACCGGCGCTGCACGAAAGGCGGAGTCTGACCGTCCGCCTTTCACGAACGGCGGCCCGACGGCAGGCCGGCGCCTGCCGTCGCGAATGCGCCGCTGCGCCGCAGAAAACCAGGATCGCCACCGCATTTCGTGCGCATTCGGGGGCAGCGGGTCGCCGTTCGTGCAAGGGCGGGCCGCGTTGGTGCCCCGGACGGTCGTGTCCCGGCCCGGCCCCGGGCCGGGCGGGAGAATCGTCGAAAAGGACCGGGCCGATGTTCCAGGACACGGCGGCGGCCATCCGGCCGCCACGGCTGCGGTTTCCCTGTTCCCGGCCCTGGAGCGCCGGCACCTCGCCCGATCGTCCCGCAGCGGGGCAATTCCGCCGCCGCTGCCCTTGCCAAGCCCGCCGGCCGCCGCTAATCGAGAAATGTTCGGTATCGCGTACAAGAATGACGGGAGAGGGTTCCCGCCACACATCTCGTAGGGATCTTCATGGTGCTGGACAGGCTGGTCAGGGCGTCGAGCTTCGCGGGCGAAAGAGCCCTTCAATGGATCAGCAACGCGGTCGAGAGCACGCTCTTCGCCGAGAATTTCGACATCTCCGAACAGACCCCCTACGAGGTCGTGGTGCAGAGCGGGCTGATGTCGCTGCGCCACTATCCGCCGCTGGCCGAAGACGCGATCGAGGTCGGCGACCAGACCATGCCGGTCGCGACCCAGCACCATGCCGTGCCGATCCTGCTGGTGCCGCCGCTGGCCGCCGATCCGCTGAACTTCGACCTGTTGCCCAACCGCTCGCTGGTCAAATTCCTGCTCGCCAAGGGCTTCAGGGTCTATCTGGTCGATTTCGGCTCGCCCAAGGCACGCCATGCCGACTATGGCCTGGCCGACTATGCCGCGCGTATGCTGCCCGACGCGCTGGCCGCATTGCGTGCCCATGCCGGGACCATGCCGGTCTCCCTGGTCGGCTACTGCATGGGCGGGCTCTTCGCCCTGGTCTATCAGGGTTTCGCCCATGATCCCGACATCCGCACCATCGTGACGATCGCGAGCCCGATCGATTCCAAGGCCGTGGGCACCGCCGGCGTATTGGTCGAGGCGATGCAGGTGCCGACCCGCCTGATCCGCCACCTGACTCCGTTCCGGATCGACAAGATCGATGGGAAGCGCCTGATGATGCCGGGCTGGATGGCGTCCAGCATCTTCAAGCTGACCAATCCGATCGGCGTGCTCCAAGGTTACGCCGACCTCCTGGTCAACCTGTGGGACCGGGAATACCTCCTGGAAAACCGCACCATCGCCAAGTGGTTCAACGACATGCACGCCTATCCGGGCGGCATCGTGAAGGATTTCCTGGTCCGCGTCGGGCTCGACAATGCGCTGGCGAAGGGGCGGATCGAGCTGGGCGACGGCTTGGTCAGCGATTTCTCGGCCATCACCTGCCCCTATCTCGCCATCGCCGGCAAGTCGGACCAGATCGTCACCCTGGACGCCGCGCGCAAGGTGATGGACGTGGTGCCGGCCAAGGACAAACAGTTCGCCGAAGCACCGGGCGGCCATGCCGGCGTCTTCGCCGGCTCCAAGGCGCCGCGCACGACCTGGACCATCGCCGCCGACTGGCTGGCGCTGCGCTCCGCCGCGTGAGAGCCGGCGCCGCCCTCGCCCTCTTCGCCGCCCAGCTGGCGGCCGGAACGGCGCAGGCCGCCTGGACCGAAGAGCCGGGCCACGGCCTCGTCATCCTGAACACCACGGCGAGCCGCAGCAGCGGCCGTTACGAAAAACTGGAAGTCGCCCCCTATCTCCAGTTCGGCCTGGCCGAGGGTATGACCGCGATCCTGCAACCGACCTGGAGCGAGATTTCGACCACCGACGATGCCGGCGCCGGCCTCAGCAAGGTCTTCGCGGGTGCCCGCCTCCGCCTGTGGCAGGACGCGGCGGAGGTCGTCTCGCTCCAGCCCGGCCTCACCCTGTCGCCCTTCGACCAGGCCCAGTCCCGCTTGCGCGGCGGGGGTGACAGTTCGGCAGAATTACGCCTGTTGTGGGGCTGCGGCTTCGCCGAACCGTTCGAGGGCTTCGTGGTGGCCGAGGCAGCCCCCCTGCTCTCCCTCGGCGGCGACGCGTCGCTGCTCGAGGCGGACCTGACCCTGGGCTTCCGGCTCGATGCGGAAGACTTGGCCATGGTCCAGTTCGTCAACAAGCTGCCGCTCGACGGCGGGCCGGGCGGCTACCGCAAACACCAGGTGGTGCCGTCGCTCGTCCAGGACCTCGGCCTGTTCGGCCTGTCGCTGCAAATGGGCCTGCCCTGGACCTATGCCGGTGAGGACATTCCGCGAGAGATCGGCGTCTCGGCAGCACTCTGGCTCCGCTTCTGAGCGAAGCGGGCGAGCAGGTCGTCGAGGGCGAAGGGCTTGGCCAGGATCTCGATGTCACCGAGCAGATCGCGCGCCGCCGTGCGCAGATAGGCGTGCCCGCTCATCATCACGAGGCCCGCCGCCGGCACCAGGGCGCGCACCACCTGGGCGAGGCGCAAGCCGTCGACTCCGGGTGTCTCGACGTCGAGCAGGATCAGGTCGGGACCGTCCTCGGTCGCCAGGCGGGCCCCGGCCTTTCCGTCGGCCGCGACCGAGACGGCGAAACCGCTGGCGGCGAGTCCGGCTGCCAGTTCTTCGCGCAGAAGACAGTCGTCCTCGACGATCAGAACCCTGGTTTGGTCGGACATCGACAGCGCCCCCGTCAGATCGTGATAGTTTATCTGTTTCCAGTCTTTGGCGCAGCATAATATGGTATGCGACTTAAGGCTGTTGTTCCGGGGGCGGACGTGGGGCGCGGAGTTGAACGATGACGGCGGGCGGCTTGGCTGCCCCGCTGGCAGGGCTTTTTTGGGTTTTGTTGTCGGCCGCGATCCTGTTGTGGCGGCGCCGGCGCCATCGCTGCCGGATCGCGCGGTCATGACGGCCGCCGCGGTGCCGGATCCGGCCCGCCGGGACTGGGGCGGCGCCCTGGCCGGTCCCGCGGGCGATGTCTTGGTGACCCGCGGCCTGGTCACCGCGGCCTTGCGGGAGGCGGCGATCGATACCGCCCGCCTGCACCGGGCCGATCCGACCGATGCCCTGCTGGGCTGCCTTCCGATCGGCGCCCGGCCGACCCGGGCCGCGATCGCCGACCTCTATGCCCGCGACCTCGGCCTGATGCGGGCGGATCTGGCGGTGCGGCCGCTCGATCCGGAATTATTCGAGGCGCCGCGTGCCGGCTTCTATGCCGATCACCTGCTGCTGCCCTGGTACCGCGAGGGCGGTTGCCCGGTCTATGCCTGTGCCAGTCCAGATGCCGGGCTCCTCGCCCTGGCCGAGGAGCTGGCGGGCGGTCCGGTGCGGCTCGCGGTGGCGACCAGGGCCGAGATCATGGGCGCGCTGATCGCGGCGGCATCCCCCTGGCTGACCGAACAGGCGCGCGAATTGCTGCGCAGCAAAACACCCGAAGCCTCGGCCGGAACGCCGGCGCCCCGCTGGCAGTGGCGCACTGCGGCCGGCGCGGCGGCCGTGGCCGGCGCCGCCGTGCTGATCTGGCCGGACCTGGCGCTGCCGGCGTCGAGCGCGCTGGTCAGCCTGTTCTACCTCGGCAACCTGGTGCTGCGCGCCGCCCTGGTGCTGGCCGGACGGCGCCCCGGCGGTGCCGCACCGCCGCCCCTGCCGGACCACGCCCTGCCCAGCTACAGCGTATTGGTGCCGATGTATCGCGAACCGGAAGTCCTGCCCCAGCTCGCCGCCGGGCTGGACCGGTTGGACTATCCCCCTGCCCTGCTCGACATCAAGCTGGTGCTCGAGGCCGACGATCGCGAGACGCTGGATGAAGCCCTCCGTCTCGGCCTGGCGGAACGTTTCGACATCGTCCTGGTGCCGCCGTCCGAGCCGCGCACCAAGCCCAAGGCGTGCAATTTCGCCCTGCCGCTGGCCCGGGGCGAACGCCTCGTCATTTTCGATGCCGAAGACCGGCCGGAGTCGGACCAGCTCCGCCGCGCCGCCGCCGCCTTCGCTGCCGGTCCGCCGGATCTCGCCTGCGTGCAGGCCCGGCTCAATTTCGACAATGCGGAAGAGAACTGGCTGACCCGCATGTTCGCCATCGACTATGCCCTGTGGTTCGATTTCCTGCTGCCGGGGCTCGACCGGCTGGGCATGCCGCTACCCCTGGGCGGCACCTCGAACCACTTCCGCACCGCGGTGCTGCGCGAGGTCCTGGCCTGGGACCCCTTCAACGTGACCGAGGACGCCGATCTCGGGCTGCGGCTCCAGCGCCGGGGGTACAGGGTCGGGGTAATCGCCTCGACCACCTTCGAGGAAGCCAATTGCGAGATCGGCAATTGGATCCGCCAGCGCAGCCGCTGGCTGAAGGGCTATATGCTGACCTTCACGGTGCAGATGCGCAGCCCGGCCGACCTGTGGCGCCGGCTCGGTCCGCTCGGCTTCTTCGGCTTCGCCTTCTTCATCGGCGGCACCGCCCTGTCTGCCTTGATCAATCCCCTCGTCTGGGGCTGTTTCGCCCTCTGGGTGGTAGCCGGCAGTCCGCTGCTCGACCCGCTGTTCCCGGCCCCGGTGCTGGTGGTCGGCCTGTTCAACTGGCTCGGCGGCAACTTCCTCTATCTTTATCTGGCAATGCTGGCGCCCCTCAGCCGACGATGGTTCGGCCTCGTGCCCTGGGCGCTGACCGTGACGCCCTATTGGGCATTGGTTTCGATCGCCGGTTATCGCGCCCTCTGGCAGTGGATCCGCCGGCCCTTCCACTGGGACAAGACCCGCCACGGCCTGAGTCGGCAATTGCGGACCTCTTCCGCCGGGACGGTGACGTGAGAGCCACGGTCCTGCGGGTGGCCGGCGGCCTGGCCCTGGCGAGCGGCGGTGCGGCGCTGCTTCGCGGTGGGCCGACGGCCAGCCTGGCCGATCTGCCCGCCTTCGGCGCCGTCCTGCTCGCCCTGCTGCCGCTGGCCGGCAACAACGCTGCCCTCGCCCTCGCCCTCCCCGGGCTCGGCGCGGCCCTGGCCGAAGGAACCGGGGCTTGCCTCCTGGCCCTCGCCTATGCCCAGGCCGCAGCGGCGCTCGGTCGCATGGGCCGGCAGCCCGCGACCCGCGACTTGGTCACCGCCGGCCTCGCCCTGGGCACCCTGCCCTTCCTGCATCCGGCGGGCGCCGCCCTCGATTTCGCCGTCCTGCCGGCGATCGCCGCGAGCCTGCCGGCCGCCCTGGTGTCCGGGCGCGGCCTGATGGCGACCCTGCTGATCCTCGGTTTCCCGGGACTGGCCTTCGCTGCCGCCTATGGGCTGCTCGCATCCCGCTTCGGCCAGGCGCCGGGCGCACCCTTCCTGACCCTGGCCGGTCTCGGTCAGGGATTCGATGCGCGCGAGGCCACGGCCTGCTTGGCAGGCGCCCTGCCCGCCATTGTCTGGCTCTGTGGCCCGCTGCCCTGGCGCCGGCCGGACCCGGCCCTGGTGGCAGTGCCGCTCGCCGCCGGCCTGTTGCAGGGCCTGGGTGGCGGACGGGTCGAACTGGCGGCGGTCCTGGCCCCTGCGCTTCTGGCCGCGGCGAGGCAGCCGGCGCCGGCGCCGCAGGTCCGCTGGTTCGGTGCCACCCTCGCCTTGACCGGCGTGGTCGGCGCCCACTGGATCCGACTGCCGTGGACATCGTCCTGATCGATCCCGATCCGGCCCGCCGGGCGGCCTGGGCGTCACGGCTGGCCCGCCTGGGCGGCCACGCCACCTCGGCCGGAACGCCAGCCGATGCGGCCGGTGCCGCCCTTCTGCTGTTGCGGGCGCCGGAAAGCGGCGCCGTCGGGGCGTTGCTGACCCTGGCGGCCGAGAGTCCCGCAGTCTTCGCGGTGATCGCAGGGTCGGCGACGGCGGCGCTGCGCGAAGCCTGCGCGCTGGCCGGTGTCGAACTCCTGGAGGACGGCGCCGACGACGCGGCCCTCGCCCTCTTGATCCGCCATGCCGCACGGTTGCAGGGCGAACGCAGCCGGCGCCTCCATCTCGAGACCGAGAAGCGGCAACTGGCCGAACAACGGCTGGCGCTCCGCGACCTGGCCCCCTTCGAGGCCGGAAACACCATGCTCCGCCCGGCGACCGGACGCTACCGCGCCCAGCACCTGCTGGCCGCGGGACCGGCCCTGGTGATCACCCTGGCGCTCGACGGATTGGGCGCGCTGCGGGCCGGGGCCGGGGCCGATGCCGCCGGGGCGGCCGAAGCACGGATCGGCGCTTTGCTGGCCGAAGCGCCCGCTCGCCTGGGCGACATGATGCACGTGCGGGGCCCTGGCGCGGGCTGGGCCCTGTGGCGTCCCGGCCACGATCGGGAAGCGGCGGAACGGCTGGCCCTCGGGCTGCTCGACCGGGTCGAGGGCGCGGGCCTGCCCCATGGCCACGGCCGGCGCCGCCTGACACTTTCGGCCGGCATCGCGCTGGCCCCGGCCGCGAGCCCCGCCCTGTCCGCCGAGGAACGGGCCGACGCCGCCCTGGCCCGAGCCGCCGACCTCGGCGGCAACCGCATCCGCTGGGCCGACTGAAGCCCGGCCACCGCGGACTGCATGGGGTGCCGGCGCGACCGCCGATGGTCGGCCCCCGGGTGCTTCGTTAGACTTTTCCGATGCCGACCGAATCCCCTCCGCCCAGAGCCCGCCGCGAGGCCGGCCTGATTCTCGTGCTCGGCGCGTTGACCGCCTTCGCGCCGCTTTCGATCGACATGTATCTGCCGGCCTTCCCGGCGCTGGAGGCGTATTTCGCGACCACCGGCGGGGCCGTGCAGGCGACCTTGGCCGCCTTCTTCGTCGGTCTCGCTATCGGCCAGTCGGTCCATGGCCCATTGGCCGACCGGCTGGGCCGGCGCCTGCCCATGGTGATGGGCATCGCGGTCTATGTCGCCGCCTCGATCGGGGCGATCTTCGCCCCCGACATCGAGACCCTGACCCTGCTCCGCTTCCTGCAGGCGCTGGGCGGCTGTGCCGGCATCGTGATCGCCCGGGCCATGGTGCGCGACCTGTTCGACGAGCGGAATTCGGCCCGGGTCTTCTCGCTCCTGATGCTGGTCATGGGGGTGGCGCCGATCCTGGCGCCCATGGCGGGCGGGCAATTGCTGGCGATCGCCGACTGGCGCTGGATCTTCGTCGTGCTGGCGCTCTTTGGCGCCGGCTGTCTGGCCGCCGTCTTCCTGATGCTGCCGGAGACCCTGCCGCCCGAACGGCGTCAGCGCGGCGGCATCGGGCCGATCCTGGCGGCCTATGGCCAATTGCTGCGCGATCCCGTGTTCATGGGCTTTTCGCTATCGAGCGGTCTGCTGATGGCCGGCATGTTCGCCTATATCACCGGCTCGCCCCTGGTCTTCATCAAGCTCTACGGCGTCAGCCCGCAGCACTACGGCCTGCTGTTCGGCCTCAATGCCTTCGGCCTGATCGCGGCGAGCCAGATCAACGTCTTCCTGTTGAAGCGTTTCGCCGGGCGGCACATCCTGGGCACCGCGCTGCTGGCCAACAGCGCGGCGGCGCTGGTGCTGGGCGTGATCGCCACAGTCGGCACCGGGCAGCTCCTCGCGATCCTGGTGCCGCTGTTCCTGACCATTTCGAGCCTCGGCTTCGTCACCGCCAATGCCATGGCGGCGGCGATGAGCCGGGCGGGGGCGCGGGCCGGCATCGCCTCGGCCCTGATCGGCGTGCTGCAATTCTCGCTCGGCGCCGTCGGCGGCGGCCTGGTCTCGGCCTTCGACGACGGCACGGCGGCCCCCATGGGGCTCACCATCGCCGGGCTCAGCCTGGCGGGCGCTTGCGCCCACCGGCTGGTCCGGCTGGGGGCTCAGGCCTCGTAGGCGGCGCGGAACTTCTCGATCAGCACCCGGTTGTCGTGCTTCCAGGGATGGAAGCCCGGCAGGTAGTAGCCGAGGTAAATGCCGAGCACACGGCGCAGAATGCCCGGCTTCACGAAGCCGAAATAGGCCATGCGCCGGACATTGCGCAGCGTCGAGGTCTCGCCCCGCGCGTGGAGCAGGGCGAAGGCATTGTGGTGCACCTGGCCGATGAAGACCCTTGTCGCCAGCATCATGGCGCGCACGCGCATCCAGTAACCCTTGAGGCCCTTGGGCTTCACAATGTTCCAGACGTCATAGGCGACCGACTTGTGTTCGGCCTCTTCGATCGCGTGCCAGTGCCAGATGCGCGAGAATTCGGGATCGGCACCCTTCATGAAATCGTCGTGCGCGAGCAGGTCATCGGCGAGGATCGCGGTGAAATGCTCGAAGGCGCAGGTCACGGCGAGCTTGAATTCCGGGCTGTCGTCCCAGCGCGCGATCTCGTCCTTCAGGTTCTGTTCGAGCCGGCCGACATCGCCGCCGAACGCTTCGATCGCTTTGTTGTAACGCCGATGCTCACGCGAGTGGATGCCTTCCTGCTGCTGGAAGGCGGTGATCTCTTCGAGAAGCTTGGGATCGCTCACGCGGTCGCGGAAATGCACCACGGATTCGATGAAATAGGTCTCGCCGACCGGGAACAGGATCGACGCCCCGTCCATCACCGCGGTCGCCACCGGATTGCCGGCGAACCAGTTCCGCTTGTCTTCACCCGCCAGCGCGAATTTGATGTTGCGCGGCTTGATCGCTGCCATGCCCATGGTCGCTCTCCTCCGATCAGGCCTCGTAGGCCGCCTTGTATTTGTCGATCAGGTTGCGGTTGTCATGCTGCCAGGGGTGGAAGCCCGGCTTGAAATAGGCGAGATAGGCGGGCAGCGAACGGCGCAGCACGCCCGGCTTCACCAGCGAGAAATAGAAGATGCCGAGCACCGTGTTGCGGAAGCCGCCGTAACCCCGGGCACGCAGCAGGACCCGGGCGTTGTAGCGCGACTGGCCGACGAAGACGCGGGTCGCCCTCATCATGGCGCGCACACGCATCCAGTAACCCTTGAGGCCCTTGGGCTTCACCTGGTTCCAGACGTCGTAGGCGACCGACTTGTGTTCCGCCTCCTCGATCGCGTGCCAGTGCCAGATGCGCGAGAATTCGGGATCGGCGCCGGCCATGAAATCGGGATGGGCCAGCAGGTCGTCCGCCAGCATCGCGGTGAAATGCTCGAAGGCGCAGGTCAGCGCCAGCTTGTACTCGGGCGAGACACCGCGACGGTCGAGATCGTCCACCTCGGCCTGGAGGCGCGCCTCCAGCTCCGCGATATTGCCGCCGAAGGCTTCGACCGCCTTGTTGTAACGCCGGTGCTCACGCGAATGGATGCCTTCCTGCTGCTGGAAGCCGCGAATTTCCTCGAGCAGCTTGGGATCGCTGATGCGGTCGCGGAAATGCACCACGGATTCGATGAAGAAGGTCTCGCCGATCGGAAAGAGGATCGAGGCGCCGTCCATCAGGGCGGTGGCGACCGGGTTGCCGGCGAACCAGTTCCGCTTGTCTTCACCCGCCAGCGCGAACTTGATGTTGCGCGGCTTGATTTCGACCATGCTCATGTCGTGTCTCCCCTATGGGCCGGCGGCGGGTCGCGTCAGGACCGGGCCGCGGCCGGGTTTTCGTTTCTGTTCTTCGACTTGGTGGCGAATTCGAGCGCCTTGCGCACGACGGCCGAATAGGCCACCGGGAACAGGCGGGCGAGGCCGGAAATGACCCTGGCGTCGCCGCCGATGAGAATGCGGGGCGAGCGCCGCTCGATCCCGCGCAGGATGGTGGCCGCCGCCTGCTCGGGCGTGGTGCGGGCCGTCTCCTCGAAACGGCGCGCCATGGCCTCGGGCGAGTCGACGCCGGGCATCAGTTCGACGGTGCGGGCCGAGGCCGCGATATTGGTCTTGATCCCGCCCGGGTGGACGCAGCCGACATAGACGCCGCTGCCGGCCACTTCCTGGCGCAGCGTCTCGGTGAAGCCGCGCACGGCGAATTTCGCCGCGCAATAGGCGCCCTGGCCGGGCACACCGATCAGGCCGAAGACGCTCGACACATTGACGATCGAACCCCGCCCACGGGACAACATGCCGGGCAGGAACGCCTTGGTGCCATGCACCACGCCCCAGAAGTTGATGCCCATCAGCCAGTCGATCTGATCCAGCGGCAGGGCGGCGATCGAGCCGACCAGGGCGACGCCGGCATTGTTGATCACGATGTCGACCGGCCCCAGCTCGCCCGCCAGCATGTCGGCATAGGCGAAGAAGGCGGCACGGTCGGAGACGTCCAGCCGGTCGGCCCGGGCGTTGGCACCGGCGGCGCGCAATTCGGCGGCGACGGCTTCCAGGCGTTCGATGTTGACGTCCGAGAGGGCGAGACGGGCACCCCGGCGGGCCAAGTCGCGGGCCAGCGCCAAGCCGATGCCCGAAGCGGCACCAGTGATCACGGCGATTTTTCCGGCGAATGGGTCCTGAGCCATGGGTCTCTCCTCTCGCCAATGTTTTCTCATTCGACCTAACTTATGTCAACCGACAAATAAATCCGATTCCAAATCGAACCGGGGGGGATCCGAGGCTTGCATCCAGCGCGCGTGCTGCGCATTGTGCGCCTTTGACCGCTTGTTTCGGGGTTTCAGTGTCGCGTCCGGTTTTCGACGATCTGCAGGCCCGCCTGCGCTCGCTCGCCCGCGGGGACCTGCCGGCGGCAGTGGCCCTGCCCACGGGCAGCCGGGCCGAGCGTTCGGCCGCGCTGCGCGCCCGGATCGTCGAGGCGGCCAAGCCGGAATTCGCCGCCAAGGGCTATGACGGTGCCTCGGTCCGCTCCATTGCCGCGGCGGCGGGCATCGAACAGGGCCATCTCGGCTATCACTTCAAAACCAAGCGGGCGCTGTGGGAGGCGACGGTCGACACCGTCTTCGCCGATTTCCCGGAGACGGTCGCCGGCAATGTACCGCGCACCTATGAGGATGCGCGCACCGTCATGCGCACCCTGCTGCAATCCTATGCCGCCTATTGCGTGGTCTGCCCGGAACATGCCCGCATCGTCTTCAACGAGGCGGCGGGCGGGGGCGAGCGGCTGGAATGGCTGGTCGAGCGCCACATCCGGCGGCGCATCGCAGCGATCGAGCCGGTGTTCAAGGCGGCGCGCGACCGGGGTGCCGTGGCGCCGACCTCTTTCGAAGCCTTCGTGATCAGCTTCTTGGCGGCGCTGGGCCTCACCTATGCGCTGGGCAGTTTCCCGGCCGCGATCTTCGGCCCGCCCGGGGCGGACCCGGCAGGCGTGCCGCCGGTGCCTCTCGAAGAGATGATCGCCCTTTTCGTCAAGTAGTCGGGGTCAAGTAGGGCGTGCGAGGCCACCCGCCTGCTCGATGAAGGCGGCGATATCCGCGACACCGTCGCCTTTGGCGGCGCGGGCGAAGACGAAAGGCTTGTCGCCCCGCATCTTCCGGGCATCCCGGTCCATCACCGAAAGATCGGCGCCCACCAGGGGGGCGAGGTCGGTCTTGTTGATGACCAGGAGGTCGGAGCGGGTGATGCCCGGGCCGCCCTTTCGCGGAATCTTGTCGCCGGCCGAGACGTCGATCACATAGATCGTCAGGTCCGCCAGCTCCGGGCTGAAGGTGGCGGCCAGATTGTCGCCGCCGGATTCGATCAGGATGAGGTCGAGATCGGGGAAGCGCCGCCGCATCTCGGCCACGGCGGCGAGGTTGATCGAGGCATCTTCGCGGATCGCGGTATGGGGGCAGCCGCCGGTCTCGACGCCCAGGATGCGCTCGGCCTCCAGGCTGCCGGCACGGGTCAGGAATTCCGCGTCTTCCTTGGTATAGATGTCGTTGGTGATGGCCGCGATGTCGTAGCGCGCCCGGAAATGCTGGCACAGCTTGTCCATCAGCGCCGTCTTGCCCGAGCCGACCGGCCCGCCGACGCCGACACGCAGGGGGCCGCTGGGATTACGCAGAGTCATGGCTTGGAATCCTGTTCCGCGCGGGCCGGCGCCACGCGCTTCATGAAGGCGTCGAACAAGGGCACGGTGAAGGCCGTATCGCCGTGGGCCGGGCTGTAGATCATGCCCTTGGCGATGAGGGAATTGCGTAGCGGTGCGACGGCGCTGACGGCTTTTCCCAGCTTTTCGGCGATATCGCCGGAACGATGCGGACCTGGACCCAGCGCAGCCATTGCCGCCATATAGGCCTTCTCGCGGGGAGTCAGCCGGTCGAAGCGGACGCGGAAGAAGCTCGCGTCCAGCTCGGCCAGGGCTTCCAGCGTCGCGCGGTCGGCATGGGCGCGGGAGATCGGCGATTCGTCGGCGATCTGCCAGCAGTGCTTGCCCCATTCCTGCAGAAAATAGGGATAGCCCTGGGTCTCCCGCAGGATGGAGTCGATCGCCGCCTCGTCGAAATAGACGAATTCGCGCTCGGCCGGCAGCTTCAGGGCATCGCGTGCCGCAGCATCGGGCAGGCGGTCGATCGGAACGAATTCGAACAGCCGTTCGGCATAGGATTTCGCCCGTCCCATCTGGCCGAGCAGCTGCGGCAGCCCGGCGGCGACCATGGTGACGGGCAGACCGTCCTGCGCCGCACGGTGAAGAGCACCGATCAGCGCGGCCAATTCGCCCTCTCGGACGTATTGAAGCTCGTCGATGAAGAGAACCGCGGCCGACTTGCGGTCCCGGACCACGGCCCCCACCGCGGCGAAGAGATCGGCCAGATCGAGTTCGAGATCGCCGCTGTCCGCCAGGCCCGGCTCCGCATCGACGTCCAGGCTGACCTCTATGTCTCCGACCTTGGCCTTGAAACTCTTGGCAAAGCCCGCCAGCGCCCGCCAGGCGCGGCCCGCGACGACCTTGGCCGCCTCGCCCCGATCCAGGCGCAGGAGAAGGGCACGCATGTTGGGAATGAGCAACGCCGGCAGCGGCCTGTCTTCCAGCGCCTCGATCCTGATCGTACTGAAACCGCGTGCCTCGGCATCCAGCCGGATGCGGTTGAGCAGCACCGTCTTGCCGACCCCGCGGAGGCCGTAGAGGATGAAACTGCGCGCCGGCCGGCCCGCGCGAATGCGATCGAGCGCCACGGCGGCCCGTTCGATCAGCTCGTCGCGCCCGGCGAGTTCAGGCGGCGGCGTGCCCGCCCCCGGCGCGTAGGGATTGCGTCTCGGGTCCATTTGTAGGGTTCTTATCCCAAGTTACAGAAATTCAATAACTTCAGGTAAGATAGCTATAATCGCGTGGCCTTGCCAAGGGCGCCGCCTCGAGACTCAGCCGGCGGCATAGGCATGCAGGCGGTCGCCGCCGGCCGCATGGACGCTGGCGTTGAAGGAGACGATCACCCGTTCCGCCGTGCCGGCATAGGGCAGGGCCTGATGGGCGAGCCAGGACGGGAAGATGGTGAGCTGGCCGGCGACCGGCGCGACGTCCCGGTGCGGCGGCTGGAGATAGGCGTTGCCGACATCGACGAAGGCGCCGCCGAGCGTCGCGAAAGGCGGGCCGTAGAAGCGGGTCGCACCATTGGCGGCGCCATGGACGGGGTGGCGCACCCGCGCTTCCTCCGGATCGACCTGGACGACATAGACCCCGGACCAGGAGCAATTGCCGTGGGTATGGACGTCATGGAAGGCGCCCGCGTTGCTGCACTGGAACCACATGCCCTGCAGCGCCACCCGAAGGTCGAGCCCGCCATCGGGCCAATGGCCTTCATTGGCCCGGGCCGCCGTGTCGTGCACCCGGTCGACCACGAAGCGCACGAAATCCGCCCAGCCGGGCAGGGTGACGCGCTGGACGAGGTCGTCGTCGCTGGCGAAGAAGGGCCGGGCCGCCTCGCCCCGCTGGCGCCGCTGCTCGGCCCGGAGGGCGTCGAAAGCGGCGACCAGGCGGGCATTGAAGGCTTCCGCCCCGGCCAGACGGTAGATCCCGATCGGCGTCGGCCACAGGGCGTGGAAACCGGGGGCGAGGGGGCTCATCTCAGGTCCGGAACAGGCGGGTATATTGGGTCTCGTGGCGCATGGCGCAGAGGTCGGAGACCAGGCAGGCGCCGCCCAGCGCCTCGAAGGGATCGGCCGCGGGATCGAGCACCGCCGCCCGCGTAGCGACATCGTCGACCAGGGCGGCGAGGGCGGCCAGGGCGCATTGCCCGTCGGTCTGGCCGAGGGGCACGAGGCGCTGCGCCGCCGAGACCAGATTGGCCGCGAAACCATGGAGATAGGCGGCCAGCGCCGGGCGCAGCGGCACCCCGTGCAGCGCCGCCAGGGCACCGACGGCAATCGGATAGGGCAGGGGGTCGGGCAGGGCGTCGAGCCCGGCGACCGGCCAGGCATTTTCCGAGATCAGGCGGAAGGCCGTGCCCTGGGCCAGGGTCTCGACCTGGCGTTCGCGCGCCGGCACCAGGGCGGCGGCGAGTCCGGCGAGCTGCGCCAAGCGGGCACCGTCCCCCGCCGCGGCATGGGCATGGACGAAGAAGACGGCGTCGTTCCAGCCGCTGCCGGCCGCCAGGAGATCGCTCAGCCAGGCGGTGAGGCCGGCCCGATCCTTGACCCAGCCCTGTTCCACCGCCCATTCGAGGCCATGGGAATGGCTGAAGGCACCGACCGGATAGGAGGGCGACAGCCAGGCCAGCAGGCGGAACAGCGCCGCCCCGGTCAGGCCGTCGCCAGCGACCATGCCCTCAGTGGTCATGCCCGCAATGTTCGTGGCCGTGGTGGTCGTGATCATGACCGTGTTCGTGGCCATGCTTTTCGCCATGGTCGTGACCGCAGCAGGCGCCGTGTTCATGGCCGTGCTCGTGCCCGGCGTGGGCATGGTCGTCGTGGCCATGGTCGTGGCCGCAACAGGCGCCATGCTCGTGGCCGTGTTCCTGCGCATGGTCGTGGTGGCCGCCGGCATAGGCGCCGCCCTCGGGCTCGAAGGCGGCATCGATCTTGGCCACGGTGGCGCCCAGGCCGACCAGCATGTCCTCGATCACATGGTCGGGGCGGATGCGGATCGCCGCCGGCAGGAGCTGGGCCGGCAGGTGGCGGTTGCCCAGGTGCCAGGCGATGCGGACGAGATCGGCCGGCGTCTTGGCCGTGACTTCGACCAGGCGTTCCGGCGCGGCGGCGACCCGGATCACCCCGCCGCCGTCGAGCGCCAGGCCGTCGCCGTCGTTCAGCGGCACGAGCTCGGGCAGGTCCAGCAGGAACTGCTGGCGACCGGCCGAGAGCACGGCGCGGCGGCGCAGCCGCGCCTCGGAATCCAGCACCACTTCGCCGACCACCGAATCGTCGGCGAAACTGCCCTTGGGCAGAACGGCGGATGCGCGCTTCATGGCTTGTCCCTCAGAACAGGAAATAACGCTGCGCCATGGGTAGCACAGTTGCCGGCTGGCAGGTGAGAAGTTCGCCATCGGCCCGGACTTCATAGGTTTCCGGATCGACCTCGATATGAGGGCAGGCGTCGTTCAGGATCATGGAAGCCTTGGCTGCCTTCATCCGCGTGCCCTCGACCGCCGCCAGGGTGCGCTGGAGGCCCAGCTTCCGCCCGATGTCGAGGTCGAGCGCCGCCTTGGAGACGAAGGTCAGGCAGGAAGCCGCCATGGCTCGGCCGAAGGAACCGAACATGGGGCGGTAATGCACCGGCTGCGGCGTCGGGATCGAGGCGTTGGGATCGCCCATCAGGGCCTGGGTGATGGTCCCGGCCTTCAGCACCATATCCGGCTTCACGCCGAAGAAGGCAGGGGTCCAGAGCACGAGGTCGGCCAGCTTGCCCGCCTCGATCGAGCCGACATGAGTGCTGATGCCATGGGCGATCGCCGGGTTGATGGTGTATTTGGCGACATAGCGGCGGGCCCGGTAATTGTCGTTGCCCGGGCCGTCGCCGGGCAGGCTGCCCCGCTGGGTCTTCATCTTGTGCGCGGTCTGCCAGGTGCGCAGGATCACTTCACCGAGCCGGCCCATGGCCTGGCTGTCGGACGAGATGATCGAGAGCGCGCCGAGGTCGTGCAGGATGTCCTCGGCCGCGATGGTTTCCCGCCGGATCCGGCTCTCGGCGAAGGCGACGTCTTCCGGAATGCTCGAATCCAGGTGGTGGCAGACCATGAGCATGTCCAGATGCTCATCGAGCGTATTCACCGTGAAGGGCCGGGTCGGATTGGTCGAGGACGGGATCACATTGGGCAGGCCCGCGACCTTGATGATGTCCGGGGCATGGCCACCGCCCGCCCCTTCGGTATGGAAGGCGTGGATGGTGCGGCCCTTGAAGGCACCGATGGTATCCTCGACGAAGCCGGATTCGTTCAGCGTGTCGGTGTGGATCATCACCTGGACGTCGTAGTCGTCCGCGACCGAGAGGCAGCAGTCGATCGCGGCCGGCGTGGTGCCCCAATCCTCGTGCAGCTTCAAGGCACCCGCCCCGCCCAGGATCTGCTCGACCAGGCCGGCGGGATCGGAGGCATTGCCCTTGCCGGCGAACATCAGGTTGACCGGCAGGCCTTCCGCCGCCTGCAACATGCGGGCGAGATGCCAGGGCCCGGGGGTGCAGGTCGTCGCATTGGTGCCGGTGGCAGGCCCGGTGCCGCCGCCGATCAGGGTGGTGACGCCGGACGAGATCGCCTCTTCGACCTGCTGCGGGCAGATGAAATGGATGTGGCAGTCGATACCGCCGGCGGTGAGGATCTTGCCCTCGCCCGCGATCACTTCGGTGCCGGGACCGACGATGATGTCGACGCCGGGCTGGGTATCGGGATTGCCGGCCTTGCCGATGGCGGCGATCCGCCCGTCCTTGATCGCGACGTCGGCCTTCACGATGCCCCAATGGTCGAGCACCACGGCATTGGTGATCACGGTATCGACGGCACCGGCCGCCCGCGTCACCTGGGATTGGCCCTGGCCGTCGCGGATCACCTTGCCGCCGCCGAATTTCACCTCTTCGCCGTAGATCGTGTAATCCTTCTCGATCTCGATCAGAAGCTCGGTATCGGCGAGACGGATGCGGTCACCCACGGTCGGGCCGAACATGTCGGCATAGGCCGCGCGGCTCATCTTCATCGGCATGTCAAAGCTCCCCCATCACCAGGCCGCGGAAGCCGACCGCACGGCGCAAGCCCCGGAACGGCACCAGCGTGACCTCGCGCGTCTGCCCCGGCTCGAAGCGGACGGCGGTGCCGGCCGGAATGTCCAGCCTGTAACCCTTGGCAGCCATGCGGTCGAATTCGAGGCCCGCATTGGTTTCGGCGAAATGATAATGGCTGCCGACCTGGATCGGCCGGTCGCCGACATTGGCGACCGTGAGGCGGATCGCCGCCGCCCCTGCGTTCAACTCGATCTCGCCTTCGGCGGGAATGACTTCACCCGGAATCATGTCGGCACCTCAGCGGATCGGCGAATGGACGGTGACCAGCTTGGTCCCATCGGGGAAGGTGGCTTCGACCTGGACGTCGTGGATCATCTCGGGAATGCCCTCCATCACCTGGTCGCGGGTAAGCACGGTGGCGCCGGCCGCCATCAGGTCGGCCACCGAGCGGCCGTCGCGGGCACCTTCGACCACGAAATCGGTGATCAGGGCGACCGCTTCCGGATAGTTCAGCTTCACGCCGCGCTCCAGCCGCTTCCGCGCCACGATCGCCGCCATGGCGATCAGCAGCTTGTCCTTCTCCCGTGGTGAAAGATTCATGATTCAGGTCCCTCAATCGCCGGGCCGGCCGCATTCGCGGCCTTGGCTCGCTTCGCTGAAGCTTCGCGGGGCCTCAACGGCCCTTGAAAAGCTGGTTGTCAGTCCCTCAAGCGCCGGGCGGCCGCATTCGCAGCCTTGGCTCGCTTCGCTGAAGCTTCGCGGGGCCTCAACGGCCCTTGAAAAGCTGGTTGTCAGTCCCTCAAGCGCCGGGCGGCCGCATTCGCGGCCTTGGCTCGCTTCGCTGAAGCTTCGCGGGGCCTCAACGGCCCTTGAAAGCTGTGGATTCATATCTGCCAGACCCTGGGCAGGGGGCGGTGGTCGCGCAGCACGGCGAGGGCGGCGATCACCATGGGGCGCAGGTCCGCGCCGGTCGGGGCCAGCAGGCGCGCGACGATGATACCGTCGAACTCGCTGGCGCCCCAAAGGGGGAAAGGGCCTAGGGCATTGCGCAATTCGGCCAGCTTGTCGCCCCGCTCGGGCGCCGCATGGACGAGGGCGGCGATCGCCCGCGCCCCCTGGCCGACCGCCGCGCGGTCGAGCCTCGCCTGCATGTCGCCTTCGAGCGAGAGCACGTCGGCATGGACCAGGCGGCCGCCGCGGCTGAGACGCCAGGCATCGCGGAAGGAGCCGCGGCGCACCGTCTCGCCCCGCGCCGTGCGGCCGAACACTACTTGTTCGATCCCGGTGAAGCTGGCGTCGGGGGCGAGCTCGATGCGGAGGTCGCGGGCAATCGCGCAGTCGTCGAACAGGATGGTTTCCTGCGGCAACCATTCGGCGTTGGCGCCGGCGCGGATATCGAGCCGGGTGGTGAGCCGGGCGGGCAGGGGGCCGATGGCGCGATAGGCGCGTTCCGCCGCCTGACTGGCGATGGTCGCCGCGGCACCGTCTTCCCAGGTCACCGCGGTGTCGATCCGGTCGCCGCCGGTCAAGCCGCCCGCGGTATTCAGGGTGACGGCACAGGTCATCGCGCCCGCTTCCACCTTGGGGAAGCGGGCCTTGGCGCAGCCTTGCTGATAGAGGTCGCCCAGCGCGGTGATCTCGCCGCGGCGCCGGAAAGAGAGGGCGAGGCGCCCCTCCGCCCGGGCGAGGGAGGCGGTGGGTTCAGACCATGACGTGGCGGCGAACCTCGGATTCATCCAACTGGTCCTTGGGCCCGGCCAGGACGACTTCGCCCCGGTCCATGACCGCCAGCGTCTGCCCCAGTTCGTGCGCGAAATCGAAATATTGCTCGACCAGCAGGATTGCCATTTCGCCGCGATCGCGCAACAGCGCGATGACGCGGCCGATGTCCTTGATGATGGAAGGCTGGATGCCTTCGGTCGGTTCGTCGAGCACCAGGAGGCGCGGCTTCATCACCAGCGCCCGGCCGATCGCCAATTGCTGCTGCTGGCCGCCGGAAAGGTCGCCCCCGCGCCGGCGCAGCATGTTCTTCAGGACGGGGAAGAGCTCGAAGATCTCGTCCGGCACCTTGCGCTGGCCGCGCGGCAGCACGGCGAAGCCGGTCTCCAGGTTTTCGCGCACGGTGAGCAGGGGGAAGATGTCGCGCCCCTGGGGCACATAGGCGACACCGCGGCGCGCCCGCTCGAAGGGTTTCAGGCGGGTGATGTCCTCGCCCTCCCACAGGATCTTGCCGCGCGTGACCGGCTGATTGCCGGTGATCGCGCGCAAGGTCGAGGTCTTGCCGACGCCGTTCCGGCCGAGCAGGCAGGTCACCCGGCCCACTTCGGCGGTGAGCGAGACGCCGCGCAGCGCCTGGGCGGCGCCGTAGAAGAGATCGATTTTTTCGACCGACAGCATGACCCGACCCCTCAGCGACCCAGATAGACTTCGATCACGCGTTCATTGGCCTGCACCTGGTCGAGCGGGCCTTCGGCCAGCACCGAACCTTCGTGCAGCACGGTGACCTTGACGCCGAGCGCCTTCACGAAGGTCATGTCGTGTTCCACCACGACGACCGAGCGGGTCTTGTTGATCTCGACCAGGAGCTCCGCGGTTTCCGCCGTCTCGGCATCGGTCATGCCGGCGACCGGCTCGTCCACCAGGAGGAGCGCCGGCTCCTGGGCCAGCAGCATGCCGATCTCGAGCCACTGCTTCTGGCCGTGGGAGAGATCGCCGGCCAGGCGACCGGCGGCGTCCTGCAACTTGGTGAGTTCCAGGAGCTCGTCGATCCGGGCCTTCTCCTTTGCCGTCTCCCTGGCGAAGAGGACGGCGAAGGGCTTGCGCAAGCCGGCCAGCGAGAGCTGGAGATTGTCGCGCACCGTGTGGCTCTCGAACACGGTCGGCTTCTGGAACTTGCGCCCGATGCCGAGGGAGGCGATGGCGGCCTCGTCCATCTTGGTCAGGTCGACGTCGCCGTTGAAGGCGACGGTGCCGGTGTCGGGCCGCGTCTTGCCGGTGATGACATCCATCATCGTGGTCTTGCCGGCGCCGTTCGGGCCGATGATCGCCCGCATCTCGCCCGGTGCGATGACCAGCGAGAGGTCGTTCAAGGCCCGGAAACCGTCGAAGGTGACCGTGACGCCGTCGACATAGAGGAGGGGCTTCGGGGAAATGTCGCCGATCTGCATGGGGGCCCCTCCTATTCGCCGGCCGGCTTCGAGGCTTCGGCGGGAGCCGCCGCCTGGGCCTTCCGGTTGCGCGCCATCTCGATCAATTGCGGCACCGTGCCGATGATGCCCTTGGGCATCAGCAGGGTGACGAAGACGAAGAGGCCGCCCAGGGCGAAGAGCCAGAGTTCGGGCAGCACGCCGGTGAACACCGTCTTGCCGAAATTGACCACGATGGCGCCCAGCGCCGCCCCGACCAGGGTGCCGCGGCCGCCGACCGCGACCCAGACCACCGCTTCGATCGAATTCTGCGGCGCGAATTCGCCCGGGTTGATGATGCCGACCTGCGGCACATAGAGGGCGCCTGCAAAGCCCGCCACCACCGCCGAAAGGGTAAAGGCGGCGAGCTTGTAGCCCTCGACCCTGTAACCCATGAAGCGCGCCCGGCTCTCGGCGTCGCGAACGGCGATCAGCACCTTGCCGAAGCGGGACCGCGTGATCCAGCGGAAGAGCACGAAGGTTGCACCCAGCAGGATGGCCGAGGCGGTGAACAGGCCGACGCGCATGCCGTCGGTCTGCATGTTCATGCCGAGCAGGTCCTTGAAGTCGGTCAGGCCGTTGTTGCCGCCGAAACCCATGTCGTTCCGGAAGAAGGCGAGCAGCAGGGCATAGGTCATGGCCTGGGTGATGATCGAGAGATAGACGCCGGTGACGCGCGAGCGGAAGGCGAGATAGCCGAAGACGAAGGCCAGGATGCCGGGCACCAGGGCGACCATGAACATGGCGAAGAAGAAATTGTCGAAGCCGAGCCAGTACCAGGGCAGTTCCTTCCAGTTCAGGAACACCATGAAGTCCGGCAGGATCGGATCGCCGTAGACCCCGCGCGAGCCGATCTGGCGCATCAGATACATGCCCATGGCATAGCCGCCGAGGGCGAAGAAGGCGCCGTGGCCGAGCGACAGGATGCCGACATAGCCCCAGACCAGGTCGATCGCCAGGGCCAGGATGGCGTAGCAGAGATATTTGCCGAACAGCGCGACGAGGTAGGTCGGAACATGGAGCGCCGAGTCTTCCGGGGTCGCCAGGTTGGAGACGCCGATGAGCACGGTGGCGAGGGTGAGGACGAGCAGGAACCAGAAACCGGCCCTGTCGTCGCCGAAGAGACGTTTTCCGATCATCGTTCGACCGCCCTGCCTTTCTGGGGAAACAGCCCGCGCGGTTTTCGCTGGATGAACAGCACCAGGGCGACCAGCACCAGGATCTTGCCGAGCACGGCACCGGCCAGGGGTTCGAGCAGCTTGTTGGTGATGCCGAGGGTGAGGGCGCCGACCAGCGTACCCCAGAGGTTACCGACGCCGCCGAACACCACGACCATGAAGCTGTCGATGATGTAACCCTGGCCGAGGTTGGGCGAGACATTGTCGATCTGGCTGAGCGCCACCCCGGCGATGCCGGCGACGCCGGAGCCCAGGCCGAAGGTCAGGCTGTCGACCCAATTGGTGCGGATGCCCATGGAGCCCGCCATGCGCCGGTTCTGGGTCACCGCCCGCATCTGCAGACCGAAGGCGGTGCGCCGGAGCACGATCATCAGGACGACCAGCACCACGGCCGAGAAGACGATGATCCACATGCGGTTGTAGGTCAGCGTGATCCCGCCCAGCTCGAAGGCACCGGACATCCAGGACGGATTGCCCACTTCCCGGTTGGTCGGCCCGAAGATGGTGCGCACCGCCTGCTGGAGCACGAGGGAGAGGCCGAAGGTGGCGAGCAGGGTTTCCAGCGGCCGGCCGTAGAGGAAGCGGATGATCGAACGCTCGATGGCGATGCCGACCACGCCGGCGACGATGAAGGCGAGGGGAAGCGCGATCGCCAGCGAATAGTCGAACAGCCAGGGCGCTGAATTGCGGATCACCTCCTGGACCATGAAGGTCACATAGGCGCCGATCATCACCATCTCGCCATGCGCCATGTTGATGACGCCCATCACGCCGAAGGTGATGGCGAGGCCGATGGCGGCGAGCAGCAGGACGGAGCCGAGCGAGATGCCGTAATAGACGCTCTGCACCCCGGACCAGAGGGCGAGGCGGCCCTCGATGATGTCCTTGGCGTCGTCCAGCGCCTTGGCCAGTTCGGGCGATGGGCTGGGCACGTCGGACAGAAGGGCGAGGGCGTCTTGGTCGCCGTTCTCGGCGATCACTTTGACCGCTTCGAGTTTGGCCGCGTCGGCGGACCCGCCGGTCAGGATGATGGCGGCGCGGGCGCGTTCCAGCAGCGACTTGATGGCCGGATCGGTTTCCTTGGCGAGCGCCACCTCGACCACGGGCAGGGCGCCCTGGTCGCGCGACTTGAAGACGGCGGCGGCGGCCTCGCGGCGCTTGGCGGGATCGGGGCTCATCAGGGTGAGCTGGCCCATGGCGGCGTCGACCGCGCGGCGGATCCGGTTGTTGGCGCGCACCGCCTTGGCCCCCGGCGGGGCCCCGGCCAGGGCTTCGCCGGTGGCGGCGGCGTGATAGGTGCCGGCCGCGTCCTTGTAGACGATGCCGCCGTCGGCGCCGACGAAGAGCCTGCCGTCGGCCAGTGCCTGGAGGACATCGATGGCGGCGGGATCGGCGCTGGACACCAGGTCCTGCACGCCCTTTTCGATGTCGTCATAGGAAGAGGAAGCGAAGAGCTTCAAGGAATCGGCGAGCTGATCGGCCCGGGCGGGCAGGACCGCGGCGATCAAAGCGAAGAGCAGAAGGGCGAAAATCCGGAACCCGGAACGGGTCGAGGAGAGCATGGAGCGACCGCCTCTCGTACCATGCGCGGAACGCGCGAACTGGATGCTGATGGCCCTTGGGCCGAAATCCTCGAAAGAGGCCCCGGGCAGGGCGAACCTGCCCGGGGTGCAAGTCGAGGGAGGAGACCAGACGCAAACAACAGGAAATCAGTTTCGAACCAGGACTTTAAGTATTTCTTTGAATATTCCTTTGTTGATCGGAAGTCCGGGCAATTACTTGCCCGAACCGCCGCACTTGCCGGTGACCACATTGAAGTTGCCGCACTTGAGCGGCGAACGCCAATCCGAGATCAGGTCCTTCGAGCCTTCGAGGTAGTCGGACCATTCGTCACCCATGACCAGGCCGGCGGTCTGCGAGACGATGTTGAACTGGCCGTCGGCCTTGATCTCGCCGATCAGCACGGGCTTGGTGATGTGGTGGTTCGGCATCATGGCCGAATAGCCGCCGGTCAGGTTGGGCACGGTGACGCCGATCAGCGCGTCGATGACCTTGTCCGGATCGGTGGTGCCGGCCTTTTCGACCGCCTTCACCCACATGTTGAAGCCGATGACATGGGCTTCCATCGGGTCGTTGGTGACGCGCTTCGGATTGTTGGTGAACGCCTGCCACTTGGCGATGAAGGCCTTGTTCTCCGGCGTGTCGACCGACATGAAGTAGTTCCAGGCGGCCAGGTGACCGACCAGGTTCGAGGTGTCGAGACCCGCGAGCTCTTCTTCGCCGACCGAGAAGGCGACCACCGGAATGTCGGTCGCCTTGATGCCCTGGTTGGCCAGTTCCTTGTAGAAGGGCACGTTGGCGTCGCCGTTGATGGTCGAGACCACGGCGGTCTTCTTGCCGGCCGAGCCGAACTTCTTGATGTCGGCGACGATCGTCTGCCAGTCGGAATGACCGAACGGCGTGTAGTTGATCATGATGTCCTCGGGCTTCACGCCCTTGGCCTTCAGATAGGCCTCGAGGATCTTGTTGGTGGTGCGCGGATAGACGTAGTCGGTACCGGCGAGGACCCAGCGCTTCACGCCTTCCTCTTCCATCAGGTAGTCGACGGCCGGGACCGCCTGCTGGTTGGGGGCGGCGCCGGTGTAGAAGATGTTGCGCGAGGATTCTTCACCCTCGTATTGCACCGGGTAGAACAGGATGTTGTTCAGTTCCTCGAACGCCGGCAGCACCGACTTGCGCGAGACCGAAGTCCAGCAGCCGAACACGGCCGAGACCTTGTCCTGCGAAATGAGTTCGACGGCCTTTTCGCGGAACAGCGGCCAGTTCGACGCCGGGTCGACCACCACCGCCTCGAGCTTCTTGCCGAGGAGGCCGCCCTTCTTGTTCTGCTCGTCGATGAGCATCAGCATGACGTCCTTCAGCGTGGTCTCGCTGATCGCCATGGTGCCGGACAGGGAGTGGAGCACGCCAACCTTGATGGTGTCTTCGGCCTGGGCGCCCGAGACGGCCCCGACCACCGCCGCGGCGCCGAGGACCGCCCCGGCCAACCATTTCGTGAACCTCGTCGACATTCGTAACCCCCCAACCCTGTCTGATCCGAAGGCCGCGGAGCCGCGGCCGGCCTGAACGGTCCCGGGGTCGCCCCCGCCGTTGGCCGGAGAGTCGCAAGAGCTATGCCAAGGCTGTTTCTTGGGGGTGAACGCGGCCTGTATGCATGGCTTGCAGACCGAAGACACAGGGCAGAGGGCGCCGAAATACGGCACGCAGGGGTCGAATTGCGAGCAAGACTAAGGCAAATTGCGGAGCGGCCGCCCAAATTTTAAGCAGAGATGCCGGCCGGCTTCCCCGAAGGGAGCGCCGGCCGGCCTCACAGGGTCAGGCGACGGTCAGCGAGACCTCGATATTGCCCCGCGTCGCGTTGGAATAGGGGCACACGACATGGGCCTTCTGCACCAGCTCCTCGGCCACCGCGCGCTCCACGCCGGGCACGGAAACCGTAAGGGAAACGGCCAGTCCGAAGCCGGTCGGGATCGGGCCGATCGAGACGGCGGCCGAGACTTTCGCCGCGTCGGGCAGCGCCACCTTGGCGGCGCGGGCGACGAATTTCAGCGCGCTCAAAAAACAGGCAGAATAGCCGGAGGCGAAGAGCTGTTCCGGATTGGTGCCGGGGCCGCTGTCGCCGCCCAGTTCCTTCGGCACCGAGAGTTTGACCGAGAGGCGGCCGTCGTCGGTCGCCGCGGAACCGTCGCGGCCGCCGGTGGCGGAGGCATGAGCGGTGTAGAGGATCTTGTCAGGCATCTTGGGTCTCCCGTGTTGATGGGAGATATATAGCGTTCAATTAAATTGTACGCAATATAATATTCCGGCGCAGGACCTATGCGCCGGCCGCCAACCTCTCCCGGAAGGCGGCGACGGCGGCGCGCAGCGCCATCACCTCGGGTCCCGGGGCGCCCAGGCTGCACACCAGCGCCTCGTAGTGTTTCCGTGCCTCGGCCTGGAGGGTGCGGCCGGCCTCGGTCAGCAGGATGCGGACCTGGCGCTCGTCGGCGGGATCGCGCCGGCGTTCGACCATGCCCTGGGCTTCGAGACGCTTCAGCAGAGGGGTGAGGGTGCCGGAATCGAGATAGAGCTTTTCGCCCAGCGCGCCCACGGTGAGGTCGTCCGCCTCCCACAGCACCAGCATGACCAGATATTGCGGATAGGTCAGGCCGAGTGCCGTCAGCATGGGCCGATAGGCTTTGGTCATCAGATGCGACGCCGAATAGAGGGCGAAGCAGAGCTGGTCGTCGAGGTGGAGGGACAGGCCCTTCGGCGCTTCGGTCACGGCGATACTCCGGCTGATCACCGGAAATATATAGTGCGCAATCGACTTGTGCACGAGGGATAGAGCTCAGCTCTTTCCCGGGGTCTCGTCCCGGGTCAGGTAATAGGCCGCCAGGATCGGCAGGAAGGTGACCGCGATGACGAAGACGGCGACCACATTGGTGACCGGCCGCTGTCTGGGCCGCACCAGTTCGGACAGCATCCAGATCGGCAGGGTGGACTGCTGGCCCGCCGTGAAGGTGGTCACGATCACTTCGTCGAAGGAGAGCGCGAAGGCGAGCATGCCGCCGGCCAGCAGGGCGGTCGCGATATTGGGCAGCACGACGTGGCGGAAGGTCTGGAAACCGTCCGCCCCGAGGTCCATGGAGGCTTCGACCAGGCTGCCCGACAGGCGCCGGAAACGCGCCACCGCATTGTTGTAGACGACGACGATGCAGAAGGTGGCATGGCCCAGCACGATGGTGAGAATGCCGTAGTCGAAGTCGAGCAGGTTGAAGGCGGCGCGCAGCGCGATGCCGGTGACGATCCCGGGCAGGGCGATCGGCAGGATCACCAGGAGGGACAGGCCCTCCCGCCCGAAGAACTGCCGCCGCGCCAGTGCCGCCGCGATCAACGTGCCGAGCACCATGGCGATCGCGGTCGCCGCCAGGGCCACCTGGACCGAGAGCGAAATGGCCGACCAGATGTCGTCCCGCCCGAAGGCGACGCCGAACCATTTGAGCGTCAGGCCCGGCGGCGGGAATTGATAGGACTTCTCCTCCGTCGTGAAGGCATAGAGGAGGACGAAGAGCAGCGGCACATGGAGGAACAGCAGGCCGCCGAGGGCGGCCGCCTTGAGCGGGCGGGAGGCGCGGTCAAAGGGCATCGAAGGCCCCCATCCGCTTGGCCGCCCAGAGGTAGAGGCCCATGATCGCGACCGGCACCACGGTGAAGGCGGCGGCGAGCGGCACATTGCCCGCCGTGCCCTGCTGGGTCAGCACCGCCTGGCCGATGAAGAGCGTCGAGCCGCCGACGATCTGCGGGATGATGTAGTCGCCGAGGGTGAGCGAGAAGGTGAAGATCGAGCCGGCGATCATGCCCGGCAGGGCCAAGGGCAGGATCACGTGGCGGAAGGTCTGGCCCGGCCGGGCGCCCAGGTCCTGCGAGGCTTCGACCAGGTTGTGCGGCACCCGTTCGAGCGAGGCCTGCAAGGGCAGGATCATGTAGGGCAGCCAGACATAGGTGAAGGTGAGGAAAGTGCCGATATAGGAGGTCGACAGGCTGGGGCCGCCGATCACCGGGATCGCCAGGATCGCATCGACCAGCCAGGTGAGGCCCAGGCTCTGCGCCGCCCAGGAAACGATGCCTTCCTTGGCCAGGATCAGCTTCCAGGCATAGACCTTGACCAGATAGGACGACCACAGCGGCATCATCACCAAAAGATAGAAGGCCGCCTTCATCCGCCCCCGGGCATAGCGCGCGGCGTAATAGGCGATCGGAAAGGCCAGCGCCGCCGAAGCCAGTGTCACCGCCGCCGCCATTGCGACCGTGCGGATGACGATGTCCAGATTGGCGAGCTGGAAGAGCTGGCCATAGGTCGAAAGGGTCAGGGTGTAGTCGATCGTCCCCGAGAATTCGTCGATCGAGAAAAAGCTCTGCGCCAGCAGGGCGAAGAGCGAACCCAGATAGATGATGCCGAGCCAGAGCAGCGGCGGCGTCAGCAGCAGCGCCAGATAGACGCCGGGCCGGCGCAGCAGGAAGTCCGACAGGCCGCGAAGCGGCCCGCGCGGTGCGGCCAGGACGGCGGTGGTCACACCGCCTCCATGGCCCAGAGGGCGCTCAACGGAAAGCCCAGGGTGACGGCGGCGCCGGGCGCCAGGCCTGCGCCTTCCGCCGCGGGCAGGGCGACCGCGAGCCGCGTGGCCGCGTCCACCGCGACCAGCAGGCGGCGCGAGGCGCCGTGATATTGGGCATCCTCGATCCTTCCGGGCAGCGACGCCCAGCCTTCCGGCGCCGGGCCGTCGAGCAGGGAGAGCGCTTCCGGGCGGAGCGAGCAGGGCGCCGCCGGCCCGCCGAGCGCCTGAGCCAGGCCCGCCTCGATCACGTTGGAGGCGCCGACGAAACGGGCGACGAAGGGCGTGCGCGGGCGTTCGTAGATGTCTTCCGGCGGGCCGACCTGGACGATCCGCCCCTCGGCGAAGACCGCCACCCGGTCGGACATGGAGAGCGCCTCGCCCTGGTCGTGGGTGACGAAGACGAAGGTGGTGCCGAGCTTTCGTTGCAGCGCCTTCAGCTCGACCTGCATTTCCTCGCGGAGCTTGAGGTCGAGGGCGCCCAGGGGCTCGTCGAGCAGGAGGACGCGGGGCTTGTTGACCAGCGCCCGGGCCAGCGCCACGCGCTGGCGCTGGCCGCCGGAGAGCTGGGCCGGCCGCCGCTCGCCGTGGGAATCCAGGCGAACCAGGGCGAGGGCCGCCCGGGCCTCGGCATGGCGCTGCGCCTTGGGCACGCCCTTCACCATCAGGCCATAGGCGACATTGTCGAGCACATTCATATGCGGGAACAGGGCGTAGTCCTGGAACACGGTGTTCACCGCCCTTGCATAGGGCGGCACGCCGGCCGAGGGCACGCCGAAGATCTCGATCTCGCCTTCGCTCGGCTGTTCGAAGCCGGCGATGAGGCGAAGGCAGGTGGTCTTGCCGGAGCCCGACGGGCCGAGCATCGAGAAGAATTCGCCGGGGGCGATGTCGAGGTCGACGCCGTCGACGGCGCGCACAGCCCCGAAATGGCGGGCCACGGCACGGAAACGGACGGCGGGAGCGGATGAGGTCATCAGGATCTTCTGGCGAAACGGGTCAGGCCCGCCACCCCGCGCCGGGGGCGGCGATGCCTAGGGGTCGCGCGGCCCCGGCGCGCCGCCGGGGCCGCGCCGGTTGCAGGATCAGCGACCGCCCAGGATGGCGATGTAATCCGTGACCCAGCGGTAGTAGGGCACGCAGGCTTCCTGCGACTTGCACTTGGTGACCGGGGTCCGCCAGAAGTGGATCTTGTCGAAGTCGCCCAGGCCGTTGGTGGCGCAGCCCTCGTCGCCCAGCAGGGCATTGCCCTTGCAGGCGGCGAGCACCACGGGCACCGAGCCGAACCAGGCCGCCAGGTCGCCCTGGAGCTTGGGTTGCAGCGAATGCTCCATCCACATGTAGGCGCAGTTCGGATGGGCGGCATCGGCATGCATCATGGTGGTGTCGGCCCAGCCGGTGGCGCCTTCCTCGGGGATCGTGGAGGCGGCGGGCTTGCCCTGGCTCTTCAGCAGGTTGACCTGGAACGGCCAGGAGGAAGAGGCGACGACGCCTTCGTTGTTGAAGTCGTCCACCTGCATCATGGCGTCGTGCCAATAGCGGCTGACCAGGGCGTGCTGGGCGCGCAGCAGCTCGAGGGCCGCCTTGTACTGGTCCTCGTTCAGCTCGTAGGGGTCCTTGATGCCGAGTTCGGGCTTGGTCTTCATCAGATAGAGGGCGGCGTCGGCGATATAGATCGGGCCGTCGAAGGCCTGGACGCGGCCCTTGTTGGGCTTGCCGTCCGGCAGGTCCTGGGCGGTGAAGACCACGCTCCACGACTTGGGCGGGGCATCCTTGAAGACCGTGGTGTTATACATCAGCACGTTGGAGCCCCACTGATAGGGCACGCCGTAGTGCTTGCCGTCGACCGTGTGCCAGGGCGCATCGGCCAGGCGCGGGTCGACGTTCTTCCAGCTCGGGATCAGCTTGGTGTTGATCTCCTGCACCTTCTTGCCGGAAATCATGCGGAGCGAGGCATCGCCCGAAGCGGTGACCAGGTCGAAGCCGCCCTCGTTCATCAGGGCGACCATCTCGTCCGAGGTGCCGGCGGTCTTCACGCGGACCTTGCAGCCGGTCTCCTTCTCGAAGTCGGTGACCCAGTCGTAGGCCTTGTCGCTCTCGCCCCGCTCGATATAGCCGGGCCAGGCGACGATATCGACGAAGCCCTCCGCCTTGCCGATCTTGGTCAAGGGCGCCGCCCCCGCGGCACCCGACAGGGCCCCCATCACTGCCGCAGTACAGGCGGCAACCACCAGCTTCTTCATGGCCTCACCCCTCGTGCTTCGCACTGGTCGCGCTTGGCGTCTGTGTTTTCCCACCGGGAAAATACGCATCCCGGCAGGGGGACAGTATGAAGCGAGGTCCGCGATCTAGTCCATATGGCCGCTGCGAGCAGCGCGCGCCCATGATGTTCTCGCTTCGCTAAACCCGGATCGGCGCAAAGCGCCACCGAATCAGGGAATAACGAACAGGGGAAACGCATGAAGCGCAGGGACTTCATGACGGGGGCCGCCGCCGCGCTGGCCTTCGCCGGCCGGGCATCGGCCAAGGCGGCGAGCGAAGAGCTCGCCAAGCTGGGCAGCACGCTGACGGCCTTCGGGGCGCAGAAGGAAGGCAGCGCCGACGGGCTGCTGGTGCCCTATGCCGGCAAATGGCTGGGCGCGCCGCCGGGCATCGCCTTCGCCGGCACGGGCAAGCCCCAGGCGAACCCCTATGCCGGGGAAAAGCCGCTGTTCTCGATCGACGCCAAGAATTTCCAGAAGCACGCGGCCCGGCTCAGCGAAGGCCAGAAGGCCATGCTGCAGAAATATCCGGCCAGCTTCCGGATGGACGTCTATCCCTGCCACCGGGATTTCCGTTTCGACGATGCGCTGCTGGCCAATCTGAAGCTCAATGCCGCCGAAGCCGCGCTGACGCCGGACGGCGAAGGCGTCACCGGGGTCTTCGGCGCACCCGCCTTTCCCTTCCCCAAGACCGGGCTCGAGCTGATCTGGAACGCCGTCACCGTGCCGCGCCCCTTCACCGTGCGCGGCACGATGGACGAGGCGGTGGTCTATCCGAACGGCAATATCGCCTGGGGTGCCCAGAAGTGGGACATCTATTGCCCGTCCTACGATCCCGCGGTGAAGCGGGCGACCTTCGACGGCACCTCGGCCCTGGTCTATCGCACCACGATGAAGCCGGAACGGGAGTCGGGCACGGTCGCCCTGGCCCGGGAATATTGGGATTTCGCCAACCGCCCGACCCAGGCCTGGACCTATGTCCCCGGCACCCGCCGGGTCAAGCAGGTGGCCGAAGTGGCGGGCGACTATCCGCTCGGCCCCGGCGGCTTCCACACGGTCGACGATACCGGCCTCTGGGCCCAGTCACCCAAGCGCTACGACTGGGAACTGGCCGGCAAGCAGGAGATCTTCGTCCCCTACAATAATTTCGCCATCGACGATCCCGCGCTTCGCTACAAGGACCTGCTCGGCCTCTCGCACCTCAATCCCGCCTTCGTGCGCTGGGAATTGCATCGCTGCTGGGTCGTGAAGGCCCGGCTGAAGCCGGGGCTTCGCCATGTCTATGGTGCGCGCACGATCTATCTCGACGAAGATTCGCTCAATCCCGTGGTGGCCGATCTCTACGACCTGCGCGGCAATCTCTATCGCTTCGCGATGAACACCATCGCCTATGACTATGCGACCCGCATTCTGGGCCAGCATGTCACCGTCTATCACGACCTCGTCTCGGGCGCCTATATGGCGGACCGGCTCTCGAACGAGGTGACCGACCGCGTCCGCTGCAACGAGGGCGGCCGGACGGCGGGGGACTACACGCCCCAGGCCCTGCAGCGCCGCGTGACCTGAGGGGACGGCCCGGCGGAGGCTGGCCATGCGCGGGGCGCCATTGCCGGCGTCCCGCGTCCGGCGTAGAACGCCGGCCTGACGCCTGCGATTGGATCCCGCCTTGGCCTTGCCCGCCTCTCTCCTGCCGTCCCCGACCGGTCCCGCCGAACAGGCGATGCTGAATGCCGCCTACGACCGGCTGGCGGCCGAGGCGCGGCTGCTGCCGATCAAGGTAACCGGCTTCTATGGCAAGAAGCTGGCGGCCGAACTGGCGGTGCTCGGCCATACCGAGGGGCCGCTGCACCGGATCGCCTATCCGAGCCGGGAGCGGCTGTCGCAGCGGGCGCCGGGCGAAGTGGCCGATTTCGTCGACGACCGGGCCAACATGAAGACCGGCTCGCCCGCCATCGTGCAGAAATATGCCGACCGGGTGCTGTTCCTGGCGACGCCGCTGTGCGCCGGCCATTGCCAATATTGCTTCCGCCAGGACGTGCTGGCCGAGATGCAGGGCGAAGACCCGGCCGATCTTTCCGAGACCTTGGAAGCGCTGGTCGCCCATGTCCGGGCCAATCCGGCGATCACCGAGGTGATCCTCTCCGGCGGCGATCCGCTGACACTGTCGCCCGCCGCCCTGGGCCTGGTGCTGGACCGCCTGCGCGGCTTGGCCCAACTGACCTCGATCCGGCTGCACACGCGGGTCGCCGCCTTCGCGCCCCAATTCTTCGCCAAGGGCGACAAGATCCGCCTGCTGGCCGAGGCGGACGTCCGCCTGGTGCACCATCTGGTGCATCCCTACGAAGTCTGCGACGAGGTCGCGGACATGCTGCGCCGGCTGAATGCCGCCGGCATCCGGCAATACAACCAGTTCCCGATCCTGCGTGGCGTGAACGACGACGCCGGCCTGCTCGCCCGCCATATCCGCCGGCTGGACGAGCTCCGCGTCCGCACCATCTCTCTCTTCGCGCCCGACCCGATCCATTATTCGGCCGCCTTCCGCCTGACCCTGGACCGGCTCTTCGCCCTGCACGACCAACTCTCGGCCGAAACGCCGAGCTGGATCAATGCCGCCGCGTTGACCTTCGACAGCCCGCTCGGCAAATTCCGCCGCGAGCATCTGGTCTCGCGCGACCGCGCCCGCGGCCTCGCCCTGTTCCGCCACCGCGGCCGCGACATTCCCTATCACGACCTGCCCGAAGCGCTGGACCTGCCCGGCGATCCGGCCGTGATGCTCTGGCGGGACGGCGCCCCGGCGTAAGGCTCAGTCGAGCGCCAACACATCGGCCATGGAATAGAGACCGGCGGGCTTGCCGGCGGCCCAGAGGGCGGCATGGACGGCGCCGCGGGCGAAGATGCCGCGGTCGGTCGCCTTGTGGGCGAGTTCCAGGCGCTCACCGTCGGCGGCGAAGATCACGCTGTGCTCGCCCACCACGTCACCGCCGCGCAGCGTGGCGAAGCCGATATGGCCCTGCAGCCGGGCGCCGGTATGGCCGTCGCGCACCCGGTCCGAGACCGCGGCGAGCTCGACGCCGCGCCCGGCCGCCGCCGCCTTGCCCAGCGCCAGCGCGGTGCCCGAGGGGGCATCGACCTTGTGGCGGTGGTGCATTTCGACGATTTCGACGTCCCATTCCGCCGGTCCCAGGATCGAAGCGACCTTCTGGGTCAGC
>Ga0265297_10001241_pt1 | contig 61936 bp, 61 predicted proteins | sample Munlanlwell13791_FD_192502 | JGI IMG/M metagenome (GOLD analysis project Ga0265297, IMG submission 192502) | Leachate microbial communities from a municipal landfill in Southern Ontario, Canada - Leachate well 137-91 | ecosystem: Engineered > Solid waste > Landfill > Unclassified | place... | reverse complement strand
AAAGGATACGCGAGCTGGGTTTAAACCGTTGTGAAACAGGTTGGTCTTTATCTGCTGCAGGCGTGAAGCACTTGAGGGAAGTCGACCCTAGTACGAGAGGACCGGGTTGAACGAGCCTCTGGTCTATGAGCTTTGGTACCAACTGAATCGCTCAGTAGCTATGCTCGGAAGGGATAAGCGCTGAAAGCATCTAAGCGCGAAGCCCATCCCAAGATTAGGTGCAGGTCCCTAGAAGATGACTAGGTTGATAGGCCCAAGGTGTAAGGCGAGCAATCGTTTTAGCCGAAGGGTACTAAAAGACCGTAGAATGAACCGATCATTTAGTGGCTTATTTACGCCGACGCAAATTGTTAATTTGCATTGGAATGAAATTGACTTTTCGTGAATTTCAAGATAGTATCTACCTGCTTGGTATTAACCGCCGGTTGTCCCACCCGATCCCATTCCGAACTCGGAAGTGAAAGACTTGCGGAGCGATGATAGTCCTTCGGGGCGAAAGTAGCTTTGCCGGGCATTATCAAAATAACCACCTAATCGGTGGTTTTTTTGATGTAAATCCTTACTTTTGGCGCGACTCGTTGTCGCGTTGCACATAATGGCTGGCTTTGTTTTTTTCGGTTATATAAGGAATTTCACCAATTAGGCGCCTGTTGGATTTTTAGGGAAGGCTGTTATAAACTGCCAACACAGAAATGATATATTTAGCAAGGCATGGGCAAACAGACTGGAATTTGGGAAAGAGACTAATGGGGCTAACGGATATTCCACTTAATGAATTTGGTATAGCGCAAGCTCAATTACTCGGGAAAGAAGCTTCTCAATTAAAAATAGATCATATCTTTTCCTCAAGTTTATTACGGGCAAAAGAAACAGCGGAAATAATAAATAAATTCATTAACGTTGGTATTTCGTTGGATGAGCGGTTACGAGAACTTAACTATGGCGTTATCGAAGGTAGGATACTGAAGGAAATACCGAGCGAGTGTTGGGAGCAATTTAATCTTCATCCGGAACAATTGGGGGCTGAGTCGTTCGAAAGTGTATATAACAGGATTAAGGATTTTTTCGGAGACTTAGCAAAAAAGAATTTATCAAATGTTCTTATCGTCACACATGGTGGCGCTTTGCGGATGATACAATATTACGCAGAGAATAGGGATTTTTTTGATAAAGATGACTATATAAAAAATTATCTTAATTCCAAGATTGAGCATGCCTCAATAATTGAATGGAAAGATTAATCTATAAGATCCTTTTCTTACAAGCGGTTTTTTCCGATGTTCTTAAATATTTGACGCCTTAGCACTAAGAACGTGAAGTTTGTTAATTATGGCGATAGAATTACTGTAAGGGGAATTTGAAATATTATTTTCACTAGAAGAAAAATTTAGCTTTACATGAACGGGAATATTTATGGAAAGAAAATGATTTCTAAAATCAAACAGGCGGATTGGATTCTTAATGCTGCAATATTCTTTCTTGCCGCCGCGGGGCTTCTTATGCTTTTCTCCGGCAGTTCAGATCTCTTTGTCAAACAAGTCATTTTTTTGGCGATCGGATTAGTATTTCTCTTGGCAATGCCTTTTTTAAATCTCAAGCATCTTGTTAACTACCGATGGCTTATATTTTTAATTCTCGCTCTAAGCGTTGTTCTTCTCGTTCTCACCTATTTTTTCGGAGTTGAAGTGAACGGAAGTAAGAGTTGGCTCGATTTTAATTTTTTCAGATTGCAGCCATCGGAGTTTGCAAAAGTCGCTCTTATTACGATTCTCGCCGCGTTTTTCAGCGGCAGACACATAAGTATTAAGAGGCCCGGTGTAATCTTAGGGTCATTCGCGTATTTTGCGGCACCGACGGCTCTGATTCTCATAGAGCCCGATCTCGGGTCTGCTTTGATACTTTTTGGGATATGGTTTGGATTTTTGGTTGTTGCCGGATTGCCGATTAAATATATTGCGGCAGGTATCGCGCTCTTCGCTGTCTTGGGGGTTGTCGCATGGAACTTCGGATTAAAAGATTATCAGAAAGACAGAATACTCGCTGTCTTTAATCCGGAAGAGGATCCGCTCGGGGTAAATTACAACGTAATACAATCCAAAAACGCCATAGGGTCCGCCGGATTTTTGGGAAAAGGATTCCGGCAGGGAGAGATAGTTCAATTAGGATTTTTACCGGCGGCACAAACTGATTTTGCTTTCGCGTCATTTACGGAAGAGTGGGGGATATTGGGAGGAGGGCTTGTGATTATTGCTTTCGCAATAATGATGTGGCGAATATCTCTTGTCGGCATCAAGGCAGAGGACAACTTCAGTAAATTTATTTGTCTCGGAACTATGATATTCTTAGGATTACAGTTTGCGGTAAATATGGGGTCGGTTCTGGGGTTTACTCCGGTTGTCGGCGTGGCCTTTCCTTTTCTTTCCGCGGGCGGGTCGAATCTTATAGCATCAATGTTCCTATTGGGAATTGTTCAGAATATCGCTCAGAGAAGAACGGCTTAGGTCGGTATTGATAGTTGTCGGTTTTGCGGTAATTATTGCTGCGGGTTTAGCGTATATTCTATGGCCCAAAGAACCGCCGGTTTATCCGGTTAGAACAATAACCGTCCCTGAAGGACTGAACTCTTATCAAATAGATAAGTTGCTTTTTGAAAACGGAATAATCTCCAAAGAGGGAACGTTTGCGTCGCTTAAATCAAATAAATTTAATGATTATTGGTTTGTGAAAAAAACAGGGACGCTTGAAGGATTTCTTTTCCCCGACACATATGAATTTTATGAAAATTCCAGTCCGGAAGTCGTAGCTCGCAAGTTTTTGGAAAATTGGAACAAAAAGGCATCAATATTCTTCATAAGCAAAGATTCTGTGCTGGAACAAATAACTGCGGCGTCTCTTGTTGAAAAGGAAATTCCGGATGACGAGGAAGACAGAGCAATAGTTGCGGGAATCATATTTAAAAGAGTCAAAGAAGGCATACCACTCCAAATTGACGCAACTCTTTGTTATATTAAAAATAAATTAGGATGCGACGAAGTTGTCCCCAGTGACAAAGAAATAGATTCTTCTTATAATACCTACAAGAATAAAGGTCTGCCGCCGGGTCCGATTTCCAATCCGGGACTGTCCGCCATAAAAGCGACCCTTTTCCCGGAGGCTTCGGATTATTGGTACTTTATATCCGACCCGAAGACTGGCAGAACGGTCTTTGCGAAGACTCTTGACGAGCACATCCAAAATATCGTTAAATACCTGAGATAAACTCACCCTTTTAGCCCAACCAAGTTTGGAGGGTTTTTTATTGTCCAATGCAAAGACAAAAAACCAAAGTTTTTTCCTCGCATCCCGGTTCTTTTGCAAAAGAACCGGACCTTGTATCAATACAGACGGAATCATTCAATTGGTTTAAAGAGAAGGGTTTAAAGGAGCTTCTGAAGGAAGTTTCGCCCATTACGGATTATTCCGGGAAGGAGTTTGAGCTGCATTTTAAAGATTTCTATTTTGACGAGCCAAAGTTTTCAATAGAGGAGGTTAAGGATAAAGCTTTGACTTATGAGGCGCCTCTTCGGATGAAGGTGGAGCTTCAAAATCTCGTTACTAAGAAAAAAATAGAGCAGGAAATATACTTCGGTGATTTTCCCATAATGACCAGGAGGGGAACTTTCATTATAAACGGCGTTGAGCGCGTTATTATTTCTCAACTTGTCAGAAGCCCGGGCGTTTGCTTTGTTGCCGATTCTGTTCGCGGTCAAAGATTCTTTGGGGCAAAAATAATCCCAAATAGGGGAGCTTGGATAGAATTCACCACGGACGCGGACGGAACAATACAAGTGAAGATTGACCGGCACAGAAAAATTCCGGTAACGTCTTTTCTCCGTGTATTTGGACTGGAAACAGACGAGGATATTAAAGCTGTCTTTTCTGGAGAAAAGGAATTGGAGTGCATGGAAGCCACTCTTAAAAAAGATGCGGCAAAAACAACGGCCGAAAGTTACATGGAAATATATCGGCGGCTTCGCCCGGGAGATCTCGCGACTGCCGATGCCGCCAAATCGCTGATTGATGCCATGTTTAAACGGGATGACCGATACGATCTCTCGGAAGTAGGCAGATTTAAATTAAATCAACGCCTTCGGATGGAAAGCTCTTCCGCAAGGCTCTTGAGCCAGGAAGATATCGTAAGAATCATAAAAGAAATCATCACTTTAAACGATGACCAGATGGCGAAAGAGGATGATATTGACCACTTGGGAAACAGAAGGGTGCGTGCTGTCGGCGAATTATTGCAAATGAGAATGAGGCTCGGCTTCAGCCGGATGAGGAGAATCGTCCAGGACAGAATGTCCACTCTTGAAAAAGCGACTCTTACACCCGTGCAGCTCGTGAATGTGCGTCCGCTAATTGCTTCGGTTCGCGATTTCTTTGCGACGAGCTCAATGTCCCAGTTTATGGACCAAGTAAACCCCTTAACAGAACTTGAACATAAGAGAAGAATTTCAGCGTTGGGTCCGGGAGGATTAACTAAAGAAAGGGCCGGCTTTGAAGTGAGAGACGTTCATTCCTCTCACTATGGCAGGCTTTGTCCAATTCAAACGCCCGAAGGGCAGAATATTGGTCTTATTAACTATCTTTCAATATTTGCTCGCACCAATAAGCACGGTTTCATAGAAGCGCCTTATGTGAAGCTTGACAGAGGGAAGCTTACGAAGGAAATCGTATGGCTTGACGCTTTTGAAGAAGAGAAACATAAAATAGTCCACTCGGGAGAGAAATTGGATCTGGAAAAAAACACGTTTGCGAGCAAAATAGTTGAAGCTCGCTATCAAGGGAAACCCATAAATATCCCGAGAGAAGAAGCCGATCTCATGGATGTTTCACCTTCAGAAATACTTTCTGTTGGAGCTTCGCTTATTCCTTTTCTTGAAAACGACGACGCGAAACGTGCGCTCATGGGCTCAAATATGCAAAAGCAGGCCGTGCCTTCGCTCCATCCCGAAATTCCGCTCGTCGGAACGGGAATGGAAAGAAAAGCCGCATACGATTCCGGCCATGTAATTATTGCCGAGGAAGACGGCATCGTTCAGTCGGTTGACTCTTCACGCATTACCGTTCTGGAAGAAAATAGCAAGAAACGCGAATACGGTTTAGAAAAGTTCCGAATGACAAATCAATACATTGCCTTTTCTTACAGACCAACCGTGCGAATAGGGGATAAAATCAAAAAAGGAGACGTGATAGGAGACGGGCCCTCCACCAAAGACGGCGTTTTAGCTCTGGGACAGAATTTGTCGGTCGCATTCATATCGTGGGAAGGAGCGAACTACGAAGACGCCATCATCATTTCGGAAAGAGTGGTGCAACAGGACAGATACACGTCTGTTCACATTGAGGATTTTATCTGCGATGTTCGGGATACAAAACTTGGCCCGGAAACGACAACACCCGACATCCCAAACGTTTCCGAAGACAAACTAAAAAATCTTGACGAGGAAGGGATTGTGCGTATCGGAGCGGAGGTTTTAGCGGGAGATATATTGGTTGGAAAGATTTCGCCAAAAGGCGAGGCGGAGCTTACTTCAGAAGAGAGACTTTTACGGGCGATATTCGGAGAAAAGGCGAGAGATGTAAAGGATACTTCTCTTACCGTTCCGCACGGAAAGAGCGGAAGAATAGTGGGTATTCGGATTTTTGACCGCGAAAAAGGAGACAAGCTTGACCCGGGAGTAATTAGGAGGATTCAGGTCCATGTCGCTTCCCTCCGTAATATTCAAGCGGGAGACAAAATGGCTGGACGGCATGGCAATAAGGGAGTTATCTCCCAAATCAGACCAGTTGAGGATATGCCTTTTCTTGAAGACGGAACGCCGATAGACATTGTTTTAAATCCACTAGGCGTTGCGAGCCGCATGAATCTCGGACAGATTTTGGAAACTCATCTTGGATGGGCGGCGGAAAAGTTGGGATATATTGCGCATACGCCTGCTCTCTCCGGAGCAACGGAAGATGAAATAAGAGAAGAGCTCAAGAAAGCGGGAATACCGGAAGACGGGAAAGTGCCTCTCTATGACGGACGGACTGGACAGCTTTTTAATGGCAGAGTAACGGTAGGCCGAATATATATGTTGAAGTTGAACCATATGGTGCTTGATAAGGTGCACATGAGATCTATCGGCCCTTACAGCCTTATTACGCAGCAGCCTTTGGGAGGGAAAGCTCAGTTTGGAGGACAACGCTTTGGAGAAATGGAAGTATGGGCGCTTGAAGGATATGGAGCGTCCTATACTCTTCAAGAGATGCTTACGATTAAATCGGATGACGTGCTTGGCCGGTCGGCTGCTTACGAAGCGATTGTGAGAGATGAAAAAATAAAACAGCCAAACATTCCTGCCACGTTTAACGTGATGACGAGCGAGCTCAAAGCATTAGGTTTAAATATTGAACTTCTCTCCGAAAAGGAGAAGCAAACGTTTATTGGCAAAGAAGAGCGCGAAACTGAAAAAGAACAATAAAATGGATAACTTTAATAGCATAAGACTTAAGATTGCGTCTCCTGAAGAAATTCTTAGGTGGTCTTATGGTGAAATAATTAAGCCGGAAACTATTAATTACAGAACACAGCGTCCCGAGAAAGATGGTCTGTTTTCGGAGCGTATCTTCGGCCCCACCAAGGACTATGAATGTTACTGCGGCAAATACAAGAAAGTTCGCTATAAGGGGATTAAGTGCGATAAATGCGGCGTTGAGGTTACGCGAGCATCAGTAAGGCGCGAGAGGATGGGGCATATCAGTCTTGCCGCTCCGGTGGCCCATATTTGGTTTTTGCGGAGTGTTCCATCAAGAATCGGTCTAGCAATCAACGTTCCTGTTTCAAAATTGGAAAAAGTCGTTTATTACGCGGCATTCATAGTGATTTCCGTTGATGAGGAGCACAGGAAAGCGGCGCTTGAAGAAATTGACAGGGAATTAAAATCCAGAAGGAGAATGGAAGATGAAATTAAAGATGAACTGGAAGTAGCAGCTGAACAGATACGTCAAACTCTAAAAGACCTCCGTCCGGGAATGGTTCTTTCAGAGGCGGAATATCACAGTCTTTCAAGAAGGTTCGGGAACGTTTTTGTTTCTATGAGCGGCGCGGAGGGCGTGCGTAAAGTGCTTGAGGACGTTGATATCGCAAAAGAAATCAAGGCTATAGAAAAGGAATTTGAAAAAACCGAGGACACAAACAGGAGACAACATCTCTCAAGACGACTGAAATTCTTTACGGCTATGCAAAAAAGCGGCGTTCGTCCTGAATGGATGATAATGACGGAATTGCCAGTTTTGCCGCCAGATTTGCGGCCAATGGTCGCTTTAGATGGAGGCCGCTACGCAACTTCGGATTTAAACGATTTGTACAGGAGGGTTATCAATCGTAATAACAGGCTTAAAAAACTTTTAGAGCTTAATGCTCCGGACATCATTGTCGTAAATGAAAAAAGGATGCTCCAAGAAGCCGTTGACGCTTTAATAGACAATACCGCGAGAATGGGTAGAGCGCAGCTTACTTCGAGAAGAAGACCTCTCCGTTCTCTCGCAGACATGCTTAAAGGAAAACAAGGAAGATTCAGACAGAATCTCTTGGGGAAACGCGTAGACTATTCGGGCAGATCCGTCATTGTTGTCGGACCTAAACTCCGCTATGACGAATGCGGACTTCCCAAAAAAATGGCCTTGGAACTTTTCAAGCCTTTTGTGATAAGTAAAATTTTGGAAAGAGGACTAGCCCATAATATCAAAAACGCCAACAGACTTATTGAATTCGGTCCGGCAGAAGTATGGGAGATATTGGAAGAAGTAATAAAAAACCGTCATGTTCTTTTAAATAGAGCGCCAACGCTTCACAGGCTGGGTATTCAAGCTTTTAAGCCTAACTTGATAGAAGATCTTACGGTGCAAATTCCGCCATTGGTCTGTTCTGGATTTAACGCGGACTTTGACGGAGACCAAATGGCCGTTCATTTACCGCTTACCGAGGAAGCACAGAAAGAAGCGGACAGTTTAATGCTTGCGAGCAAGAACATCTTAAAACCATCTTCGGGTAATTTAGTGCCGGGTCCGTGGAACGATATAGTGCTTGGACTTTTTTATCTCACTGAGGAGGAAAAAGACGCTCAAGGCGCGGGTAAAACTTTCGGGAGTAAAGATGAAGCGAAAATCGCTTACGAATTCGGCGGGGTAGGACTAAGAGCGCCCATTAAAATAGGAAAAGAGCTTGAGACGACCGTGGGGAGATTGATATTCAACGAGGCTGTTCCCGATGATTTCGGTTACGTGAATCATGCTTTGACAAAAAAGGCCTTAAACCAGTTTTTTGCGGACGTGGTGGATAAATACGGGTTTGCAAGCACGAATGAAATTCTTGATAAAATATCCCAGTTCGGATTTCAGTACGCCACCGCTTCAGGAATTACTTGGAGTATGTCCGACCTTAAAACGCCGAGTGAAAAGCGCGCGATTCTTGAAGAGGCTCATAAAAAGGTGGATACCGTTGACGAACAGCATCAAGGAGGCCTCCTAACCGATGAGGAAAGAAGAGCTAGAATCATTGAAATATGGAATGACGCGAAGTCACGAGTGGAAAAAGTCGTTTCAACGACATTAGACCCGAATAATTCCGTTTATAAAATAATATCCTCCGGAGCGAGGGGCAGCTGGGAGCAAATAAACCAGATGATGGGAATGAGAGGACTAGTGAAGAATCCTAAAGGAGAAACCATAGACCTTCCAATAACTTCTTCATATAAAGAGGGATTTACACCGCTCCAATACTTTAATTCCGTTCACGGAAACAGAAAGGGATTGGTTGATACTGCTTTAAAAACCGCGGAAGCGGGGTATCTAACTAGACGCATGATTGACGTCGCGCAGGACGTGATAATTCGGGAGGAAGATTGCGGAACCAAGGAGGGCATAGAGATGAAGCGTGAAGACGGAAATGAATTTGGACATAAATTCTCCGATAGGATATTTTCGCGAACGCTTCTGGAGGATGTAAAATCCGGCCGGAAGACAATTGCCAAGGCAGGGGAAGTGATAACGATGAAGCTTGCCGAGGAAATTGAAAACTCGGATGCGGAGTCGGTAAAGATCAGGTCAGTTCTGACTTGTAAGACTCTATACGGCGTTTGCGCCAAATGTTACGGGCTAGATTTAGGCGACAATCAACCAATTAAAGTCGGAGAGGCGGTGGGTATTGTTGCCGCTCAATCCATCGGTGAGCCGGGGACGCAACTTACGCTTCGAACTACCCACTCTGGAGGCGTCGCGCGCGCAGATATTACATCGGGTTTGCCGCGCGTGGAAGAACTTTTTGAAGTTCGGACGCCGAAGGGAAAGGCAGTACTCGCCGGATTTGATGCCGTAGCTGATTCAATTGAAGAAAAAGGAAGCACTCGCGTGGTGCGGCTCAAAGCTTTGGGCGGGAAATCCAAAAAAGAAAAAACGGTAGAATACCAATTCCCGCGGATAATCCTTCTAAACGTTGAAACCGGCCAAACCATAGAAAAAGGCACGGCGATATCCGAAGGGAGCTTGGACCTTAAAGAGCTCTATACCTTAAGGGGTAAAGAAGCAGTTTATCGGTACATTATCCAAGAAGTTCAAAGAATATACCTCTCGGAAGGAGCGGGGATAAATAATAAACACATTGAAGTTATAATTAAGCAGATGTTCGGCAGGGTTAAGATTGCGGACTCGGGTGATAGCGAGTTTGTGACGGGAGAAGTGGTGGATAAATCTAAATTCTTTGAGACGAATAGGGAGCTTAAAAAAGCAGGAAAAATTCCGGCGCGGGCGGAAGAACTGTTACTTGGAATTACGAAATCAGCCTTAACTTCCGAAGGGTTCCTCGCGGCGGCCTCATTCCAGGAGACTGCGAGAGTGCTTGTCGCGGCGGCGAGTGAAGGCAAGGTAGACGGTCTCAGAGGACTTAAGGAGAACGTTATTATTGGTCGGCTATTGCCCATAGGAACGACTTATAGAAAGGAATTTCCTCTTGAGGAGGAGGCTTTGGCCGAAGAAGAGGCTCCAAAAGTTTCGGAGGAGATTTCCTCTGAACCTATTCTTGAGAAATTGACAGAAGATTAACTAATTTGATAGCTTGAGGCGATGCCAACTGAAAAAAGACAATACGAAATATCTTTCCTTGTAAGAATAGAATCCGATAAAGAAGCCGTTTTCGCGGCTTTGAATAAGGCACGCGCCGAAAATCTCTCGGAGGGAAAAATTTTAGAAATTAAGTTAGCCTATCCGATTAAGAAACAAACATCAGCATTTTTCGGTTCAGCCGTATTTGAGGCAATGCCGGAAGACGTTTCGAAAATTGATGAATCACTTAAGTTCGCGGATGGCGTTCTTCGGTTTCTTCTTGTGACCCCTCCTGCCAAGAAACCTACTCTTAGGTTTGCGTCAGAAGAGAAGACAGAGAGAGGTTCGTCTATTGAGACAAAGACGCCTAATGTGGACGACAAGGAGTTTGACGAAAAGCTTACGGAGATATTAACCAACACAAATCAAAATTAGATGAATCTGAACAAAGTATTCATAATGGGCAGATTGACGGCTGATCCGGAAATCAGAACTACGCCGACGGGAGACAGGGTGACTACTTTGAGTATTGCTACTAATCGTGTCTGGAATGATAAATCCGGCGGAAAAAAAGAAGCAACCGAATTTCATAGCGTTGTTTTGTGGGGCAGGCAAGCGGACGTTGCCGGTCAGTTTTTGGTGAAAGGCAGTTTGATTTTTATTGAGGGACGTCTTCAAACAAGGAGTTGGCAGGGGAAAGACGGGGCGACTAGAAGAGTAACCGAAATAATCGGCGAAAGGATGCAACTTGGACCTCGCCCCGCCTCCGCGCAAAACTATGACGGTCCATTCCGCCAAAACCTCGCTGAAGAAGAGACAAAATCGGCTTCTACGGAAGGATTTTCTTCAGATGAACCTGCGGGCCAAGAGGTTCCTGTTATAGAGATGGGAGATGACGGTGAGATAAAACCGGAGGATTTGCCTTTTTAAGGTTAATGATGATAAAGTAGGCCACAATGGAAAGACAGTGTTTTTTCTGCTCACAGAATCTTGTAGACATTGACTATAAAGACACCGATATGCTTCGGAGGTTCGTTTCGGGTCAGGCGAAAATAATAGACCCAAAACACACCGGAGTATGCGCCAAGCACCAAAGGAAACTCGCGCAAGCCATAAAGAGAGCGAGATTTATGGGTCTTTTACCCTACGTTAGAAAGTAACATTTATGTTGTTTCCTTTTGAGGAAATCATAGCGAGAACTACACTCACAGCCGTGAGTCACGCCCCTTTTTTGAAGCCGATTGTGGCGTTTTTTGGTTCGGTGGCGCCATGGCTTATAGCTGCGTGGTTTATCGTAGAGATGACGCGGATCAAAAGCTTTAAGCTGAAATTTTATTATTTTGCGCTTGCGGCGATGGCCATAATTATTTCACGCGGAATGATTACCGAGACGGTTCGCAATATATTCTACGTTTCTCGGCCATTCGAAACTTTGGTTATGGACCCCGTAATATCCAGCGCTCTTACGAGCGGTATGCCGTCGGGACATATGGCACTCTTATTTCCGATTGCGCTCACTTTTATTTCCATGAAAAAGAAGAAGGGTATTATTGTTTTAGCGCTTGTTATGCTTGTCGGGGCGGCAAGGATTGTCGCGGGAGTTCATTGGTTGTCCGATATTCTTGTAGGGCTTCTTGCAGGAGCGGCAGGGTTTCTTATTGCGAGGGCTATTTTACCAAAAAAATTATCCATTGAGCCTGTAGAGCATTCAGGAATGGACGAGACGAAACAATTGATTTAGAATTTATCGCATGGGTAAATTCATGGAAAAATATTCTATACCTGCCGCGATAATGGTGGCTGGTCTTTTTGTGGCTGGAGCAGTTCTTCTATCAAATTTTTACGGCAAAAAAGAAGCTGCTCTTCCGGATAACGTTCTTGCGAAAGAAGAAATCGGCGAGAGTTTCTTGAACGCGTTACCGGTTTCAGAGAGCGATCATATTCTAGGGAGTAAAGACGCAAAGATAAAGGTGGTGACTTATGCCGATATGGAGTGTCCGTATTGCATTGATTTTGAGAGCACAATGAGAACGATAGTCTCGGACTATAACGGTCAGGTAGCATGGGTCTTTAGACATTTTCCTTTGGATTTTCACGAAAATGCCGAGCCAGCAGCTATTGCTTCGGAATGTGTGGCAGACATTTCCGGAGAGGATAGCTTTTGGCAATTTATGCAGAAGTTTGCGTCGGATATAAACGCCAGTAAGGAGATTGATGTTAAAGCGATAGCTGTTTCTCTTGGCATAAATGCGGGTAGTTTTACGGATTGCTATAACTCCGATAAGCCTAAGGAGAAAATAGACGCCGATTATAGTAATGGATTTGAGGCTGGCCTTGAAGGAACGCCATACAGTGTCATTTTTGCGGACGGCAAACCTGTGGATACGATAGACGGCGCATATCCGCTGGAAGACGTAAAAGCGGCGATTGATTCGCACCTGTAAACTGGTTATTCTTTGACCAAAGCCGCCGTGGCGGAATGGTAGACGCGCACGACTCAAAATCGTGTGGAGCAATCCGTGTCGGTTCAAGTCCGACCGGCGGCACAATGTAAAAAAACCCGACGGGTCCTTTTGCAGTCTTAAAGTCTAACGGACGGTTGAGAGCCTTATCATACTTTAAGGCTTTTTTTTGAGATAATTATTTAGCGCGTGTATTATTACATATGTAAATGTCTCGTATTATCGCCGTTTGCAACCAGAAAGGAGGAGTTGGAAAAACCACTACCGCAGTGAATTTGGGGGCTTATATTGCGGTAACCGGTCGAAAAGTGCTGCTTGTTGATTTTGACCCACAAGCGAATGCCAGCTCGGCCGTGGGATACGTTGGGGAAGATGACAAAAACGTCTATCACGGAATACTCGGATATGCTGAACCGGCAGAAACAGTAAGAGCGTCGCAAATTCCAAACTATTTTTACATTCCTTCGGGACCGCATTTGTCCGGCGCGATGATTGAACTGGTGAATGTTTCAGGACGTGAATTTTTTCTCAAAAGATTCTTGGAAAAAATTATCGGGTCGTATGATTACGTTATAGTAGATTTGCCGCCGAGTTTAAGCCTTCTTACTATAAATGGACTTTTAGCTTCCGAAGAAGTGATAATTCCCGTTCAGGCCGAATATTATTCTTTGGAAGGCTTGAGTCAATTATTAGAGACAATAGAGATGATACGCGAAAACATGGGACACAACTTGAAAGTTATCGGGGCGGTGATAACTATGTTTGACAGATGGGAGCAACTTTCGCAGGAAGTTGCAAAGAATTTAAGAGCAAATTTTCCTTATCCGGTGTTTGAGACAGAAATCCCACGTTCGGTTCATCTCGCGGAAGCACCGAGTTTTAACCAGCCAGTTTGTTTGTATGCGCCGAATTCGGCGGGGGCGGGAGCTTATCAGCAATTAGCCGAGGAAGTTTTGAAACAGGAAAGACCATTTGGAGAAAGAGGAATGATTGATTCATAATTAGCAGATAAGAGATTTATGCTAGGAAAAGGATTGGAATCTTTAATACCCGCCGGAGGATACAGAAAACCCGACGAATCCAAGGAGACAGAAGGAACGGAAGAGAATCAGACGATTCAAGGAGACTCCTTATATGTCAATCAACAGCCCGGGGACGCTCAGCCTATGTGGCTTGAGCGTAATCCGTCGGCAGGCCAGGCACAGCCGTTTATTCCATCGCCGGAGACTTCTGTCCCGATTCAGCCGCAAGCGGAAGCGGTGTCTTTGTCGGCGCCAAATCAAATTTATAATGCTCCTACTTTCGCTTCAGCTTTTCCCATTCAAGAGAGCGAGATGAAACCGGCGTTAAGAGAAGAACCCGAGATAGATTACTCTCGCGGACAAGCTTCGGTTTTCCAGATTGAGGTTGAAAAAATATTTCCGAATCCGCATCAACCGAGAAGGCATTTTGACGAGGGATCTCTAACCGAACTCGCGAATTCCATAAGGGAGTTCGGCATCATTCAGCCGCTTGTCGTAACCAAAATTCTAAAAGAAACTGAAAACGGAACAGAAGTTACGTATCAGCTCATAGCAGGAGAAAGAAGACTTATGGCGGCTAAGAAAGTTGGCTTGCGAACGGTTCCGGCGGTTATAAAGCGAATAGGAATGGATAGGGAAAGGCTGGAACTTGCCATAATAGAAAACATTCAAAGGGAGGATTTAAACCCGCTTGAAGCGGCAAGAGGCTACGCGAGGCTTCAAGACGAATTTGGACTGACGCAGAGGGAAATTGCCATAAGAATGGGAAAGAGCAGAGAGACGATTGCAAATACTTTGAGGCTTCTTAATTTGCCGTCAGATATCCAGCAGGCTTTGGAAGAAAGAAAAATAAACGAAAGCCATGCGCGTCTTCTTCTCCAAATAGAAGATATAGCGAGACAAAAAGAAATGTTTCAATCAATAATCAGATCTCGTCCGTCGGTAAGAGAGCTGAAGGCGACCATAAGAAAGGGGAAAATGAATCCTGCTTCAAGCTACTTAAATCCGGAGTTAATATCTCTGCAATCAAGATTGGAAGAATTTCTAGGGACAAAAGCGCAAATAAATGATGAAGGAGGAAAAGGGAAAATAACGATAAACTATTACTCGCCCGAGGAATTGAATGCCCTGATAAATCGGCTCTCTGGAGAAGATTTCTAGACGAATCGGTATTCTATTTCTTTTATTTCTTTCAAACTCTTGAGCTTGAGCATCAGTTTTTGCACTTTATTCAAATCGTCCGTATCGCAGATGACTTTGATCGTGCAGAGATTTTCTCTTTCTTCGCTTAAGGAATTGATGCTTATAATACTTACATGAGAACGGGAAATGATGCCTGAAACGTCTTTGATGAGGCCAATTCTGTCTTTAGCTAAAACGCGAAATTCGGTTTTTTTCTTATCTGTCGTAAAAGCCATGCCAGTTTTCGTGCCAAGACCTTTTCGGATATGGTTTTTTGCTTCGCTTGTGCGCACGAATTCAAGCCAGGAAGAGGAGGGTTTTTTCCCTTTCTGGATGATTATTTGAACAATGTCGCTTGATTTGAGTTCATAGCGCAACGGAACGATCTGACCGTTCACTTTTGCTCCGATACATTGGTTTCCGATATCTGAATGAATTCGGTAAGCAAAATCAACAGGCGTGGAACTGGCCGGTAAGTCAATGACTTCTCCTTTTGGGGTAAGAGCAAAAATTCGGTCTTTAAAGAAATCAACTTTCATGGAATCAATAAAATCTTCCGAACTATCTCTTTCTTCCTGCCAAACGCGAAGCCTTTTGATCCATTCAATATCAGCGCTTCTCGCGGTAGAGGCTTTGCGCTCTATGTAACTTTTGGTTCCTTTTTTTTCTTCATACGCCCAATGGGCGGCGATTCCATTTTCTGCTTCTTCGTGCATTTGAAACGTTCTTATCTGAAATTCAACTGGCTTTTCGCCAACAGCGATGACAACGGTATGAAGACTTTTATATCCGTTCGGTTTCGGGACGGCGATGTAGTCTTTTATTTTTCCGGGAATTGGAGGCCAAAGTTTATGAATAACACCTAAGGCGGCGTAGCAATCCGCCAAACTTTCCACGATAATGCGAAAGGCGACAAGGTCGTATATCTTTTCTATGTCCATATCGTAGCGGAGTAATTTTTTGTAAAGACTGGAGTATCTTTTCGCGCGAAAGTCCACTTTCAGAGGCTTAATATTCGCGTCGGAAAGAGCCTTAATAACAGCGGGTTTGATGCGCGCAAGATATTTTTCGCGATCTTCGTATTTTCCCTTTACGTTTTTGTGGAGCCATTCATAGGCTTCGGGATTAATATAAGGGAAAGCGAGATCTTCGAGCTCGCCGCTTACTTTTTGCATGCCGAGCCTGTAGGCCAGGGGCGCGTATATTTCGTAGGTCTCAAGGGCAATTCGGTGTTGTTTCTCCGGCGGCAAAAATCGGAGTGTCTGCATGTTGTGGTATCTATCGGCAAGTTTTATAAAAAGCACCCGAACATCTTTGCTTGAAGCAAGAATCAGCTTTTTAATGTTTTCTTTTTGTTGTTCTGCGCCGCGATATTTAATCTGGCCGAGCTTGGTTACGCCTTCGACGAGGAAAGTGATGGCTTTTCCGAAGGTGTTTTGGAGTTCATCAAACCATTCAACGGAATCTTCCGCCACGTCGTGAAGAAGGCCGGCGGCTATCGTTTCGTCGTCAAGACGCCAAGAAAGCAAAATATCGGCCGTTTTTCTCGGGTGTTCAAAATAGGGTTCTCCAGAGGCTCGTCTCTGGCCTTTATGGGCTTTTTCGGCGAATGCATAAGCCTTGCCGATAAGGCCGGAGGGATTTTCCTTCGCGACTTCTTTGACGTCCATAGCGCCAATATAGCTTGGAAACGAGAAATTTGTCTAACAGAAACTTAAGAGAGACTCAAGTAAACAACATATCCGGCTAAGAAGAATGCCACGAGAATGCCAATTATTATCAAAGACTTTTTGGCTTTCATTGCTTCTAATTATACCAACAAGCTATTTTTTCTCGGCGGCGGGTTTTGTCCAGCTTGCGAAATCGCAATCGGGGTATCGGCTGCAGCCGTAGAACATTCTTCCTTTTCTTGTTCTTTTCGGAATCACTTTGCCTTCGCTACATTTCGGGCAAACCATCTCCTCACCCGTCTCGGTTTTTAGAGCCGTGGGCGCTATGCGCTTGGCATTCTTACATTCGGGATAACCGGAACAGGCGAGAAAGCGACCGAAGCGCCCCCTCTTGATAATCATTGGCCGTCCGCATTTCTCGCATATTTCATCAGTTGCTTCGTCCATTGATTCCTTTTCAACTTCTTCGTATTTCCGTTCCAGATTTTTGGTAAACGGTTCGTAAAAATCGATTACAATTTTTTTCCAATCTTCTTTGCCGGAAGCCACGGCATCAAGTTTATTTTCCATATCAGCGGTGAAACTGATGTCCACTATTTCAGGGAAATGTTCCGTAAGAAGTTTATTCACTTTTTCTCCGATATCCGTGGGAACGAATCTTCTCTGTTCGTTCTTATCGACATATTGCCTTGCCTGAATAACGGAGATTATCGGGGCATAGGTTGACGGACGGCCAATACCGAATTCTTCAAGAGTTTTAATTAAACTCGCTTCATTGTATCGGGCAGGGGGTTCTGTTTCGTGTTGGTATTTTGCGGCATCTAAAACTCGGAGAGATTCTCCTTTTCTCAAATCGGGAAGAGACTTTTCTTCAAATTTCGAGGGCCATATTTTTAGATAGCCGTCAAAATCAACGGAACTACCGGAAGCGGAGAGAACATGCTTTCCGGATTCAACCAAAATTCTTTTTGCGGAGAATACGGCGTCGGGCATTTGGGAGGCTGTAAACCGACGCCAAATAAGGTCATATAGTTTTTTACTTCGTTCGTCTTCGCTAAGATTCTCGGCAATGATTTTCGGATCGGTCGGTCTTATTGCTTCATGCGCCTCCTGAGCCGATTTGGATTTGGTCTTCCAAATTCTGGGAGCTTTTTCCGAATACTTGTTGCCTAAATTTTCGGAAAGCCAGTTTTTAGCAGCGGCGGTGGAAGACGGAGAGAGGTTCAAGGAATCGGTTCTCATGTAAGTGATGTGACCTTCTTCGTAAAGATGCTGAGCAATCATCATGGTTGTTTTCGCGCTAAATCCGAGTCTTCTGGAGCATTCTTGCTGTAAAGTGCTTGTCGTGAAAGGAGGATTCGGAGAACGGGAAACGCGTTTTTCTTCCACGGAATAAACCTTGCAAGCGGATTTTTTGATTTCGGCAACAATATCGTTCGCTTCGTTTTCATCTTTAATACCGGGTTTTGGAATAGCCTTGCCGTTTATCTTTAGAAGGGTCGCCTCAAATTCACCATCTGTTTCGTCGAGCCTTTGACTGGACGGGTCATTCGTTTTAAACGCGCATTTGATGGTGTAGTAGGTTTCAGGGATAAATTTTCTTATTTCTTCTTCTCGCTCGACGATAAGACGCACAGCAACCGATTGAACTCTTCCGGCTGAAAGGTGCCCCATGATTTTTTTCCAGAGGAAAGGGGATAGCTTATAACCGACGAGTCTATCGAGCACTCTTCTTGCTTGCTGGGCGTCGACCAAGTCAATAGATATTTTCCTAGGGCGGGAAAGAGCTTCTTTTATCGCCTCTGAAGTTATTTCGTGAAAGGCGATGCGTTCATATTTTTTATTTTCAAGATCCAAGGCCTTTACAAGGTGCCAAGCAATGGCTTCTCCTTCGCGATCCTCGTCTGTTGCGAGAATTATTTTCTCGGCGCTGGCCGCTTCCTTTTTAAGTTCGTTAACCCTTTTCCGATTTTTGGTAGGTATGACGTATTGAGGGTCAAAATTTCCCTCCGTATCAATCCCTAGTTTGGATTTTGGAAGGTCCCTGACATGACCGTAAGAAGATAGGACCTTAAAGTTATCACCAATAAACCCGCCGATTGTGCGAGCTTTAGTTGGAGATTCAACTATAACGAGAGTTTTTGACATAACTAGCTTTTAAAAGCGCGGGTATACCCCGCGGGAGTTTCCGTCAATTCACCCATAATCGTAAGCTCCGTAAGGGCAACCAGCGCTTTTTGCGGTTCAAGTTTAATCGCGGATATGATTTTGTCAATCGGGACAGCAGAATGAAACCCCGATACGAATTCCAATATTGTAGCAGCATCGTTAGAAAATTCTTTAACATCGCGAGTTTTAACGGATGTTTTTTCCAGGCCCAGGTCGGATAAAACATCATCGGGCGAAGTTACGAGACGGGCGCCGTCTCGAATAAGTTTATGCGAACCTTTATAGTTCTCGTGAGCTACGGGTCCCGGGATGACGAACACTTCTCGTCCTTGTTCAGCTGCCCAAGTGGCTGTAGACAAGGCGCCGGATTTAAGCGGCGCTTCTATGATAATTACCGCCTTGGACAGGCCGCTTATTATCCGGTTTCTTCTTAAAAACAGATCAGGGTAAGCGGACTCGTCTTCAAATTCCGAGACGATTGAACCTTCGCCTTGAATTATTTTTTCAGAGAGTGAGATATTCGCCGCCGGATAAATTTTCTTTATGCCGCTGGCAAGCACCGCCACAGTTCGGCCGTTCGTCTTGAGACATCCCCGATGCGCCGCAGAATCAATGCCGAAGGCTAGGCCACTTATTATAGAGACACCGGAAGCGGCCAAAACGCAGGCAAATTCTTCGGCGAGCGCTATGCCTTCAGCGCTCGCTTTTCTAGTGCCGACGATTGCAACTCCCCAAAAATCAGTTTCAAGTTCTCGGCCTTTTGTAAAAAGATTTTTGGGGCAGCCGGGAATTTCCAAGAGAATGTTAGGAAGAGTGTCCATTCATGTTATTATAGAGGCATATCTGATTTCAGAAAAAAATTTATTATACAGCTTGGAGTAACCGCCGGCGTATTGTTTCTTATCGGCGGTTTGATGGTGTTCGTATGGAGCGATTTTAATAAGGTGGGAGAATCCATAGAGGAGACTATGAATGCACTCGGAGCTAGAACACAGGCCATTAACAGTTTGAATCTGCTTCGACAAGACGCCGCAGAAGCAGAGACGATGGCAAACAAATTGAAAAATGCTTTGCCTTCCAGGGACTCGTTATTCCTATTTGCCGAGGAAATGAACCGGTTAGCGCGCGAAAGGAACTTAACGCCGTCTTTTACTTTCGGAAATGAAATAGCTTCGCAATCACCCGGTTCTCCAAACAGAGTAGAGTTTGTGATGAATGTTGCCGGAGAACGCCAGCCAGTTCTTTCTTTTTTGGAATCGTTCGATTCTAGTCGCTATTTCACGCGTGTCAAAAATCTGGAATTTCTTTCGCAGGGAGCGAATACGACTGCCTACCAGGTAATATTGGCGGGAGAAGTGTTTTTCAGCGAATAAAACATGGCTAATAAAAAGAAAATAAAAAGAGAGAACATGATAATTGTCATAAGCTTTTTCCTTGTGGTAACCGTGGTAGCCATTTCGGCTTATCTTACCGGAATTTTGGGAAAGAATCTTAACAGGTTTTTATCGGCCGGAGATGATTTGTCGGCGCGAGGCGTAATAAATTTTAATTTTGAGGCTTACGAGGCGCTGAATTTGTAGTCTTGTGGGCGCACTTGGAATCGGACCAAGGACCTCTGTCTTATCAGGACAGCGTTCTACCACTGAACTATACGCCCGTAGGGACCATATTAATTCTCCATTCAAATAAAATCAACCTGCGATAGGCGGTTTTATTTTGTTCAATATAATTTTTATTGAACTTGGAAAAGGAATAATCTGCCGTGTTGAAAAAAACAGAGAGTAGGCTATTATAGCTCCATAGAGGGCGGTTAGCTCAGTTGGTTAGAGCGTCACATTGACATTGTGAAGGTCAGAGGTTCGAGTCCTCTATCGCCCACATGACTCTCAATAAAATGAGCGTATCTGTAAAAAAACTGGTTCTGGTCGCAATTGCAATAATTGCGATTATAGCCATTGGAGCAGCGCTCTATTTTTTAAATAAGGATGAAATGAACAACGATTTGCCGCTGGTAACGGGAGATTCTTCTGCCGTAACGACAGATGAGTCGCCAAATTTGTCTTTTAAGCTGAATGGGCTTTATGTCGGAGATGATTTTACCATTATGTCTCCATCTGGTTGGATTCAGACTCACATACCTATGACTCTGGTTTCTTTTCAGAATCCCGAAGAAAAACATCCTGAAGGAAGCGCGGCGTCAAAGATAAATTTTAAAAGCTATGTTGCGATTTCATCTGAAACTACGGAAATGACATTGGACGAAACCGCTGAATTGGTAATGAGGCAAATTCAAAATGTAGCGCCAGCGGTTTCTTTTGGCCCTGTAAGCGACCAAGTGATTGATGGCCAACCGGCCAAGGCAATAGAAGCCAGTCTTGTCCAACAAGACGTTGACTTCAAAGTTTTGGTCGCGATAGTCATGAAAGGGAACAAGTATTTTATTATTTCTGGTAATACTACTACTCAAAAATGGGCGGATTATAATAAGTTGTTTTACGATGTCGTTTTTTCTTTTAAATTCAAAGTTTACTGAACGGAAACGTAACAAGCGCCAAAATCAACGGGATTCTTGCCAATCTATGAAGATCTAGAGCATTTTTATGTAAAATATGACTGAACCAGTCGTTATTTATGAGTCTGCTAATTATGTCGTCGTCAACAAACCGGCGGGGGTTTTGATGCATGGGGTAAAAGTAAAAGGCGGGGGAATAAGGGAGGAATTGACTTTTGTTGATTGGGCAATGGGGAAATATCCGGAGATTAAGAAAGTGGGAGACGATCCGGAAACCCGTCCCGGCATAGTACATAGGATAGACAAAGAGACTTCCGGCGTGGTTATTATTGCGCGAAACCAAAAATATTTTGAATATTTAAAAAGTCTTTTTGATAAAAAAAGAATGGCAAAGAAATATATCGCTCTTGTTTACGGAGAAGTAAAGAATGATAAGGGTGTTATTGAGAAGCCGATAGGCATAAAAAGCGGAACGATCAAAAGAACCATTCATGGAGGTAAAATGGTAAAAAATGCGAAAACCGAATATAAGGTTATAAAAAGGTATGATGGATATACTCTCCTGGAAGCTTATCCGAAAACCGGACGGACGCACCAAATAAGAGTTCATCTGGCTTCAATTGGGCATCCGATAGTCGGGGATTGTTTATATGGGGGGAAGAAAGAAAAAAGATCGCCGTTGGAAGCCAGCAGACAGTTTTTGCACGCTGCGGAGATTCAGTTTGAGTCAAAACCCGGAGAACTCGTAACGTTTACTGCTCCGCTTCCTGACGAATTGACAAAAGTCCTGAAATCCATTTAAATTCCTCTGCAATGGAGCGTAGAACAACAGATTTGTCTCATCAAGGGCTTGCCGAGGCGGACAAAATAAAAACCGGAACCAAAGTTCGAGTTTATGAGAAGATAAGAGAAGGAAGCAAAGAACGTATCGGTTTTTTTGAGGGAATTGTGATTGCGCGTAAACACGGTTCGGAAAAGGGCGCGACTTTTACCGTTCGAGGGAAGCTTGGAGAGTATGGTCTTGAAAAAACTTATCCCGTACACTCTCCCCTTATAAGTAAAGTGGAAATAATTTCTGCTCCGAAGAAAGTGAGAAGATCCAAGCTTTATTATGTAAGGGATCTTTCCGTAAAGAAGATTAAGGAAAAAATCGGACAAAGCGCGTAAGGCTAGAAAATAAAACGAGGCGTTGACAGTCTCGTTTTTTGATGTTAGAAACCTAGACTAAAGTTAAAGGGAGGTCTTTAAGAAATGAGGCATTTTGTTTTTTATGTTCCGGGTTTTGGAAACAGAGCCACTAGTCGTGGGCTTTTCTTGGGTTTCGATAAAGTATTTTCTATTCCGACGACGTATCACATCTTAGCCGACTATAACGGGGTAACAGAAGACGGAAGACTTCTTGTTACGTCATTGCTTGCTCAAGCACAAAAGCTGGGGGACGTTATAAAAGACATCAAGCCTTATGTCTCCGGCTCTACCGTGCATTTTGTGGCTCATTCGCAAGGGTGCGAAGTAGTAGCTCTTCTAGTCGACCAAAAGATGTTAAGGGTCCCCATTCTAATGGGAACCGCTATACTACTCGCTCCACCTAAGACGATTAGCGTTCAAGACGTAGCCCGAATGTTTGAACGTCCAGGAGCGGAACTGAATCTGGAAGGATACTCTTTTCTCCCACGAGCGGACGGCAGTATGACAGTTGTTTCATCCGAGTACTGGTCTCGTCTCATTAATGTTGATTGCGAAAGCGGTTACGGAAAGCTTGCGGCAATAATGAAAAGAACGATTATCGTGAATGCAGGCGAAGATAAATGCGTAGAAAAGGTGGAAAAAATTAATATCTCTCCATATTTCAGAAAGAGGACGGAGGTAATAGTTAAAGAAATACCGGGAGCCGACCACAACTTTACCGGTGATGCTTGTCCGGAGCTGATGGCGGTGCTGGAAAAGCTGATGAAAATAGAATAAAGGGGGACAAATCGTCCTCTTTTTTATTCCTAAAATTATTTGCGGAGGGGCTTTTTATCTAATATAATCCCAAAAGTTGAAGCCCGGGTGTTGAAATTGGTAGACAAGCACGCTTGAGGTGCGTGTCCCGCAAGGGGTGGAGGTTCAAATCCTCTCCCGGGCACAAATGACTTACGCTACATACCACATTTGTTTAAAGATTCTTCTTTGGAAAGAAGACGAGGCGTTGTTTTTTGACTGATACTGACGGATTTATTGATTTACTAGGCGGGAGGATTGACGATATTGAACACACCCGCTTGCTGGAATAATTGCAAGAGAAGTTAAAGAGAAACTTTGTATAGGACTGATTCAAAGAGAAGAGAGTTTATTCAAGAAGGGGAGTATGTTGCTTTCAGAGGATATATCAGCAGTTTGCACAGAGAGCAATAGCACAGGTGACAAAAAAGAGAAGTGCTACTTGCATAAATTATGGTTTTGTGTTAATCCTCTTGGAAGGAATTCGTTGTGAATTTCTCGGGTTTGTACATTACAACTATAAATGACTGTAGAAGGAGGAAAAAAGATGCCAAACGTGCCAACTCTTCAGCTGGTCTGGCTAACAGTAAACCGCGGTTGCAATTTTCGTTGTGCATGGTGTTATGCCAATGCGAGCGAGTACCATGTTGAAGATGAGATGTCTCTTCCTGATGCTCTCCAGTACCTCAAAATGATGGGGCAAGCTGGTATAAAAAAGCTCTTTCTAATTGGGGGCGAACCCACTCTCTGGTCTCCGCTGTTTGATTTCAATGACGCGGCAAACTCAATGGGGATCAGAACGGTTATTGTTACTAATGCTCAACGATTTTCTGACGATCTATTCTGGGACGACTATCTCAGGCATCCGAACACTCACATTGGCGCATCTTTCAAGGCATACGACCAAGAGAGTCTTATCGCCAATGCGAGGGCTAGCACATTCGCGAATGTAACCAAAGGTTTGCAGAGGGTATGTAAGTACCAACCGAACGGGATTGTGAGCTTCGTATATTCTCTTCCCTATGTATCTCACTTCTTGGACATGGTGAGATATGCGGTTGATTGCGGAGCTTTCGGCGTATCTGTTAACTTCTGCTCTCCGGCCGTGCACAAAGACCATGTTGATTCTAGATTCATGGTTGATGTTGATGTGATGGTTAATGAAATTATGTCTGCTTATGAGGAAGCGTGCAGGATTACATGTGGACGGTTGGTCTTTGTCATGAAGTACCCTCTTTGTATTTGGCCAAGAGCGTTCATCCAGACACTTAAAGACCATGGACAGATTCAGACTACATGCCACCTTCAACATCAAACAGGGGGCATAATTGATACAGACGGTTCACTTTTCCTATGTAACAGTCTTTTTGACTTTCCTGTTGGCAAGTATGGCAAGGATTTTGACTCTGCCGAGTCTCTGATTTCTTTCTTCAGCTCGAAACATGTGCAGAATTGTTTCGCACAGGTAAAAGTGTATCCCTCTAAGAAATGCACAAACTGTGAAGTTTTTGCTAATTGTGCCGGAGGTTGTCCACTGTTATGGACTGCTCTTTCGCCTGGAAAGGTGATAAAAGGATGGTAGTCCATGCCAAATGTCTATATCCCCTAGTTTGCAAATGTGAACTGGGGGATTATTCTTTTTGTGGGATATACATATGGGACAATGATTGAAATATCAATACCAATAATATTTAAATACGGTACTGAATGGGAACTTAAACGTGTTTTGAATACATTAGAGACAAAGGATTGGTTAACTAAAAATGGATATAGATTTTCTTTGCCCCAAGGATTAGGGGACTTTCAATCACAAGATATTGATGTAATCAAAGGCCTTATTGAAAAAGAATATAGCCCAGCAGCTTATCAGATTGCTGAAGCTGCTATAAATAGATCTTGGGATGGTAATTGTCGTTTGATGAAAAAAATAAACGAAAAGTTAGTGGGCTCTTATATGTTAAATGAGCTAAACATAATTTTAACGAAATATGGAACACAAGGGAGCTATATTCAACCGAATTCGATAGTTATAAATATTTCTACAATACCACCGGAGTTTTTAATTAAGACGGTGATTCATGAGTCGTTGCATTTAATGATTGAGACACAAATTAGACAATACGACGTGGATCATTGGATAAAAGAACGCATCGTGAATTTGATTATGGATGCTGAATTCAAATCTCGTTTCAAAATGGATAAAGCGCCAGAGCAGTCAATAGTAATTGATGGCTTGTTCAGACAACTTTATCCCAATTTAGATTTGATTCTAAAAGAATCCCCGCATGTCGTTTGACGTGCGGGGAGGCGTAGTAACAGGGAAGCAAGATTCAGTGGTACTAGCATTGCGAGCAGTCGCAATTGCACTCACATGCGCCCCAGCCGCCATCGCAATTGCTAGTTATGCAGTCGCAATCACAATCGCAGTCACCACTGGCGGTCGGAGAGAGCCCGCGAGATGAGAGACCCCGAACTTCTCTGTTATATGGTACGCCGGTCGTGTGGAGAAGTTTGGCGAACTTATTCATTGTTCTTCTCCTTTCTTGATTGTAAAGGTCAGTTTAACGGATCTTTAGAAGAGACTCTCTAGTAGAATATCTATCACAAACCTGTGGCTTTCGCAAGGGGTGGAGGTTCAAATCCTCTCCCGGGCACAATAAGTTCAGTCGGTGCCCCTATTTTGCTCTAAGTGTGGCCCAGGTGAATTGAGGGATGAACCCAAGTTCATTTAATCACTTTATTTTACCCGGATAAACCAAGCCCCCGCTTGCGCGGGGGCTTGTAAATTTCTAATTTATTTAGAGGATTTCGACTCTTGCTTTCTTGACTCCGAATTTGAGAGCTTCTTCTCTTGACTGGAACCAAATATCAAGTTTATCGCCGTTTTTCGGATGCATCCTGTCTTCAACGGTGAAGACCTGACTTCCGAAAAGCTCCGGTATTCTGATTTTAGTTCCTAGTGGCAGCCAGTTGGCCGCAACAACTCCGGATCTAGTTTCAGTATTCCAAGCGGTTGTAAAAGGAGTGTTGTCAGTCTGGTCTTCCGTGCTTGAGTAACCAGTGATAACTACTGCCACCGACCTTCTTGAGGAAAGCTCATTCTGAGCAAGAAGCGAGTCGTCCCCGGGAATCAAATAGGGATCTTCCCGGACAATCGCTTGATTGGCCGCTTCTTCTTGAGACACAGCTCCAGAGAAGAAGATTGTGGAGACCGCCATAATCGTTCCCAAAAATAGGGTACTCATCTGGCGTAATAAAAAACCCCTCTCGGGATTATTTATTACTTTGCTAAGTGTAGCTTAATCTGGGCTAAAAGTCAATATTAAGGGCTATAAGCCGCATAAAATCAGGGTTTTCGGGCTTCTCGCTACCCCTGGTATAATCAAGCGGTGACCGAGCATTATACTTGGGGAATCGTGCTTTACAAAGAATCAATAGGAGAGAACAACTCCGAATATTCGGTTTTTACATGGGATGTGGGAAAGGTCAAAGCGCGGGCGACAGGTTCACGAAAAATTCTCTCTCGGCTTGCCGGACATCTTGAACCAGGAACGCTCACAACTGTTCGAATTATCAGGAAAAACGCGGAAGGGAGATTCAGAGTGGTAGAAGCGCTTCAAGAATATAAGACAAGGTTACCCGCCGTGATAAAGACGCTCTCTCTCACAGACGACCTTACGCCGCTTGAAGAACCTGATATAAAACTTTTTTCTCTTCTCAAAAATCTTGTCTTGCGCGGGATGGATTCGGGAACCAATGCGGCTCTGCTTAAGCTCTTAGGGTTTGATCCGAAAACTGCGAAGTGCGGAGCTTGCGGAAGCGAAGAAATTGCCTATTTCCACTCCGAAGATATAATGTTTCTATGCGCTTCATGTCTTTCAAAAAGAGTAAACGGCCGGAGAAGCAAATGAAAAAAACAGTTTGGATTATAATAGGACTCGCGCTGGCTGTGGTTATGGGAATAGCCTATTTTCTTTTTGGACGTGGTTTTGGCGGGGTAACATTAACTGCCAAAGCGGAAAGCGAGGCTAGAATAGGCGAACCGTTTAACATAGTGGTGACTCTTGAAAACAAATCGGATGAAGATATTTCCAACACGACCATATCTCTTTCTCTGCCGACAGGTGTGAGTTTCGCGGATGGAGGAAAAGATTTGCGGCGAACGGTGAAGCTAAAAAAAATTCCAGCCGGAGCTTTTGAAAGAGAAACGTTCTCGGTTGTAATAACGGAGTTCTCGGAGGATAAATCTTTTGAAGCCGAAGCGGAATATCTCCCTTCATCGCTTGGCCGAACAATCAGAACCTCAAAAGACCTTTCAATAAAAGTGGAGAGATGGCTTACCTTGAACGTTGAGGCGCCGGAAAAAATCGTAAGCGGAGAGGAGTTTGAATGGATTTTTACTTATGAAAATAATACCGATAAAGAATGGAACGTGGATCTTGACTTTGAGATTCCCGAGGAACTTGAGACCGATCTGCCGGATAAGAAAATTAAAATTGCCGCGAATGAACGAAAGAGCGAAACGTTCAATGGGACGGCAGTAATGGAAGAGGGCAAGAGTTTTACAATAAAGGCGACTGCCAAAGGGGATATTCAGAAAGAGGAGTATATTTTCGGGGATGCCGCAGCGGAGGTTTTGATGGCGCCTTCACCGCTTTCTTTAAATGTCTCAAGCACCAAAGGGATAGACGAGCCGGTTCATCCCGGAGAGGAAATAACTTATGCTATTTCTTTTAGAAACAATTCAGACACGATAATGAGAAACGTGTCGGTTAAAGCGGCCCTGATAGGCGAAATGTTTGACATCACCTCAATTAATTCAAGAGGTGAAGTTAATACGACTGCAAGAACGATAATCTGGAACATCGGTTTGATTCCGGAACTCGCGGAAATAAAAATCGGCGAATCACGATCATTGAGCTTTTCCATAAAAATAAACGATGCGTATCCGGTAAGGAGATTGAATGACCGAAACTTCACGGTGGGAATAAATGCGCAAATTGAATCATCCACGGTGCCTTACGCGTTAAAGGCCTTGAAGACCGTGAATGTTGCTTCCATTACGCAAAAAGTGGCAGGGAAAATAGAAGCATCTGCTAAAGCTCTTTATCGGGATGCGGCATCGGGCGTTATAAACGAAGGAATTTTCCCGCCGGCCGCGGGACAGCCGACGGAATATTCAATTCATTGGGATGTGATGAATTATTCAACCGATATGTCCGAAGTTGAAATTTCGGCGGAAACTCCTCCCGGAGTAGAATTTGTGAGGCAGGTAAAAATAGACGCGGGGGAATTTACGGCGGACCAAACAAATGGAAGAATTGTTTGGAAGATACCGAAAGTGCTTGCGACGACAGGGGTGTTAAGCGATTCTTTAACTGCTATTTTTCAAATAAGAGCAACACCGAACGCGAGCCAAGTAGGCCAATACATGCCGATATTGGGGCCTACGAGCATAACAGCCACGGATGATTTCACGGGGACTGTTTTCTCTACCTTCCAAGAATTCATTACAACCGAATTACCAAGCGACGGCACGGTTAAGCAAGGAGAGGGAACGGTTAAGTAAAAAATGTAAATGGAAAATAGTCAGGATAAAATGGATAAAATAATTTCACTCGCCAAAAGACGGGGATTTATTTATCCGGGAAGCGAAATATATGGAGGGCTTCAAAACGCATGGGATTTCGGCCCGCTTGGGGCGGAGATGAAAATGAATATTAAAGCCGAATGGTGGAACCGCTTCGTAAGGAGAAGGGAAGACATGGTAGGAATTGATACCGCTCTCATAATGAACAATAAAGTTTGGGAGGCAAGCGGGCACATGGCGAATTTCAACGACCCTCTTTCCGAATGTGAGGATTGCCATGAACGATTTAGGACAGACCAGCTTGAAGAAAATAAATGCCCAAAATGCGGCGGGAAGTTAATGGAATCACGGCAATTCAATATGATGCTTAAGACTCATTTAGGGGCAACGGAAGATAAATCAAGCGAAGTTTATTTTAGGCCGGAAACGGCGCAGGGGATGTTCATTAATTTCCAAAATGTCGTTGATTCGCTTAGAACAAAGCCGCCGTTCGGCATTGCCCAAATCGGGAAAGCTTTTAGGAATGAAATAACGCCGGGCAATTACATTTTTCGCACGAGGGAATTTGAGCAGATGGAAATAGAATATTTCATTCCGGTTCCCAAGACTGATGCCGATTGGCAGAAAGTTTTTGAGTTTTGGAAAGAAGAGATGAAGAGCTGGATTGCACATGCAGGCATTAAAACGGAGGAGATCTACGAAATGGAGGTGTCAAAGGAAGAACTTGCCCATTATTCAAAGAGGACTGTTGATTTTGAATACAAGTTTCCTTTCGGACAAAGGGAACTTTACGGACTCGCATATCGGACGGATTTTGATTTAAAAAATCATGGACTTAAATATAAAGACGCTGAAACGGGTAATGAATATATTCCGCACGTAATCGAGCCGACGTTTGGCGTGGAGCGTACCGTTCTCGCGGCGATGTGTTCGGCTTATACCGAAGAAAATGCGCCAACAGCCGAGAAGGGTGAAAGCGACGTAAGAGTAGTGATGAAATTTCCCGAATGGCTCGCACCCGTTAAAGTGGCCGTGCTGCCGCTTTCAAAAAAGGCCGATTTATCCGCTAAATCCAGAAAACTCGCGGCAGATTTGCGAAAAGAATTCACCGTTACGTATGATGAAACGCAAAGTATCGGTAAGAGATATAGGAGGCAGGATGAAATAGGAACTCCCTATTGCGTTACGGTGGACTTTGAAAGTCTAAAAGATGGCAAAGCCACCGTTCGTGATAGGGACACGATGGGGCAGAAAAGAATTAACATGAATAATCTTTTGGCTTACTTGCGAGGGGAGGAGCTGCCGGTTGACAAAGTTCGCTCGAAATGGTGGCCTTTTTGACTTTTTGACAAAACGAGCTAAGTATTAGCCCCGACATGGCTGGCCTTCCTTACGTCAAAAAAACCTTCCCCAACGGGATGAGATATATATTTGTGCCGGAGCCGCAAAGTCTTGCGACTACCGTGCTTGTGCTTGTGTCTACGGGCTCGGAATATGAAGGAAAGGAAATCAACGGTATTTCTCATTTTTTGGAGCATCTTAGCTTTAAGGGGACTAAGAAGAGACCAAAGGCAAGCCTCATAAATAACGAACTGGACGGACTCGGAGCGGAGCATAACGCCTTTACCGGAAACGAAACAACTGGCTATTACGCGAAAGCCGCGAATAAGAATTTTCAAAAGATACTGGATGTCGTAAGCGACTTATACCTCAATCCTTTGATCCAAGAAGAAGAAATGAATAAAGAGCGAGGAGTGATTATTGAGGAGATTAATATGTTTGAAGACTTGCCGGCAAGGAAAATGTGGGATGACCTTTTTTATCTAATGTATGGCGACCAGCCGGCGGGCAGATGCATTGCCGGAACAAAGGAGATAATTAAAAAGCTTTCAAGGAATGATATTGTCGCTTATAGAAATTTGCATTACATCGCTTCCAAGACGACCGTTGTTGTTGCCGGAGGGCTTGGGATGAACCCGGAGGCGGTTATTACCGAATATTTTGCGGGAATCGGCTCGGGTAAACCGGTTAGCAAACAAAAAATGGTTGAGACCCAATCCACGCCGCAGGTTTTCTTCAGAGACAAGCCGACTGACCAAACACACATGGCCATCGGAATCAAAGCTTTTGGTTTGACGGATAAGAGGCGATACGCGCTTTCGGTGCTTACGGATATTTTGGGAGGTTCGTCATCTTCAAGGCTTTACATAAAGATAAGAGAAGAGATGGGCGCCGCCTATTATATGAACGGTTTTCCCGAGTTGCTTTCGGATCACGGTTTTCTAGCTTTAGGCGCGGGAATAGACAAAAAACGCGTTCCTCAAGTAACCGAAGCGATAGTGCAAGAACTCTCTAAAATTAGAGAAAAACAGGTAAATGAAGAGGAATTAAACAGGGCTAAAGAGCATCTTTCAGGCGAATTAGTGCTGCAGCTTGAGACTTCGGATGAAGTCGCCGGATTTTACGGCGCGGAAGAAGCTGTAACCGGAACAGTGCGAACACCAGAAGAGATACTAGAGGGAATAAAGAACGTTACGGCCGAAGATGTTATGAATGTGGCGAAAGACATCATAACGAATGAAAGAATCAACCTTTCAGCCATTGGCGACGTTTCCGAGAAGGTTAAAGCGGACACGCAAAACGTTTTCAAACTTTCTTGAGTTAGGTTATATTAAAAACATAGAGGGATGCACATCGAGGCGCACAATATCAGTTGGGTTACCATATGGCGTATCATCGCGGTAATCGCGCTTCTTATCGCGGCGTATTTTGCGAGGGATGCTTTGGTCGCTCTTCTTTCAGCCATCGTGATATCGTCAGCCTTAGACGCCCCCGTAGACTTTCTATATCGCAAACTCAAATTCCCGAGAATTTTGGCGACTGCTCTCATATTCGCGGTAGTTATCCTGGTCGTTGCTCTTATTGTGGCGCTGGTGCTGCCCGTTACGGTAATAGAGCTTACGTCTCTTATAAGCCAATTTGCCGGAACGGCGGCGGACTCTTTCTTCAAAGACGTCTCGCCGCTGATTGACGCCGTTACCAAGAATTTTTCCCTGGTAAGTCTCGGGCAAATAGCGGGTGTCATATTGAAAGGCGCGGCGCCGGTGGCGCAAACCATTGGCGGAATACTTGGGGGGCTGGTAAGCGCCGTTTCCATATTCATTATTTCTTTTTATCTCACGGTATCGCAAGACGGAGTGGGCAGATTATTGCGGGCCGCGTTACCGGAGAGAGTGGAGGAATCAGTGCTTAGAGTATATTATCGCTCAAAAAAGAAGATAGGCAGATGGCTTCAGGCTCAGTTGCTCTTATCACTTGTCGTCGGAACGCTTGTTGCCTTAGGGCTTTGGGCGCTTGGAGTAAAATACGCCTTTATCATAGGGCTCCTTGCTGCCGTTTTTGAAATCATGCCGGTGGTCGGCCCTATTTTTTCCGGCGCGGTCGGGACGATAATCGCTTTATCCAGTTCGCTCCCGCTCGGACTTTACACGTTACTTTTATTTATCGTAGTGCAGCAAGTTGAAAATAATTTGCTCGTGCCGTTCTTTATGAAAAAGGCGGTAAACATTCATCCGGTAGTAGCCCTTTTCTCAATAATGGCCGGATTTCAATTATTCGGAGTAATCGGAATGGTTATGGCCGTTCCGGTTTCGGTTATTCTGCAGGATGTGATAGAGGAGAAATTGGAAAAGAAACGATTGGCGAGAGAGGGAAATGCCTAAAAAAAGCGGAAAGAAAAAAAAGTTTTACATAACGACGTCCATCGCTTATGTAAATGCCCGACCTCACATAGGTTATGCTCTTGAAGTTATTCAAGCGGATGTCATTGCGAGGTATATGCGTTCTGGCGGGTACGAGGTGTTTTTCAGCACGGGAACGGACGAACACGGGGATAAGGTAAACAGAATTGCTCGCGAGAGCGGAAAAACGGCAAAGCAGTTTGTAGACGAGATAGCTGCCTCTTTTAAGTCGCTTCGGAAGGCGCTTAATCTTTCCACGGATGATTTTATAAGAACGTCCGACAAGAGGAAGCATTGGCCGGGAGCGCTTAAACTTTGGGCGGAACTTGAAAAAAACGGAGATATATATAAAAAGGAGTATGAAGGTTTATATTGCGTCGGATGCGAAAAATTTTTAACGGAAAAAGACTTAGTTGACGGAGAATGTCCTTTACATAAAAAGCCTCCTGAAAGAGTGTCGGAGGAAAATTATTTTTTCCGTCTTTCAAGATATGCGCGAGAAGTGGAAGTCGCGATAGTGAGCGGAATAATTAAAATTCTGCCGGAGGAGAGAAAAAACGAAGTGCTTGCTTTTGTGAGAGAAGGACTTGAAGACGTAAGTTTCAGCCGTTCCAATAAATCCGTCCCGTGGGGAATACCAATACCAAATAGCGACCAAACGATGTATGTGTGGTGTGACGGACTTTCTAATTATTTATCGGCTGTTGGTTATGGGAGAAACGCCAGAAATTTCAATAAGTGGTGGCCGGCGGACATGCATTTGGTAGGTAAAGACATTATAAGGTTTCACGCTATTTACTGGCCGGCGATGCTGATGTCTGCCAAGTTGTCATTGCCAAAATCCGTGATGGTTCACGGATTTGTGACGGTTGACGGGCAGAAAATGTCCAAAACGCTCGGAAACGTGATTGATCCATTTGAAGCGGTTAAAAAATACGGCTCGGATCCGCTTCGCTACTATTTGCTTCGCGAAATACCTTCCGACGATGACGGTGATTTTTCGTGGAGCAAGCTGAAAAACAGATATAACAATGATTTGGCGAAAGGAATCGGCAATTTCGTCTCTCGCGTGGCAAACTTGGTCAAAGGAGAAAAACTGGCGGTGGGGTCGTCTGTGTCAAAAGAAGTCAGAGATGAAATACGGAGAATGAAAGCGAGAGTAGAGAAGCATATTAGCGAGTTTCATTTACATGATGCGCTTGCGGCCATATTTGATTTAATTAAGTTCGGAGACGGGTATATTAACGAAACCGAACCTTGGAAGAATCCGGGTTTGAAAATATCACGTGATCTCGCAGAACTCGCCGTGGAGATAGGGAAAGCGCTAACGCCATTTATGCCTGAAACGGCCGAGAAGATACTTAAAGCATTCCCAGTGAGAGCAGGTTACATCATCCCGAAGAAAATAAAGCCGCTTTTTCCCCGAGCAGAATGAAACCGAAATTTATTGATTCCCACGCGCATGTGCAATTTGCCGATTATGACGCGGATAGAGAAGAGGTGATAAAAAAAGCGCTAGCCGCCGGCGTATGGATGATTAATTCCGGTTCAGATTTAAGCAACTCGGCGGGAGCCGTAGAGCTTGCCGAGAAGTATGAAGAAGGGGTTTATGCGACTGTTGGAATTCATCCTTCAGAATCTGCCAAACTTCACGGTCGTGAAGATTGGCAGAGATCGTTAAGAATGCTGGCCGAGAATCCGAAGTGCGTTGCTGTCGGAGAGTGCGGGCTTGAGTATTTCAGTGATACAGACAACAAAGGCGAGCAGAAAGAATTATTTATAAAACAAATGGAGATCTCGGACGAGGTTAAGAAACCGCTCGTCATTCACTGTCGGGATGCTTACGACGATTTATACGGCATTCTTAAAGAGAATGAAAATCTTTTACTTGCGAATAGACCGGCGTTAATGCATTTTTTTTCGGGAATGGAACGCGACGCGGAACGTTTTTTGGATATGGGATTTGTTTTCTCTTTTGGCGGGGCGACAACTTTTTCGTCTCGGCGAGCCGGAGGCGAGGCGGGTTCTTCTAAACCAAACAAAACGAACTTCGGTCCACTTATCAAAAAACTGCCGCTCTCGGCGATACTTTTGGAGACAGACTGTCCTTACGTAACGCCCGAGCCTTACAGAGGAAAAAGAAACGAACCTTCATTCGTGACTTACGTGGCGATGAAAATGGCGGAAATCAAAGGGGTTAGCGTAGAAAAATTGGCGGAAGCTACGACGGAAAACGCCCTTAAGTTTTTTGCAATAGACGGGGCAAGTCGCTAAAATGGGATTAATAAACGACGGAAAATGCAGAGAACCGGAAAGAAAAATCCGCCAAAGGAATATCCTTTCAGCAAAGTCCAGAAAAAGTGGTCCGATTATTGGATAAAGAGAAAAACTTACCAGCCGGACATAGCGAGAGCAAAGGCTCCCTACTATAACTTGATGATGTTCCCTTATCCTTCCGCCGAAGGGTTGCATGTAGGGAATGTGTATGCTTTTACCGGTTCGGACATTTACGGACGGTTTATGAGGATGAAGGGAAACGACGTGTTTGAGCCGATAGGGCTAGACGGGTTTGGAATACACTCGGAAAATTATGCGCTCAAGAAAGGGGTGCATCCGGTAAGTCAGGCGAAAGTTGCCGAGAAAAATTTTTACCATCAGCTCCAAATGATCGGAAATGGGTTTGCGTGGGACAACCGTTTGGAGACTTATGACCCCGAATATTACAAGTGGACGCAATGGCTTTTTGTCCAGATGTTCAAAAACGGTCTCGCGTATCTAAAAAGAGCGCCGGTCAATTGGTGTCCGTCGTGCAAGACTGTTTTGGCTGACGAACAGGTTATAGCGGGAAGATGCGAGAGGTGCGACAGCGAAGTCACGAGAAAAGAGCTGGAGCAGTGGTTCTTTGGCATTACGAAATACGCCTCTAAACTTTTAAGAAACCTGGATAAAATTGACTGGTCGGAGAAGGTGAAAATCGCGCAAAGGAATTGGATAGGCAAATCGGAAGGGCACAAAGCGGATTTTATGATTATCGGCGCAGGCCTCGCGAAGCCGGTCAAAGCGGAAATCTTCACGACGCGGGCGGATACTATGCTTGGAGCAACGTTTATCGTCATAGCGCCAGACGCTGAACTTTTGGAGAAGTTAAAACCGGCGATTTCAAATCAAAAAGAATTGGAAGAATATGCTTGGGCCGTTCAAAATAAACCGGAAGCGGAAAGAATATCCGAACTTACAGCCAAAACCGGAATAGAACTGAAAGGCGTGAAGGCGATAAATCCGGCAAACGGAATGGAGATACCAGTTTGGGTGTCGGACTACGTTCTTTCGGGCTACGGAACGGGGGCAATAATGGCCGTGCCCGCTTATGATGAGAGAGACTTGGAATTTGCCGAGAAGTTTAATTTACCGGTCGTTAAAGCACCACTCGTTCCCAAAGAGAAAATAGCGAAACAGATTCATGGAAGATCGGCTACCCAATACAGATTAAGGGACTGGCTTATTTCAAGACAGAGATATTGGGGACCGCCGATTCCTTTAATTTACTGCAAGAATTGCGCGGAGAAAATAAAAGCCGCGAAGGGGAAGGAAAGGAAAAGATATAACGCGGGGGAGCTTTTGAACCCGGGATGGTTTTCCGTTTCGGAAAACAAATTGCCGATTCTTCTGCCTTACGTTAAAGAATTCCGTCCCACGGGAACGGGGGAATCGCCTTTGGCTTCTATTAAATCTTTTAAAAACGTAAAGTGTCCAAAGTGCGGAGGGGCGGCCGAAAGAGAAACGGATGTTTCGGATACATTCCTTGATTCTTCTTGGTATTATCTGAGATATCCGTCGCTTAAATCAAAAAAGGCGGCATTTGATAAAAGAATAACCAAAAAGTGGCTACCGGTTAACATGTATCTCGGCGGGGCGGAACACTCCGTGTTGCATCTTTTGTATTCAAGGTTTGTGACGATGGCTTTGAAAGACATGGGTTACATAGATTTTGAAGAGCCTTTCACCAAATTCAGAGCGCATGGATTAATCATTCGGGACGGAGCAAAGATGAGTAAGTCTAAAGGCAACGTGGTGAATCCGGATGAATACATTAAAGAATTCGGAGCGGACGCCTTGAGGCTTCACTTGATGTTTTTGGGGCCGCTTGAAGAAGGGGGCGATTTTCGCGATGCGGGAATGGTCGGCATAACAAGGTTTTTGGGAAGAGTTTGGTCGTTCGGCACGAGCTTTAGAGGCAAAGAGAAAGATTTATCGCGTCATATGCATAAGACGATAAAGGAAGTAACCGAAGACATTGGAACTCTAAAATATAATACGGCTATCGCGGAACTTATGATTGCCTTAAATATTTTTACGGAGAATCCGGAAGCAGTCACCAAAAAAGATTTTGAAACGTTTCTTGTTTTACTTGCGCCGCTTGCGCCATATATCGCTGAAGAGCTATGGGAGATTATCGGCAATAGGCCGAGCATTCATAAAGCAAAATGGCCGGAATATGACAAGAAAGCTTTGAAGCAGGATACGTTTACGCTTGTTGTCCAAATAAACGGAAAAACGCGTCATACCGTAAAAGCGGCGAGGGGACTTAGCGAAAAGGACGCTTTAGAGATTGCTCTTACGGAAGAGAGAGTGAGAGATCTGATAGGAGAGGCGAATATCAAAAAAACGTTTTTTGTGCCGGAGAGGCTCATAAATATTTTGATATAAATTGCCGCTCCTAGCCTGGCGGCAGGCAAGACACTTGACATTTAGTCAAAAATATGCTTTGTTTAAAAGATGGCACCTACTAATAAACAGCTGTTAATACTTCTAATTTTACTTATTGTTTTCTTCGGATTTGGTTTTGTGGCCAAACATACCATAGCGGCTTTTAAGGAAGTTTCACTCGCTTCGCTTAATATGGCGGGCGTGGAAACAGATGCTTCGTTTGGGATGATTCCGGCTAAAATTAAGGGTCTTACCGCCGACATTCACAACGGCGAGGTAACTCTTACTTGGAGCCCTATCATGAAGGCGAAGCTTAACGGATATCGTATCTACAGAGGGACTTCTACCGATAATTTACTCATAATCGGCGGGAGCAGCCAACCGGGTTTTGAAGATAAAGAAGCCAAATCGGGCGGGACATATTATTACAGAGTCGCGGCGATAAACGATCTGGGAGAAGGACATCTTTCTACTCCGCTTACGGTGAAAGTAAAATAAGTAAACAAAAAACGGCGAAAAGCCGTTTTTTGGTAATTGGCGGAGGCGGGAGGAATCTCACTGCTCGCGGCGGCTTTCAGCCGGCTGCACTTTAGAAACCCTCGGTTTCTAATATCTTCCTACGCGGGAAAACTTTTAGAAAGTTTTCCCGACCCCTTGAAACGTTCAAATCATCTTTATTCGTATCATAGGATAACTCCAAGCGGATCCATTTGCGGAGGGTAGAGGATTTGAACCTCTGAGGGGATCTCTCCCCAACCGCATTTCAAGTGCGGCGCAATAGACCACTATGCGAACCCTCCGAGTTTCTTATAACATAAATATTTGTTTTTCATCAAAAATCTCCTACAATGGATTCTGTTTTAGAAAGATGGTTTACTTCGGGCCCATAGCTCATTTGGTAGAGCGTTCGCATGGCATGCGAAAGGCGAGGGGTTCAAATCCCCTTGGGTCCACTAAAATAAAACCCCCGCAATGCGGGGGTTTTAAAATCTAAGAAAAAGTTATTCGGAGAAGAGAACGAAATGGATAAACGGCGAAGCGTCGTCCCAGTCTCTATTAAGGTGTCCAAACCCGAGACTCCATCTCTCGTCGCCCATATAGTTGCAATACATAAACGGGATGATCTGATGGCCTTGTAGATCTTGCCAAATCGTTCCGGGAAAGACGAGGGAATATTTTCCCCACTCTTTCGGTATCTGGGACTGGTTGCGAAGCAAAAGCTCGGCGAGCCTCTGACCATGGTTAGCTCGGAGGTATTTTGCTCGCATTCTTAATTGTTCACCGGATATGTGAGATTCGTTCCTGTAGAAAACTTCAGCGAGCTCAAGACGGAGTCTCCCGATTTTTGCGGGAATATCGGACGCTTCATTTTCAAGAAGCTTCCATCCATCTTTTGTCTTATCGATATCAAATCCGACCGGGACAAGCGTCAGAGTGAAAGGCAATTTTACGTTTGCACGCATAGATATACCTCCTTTTTCTGCTGATGAAAAAGTCTTTAAAAGACCCAACAGAGGGAGGGTGACGTATAATTGGTAATTGGTCAATGGCTGTGGATAAGTCCTAGGAAGAGTCCTTTTAGACTTTCTGGGACTTGACATACCCTATTGTATTGTATCGCAGACTCTTTTATCTTTTAGATAAGTATTTTTGTTCGGCCGGTCGAGCTTGGCAAGGAACGAAGATAAAAAATAGGGTGATAAATTGTTCTTTGAGCGGCTAAATATAAATCAACTAATTATCATTAAAATAAAAATTATGAAGAGAATTCTTTTAAGCGGAGGAATCATTCTTTCCGTGGTGGGTGTTGTTGCTGGCGCGACTTACGCGGCTTGGCAAGCGCAGGATACTATTGGTGGGAACACTGTTAGCACTGCTGTGCTTCAGATAGATGCTAATGGAGCAGGGAAGACTGATCCTTATGCGGTTCCACTTCCTTTTAGTTTAACGAATGTAATACCTGGTTATGTGAGCACTGACGAAGAACGGGCGATTATTGAAAACAAGAGTGGTGTCCCGATGGATCTCTACATGTATGTAGGCGGTGCTGGCGGCTCTGCTTGTTCAGCAGCTAAACTTGCATGGCAATCTAGTAATCCTGGAGGATCAGTTTTGAAAGGATATCAGGCAGAAGCGTGGCCAACTAGCGCCGGACTTATGAGTCAGACTAGTGGTGTAAAAGGTGCTACTGGTAACTTTACTCTTATTTATAACAACGATAATCCAGTTCTTTCCAATCTCTGGGGAGCCGGTAATAGAGTTAAGATTGCAGATGCGGCTAATTTCCAACCAGATGATGGCGTTACAGGATTTGGAAATGACACTATCGCTGTTCGTCAGGTACTTGGTTTCGCAACAGATGCTCCTAATAATCTTCAGGGAACATCTTGTAATTGGACGTTGTATTTTGTTGGCGAAACTGTTAATCCGTAATTTAGTCTTTTCTCCGACCCGCCTTTGGGCGGGTCGGATGGTGTGAGGATTATATCCTAAATGCTCAAGAAAATAGTCTCAACGACAGTTGTAGTTTTGTTTCTTGCCATTGCTGGCTTGGTGCTTTTATCAAGTCTTCAAATTCCGGGTATTCCTAAGGCGCTCGTTGTGCAAACCGGTTCAATGGAACCGGCAATAAAAACAGGCAGTGTGGTTTTTGTGAGTCCGACTGATGTTTACAAAGAGGGCGATGTTATTACTTTTAAACGCGCCGGAAGTTCGCTTGATGCTCCGGTAACACACCGCATTGTAGGGGTTAAAGCGGAGGAAGGAGAGTATGTTTTTATAACCAAGGGCGATGCCAATAACGTTGAAGATATTGCGGAAGTCAGACAAAGTGAGGTTTTGGGTAAAGTCATTTTCAATATTCCTTATGTTGGTTGGGTTTTGGATTTTGCAAAAAAACCTCTGGGTTTTGCCACGTTTATAGGTATTCCGGCAGTTTTCGTCATATCTGACGAAACTCGGAAAATAATAAAGGAAATCAAAAAGAAAAAGAACGAGGCCAAAAAAGAAGAAGAATGAAAAGTTGGAAAATCATAAAGAGAAGGAAAGAAGCGATAAAAAGTTTCTCGCTTAGTTGGCCGTCTATAATTTTGGCCTTTTGCGTGGTTTTTAATTTTGCGAGTTTCAGGGTTGGCTATACTCATGCCGCTTGGACGGCAACCGCTGAAATGCCGGGTAATTCGGTAACAACGGGAGTGTGGGGGGTGGTGTTAAATGAAATATTGCCTAATCCGGAGGGCGATGACACACAAATAGGCGCTTTAGGCGAATGGGTAGAATTTTATAATAACGGTAATTTGCCGGTTGAACTTGCCAATTATTATGTTAAGAACGCTGAAGACGATAAGATAACGATTGCTTCAACAAATACTTGGAATAATGAAACCGAAATACCATCGCATGGATGGGTGGTTCTTTTTATGGATGGAGATATTTTGAATAACGAAGGAGACATAGTCGGTTTTTATAATCCGAGCAATATACTTATAGATGAATATAGTTTCACTCCTGCGAGCGGTGACGATAATGAGGGCAAGTCTTATGCAAGGATTCCCGACGGAGTAGGCAATTGGGTGGATCCGGTTCCAACATTAGGCGCGCCGAACAGATTAGAGGAGATTTCTGGGGAGTCTGTCCCAGAGGCGGTAACGGGGGGAGGAAAAGAATCAATTTTAGCGCCAGAGCTTGAAGCATTTGAAGAAACGGAAGAGCTGACAAGTGAGGCCGAATTTTCAGGCCAACAGTCATTAGATGAAGGGAGCAGCGAAACGGACGATGAAGAAATTAACGTTATTGATAGCGAAGAAGAAATTGTGGGAGGTGACCAAACCTCGCCGAATGACGGGGTAGGCCTGCCTAATGATGAAATTAGTGATGAAACCAGCTTGTCCGAAGGAGAGGAGAATCTGTCCACCGATAAAATAAATTCATCCGAGGAAGCAAGCGATGCGGATATTAATACTGTTAATACTAATGAACAAATTGGTTCGGTTGACGATGGGACGAGCAGTGATGTGAAAACTGAAGATCCCGCTCCGATTATAGAACTGCAACCTACGCCGGAATCTCCTGTGCCCCCGACACCGGAACCGACTCCGACTACATCAGACGGCGGAGCGACCGAATAAAGCCATGACAAGAACATTCCGAAAAACAACGAAGATTTTACTGCCGGCAATGGCTTTTGCCGTGTCTTTGCTTTTGATACCAAACGTGAAAGCAGCGGAAGGGTTCGTGATAACCGGCGATCTGCCTTTCACGAATACTAATTTAGTTCCGGGCGGAGTTGTGACGAAAACAATAACCGTTCAGAACAATTTTGGCGTTGATAAAAAACTGGGGTTAAGCGCCACGGGGAGCGACTCGTCCGGCCTTGCTTCGCAAATTACGCTTAAGGTGACGGGAGACGGCGCGAATTATGAAGAGTCCTTTGACGAATTTTTGAAAGGCAATTGGATATTTATTTCAACTATTTCTGCGGGTGCCTCCAAAACACATACCCTAACTCTTACGTTTGCCGCCGATGCTCTCCAGAATGAATACGAAGGTAAATCGCTTACTTTTGATTTAAACGTGGGCTCTTGTGACGTAAACGATTCCGCTTGCACGATAATCAGTGTCGGGCCGGAGCAAGGCACAGGCGGAGGAGGAGGCGGAGCGGGATATAACGATATCCGGCTTATAATTTCAAACGATAGAAACGATGAGCCTGTTTTGCAAGGCGGAGATCCGCAAACGGCAACGGTAATTGTTCGCTGGAACACAAATATTCCGGCTTCAAGCCAAGTGGTTTACGGCTTGTCTGGCGGGAGTTATGTTTTAGACCTCAATAACTTACCGAATCTTGGTTATCCTTTGGGAACTTCGGAAATTAACATATCGCCGAAAGTTACAAATCACATAGTCGCGCTTACGGGACTTACACCCGGGGAAACTTATAAGTATCGCGTTGTATCTCGCGCTTCACCGCCGACCGTGAGTTTTGAAAAAGAATTTACCGTGCCGGTTTCCGGCGAGACCGATATTCAAGGGGGAAGGTTGAGTTTAGGTGGTTCCGAACAAGCCGGAGGTATTAATTCAGCTCCGAGCGGAACTGGTGGAAATGAAGAGCAAGTGGGTGACGAAAATAATTTGCCGATTAGCGAAAGCAATGATAACGCGAGGGGTCTTGCAACCATTCTCGCGGCAATGGGCAATTGGTTTTCCAAGTATTGGTGGATGATACTTATTGTCATTTTTGTCCTTGTTATCGGTTATTTGATTGGACGATTTGCCAAGAGTAGAAAAAGGAAAGCGGAGTAAGTTTTAGAGACGATAAACAGGCGGCAATCACCGCCTGTTTGCGTGTATACTAAAAAGTGGTTTAAATATGAAATATAGATGGGGCCGTTAGCTCAATTGGTAGAGCGCGTCATTTGCAATGACGAGGTAAGGAGTTCGAATCTCCTACGGTCCACAAATGAAAAACAAAACCATTCCGAATTATGCCGAAGACGGAAATGAAAAATTAAGCGCGCTTCTTTACGATAATCTTGCCGCAAACAAGTTTTTTCTTGAAGCTCTGCTGATCGCGAAGGACAATAGTAGTGGCCGAATATGGCTAATCGGAAGCGGCGTCTATAAAACGCTGATAAATATTCTTTACGGCCAATCTCATATCATAAAAGATTGGGATTTTATAGTTGAAAAGTTGAACACAAATCTGTTTGTTGATAAAGGATGGACTTTGGGCAGCTCTAATCCAGTTGTCATAAACGGGAACGCGGGTTTGGTGGTATAATTCATTCAAGTGATTAAAAGTCGTTCTTCTGCGGGATTTACCCTTTTTGAAATACTCATAGTCATGGCGTTCGTGGCCATTATCGGTTCGGTCGGTTTGGGGTACTACTTTGGTTATTACAGGCAGACGATACTTCGGACGACGACGGAAGAAGTTACCGCTTTTCTTTACGAAACTCAGCAAAAATCCATCGGACAACAGGACGGGAGCCAATGGGGAGTTCATTTTGAAAATCCATTGGACGGGACTCCTTTTTATGCCTCTTTCAAAGGAGCATCTTATTCTATGCCGGTGGAACAGAAATTTTTGAGTGACGCGCTTGATTTTTCATATCCCGCGGACGGAGTGAATTTTGATATAGTATTCAATAAGATTAGCGGGCAGACTTCCGATGGAGAGTATAAAAAAGTTTATATAACGCTTCCGGGGGTGGCGACCAAGGCCGTCAAGGTGTCCCCTTTGGGAGTCGTGTCGCAGGACGATGGAGAAGTCGGCTGGTGGAAGTTTGATGAAGGGACCGGAACAACGGCGATAGATAATTCAGGATACGCAAACTCGGGAATTATTTCGGGAGCGATTTTTGTTGCGGAAGAGAGTTGTAAAAGCGAGACGTGTCTTAGTTTTGACGGAATGGATGATTATGTAAATACTGCTCTTAATTTATCGGGAACAAGCGATTATACGGTTGCTTTGTGGGTAAACGTTTCTTCGTCTTTTGCGGACGGTAAATATGACAGATTTATCGGTACGCAATCGTGGGATGTGGGGAGATTGGGATTAATGATGCTTCCGAGCGGAGAATACCAAGTAAACGCTTATTTCGGCCCGGGCTACGATTATTGGCTTGGGTCGGGAGTAACTATGCCGAAAGATACTTGGGTGCATTTGGCTGCTACTTTTGACAAAGACGGACTAGAGGAAATTTATTATAACGGAGAAAAGAAAGGTTCAATAAGTATAGCTCCAGCTTCCGCAATGAGCTGGCTTGATGAGCCTTTCAGAGTTGCTTGCGGAGTAAACGGCAGTGTTTATCAGCCGCATAAAGGATATATTGACGATGTACGCGTTTATGATCGCGCGCTTTCGGCAGAGGAAATAAAGAAGATATACGAGACAACTAGATAAAGACAATATCCGCTGTCTCCCGACCCCTTGAAACGTTCAAATCATCTTTATTCGTATCATAGGATAACTCCAAGCGGATCCATTTGCGGAGGGTAGAGGATTTGAACCTCTGAGGGGATCTCTCCCCAACCGCATTTCGAGTGCGGCGCACTAGACCACTATGCGAACCCTCCATGCATGGAGCGCACTAAACCCCTGCCTGCTGGCAGGCAGGACTATGCGAACTCTCCAATACTCGTGAGCATAGTGAATTTCGGGACTTTTGTGAAGACGTTTGACGAAAGATCCATTAAAATGATAGGTTTCCGGAAAGTTCTTTAAAGAAAGGGATGACATAAAGTGGCAGAAACAGTCAAAGATGTGCCGATATCTTCAACCGAACTTATCTTGCAGATATGGGAAAGGATGAAGAACATCCTTGGGGGACGGCAAATATCCTTTGCGACAGACAGCGATCCGATAGCTGAGATAGCAAATGACAGCGACGGGCACAGAACACGGATTGGTTACATGCGTTACACGCACGTAGCGCTCATAAAGGCTGGAGAGAGAAACTTTCTTCTTGCGCGGGGCATAAAGCACGGGCAATATCCAGCCGAGCTTTACGACAGCGACCTTACCGCGTGCCCGATTGAGGAAGAAGAGCTTGCAGATGATGAAGAGGAACTTCTTGTCAAGGTGAATAACGCTCTTTCGCGTTCCGTCTACTTCAGATACTCGCTCGTTTTTACCAAAATGGATGGGGATCTAATGGTTACCGATTCACATTTGGCGCAATCTGTAGTCCAAAAAATGCGAACGATTGAATCAGCTCTTGTCGCGGTAGATCCGGAATACGGAAGTAATATCCTCCTGTCTACGCTCACGCCGGTCGTGAATCGGACGACCAAGTATTATCCCGACGCGCCGGGAAAATTGGCAGACGTTCTCATAGAGGTGCTCAAGGAAAGCCGCTTTTAGCGGCTTTTAAAATAGGTGTGTTAGAATCAGCTTAATGGAAAAGCGGGCGACCAAGCTTAAATATTATTTTTTGCAAGATATAAATCCGGTAGTGCGATTTCTTATTTTATCGGATACTATCATGGTTGGCGCCTCGGGGCTTTTAGGGCCGATATTTGCACTTTTCATAGCTGATTTCATACAGGGAGGGAACGAGATGGTTGCGGGGCTCGCGGCCGGAATATATTTAATTGCAAAGAGCGTTTTCCAAATACCGATTGCATATCTCATAGATAAAATCCGAGGAGAAAAAGATGATTTTTGGCTGATGTTTATTTTTTCGCTAATTATCGCTTTGTCGCCTCTTTTATATTTGATCGTAAATACTCCGCTTGAACTCTATGTCGTTCAGTTTATTCTCGGCGTTTGCACCGCTTTTACGTTTCCCACCTTTATGGCGATATTTACGAAACATATCGATAGGGGAAGAGAAGGAACGGAATGGGGAGCTTATTTTACTCTTACTGACCTCATAAGCGCCGCACTTGCTGCTCTCGGCGGATACATTGCAAGCACGAACGGTTTTCGTCCACTTATTATTATCGTAGTAGGTTTTTCAATTATTGGAGCATTTATGTTGTTCCCGATAAGACCTTACATCAAATTAAAACCGGAAACAGTCAAAACCGCGTCTTAGTTGATGGTTTTTGTGCTATAATCTTTTTAGAATAATGAGATTTCGTTTCGGAAATCTTTTGAAGTTTTATTCCAAGGGCTTCACGTTAGTTGAGCTTTTGATATATTCAATGATTTTTACCGTAGCGGCGGGACTTTTAACGGGAATTTTGATCGCCGTTTCCGGAATACAGACGAGAGAAAATGCCGCTTTTGAAGTTACGAGACAACTGCAGTTTGTGACGCAGAAAATTCAATACGCGATAAGAGACGCGAGCGTGGTTGAGGGAGTATATGAAGGAGATACCGAGGGCACGGAATGCACCGAGTTTTGTTCAATAAAATTGAGAGTGGAAGATCCGACACTTGACCCGACGATAATCAGCTCGGATATCGGAGGCGTTTACATAAGGGAAGGTGTCAGGCCGAAAGCGGCTTTGACGACCGCCGATGTGCGAATATCATCTTTAGTTTTTACTAAAGTAGGAAATCCGGGCGGACTTTCAACGGTTACCGTGGATCTCGCGATGATATTCAATCCGGATGACCCGAAATTGAGAGTGGAAAAACATTTGGCTTCGGCCATAGCGCACGTATCGGCGGCAACGTTTGACTCCGACCTTTTACCGGACGAAACGGAAACGAGAAATATCGGCGGAACATCTCTTAAATGGAACAATCTTGTTCTCTCGGGAGGGGTAACCGTAACAGGCCCCGATTCAATAGGAGAGCAGGTAGGACTGTCAATGGCGAGAGGGGCTTCTCATGGCCTATCGGCCATCAGCCAATATTACGTAACGTCAACACCTTACGATGAGTACGGGCAAAGATATGACATTGGCGGGACGCCGATGCTTTATTTGGAAGGAGACATTGGACAATCCTCAAGGAGGGCATACTTCACGAATACGAATTTGGGAATAGGGACGACAAATCCCGATTATAAATTGGATATAAATTCTTCTGTTGATTATCTCACGTTAAGATTAGGCGGCAGCGGTATCCCGTTATTAAAGTTTGCGAACCAAGATTATAATTCCGGAAATGGGGCGGAATTATATCAAAAAGACGAAGGAACCCTGCTCATTAATACTAACAGCACAACAACGGCCATATCGATCTTGGCTTCTGGCAATGTCGGCATAGGAGTAGCGAATCCTGGTAGTTATAAGCTATATGTCGACGGAACCTCATATTTTGCTGGTAACGCTTACTTTACTGCCGATGTTTCCGCGTTGTCTTTTACCGACCGCACACCGTATCCGGAAAATTTAGGTGTTGCTTATAACGCAGTCCTTTCAATGAAGCGTCTGCCCGATGGGGAATATAATCCGACGGACAAAGAACGCCAGCTTGACCATTTTTCGCTTACGGATTTCGTTCGCGGAACGGACGGTAACCGTGACCTGTCAGCAACGGTCTCGGCACAAAATGAAGTAATAAAAGATTTAATAAAAAGAATAAAAGAACTTGAAGCGAAAATAAAATAGTTGGAAAATAAAACAATGAAGAAATCTTTAAATATAGTTCTAATTGTAGTTGTTGCATTTGTCGTTCTTGCTATTACTGCAGGTGTTTTGTTTTCTATCTGTTACAGGCCTTATATGGCGGTTTATCTTACGACAGGAAATATTTATTTTGGAAAGACAAGTTTTTTCCCGTGCGTAAAAATGCGGGATCCGTGGTTTTTACAACAATCGGAGAACGGAGGTTTAAGTCTTCAAAAATTTTCCGATGCCGTTTGGGCGCCTAAAGGCGGAATGAAAATTAACAGGAAACAGATAGTCTTTATGTCTAAATTATCCGATGTAAGTCCCATAATCGCAACGATGGAAGGAAGAAGCCTCCCATCGCAGCAAATGCTTCAAAATAACTTGCCTGAAACGGACAATGAAGAAGTAAAGAAAGATTAACGAGAGGCGGCACTTACGAAAATAATTTGGCGGGGATGAAGCGGCTTTAAAACTTTAGCCGCTTCTTTTATCGTTCCGCCGGAGGTTATGACATCGTCCAAAATGATTATTGCGGAATCGCGCGGAATTGTTTTGGCTTTGTGAGAGAGGGAGAAACAGTCAAGCACGTTCAGTAATCGAATTTTATCATCCGTGATTTCGCTTTGGGGAGGAGTCCACTTTTGACGCTTTAAAGCTTTGACTACGGGAATTTGCAGATGGCGGCCAATAACTTTTGCCAATATCTCCGACTGATTAAAACCGCGTCGCATATTTTTAAAAAAATGAATGGGAATTGGGACAATGAAAACATCTTTATTGCCTTTGATAATTTGCGCGAATCCCGAAATCTCAAGATGTTTTAACATAATTTTCCCGATTGATTCGCTAGCTTTCCAAACGCGTTTATATTTCATGGCCTTAATGAGGCTCTGTATGGCGGAATCTTTATAATCCGTTGCGGCAAACAGAAAACGTTCGCCGAGTTTTTTGGGAGCCTTGCGGATGATAATTGATTTTTCGCAGTAGTCGCACAAGAGTCTCGCGTCAGTAACGTCCTTACCGCAATGCGCGCAAATACCGGGCATTATGACGTCTAAAACGCTTTGAAACGCGCTTATAAATTTTGTTGTGAGTTCGTGCTTCATAGCAGTAAGTTATATAATGAACATTATAGATATGGACGGCTATTAAACATACCATAGATGCCGAGCTTATTTGGGAAATTCTTTGGCAAAAAGACTGTACAGGCAACAAAAGGGCCTGTTCTTGGAGTAGATATCGGCACTGTTTCCGTAAAAATAGTGGAGATGGATGCGCGTCAGGGACAACCGAATGTCCTAAATTACGGGATGATTGAATCGCCGGATTATCTGGAACGCGTTAACAGCGTGTTACAGACGAGCTCTCTAAACGTAGCCGATGGCGCTGCATCGGAGATGATCCGGACACTTATTACTCAAATGGGAACTAAAACGAGGGATGTAGTTGCGGCTGTTCCGTCGTTTGCGGCGTTTACGTCTATTATAGATCTGCCGACGATGAATGCTGAAGAGACGGCAAAGGCGGTTCCTTATCAAGCGCGTTCTCTCGTGCCCTTGCCGATGTCCGACGTAACCATAGATTGGATGCCCATCGGTCAGTTTGAGGATCGGGCGGGAACGAAAACTCAAAGAGTGCTTTTGATTTCCGTTCCGAACGAACAAATCAACGCTCATAAGGCAGTTTTTAAGAGAGCGGGATTAAATTTAAAAATGCTTGAAGTTGAAGGGCTAAGTCTTGCTCGCTCGCTTACTTACGGCACAAAAGAGGATGTTTTGATATTTGATATAGGGGCTTTCACGAGCACGGTTGCCATTGCCGGAAGTGGAATGCTCAAATACGCGATCCAGACCGATTTTGCGAGTAATTCTTTAACCCAGTCACTTGCAAAGGGATTGGGAATAAACGTAAGAAGAGCGGAAACGCTTAAAAAGCAAAGAGGACTCATGGGTATGGCGGGAGAATACGGATTATCCACACTAATGACGCCTTTTATTGATGTTATACTTAACGAAGGAAGAAAAGCCAAAGACATATTTGAAAAAGGAGGCGGCAAAATATCCAAAGTGCTTCTTGCCGGAGGAGGAGGCGGGATGCAAGGTCTCGCCGATTATGCGGGGAGACAGCTTGGGGTTCCGACTATGGGGGCCGACCCGTGGAACGCCGTGTCTTATCCGTTGCAGTTCGCGCCTTTGTTCCAGTCGGTCGCATCGCGTTTTTCCGTGGCGGTTGGCGTCGGAATGAAGTCTTATATTTAAAAAATGGCAGATAATTTAGGAACAAGCAGGGGGGCAATTCCATGGAAAGCGCTGGTTTTCTCGGCGGTTGTTTTCGGGCTTGCAATCATAGTCTATGCGGGGCTGACATTTGGCTATAAACCGTTTGTTTCGGCTTCAATTAAAAGCGCTGAAGACAGAATGGCCGAACTTGACTATATTGCTCCGCAAGGGGAAGCGGAGGCGGAGTTCGTTCAGTTTTATTCGCAGCTCACGAATATAAAAAATCTTTTGTCGGCTCACGTGGCTGTAATGCCATTTTTCAATATGCTTGAGACAAACACGATGGCAGATGTGGGATTTTCAGGCGCAACGATAAATGTTCTCACAAAGATGGCGAACATGAGCGGCTTTGCAAAGTCATACGACGTTCTTGCGGGACAAATGGCCGTATATGAAAGCGCCTTGGGCGTTAACAAGGTTACGATTTCATCGGCACGATTGGCGGATGAATTAGTCAGATTTGAATTAAGAGCGGACCTTTCGCCGGATTTATTCAAATTCATTCCGCCAACCGTGCCGCCTATAGAACAGCCGATAGAACAACCTAACAGCTGATGAAAGAATCAACGCAAAGATTATTAGTGTCACTCGGAAGCTTAGTATTGTTGGCTGCCGCTCTTTACGTCTATGCCGCGCTTATAAGACCGCAATATGCGGTGATTCAAGAATTAAGAGGAAAGAGGCAAACAATAACGACGCTTCTGGCGGATTATGAAACAGCAGTGCAGGAAAAAAACAAGGTGCTCGCGAGATTTGAAAGTATTTCCGGATTACAAGAATCTTTTTCAGAAGTGGTTCCGCCGAAAGAAAATATTCCTTCTCTTTTAAATCAACTTTACGGACTTGCCAAGCTAAACGACATTACTATTGATTCCATTGAGTTTCAGGAACTGCCGATTCAAACAACGACCGCCAAGTCGCTTGTAAAACCATATGGAACGGTGCAAGCAACCGTCCGGTGCGCGAGCAAGTATGATGACATGAAAAAATATCTGAGCGCGATTGAAACAAACGTTCGGCTTCTGAACGTAGTGTCCTTGAATGTGACGGGCGGATTTCAAACCAATCCGACGCTCTCGTATACTGTAACGGTTGAAGCTTATTATTTAACGGAGTAAATAAACATGGCAATAATCATTCAAGAAAACGGAAAAAAAGGAGCGCTTGTACCTCTTCTTATAGGGTTTGTGGTTATCGCCGTAATGGGACTTCTCGCGTATTATCTTTTCTTCTCGCCGGCGCCCATCGTAGACATTGTCGGATCGGACAAATATGAGAGCACAGCCGCTTTTTCGAAGGCGACTCTTGATGTTGATTCCGTGATAAATTCGCCAGTTTGGAACGCTCTTCAAACTGCATCGCCTGTTCCGGCCCTTATAACGCAAATCATTTCTGTTAGGGAGAATCCCTTCCAGTCGCCTTAAAGAAGTTAAAAATGGACTCTCGCACGCTTGCAAACAAATTAGTGGAGAAGACGGTTCTCTCCGATGAACTGGCGCAGAAGATTATTATGGAATCCCAAACCACGGGGAAGTCTTTTGAGGACGTGGTACTGACAAAAAAATTGGTGCCAGACGTAACGCTCGCGCAAGCAAAATCGGAGCTGCTTAAAATCCCTTATCAAAAAGTTGATCCCGCAGTGATTACTGAACAGACGCTTGCGCTCATACCGGAAGAAACAGCGAGAAATTATAAAATAGCTCCGATTAGTTTTTCGAACGGAATGATAGTAGTCGGAATGACTGATCCTGACGATGTAAAGGCGCAGGAAGCGCTTCGCTTTATAGCTAAACAAAACAAAATTTCACTCGGCGTATACGTAATATCAAACGGGGATTGGGAGAAAGTTTTAAGGAGGTACGCTCCTTATGAGAGAGAGATACAAGAGGCCGTGAGGGCAGTAGGAGCGAAACCGGGAACCGTGCCGACTGTCCAACGCGTTGTCTCGCTTGACGAGGAGCATGTTGGCGTAGACGATGCGCCGATAATAAAAATAGTTTCTTCAACGCTAAAAGCGGCCGTGGAACAGCAGGCCTCGGACATTCACATAGAACCGGAGAGGACGAAACTAAGAGTGAGATTTAGAATTGACGGCGCTTTGAGAGAGGTGGCGTCGTTTCCTCTTGAACTTTTGCAGACGATAATCTCAAGAGTAAAAGTTTTATCAGATCTGAAAATAGACGAAACACGCGTTCCACAAGACGGAAGATTCAGGACGGTGATATTCGGACGCGACGTGGATTATCGTGTTTCCACTTTTCCAACCCCTTTGGGAGAGAAGGTTGTTATCCGCGTACTTGACCCGACAGTGGGTCTTAAAGGAATGGCCGATTTGGGACTTACGGGACGAAACGCCGAATGGGTAGAAGAGGCGCTTAAAAAACCTTTCGGAATGGTTCTCGTAACGGGTCCGACAGGGAGCGGAAAAACAACGACTTTATACGCGTTTTTACAGAAACTCAATAAGGAAGACGTAAACATATTGAGTATGGAAGACCCCGTGGAATACTTTGTGGAGGGCGTAAATCAATCGCAAATCAAACCGGAGATTGGATATACTTTCGCGTCGGGTTTGAGACAAGCGCTCCGTCAAGACCCCGACATTATTATGGTCGGCGAAATTCGCGACAACGAAACGGCAGACCTCGCGGTGCAAGCGGCGCTTACGGGGCATATTGTGCTTTCAACTTTGCATACGAATAATGCCGCAGGCGTTATACCTCGCCTTATGGATATGGGAGTCGCGCCGTTTCTTTTGCCACCGGCTTTAAACATCATGCTCGCACAAAGACTTGTGCGCAGGCTTTGCGAGAATTGCAGGAAACCCGAAGAAGCTCCGGCGGAGATACAGAAGATGATTGAGAGCGAAATCGCCAAAATGGCGCCGGAAGTTAAAGCGACACTCAAATATCAGGCGCCTTATAAAATTTACAAGGCGCCCGGGTGCGAAAAATGTAAAGGAAAAGGAACGCTCGGCCGTATTGCGCTTTACGAGGTGATGAAAATGACAAGGGAACTTGAAAACATTATTAACGCGGGAGCAAGCGAAGGAAGAATAATGGATGAAGGAATAAGGCAAGGGATGGTGAGTCTTAGGCAGGATGGAATTGTAAAAGCCTTGGACGGAATCATTTCAATAGAGGAAGTGCTTCGGGAAACGGCGGAAACTTGAGGAATTTTATTGTTATTTTTCTATGTGGAGACGAATATCCGGATTTGTGCAGATTTCTGCTTTCGCGGAAATGATGGTGTAGAGTATAATAAAAATACATGGATTATAAGCAAAAATTAAGCGAGTTGCTTCTTATGACTGCAAAGCAAAACGCCTCCGACCTTCATATTGCCGTCGGCAGAAGACCAACTTTAAGAATTGATGGTGCGCTCATAAGTCTTCAGCAGGAGCCGATACTTACGGCGGAAGACGCGCAGGGACTCGCGCTCGCGCTTCTTACTCCTACTCTAAAAGGGAGACTTATGAAATACGGTGATGTTGACTTTACCTACGCTTTTGAAGATAAGGCGAGGTTCAGGACAAACGTTTATTTTCAAAGAGGGTTCTTGGCGGCAGCGCTTCGGTTAATTCCTGCCACAATTCGTACTATTGAAGAATTGAGGTTGCCGCCGTTACTTCACGAATTTGGAAAACTTTCGCAAGGGTTCGTTTTGGTTGTGGGACCCGCGGGACAAGGCAAATCGACCACGCTTGCCGCGATGCTTGACGAGATTAACCACAAGAGAATGGACCACATTATCACTATTGAGGATCCGATTGAATATCTTTTTGTGCAGGACAAGTCAATTGTCTCCCAAAGAGAGGTCTCAACCGATAGCCCGGATTTTCTTCGCGCCTTGCGCTCGGTTCTTCGCCAGGACCCGGATGTTTTAATGATAGGCGAGATGCGCGACAGGGAATCAATTTCCATCGCGATGACGGCGGCGGAAACGGGGCATTTGGTTTTTTCCACCTTGCACACCAATTCGGCGGCGCAAACGATAGACCGCATAGTGGATTCTTTTCCCGCGGAACAGCAGGACCAAGCGGCTTCGCAGCTCGCGGCTACTCTCGTGGGCATAGTTTCCCAGCGGCTTGTGCCCAAGGTTGATGGAGGAAGAGTTCCGGCATGCGAGGTGATGCTTGCGAATCCGGCTATTAGAAATCTGATTCGCGAGAAGAAATTCTTCCAGATAGATTTGGTTATAGAGACAAGCTTGCAGGAAGGGATGATAACCCTTAACCGTTCGCTCGCGGAGCTTATCAAGAGAAAAGAGATAGCGTTTGAAACGGCTGAGACGCATTCGCTTAACCCGAGTGAACTTAGGCTTTTACTTGAAAGAATCTAATGGCGAGGTTTGAATATCAAGCGAGAAATCAAGCCGGACAATTGCAAGTCGGGTTTATTGAAGCGGAAAACAGAGATGGAGCGGCAGAAAGACTTTTTGCCGACAATTTATACGTTCTAAGTCTCACCGAAGCGGGCAAGAAAGGGGTAGGAACCGCCATCAAAAATATCTTAAATAAGGTATCCCAAAAGGATTTGATGATTTTTACGAGGCAGTTTGCCACCTTGCTCGAATCAGGCACGCCTCTTTCCGAATCGCTCCGAACACTTGCGTCGCAAACACGCAGACCTCTTTTAAGAGAAACGATAACGGAGGTGCAGAGAGAAATTGATTCGGGGCTTTCACTCTCGCAGGCGATGGAGAAAAACGGAAATGTGTTCAGCGAGTTTTATGTGAATATGGTGCGTTCAGCCGAAGTTACCGGAAGAGTTGACGAAGTGATGAGCTTTTTAGCCGATTATTTGGAAAAGCAGACGATACTTGTGTCAAAAGTGCGAAACGCGCTCATATATCCGGTTTTTATGGTACTGCTTTTAATACTTGTGGTTGTTTTTATGTCCGTTATGGTATTCCCGCAAATTGGGAGCGTTTTCCAAGAACTTGGTTCCGATCTGCCTCCGCTGACCAGAGCCTTCATCGGATTCGGCAAGTTTTTGATTAATTGGTGGTGGGCGGCTCTTGCGGGAATCGGCATTGCTATTTTTGTGTTTTTGGATTATTTCAGAAGCAAGGAAGGAAAAGTGCTAATGAATGAAATAATACTTCGTCTGCCGATTGCAAACAGGATGTTAAAAAACATGTATGTGTCCCGTTTCGCCGATTCGGTGTCGGTTCTAACGAGAGGCGGTGTGGCGATAGTGCAGGCGCTTGAAATAACGGCGAGAACGATAGGAAGCGCCGTTTACGGTGAGATACTCAAAGCGACAGCCGATGAAGTGAAAAATGGCGTGCCGCTTTCACAGGCTCTTCTGCGATATCCAAAATATTTTCCTGCGCTCGTGGGCCAAATGCTTGTCGTGGGAGAGAGAACTGGTCAAACGGATACGCTTTTGCGAAAAGTATCCGCCTTTTACGGCAGAGAAGTGGAAGATTTGGTGGGTAGTCTCGTGGAGCTTATTCAACCGGCCCTGATGCTTGTTATCGGAGGAGTCGTGGGGCTCTTGTTTGCCTCAATTCTTACTCCGATTTTTCACTTTATTCAAAATCTTAATTTGTAGGCGGTTTGTGATATAATTAGACATTGAAATGCTTAAGAGATTAAACAGCCAAAAAGAGCTTATTCCGTTCCATACCGGCGGAAATAACGCTCAAAATAGTTCGCGGAATGACGGCGTAGGAAGCTTAAAGTTTGCGGCGGGGTTTACCCTTATAGAGATGGTTATAGTCATTGCCGTCATTGGTATTTTGATGGGGCTCATATTTAGGGGTGTCGGCAGTATTCAACAAAATGCAAGGGATACCAGAAGAGTTGGCGATTTAAGCAATAAAATTCCGACCCAGCTGGAGCTCTATTTTATAAAGTGCGGCCATTATCCGACTACGGGAGATTGCGGGAGTTCAGTATCGGGAGCAGGGGAATTGAGTTGGTCAGACTTGACCAATAAGCTGGGTGAAGTTGTCAACACAAGCGAGGTCCCCGCAAGCCCGAAGGGAGGTGAGTATCAATACCGCTTTGGAGATAGCGGTTTTGAGTATGTTCTTGGTGCCGAAATGGAGAGGCTCGGAACAAACCGAGAAACATCCGGTACAATATTCGGTTTGGACTGTAGCGCTGTTTATTACTGCATAAGGAGCTAATAATGATTCTTCGGACACTATTTCTTTTCATTTTAGGGGCGGCGTTTGGCAGTTTTTTGAATGTGCTTATCTTGCGATATAAAGCGGGTGAAGCGGTTTTTGGGCGTCATCTCGGCGGCAGGTCTGCCTGTCCGAAGTGCGGGAAAATACTTCATTGGTATGAGCTCATACCAATAATGAGTTTTGTAATCCAGGTGGGTCGATGTCGAGGGTGCAAACAAGGCATATCGTTTCAATATCCGATAGTGGAGATAATGTCCGGGGTCATAATGGCGACGATGCCTCTGATTTTCGGGATGACGATACATTCTTTTATTTGGGTTTTGGCGCTTTTAACACTTCTTGCGGCTTCATTTATAGACGCGCGACATTACGTTATTCCGGATGCTCTCGTGATAATTATTACTCTGTGTGGCGTTGCTTCCACGGCGCTTATTGCGGCAGGGAAGGCTATGAGCGCGGAACTTATTCCCGGGACGTTTTTGGGGAGCTACGCCTATATTTTCAGCTTTACCGCTAATCCGTGGCTTGGACATCTTCTCGCCGCGCTTGCGGCAGGTGCCTTTTTTTCGGTGGTGTCTTTGGTTTCAAAAGGGAAAGCAATGGGATGGGGAGACGTTAAATTAGCTACTGCCGTGGGATTTCTCATCGGATGGCCCGACGCCATTATGGCGATTATGATTGCTTTTATTATCGGGTCAGTCGCGGGGATTATAATGCTTGTTACAAAAAAGAAGAAACTTAAAGACGCACTGCCTTTTGGGCCATTTATCGCGATAGGGACAGCAATAATTATTTATTTCGGACAAAGTATAATGGCTTTGTATTTCAAACTTCTTAATTTGGCCGCATGATATGGTTAAAAGGTTTTCTATCAGTGGATTTACACTCGTTGAAATCGTAGTAACGACCGCGGTTCTCATTTTCGTGATGTCTGCAGTTTGGTCTGCCGGTTTTCTGCGCGCAAGCGATTTTAGCGTAATGATAAACCAAGAGAAACTCCGCTTGCTTGCGACGAGAGCCAAATCAATGACTATAAACAGCGTTTTTGGCGCGCATACCGACAGTTGCGGATACGGCGTAAGAGTGGAACGGGATAAGGCGTTTATATTTTTAGACCATGGAATCTGCGGAGAAGGAAATAACCGGATATATGATTTGGGAGAAGAGGTAACAGGGTCTATCAACACGATTACTTTAAGAGAAGGAATAACTTTTGCATCATCAACCGGAGAGACAGCCGAAGTGCTTTTTATTCCGCCGGACCCGCGCGTGGTAATAAACGGTAATGAAGCGGTTAGCGAAGTGACGTTTGAAGTCCGCTCTCCTACGGGCGCTTCAAAAAAGGTTATAATCAACAAGCAGGGACTTATAAATCTGCAAAATTAGTTGAATCGAATAAAAGGGCAAATCTTAAATGAAGCGCTTATCGCGATTGGGGTAATGACCGTGGGCGTGTTGGGTATGACGGGATTTTTATCACGCTCTATAAGCGAAGGCAGATATATTGCCGACCAGACAACGGCTGTTAATTTGGCGGCGGAAGGAATTGAAATCGCGAAGAACATTTTAGACGGAAACGCTCTTTCGGGAGACGGCGCGTGGAATAAGGATTTTAACATAGAAGGATTTTTTGAAGTTGATTATAAAAGCGCGGGACTTGGAGATTCGGTGGGCGAAACGGAAAACCAGAACGTTTTAAAAACGCTAAAAAAAGAGCAAGTGGGAGATGCCGAGTTTTACAGTTATTCGGGGGCAATCGGAACGACTTTTAAGCGGTCTGTGCAAATAGATTACGTTACGAGCTATCAGATAAGGGCGACAGCGAGGGTATACTGGACGGCAAAAAGCGGCAGGCTAAACAACGTTTCACTTTCAAGCGATTTTTATTACTGGAGATAATGATAATTCAAAACGCGAGACACAAGATGCGAGGTCACAATACAAAAGGCAAAGTTAAAAGGATAGCGGCATTTACACTCGTGGAACTTATGGTAGCGCTTGCCATATTTTCCGTTATTCTCACTGTTTCGGCGGCTATTCTTTTAAACTCGCTTAAGACAGCGCGTTTTGTGGCGAATCAGGCGAGAGCAACGGACAATATATCCCTCGCAATGGAACAAATGGTCCGAGAAATACGCACAGGGTCCAACATCGGCGAAACCGAAGGATTTTTGAAACAAATTTCTTTTACCAATTATGAAGGAGAAGCCGTTACTTACAGTTTTTGCGGAACAAGAATGTGCCGAAACGGTCAGCCCATTACGGCGGAGAACACGTTCATAACGGGGGGATTTTACGTTAATACGTTTGGTAAGACTAAAACACCGAGAATAACGGTAACGGCAAGCGCCAAAGATACCAAAGGAAATCCACTCGGTCTGATACAAACGGCTGTGAGCGCGAGGCTCCTATATTACAAAGAATTGCAATGAATAAAGAGAGAGGACAAATGATGCTCTTGATGGTTATCGTGATTACGGCGACGACTCTTACGGCAATGGCCTTCGCAAGCTTTACGGTAATTTCGGAGCTTAGACAGGTGACGGATGCAAGGCTTTCGGGGGCGGCGCTTTTCGCGGCAGATACGGGAATAGAGTGCGTGCTTTTTAAGGAATTTGGAAACGCGCCTTACGGGTCCGGATGTCCCGCATGCGAGGGAGACTGCGAAAGCGAGGAAGTGGAACTTTATCCAGGCGGACCGAAATTCAGCTTCCAATTCGTATCAAGGACCCTGAACGGAGCGAATGAAACGATTGTATGGAAAGCGATTGGAAAAGACGCGTCTGGCAAGACAGTGAGATCGCTCCAGATAACATTAAGGAAATTGATATAAATGTTATAATTTGGATATGGTGAAGAAAAACATTTTAAAGATATTAGCCGTTACAGGCGCTGCTATCATTCTCGGCGAACTTGTTTTTATTGGAGTCAATTTACTTAGCAGAGGAAAGGCAGATAAAGCGCTATCTTCGGGAATTATTGAAATAACATCTGCGAAGAAGCTGGACGACTACTTCGTATCTTTACCGGTGGAAAAAGTCAAAATATTGCTTAAGGAGAAGGAAGGAAAACTTTTATTTCCGCAGTTTGACCTTGCAATGGCGGATGGCGAAAAGATGGTTGTAAAGGAGACGGACGGGAGTATAAATGGAGCGGCGGCAAAGTTCGTGACGATTAGCGGACTGCCGTCAGGAACAAAAATATACTCTGCGACGGGCGGATTTGTAAGGGGAGGCACCGCTTTAAGCGGCATTTATCCATACGCATGGGCGGAAGAAATATGGCCGGACAGCAATAATGCCGATATAATGCGCATATATTTTCCCGCTACGGATACCGGGGGAGTTGAGAATCCGGTTTTTAGCATAGATATGGATCCGGAAGTGTTTTCGTCGGTGGAACTTGGCGAACAATTTGCGGCTGTTCTTACGATTAATCCCGTGCCGGAAAACTTAGTTGCCGGCAGAGCGAGTATCGCCGCGGCAATTGCCGGAGAGGACGGAGTATTTACGAAATTTTCGCTCTCAAATATTTTAACTTTCAGAGGGAAAATAGTGATGATTGAGAGATAAGGAAAAGTTTCTATCTTCTATAAATATATATCGAAGGCCTTTTTGGATGTTTAATTTTATATTTTGACTCCAAATCGGGAATGGGGAAAGCGTATGAGATTATCGCCGCTTTTGGCAATTTGTTTTTGAAATTTTCAATTGTTCTCGGCATGAAAAATAGATAAACGATTTCTGCTTCGGACAAGTCGTCTTTCAAAAAGTTTTTGAATTTGAGTTTAAACGATTTGCCGGTAGCTTTGAGTCGCAAGAAACTTATCAGATATGGGATAGGAGAGAGTTCATAGCCCGTAACATTTGCGCCCATTTCAAGCGCGAGAGCGGAAACTTTTCCCGTGCCCGTGCCAAGTTCGTAGAATTTAATGTCTTTTTTAACTCCCGCTTTTTCTAGAGCTGCGGGCCCGAAGACGAAAAACTCGGCGCCCCGATAATCGCGGTATAAGCGAATGGAAGAATGAGAGCGAGGAGGATGAGATAAATAATGAGTTCCATAAAGCTATGTTATAGTGAATTTAGAGCTTATTTACAAAGGAAAGGAGGTGAACGACCGTGGGTAGTAAGAAAGGACCTAGCCAATCGGTTAGTGGAAAGACCAAAGGGCCTGGCGGACCTGGAAGAGGCAACGCTGGGAGCGGCGGGACTCATTGCCGCGGTGGGGTCAAAGGTAAATAATTACCCGAAAAGACCCGGATAAAATTCCGGGTCTTTTATGTATATAATAAGGAGAATGGCGAATGATGAGCGGACAATTGAATTTGTGAGGAGAATAATTGAGGCGTGGCTTCCAAGGAAAGTAAAATACGAGAGGATACCGGACTTTTCTATCAAAGCTTCGTATAAAGGAAAGCAGGTTTTTGAGTATTATTTTGGCAAAAAAGATAAGCGTTTATTTCCAATAGCTTCCGTAACCAAATTATTTACCTCTCTTTTGCTTCTTAAAATGTCCGCAGAAGGGAGGATGAGTCTTAACGACAAAGTAGGGAAATACTTGAAATGGGTTCCTAAAAGAAAGAGATACGTCGGAAACGCAACTATCAAAAGTTTGATGCTTCACCGAGCAGGGATTGCTAGAGATATGTACCGCCCATATCTCTCAAATCTTGATTTCCCGAATAAATTAAAAGGCATATCTAACGATGAATTGAAAAAACAGGTAAAGGGATTTAAATATTCAAATCTTGGATATGCTATTTTGGGAGAAATCATAGAAAAAATTTCAGGCAAGAGTTATTTTGAGTGCTTGAAAGCAGAGATACTTGAACCGTTAGGCTTAAACTCGATTCGTTTGGTGTCAGATAAAGATGCTACGGGTTTCAATCTGATAGACAACAATTTGGTAAAAGAGATCGGACCGACGAAAGTAGACGCAATAACTTCTGCCTTTGGTTTGGTGTCGTCTATTGATGACCTGCATAAATTTTTTGGAATTTTGTGCGGAGAAAAGAAAATTCTTGGCGTAAATTTGGCGACAGACGTATTCAAGGAATTTTATCTGGCGGAAGGAGACGATAAATACGGTTTGGGATTATGGAAGATAACAGGTGATAACGGTGATTTTCACCTTAGCGACGGAAGATTATTTGGCAATCAGGTAGCGGGAGGTATAGACAGAAAGAACAGGTTGGTCATAACGGCGAGAGCCAATATGCGAACGGTGAATATTTTCGCCATAGTGTTTGGAATAATGGATGTTTTTCATCGAGTGATAAATTACCCTGAATATCATTTTGGTCGCGCAAAGAATATCGCCAATCACGACGGTGTTTATCGGTCGGTGTTTGGAGATAGTGTGCTTTGTGGCTGTGGGAACAAGATATTTATATTTGAGCCGGAGGTTAACGACCCTTTGCGTGACGGAATGCATGTTACCTTTTCAAGGGACGAGTATCGGATAACGTCAGCCTCACGTTCAAGTCAAGTAGAGGAACTCATTGATTTCTATAAAGACGGTAGGAAAGAAATGCTAAGAATCGGGGCGGTAGAATATGAGAAAATCAGATAGCTCTTTTGACTTTTCCTTCATTTTGTGCTACAAGGAAGCCATAGGTAAAAGGCGATGGTTTTTTACCAAAAAAATAAGAAAGGGGGTGGCTTGAATGATAGCCATCGACGAAAGAGAAAAAAAAGTTTCTTTCCCGACTAACCTTTGGATACTGTGGGTTTTCATAAGTGTCGCAGCGGTGGTTGTAGCTATTGGTATGGCTTTCAATTGGAGCTTCATACCAAAGTTGCCCCCTTCTACTGTGATAGTTTCTACGGCGACCCCTACTCCCAAACCGACAGTTTCTACAGCGACTCCGACGGTGGCTCCGACGGCTACGCTGACTCCTGAACCGACAGTGACGTCCGTTCCCATAGAGACGCCAGCTCCCGAAGTTTTCCTCGTTTCTGACGATATCTGGACCAGCGCTTCTATCCTTTATAGGAAAAGTAATGGCGATCGGCTTCCAGGTGTGGGCTTTTCCGAAGTTCCGAAAGGGACGGAGGTTTATGCTCCGGCAGATGGATATATCTTCAGTGTTGGAAGAGAGCATGAAGATGACGCGTGGCTGGTTTTTTCTGAGAATAAAGATTGGAACGTTCTCATGCTTGATGACCCAAACCAACCTCTTTTTGTCTTTATGGCAAGAGACTTTGAGTTGTTAAAGACGGAAGTCAAAAAGGGGGAAGCGTTTGCCAAAGTAACGGACAACGGCGAAATATACCCAGGGCATTATTATGAAAGGGAGGTGCTATTAATAGGTCTAAGTGATGCTTGGGCCGATGCTTTAGGAGAG
>Ga0265297_10001240_pt1 | contig 61952 bp, 75 predicted proteins | sample Munlanlwell13791_FD_192502 | JGI IMG/M metagenome (GOLD analysis project Ga0265297, IMG submission 192502) | Leachate microbial communities from a municipal landfill in Southern Ontario, Canada - Leachate well 137-91 | ecosystem: Engineered > Solid waste > Landfill > Unclassified | place... | reverse complement strand
AAAATTTCTATTACCCATATATTTTTCTTTATCCCTAATTATCTCTTCTTATTTTACATTGAGATACAAAAAATGGACAGGTTTTTTATTCCATGTCCACTTTTAGGGGTACAGATCATCTCTGCAGGGTCTTTTTTATTTCTTTTTTATTACTGTCTTTTCTCCTGAATCTTCTACCTGCCAACCTTTTTCTTCAATTTGCTTCCTAGCTTCGTCAGCCTTATCCCATTCCTTACTCTTTCTGGTTTCATTTCTTACTTCTACCAGCTTCATTATTTCTTCAGGAACAATACTGACATCACTAGTCCAGACGGGGATACCATCCTTTTCTATTTTAATAATATACTTTGACTCAGAAACATCTTCCGATTTAATCGAAGCTAGCCTTAATCCGAATACATTATCAAAATCAATTAGCAAATCATATTTTTCTGAATCAGTGACATCTTTATCCTTAAGCATATCCCAAGTTAAAGCTAGAGCAGAAGGTATATTCAAATCATCGTTAATGAATTCAAGAAAGTTCTTTTTGTATTCCTCAAACTTCTTTCCATGTTCAGTTTTTTCACTCTTAGATAATTCAACTGTTTTTTCATAAAGCTTGCCCAAGCTTGTTTCCGCAAATTCAAGACTCTCGTCACTAAAGAAAAGCTTAGTTCGGTAGTGAGTGTTTAAACATAGGTAGCGATAGGCAAGAGGACTAACTCCTTTTTCTTTCAATGTTTCCAAGGTAACAATATTACCAGAAGATTTAGACATCTTTCCTTCTTTCAAGTTAAGGAATTCTCCGTGCATCCAATAATTAGCCATTGGTTTATTATACACTGCTTCAGTTTGAGCAATCTCATTAGTATGATGAATAAAAACATGATCAATTCCTCCGCAGTGAATATCGAATGGTACTCCTAAATTATTAATACTCATGACCACACATTCAGTATGCCAGCCAGGGAAACCAACTCCCCAAGGAGATTCCCATTCCATTTGTCTTTTCTCGTTTTTAGGACTAAATTTCCAAAGGGCAAAATCAGCTTTATTTCTTTTTTCTTTTGCCTCTTCAATTCTGCCTTTCATTTCAGTTCTTTCACTTTCTCCCCAAAGCCTACCATACTTTTCTAACTTAGAAGTATCAAAATATATTCCATCGCTAATGGCATAGGTAAAACCCTTCTTTTCCATTTCTTTAATCAAATCTATTTGTTCTTGGATAGTGTCAGTTGCTCTTACCCAAGTAGTTGGGTCAATAATGTTCAAAGACTTTATATCTTTTCTAAAAAAATCGGCATAGAATTGAGCAATTTCCCAAACGGTCTTTCTTTCTTTTCTCGCTCCTTTTTCAAGCTTATCTTCTCCCTCATCAGAGTCAGAAGTTAAGTGTCCGACATCAGTAATATTCATGACGTGCTTAACTTTGTATCCATTGTACATTAAAACTCTTTTCAAAAAGTCTTCAAAGAGGTAAGTGCGCATATTACCAATGTGGGCAAACCAGTAAACGGTTGGTCCACAAGTGTAGATTCCGACTTCTTTGTCCCGAATCGATTTAAACTCTTCTTTCTTTTTAGTTAAAGTATTATATATTTTCATATTTCTATTATATCTTAATGTTTCAGATATTTAAAGATACCTCTCTCCACGGTCAGGAAAGACGGTTACAATCACTGCTTCGGGGTATTCCTTCTGTATTTCTCGGCAGATATACATTGCCGCCCCAGAACTAGGCCCAACTAAGACTCCTTTTCTGGCTAAATCGTCTTTAGTATCCAAAGCTTTATCAGCTTCGAGGTCGTAGATTTCATCAATCAAATCAAAATCAATAATAGTTGGCACGAATCCGTCTTTTAGAGACCTTAATCCTTCGATTATTTGATTTTGAACTGGTTGAACTCCAATAATTTTAATCTTGGGGAATTTTTCTTTTAGCTTTCTCCCAATCCCAGTAATTGTTCCACCCGTTCCCATGCCCGCGATAAAGTAATCAACTTGTCGGTCTTCGACTTGTTTTAATATTTCTTCAGCTGTCCCGTAGTAGTGTGATTCAGGGTTCGCTAAATTTTCGTATTGATTTAGGAAGACATGTCGTTCTCCATTCTTAGCCATATCTTTAACATCGTTGATAGCAAACTTTCTATATCTTAAATTTTCCATCAAGATTACTTCTCCGCCAAAGACCTTAACCATTTTTATTTTTTCTTTACTCGTGCTTTCTGGCATGATTACTTTAACCTTATATCCTTTCATCGCGGCAACCATCGCTAATCCAACTCCCGTATTTCCACTGGTTGGTTCAATCAAAGTGTCACCTTGTTTTATATACCCAGATTTCTCTGCTTCGCTAATCATATTCAAGGCAATTCTATCTTTAATAGAACCGCCAGGATTGAATCCTTCCATTTTAGCGAAAATATTGTTTTCGATATTTACTAGTGGTGTATCACCGATGTGTTCTAAAATTGTTTTCATTTTTTTATTATTAACAAAAAATCTCTTGCGCAGAGATTAGTTTTATATATTCTATATTATTAAAAACAAACCAATCTCTTAGTCTAATGGGGGACAACAACAGCAGCAGATTTGTTTGTTTACGTTTTTCATATTTCTATTTTAACAAAAGAAAGAATATTGTCAAGAATTGTTGAAAATTCAATTGACATAAACTCGTTCAAAAGATATTATATTGATGGAACATTTCCAGGGTCGTTCTTAAAAACTTGAGACCAAAAGGTCTTTTTAAGTTAATAAGAATGTTTCTATATCCGCAGATATAGTTAATCAATCAATTTAGTATTTTAAAAGAATAATCGTACCTAGGGTAAACGAAATTCTTGAGGCCATTTTTACTAAATATTGTTTAATAAAACCTGCGAAGAAGAGTTTTGAGGAACCAATAATTAGGTCCCAAAATTCTTCTCCCTTATTACGGGACTTGAACGGTCTTTTTTTGTTTGACAAAAAGTTTAGATGTGATAGTTTTAACTCTGTATTATCAATGTGAGCCAGTATGGTTTTGGTGTACCCTCGCTAAAATCATATGACATTGATTATACGAAATGAAACCTGGACAAGTCTGTCCAACCCCTCTCAAACGGGAGCTTTGACTTTTCGAACAAAAGGTTCAAGATTCAGGCTCCCCATACTTTTATTTTTAACTGAACCCGAAAGGGTTCTTTTGTTTGACAAATATTTTTAATTATTTAGAATTAACTTGTAGCGACCACGACTTGCCGTTGTGTGAGTTACGGCAACTTGAAATCCTAGTGGAATGACCTACCGCCTCAAATTGTTTTCTTTTCCAATTGTTTTCATTTTTTTAATCTCCACCAAGCGAGATTAAATTTTTTTTATTTGACAAAGAATTAAAAATCACTAAGATAAAATAGTAAATGCAAACAGCGCCTCCGAAAAGTTGCTATAAGCAACCAAATAAGAGGAGAGTATTGTCGCGAAGAACAATTAAGCATGTGGAGGTTTTATCATGTGCTGCTGCTGTTAAGATAGTATAAGGGGAGATGGGAGAATGATCTTCTCCAGGGTGATAGCTTAGTCCATCTAAGAAGACACTCTTCCATCTTTCGAAAATCCTTTGAGCATCTGGCTCTTTTTTTGTTTACAAATACTATTGACAAATATTGGCAAAGGTTTAAAATTATAGTAGACCTTTAGCAATAAGCCTAAATGTTATTTCTCTTGGTTTATTAAAACCAAGATTCCCAAACAAAATTGTTTGGAACATTTATGCGACGGTGTTTGTTTTTTCTTCTTATAAAAAGACACCGGTTATAAATTGATTATAAGATTTGTAGTTTCTCTTTTCTAAAACTACAGTCTCTATATCAATAAGCAGAGAGTTGTGTTGTATTGTTTTTTATTGCTTATTATAAAAACAATCCCTCACTTCTCTCTCTTTTCTTTTTTACAGAGCAATGGCTCTTTTTTATTTGCTTTTTTGAGGGAAAAATAATAGAATGTTCATATATGTCAAACTTAGTTTTATACCGTAAATACCGACCACAGACTTTTAAAGACTTTATTGGTCAGAAACACGTGGTACAAACAATCACCAATGAAATATCCTCAGGAATGATTTCTCATGCCTACATGTTTTCTGGTCATCGTGGGACAGGAAAGACTACTTTAGCTAGACTATTTGCTAAGGCAATCAACTGCCAAGACTTGAAAGGGTCTGAACCTTGCAACAAATGCGCTTCTTGCTTGGAAATAAATGCAGGCAAAGCCGTCGATATTATTGAGATTGATGCTGCATCAAACAGAGGAGTTGATGATATTCGAAGCATAAGAGAGGGAATCAAGTTCGCTCCTAATTTTTTGAAATACAAAGTCTTGATTTTGGATGAAGCTCACCAATTATCAAAAGATGCGGCTAATGCTCTTTTGAAAATATTAGAAGAACCACCTTCATATGCTGTTTTCATTTTAGCAACGACTGAAGCTCACAAGATGATTCCAACTATTGCTTCAAGATGTCAGAGATTTGATTTCTACAAATTATCTTTTGATGAGGTGGTTGAAAAACTTTCTTTCATTTGTAAGAAAGAGGGGATTGAAATTGAGAAAGAAGCTTTAGGTTTAATTGCTTCAGCTTCCGAAGGGTCAATGAGAGATGCCGAAGGAACATTGAATCAAGTTTTGAACTTCTTACCTGATACTAAAATCAAAGCAGAAGATGTTCAATTGCTTTTAGGTTTAGTTGATATTAATTTAGTGGTTGAATTAACTGACTTTTTGATTAAAAAAGATAAAGCAGGAGCTCTGAAGTTTTTAAATGATAATATTGAGAAAGGAATAGATATCCCCGAATTTACCAAAACCCTTATTGACTATTTGCGAAAATTGCTTATCCTTAAGATTGATTCAAGTTTAATCAATTCAGTAATGCCCGGAGAAACCAAGGAAGTGGGGGAAAGAGCCAAAAAGCAAGCCGAAGGCTTATTAGAAGAAAACCTAAAGAAAACCCTTAATCTTCTTTTGGATGCGGACAACAAGAGTAAGTACGCTTCGATACAGCAGTTACCTTTAGAGTTAGCCCTGATTGAATCGATTGGAATTGAATAGTTACTTTACATATTAAAACTGGGATGATATTATTAAATAAACAATAATCCTAGTTCATATGATACCTAAAATTGAAGAAAAGGAAAAAGCAATTAAACTTAGAAGAGAAGGTTTTTCTTATTCAGAAATTTTAAAGCAAATACCAATAGCTAGGTCTACTTTATCTTTATGGTTAAAAAGTGTAGGATTAGCAAAGGCTCAGTTCCAAAGAACTACCCAACGGAGAATTGAAGGTGGATTACGCGGAGCAGCAGCTAGAAAAAGAAATAGAATTGCTATTACCAAAAAAATAAAAGATAAGGCTAGGAACGAAATAGCGGAAATAAGCAAAAGAGACTTATGGTTAATAGGAGTATCGTTACATTGGGCCGAGGGAGCAAAAGAAAAAAGTTACAAGCCTGGGACAGGAATAGATTTTAATAATTCTGACCCAAAAATGATTTTACTTTTTTCGAAGTGGTTGAAGGTAATTTTAAAAGTCGATGATTCTTCTGTAACCCACGATCTTTATATTCACGAAACAGCCGATTATAAAAAAGCTTTAAAATATTGGGCAGATACTTTACGTATTTCGTCTGAAAAATTCAGAGTTTATTTTAAAAAAAATAAAATCAAAACAATAAGAAGAAATACTGGAAACGATTATCATGGCTTAATAAGAATACGAGTTAAAAAAAGTAGTAGTCTTCATAGACAGATAGATGGGTGGATAGAGGGAATCTGTGAAAAATACTGACCTTGCGGGATCGTCTAATGGTAGGACTGCGCCCTTTGAAGGCGTCAATCTAGGTCCGAATCCTAGTCCCGCAGCAAAATAAAAAACTCAATCGACTATTCGTCGGTTTTTGTTTATGATATAATCTAGAAAATCATTAAGCCAATTAAAATGTCTATTGAAATACCATCATCATTTGAAGAAGATAGAAAAGAACCAATAAAAAAGCACGGCAAGGATTTTAAATATGAGCAAGCTTTAGCACCTGAGGCAGAAATTGATTTTGAATTTGAAAAACAAGCATTAGCTAAAATATGGCCAGAACTGACTAATTCCGAAATAATTAATAATGAAGAAATAGAAAACCTAAGCCCTGTCGAATATCAATCACTGTTGTACGAAAAATTAAAACCAGCGCTAGATGAAACCATAAACGATTTAGACATTTCAGTTAACGACGGTTCTCTAAAAGATATATCTAATAAAGAAGAACTATCAGAAAAACAATTAGAATTTATTGCATCCATTGAAAAACAATTCAAGGATAGGTCAGTCGGAGGAAAACTTAAAGAAACTGAGGATGGAAAAGAAATCGATAGCACTTGGAGTTTTTACCCTAAAGAGATAAACAAAAAAAGTCGGTTAATTGTAGCGGAGCCTCTCTTTTATTCGGATATATAACTGAAAAATCTGGCATCAAAACTTACCAAGCTCGCACCGCTAATCATGCTTTTAATGTATTAGAATTGAATAATGGGAAATTAGTATATGCCGATACAAGGACCGATTCGCAAGCTAACGATTCTTACGCAGATTCAATTAGGGCTTTTGTAATAGAGAATTATGAAAAAGAAGAGATAGATGGTAACGAGATAATACATATTAACAATAACAAAGAATACAGTGTTCATAAAGACATTTTGCTATTGCCTCAACTTAGAGCCGTTGAATCAATTGTTAATAATTTTGGATCGTTAAAATCAGAGGCTGCTAAAAAACTACTTTCAAAGGAAACTATTGAAATAATTAACAGCTCGTCTAGCGAAAAAACATATGAACACTCTCAAAAAGCTCAGGATATCGCTAAACAGATATATCTTGATAATCAAGAACTGTTAAATAGAATAAATTTCAATTCAATGAGCGATAAACTTTCTGAGGATATTGAAAAGGCGTTAGAAAAAATTAAAAATTACGAAGACGCTAGAACTGAAAATAAAGAAGAAATGAATCATGCCTTAAGAATAAGAGATGTTGATAGAGATGTTTTCGAGTCAATAAAAAATGGCTCCAAAAATATTGAAACACGAAGAGGCAGCCCTGAATATTCATCTATAAACGAAAATGATACTTTAACTTTTATCTGTGACGAGGAAATAGTAAAAAAGATTGTCACTAGGGTCCACCACTTCAAAACAATTGAAGAGATGTTGGAAGTTTTTGATTTTAAACAAATAATGCCATTTGCTAACTCTATTTCTGAATTGAAAGAGAAATATTATAGCTTTCCAAATTACAAAGAAGAAATAGAAAAAAGAGGACTAGTCGTTCTCGAGATGAAATAATAATCAATTATCAAGCATGTGGCAATCATTACTCAAAATCGCATACGAAAAAGCTCAAAAGAGCACTAACATATCTACACAAAATGCAGCTGTTTTGATTGATGACAATCAAAATATTATCCTTGCAGAAACAAATAGTTTCCCAAATAGAGTAACTGAAACTAATGAAAGACAAAATGATAAAACTGCGAGATACAAATACAGCGTTCATGCTGAGAGAAATGTTATTTACTCGGCTGCAAAACTAGGAATCAAAACCGAGGGCTTAACAATGATTTGTCCCTGGGCAACTTGTAGCGATTGCGCTCAAGCTATTATTCAAGCAGGAATCAAAAAGTTAGTAACCCATAAACAAGCTTTGGATAGGAGTGGACATTGGCAAGAAGACATCGACTTCGCCTTTGCCATGCTTCGAGAGGCTGGGGTCGAAATAATAATTTATGATGGAAAAATAGGAGTCGGTAAAATATTACGAAGTGGAGAAATCTGGGAACCATAAATGACAAAATCGCTTAATCAGCGATTTTTTGATACAATAATACTATGAATATAGAAATATTTGAAAAATTAGTAAACGAAGGAATTAAAGACATTCCGCAAAAATTCTTAGACAAATTAGATAATGTCGGAATTGTCATTGAAGACAATCCCACTCCAGAGCAATTAAAGAAATTAAAAGTAAGAAAGAATTACTTTCTTTTCGGTTTGTACGAAGGAATACCTAAAACAAAGAGGTGGGGCTATGCCGATGTCTTACCTGACAAGATAACTATCTTTAAAAATCCAATTGAACAAGCAGCTCAAACTGAAGAAGAGATAAAGAGGTTAGTCAAAGACACTGTTTGGCATGAAATAGCTCATCACTTTGGAATGGATGAGCAGGAAGTTAGAGAGGCTGAATCACGAAGAAAAAGTTAAGCTTCAGAGTCTTGAATGAATTCAGTTTTGTTTTTCAAAGCCTGCTCAGCACGATAAAGTTCTGAACCTAAATAAATAGCATGGGTCGTATCAGAAACAAACCTGCTAATCTTGTCTCTTAATTCACTAGCTGATTTACCTCTGAACTCTTGAAGGAATAATCCTTCACTATTAACATGTTTAACTACTATTTCTCCATTTGAGACTTCTATTACAAAGTTTCCTCGCGGGTCTATTTCACATTCAAGCTTCGGCTTGTTTTTTTCTATAACCTTCTGAGCATCAGCCAAGTCTCGCTCATAAATATGGGCAGAGCAGGAAATGATAACCATCTTACCAATTCTTAAGTTAAGCTCAACTGCTATTTCTTTCTGTATCTTTAAGAGACCGAAAGCATTCTGAGGCCAAGCCTTAAACATGTCGTTACTACGGAAGTAAGCAGTTAGATAAAGAATATCATCTTCAATTAAAGCTTGAACCATATTAAGACAAGGAGCCTTTAAGTTCCCGCAATCTTTTTGAACGTTCCAAGTGAAAGCAATAGCTCTTCGGGAGTAAAAACCTTTTCTTAACTCTTCAATCATTTCAGCAACTTGATTTATCCCACCATGGTTCCTTAATCTACTACCGTAGGTATATTCAACGCCCTCAAAAACTCCTTTGGTCATTAATTGAGGATAATATTTAATCAAATCCTTATCATTAAAACCCATAAAGAAGGGGATATATGGCTTATCAGGGTTCTCGTCATTAATAATGGTAACTAAATCAACTAACTCTCTTTGTTTTTCATCGTAAGAACTCATCTTCTCGTATCCGAATTTAATAATCCTATCTAGAACCTTCAACCAAACATCAGCCACTTTTCTTCCTTCAATTCTTATTCCAACTTTTTCTGATGGGAAGGTATTAACTTCTTTACCAGAATGACTAGGGAATTCAATTGGCTCCTTGGTCCATTTTAGAGGAAGAGTTTGTAAATCTAAATTTTGCAAAGCTGAATCAACTTCCGAAGTTTCAACAAATAGGCTGTATTTTGAAAAGTATTCTCTAAATTCATTAACCTTGTCTTCGGGTATTTCTTCATGGATAAAGTCTTTCTTCTCTCCTGAAAGAAAACCTTTAAATTCCTTAAGGCTGCCAGAAAGGTCTTTTCCGCAAACGATTAAAAATCCAATGTCTGGATTAAGGAAAGAATTACGGATTATGAAATTAATTCCTTCTTTGGTGTATAGTTGGCCAGCAATCAAAACCTTTTCTTTAGATTTATCGGATAATTTAGCCCAAATATCTTCTCTTTTAGTCCATCCAGTCGTCAAAGCAACCCTAGAATTAGGGTTTTTATTCACAATTAGTTGATTGGCATAATACTTTGGCCAAGTAGAATCCTTTGATTGATTGCTCATATTTAAAGAATACATTTATTTCATATTTTTGTAAAATACTGGATATTCCTAAAATATTTGTTATAATATTGGTATAAAATAATAACATAAAAAGTTATGAAAAAAGACAAGGCCTTGGTTGCAACAATAATATTTACCCTAGCCATAATCGCAGGCTTCTATATGGGAAAGTATGTTGAGAGAAACATGTATCCCGTAACTGTATCTGTTCCAAAAGTAATCGCTACTGCAAAATATTTCTGTGATAATGATAAAACTATCTCGGCTATATTCAGAGAAAGAAGCGTTTCTCTATTATTAAGCGACGGCCGAACTATAACTTTACCTCAAGCTATCTCAGCATCAGGAGCTCGCTATGCTAATGCCGAAGAATCTTTTGTTTTCTGGAATAAAGGAGATACTGCCTTCATTCAAGAAGAAGAATTTTACACTTTCGAGAATTGTGCAACAAAATAAAGAAAATGCCTAACAGTAAAATCGTAAAGGAAATAGGGCAAGATATTAAGAAGGGACTCATTGGAGTTATTCCAACTGACACTATCTACGGAGTAGTTTGTTCGGCAATGAATAAAAAAAGTGTAGAAAAGCTATACAAAATTAGGAAAAGAGATTTGAAGAAACCAATGATTATTTTAATCTCTTCAATTAAAGATTTAAGTTTGTTTAATGTTAAAATAGATAAGAAAATTACTGGTAAATACTGGCCGGGGAAGGTAAGTATTATCGCTCCTGTCAATAAACTTGAATACTTACATCGAGGGAAGAAGAGCTTAGCTTTTAGATTGCCTGACAACAAAGACTTAATTAAGGTACTCAAAATTTCTGGACCAATTGTCGCTCCTAGTGCAAACATTGAAGGGAAAGAGCCAGCCGAAACAATTGAAGAGGCATACAATTACTTCCAAGATAAAGCTGATTTTTATGTTGATTGTGGGAAGCTAAAATCAAAACCATCAAAGATAGTCTCGCTATTAAATAATAAAATTGAGATTATCAGAAAATAATAACTATGAACAAATTAGTAATTATCAGGCACGGAGAAAGCATCTGGAATAAAGAAAACAAATTCACTGGCTGGATTGATGCTCCGCTATCAGAAGAAGGGATTAATCAAGCTAAAAAAGCAGGACAGATACTTAAAGAAAAAGGATTTACTTTTGATTTAGGCTTTACTTCAGTTTTGCAAAGAGCCTACAATACTCTTGAATTAGTACTAGGAGAAATGAATATTGAGATTCCAGTAGAGAAATCCTGGAGATTAAACGAAAGACATTATGGCGGATTACAGGGAGCGGATAAAAATGAAATGAGAGAGAAGTTTGGCAAAGAACAAGTAGAAATATGGAGAAGAAGCTACGATGTTCGACCACCAGCCAAAGAACAAAAAGAATTTACATATAAAGAAATACAAGAAGGAGAAGTTCCTTTAACTGAAAGTTTAAAAGACACCGAAGAAAGACTCATTCCTTACTGGGAAGAAACAATCGTCCCGCAGATATTAACTAACAAAAAGATTATTATTGCTGCTCACGGAAATAGCATTAGAGCTTTAATCAAAAAACTGGAAGGAATTTCAGGCGAAGAAATAACTAAAATAGAGATACCAGTTGGGATTCCTTTGGTTTATGAATTGGATAATAATTTAAAGGTATTAAACAAATACTACTTAAATGAACAAGCTTATTAAACAAGCTTTTACATTGATTGAATTATTGGTCGTAATTGCGATTGTTGGTATTTTATCTGGATTAATTGTTATCTCTATGGGGGGAATCACAGAAAAAGCTAATATTGCTAAATCACAGATTTTTTCTAATTCTCTTAGAAATTCATTATTGCTTAATTTAATTTCCGAGTGGAAGTTCGATAGTGTCACTGACTACAACGAAACAACCGGATTTATTAATTCAACAGATAATAACATTCCAAATTCATGGGGACCTGCTCATGGCAAAGCTTACGGTGGGCCAATATTAAAAAATAGTACAGATTGTGTTTCTGGAAAATGCGTTTCCTTTGATGGAATAAATGACTCTATAGGTATTACTAGCATAACTGATTTTAATATTAGCAAAACGAACCAATTAACAGTTGAATTATGGTTTAAAACTAATATTATTAATTCTACTGCCACTGCAATTATTTTAAAATCCGGTGAATGGATGTTTTACCCTATTAGTAGCAGAAACTTAAGATTCCTAGTTTACGATAACGTTTCAGCATCATGGAGACATGGGACAGCAATCACCGATTTAGAAGCTAACCGATGGTACCACATCGTTGGTATTACTAATTTTACAACCACCAATCTTAATATGAAATTTTATATGGACGGAGTAAAGCGGGGAGATAATAATTTTTCTTCCGCCTCTATAAATACTGGAACTGGTAATTTAACAATTGGATCACTTTGGGGAGAAAGATATAATGGATTAATTGATGATGTTCGCATATACAATGCGATAATGCCGAGCTCTAAAATCAAAGAACGTTATTATCTAGGAATAAACAATTTGTTAGTTAACAAACAATTAAGCAAAGAAGAATATAACAACAGAATCTCTGAATTAGCAATCAATTCTCTTGACTGATAAAATACATGTGGTATATTAAATCCATATGTTAAGCGAAAGACAAGAACAGATAATAAAGAGTCTGGTTAGGGAATATATTAAAACCGCTGAACCAGTAAGCTCTAAATTCTTAGCCGAAAAATATGATTTCGGTATTTGTCCTTCTGCAATAAGACTTGAATTCCAATCTTTAATTAGAGAGGGATTCTTAGAACAACCTCATACTTCCGCCGGAAGAGTGCCAACCGATAAAGCTTACCGTTTTTTTGTTGACAGTTTAAAAGAAAAAAGAGAAGAAAAAATTGAAGAAGAATTAGAAGATATCATTAAGGGAGTAGAAAATAAATTCAGAATGGCTTCTGAAATTGCTAAGTTTATTGCCGACAATTCATCAAGCTTTGTTAATATGTATTTTGAGAAAGAGGGTTTAAATTTAAAAGAAGGACTAAATGAGATATTCAAAGGACCTGAATCAAAGAATCAAAACTTCGTTGATAGTTTCGTTAATTTCATAAACAATTTCGAAAAGAATATTGATAAACTTCAGACTAATTCTCAAAAAATGGTTTACATCGGAGAAGAGAGTCATATTCCTAGGTCAAAAGATATCACCATTATTTGTTCGGAGTGCAATCTACCTTCACAAAAAGTATTCATCACTATTTTAGGACCAAAGAGAATGGATTATGAAAAAAATATAAAATTAATTAATTCGCTAAATAAAGTACTAGGAGAACTACTATGAAAAAAGAAGAAAAGGAAGAAAAAAAATCAATAGAGGAAATAGAGAAAATGCTCGAAGAAATAATCCAGAAGAAAGAAGAATACTTCGCGGGCTGGCAAAGAGAAAAAGCTGATTTCCTTAACTATAAAAAGCAGGAGTTCGATAGATTAAAAGGAACTCTTTGTATTGCTAAGGAAAGTGTCTTTGAAGAACTTCTGCCAATTCTAGATAGTTTTCGTTTGGCTGAAAAAGCTATCTCCGAAGAAGACAAAAACAACAAAAGCGTTGCTGGCCTATTAATGATTAAAAAGCAGTTAGAAGTAGCTTTAAGAGCCCTGGGACTAGAAGAAATAGAAAGCGTTGGCAAAACCTTTGACCCTAATCTTCACGAAGCAATCGAAGAGGTGGAAGGAGGGGAAACAGGCATCGTTGCCGAGGAAGTTGATAAAGGATACTACTATAATGGAAAGGTTTTAAGACCATCCAAAGTGAAAGTAGGAAAATAATACATTATCACTCTTGACAGGAGAGTGATAATCAAATAATATTAAAATATAAGAATAAGAATTAAAGAATATGACAAAAGTTTTAGGTATCGACCTAGGTACTGCCATAACTAAATCAGCTTCGATTGTTAATGGAGAACCAAAGGCCTTAGAAAACAGAGAAGGTTCTATTTTAACTCCTTCAATTATTGCTCAAACTAAAGGGGGAGAAAGAGTAGTTGGAATCCTTGCTCAAAGACAAGCTATTACTAACCCAAAAAATACTATCTCAGGAGTAAAGAGATTTATTGGTAGAAGATTTTCTGACGCTGAAGTACAGAAAGAATTAAAACTTCTTCCATACGAAACCAGAGAAAAAGCTGATGGTGAAGTTGAAGTTAAAATGGGAGATAAGTGGTACAACCCAATTGAAATATCTTCAATGATATTGCAAAAGGTTAAAGCTGATGCCAAAGACAAACTAGGAGAAGACATTAAAAATGTTGTTATCACTTGTCCAGCTAATTTTGATGATTCTCAAAGAAAAGCAACTATTGCCGCTGGAGAGATTGCCGGTCTTAATGTTTTACGTGTTATCAACGAACCAACTGCCGCAGCCTTAGCTTACGGGTTCGATAAGAAGGACGCACAGAAAATATTGGTCTATGATTTTGGAGGAGGTACGTTTGACGTAACCATCCTTGATGTTTCTCCAGATGTAGTGGAAGTATTAGCAACTGGCGGAGAAGCTCACTTAGGAGGAAATGATTTTGACCAAATAATCATCAACTGGATTCTAGCTGAATTTAAAAAAGAACAAGGAATTGATTTAGTTAAAGATGCTTTAGCTTTACAGAGATTAAAAGAAGCAGCTGAAAAGGCCAAGACAGAATTGTCTAGTGCGATGGAAACTAATATCAACCTTCCTTTTATTACTTCTGATGCTGATGGCCCAAAACACTTGGAATACAAGTTATCAAGATCTCAATTCGATTCAATGACTAATGAATTAATCACTAGGTCAATTGATAGAGTTAAGAAAACCCTAGAAGAAATCAAAATGGATAGGAACGAAATTAATGAGGTTATTCTTGTTGGTGGAACAACTTTAGTTCCAGCAGTTAGAGAAGCAGTTAAAAACTTCTTTGGTAAAGAACCAAACAAGTCAATTAACCCAGAAGAAGTAGTTGCTATTGGAGCAGCTATTGAAGCTGAAATATTAACTGCTAAATCAGAAGGCCGAACTCCCGAGGGAGATATTAAGAGCGTTCTATTGCTTGATGTCTTACCATTGACTCTAGGAATTGAAACATTGGGTGGAGTTTCAACTCCAATGATTATGAAGAATACTACTATTCCTACAGCCAACTCTCAAGTCTTCTCAACTGCAATTGACAACCAAGGCTCTGTTGAAGTTAATGTATTACAAGGAGAAAGACCAATGGCTCACGATAACCGATCTCTTGGTAAATTTATCTTAGACGGTATTCCTCCAGCACCAAGAGGCATTCCTCAAGTTGAAGTTAAGTTTGATATTGATGCTAGCGGAATCCTAACTGTAACAGCTAGCGATAAAGCCTCAAACAAATCTCAATCAATCAAAGTTGAGGGCTCAATTGGAATCTCTAAAGAAGATATTGAGAAAATGAAAAAGGATGCTGAAGTCAATGCCGCTGAGGACCAAAAGAAGAAAGATTTAATCGAAGCTAAAAACATTGCCGACAATCTAATCTATCAATCTGAGAAAACAATCAAGGACGCCGGAGAAAAAGTTACTCCCGAAATGAAAAAAGAAGTTGATGACAAGATTGCTGAATTGAAAAAAGTAAAGGATGGTGATAATGTGGATGAAATAAAAGGAAAAACTGAAGAGTTATCCCAAGCCATTCAGAAAGTCGGAGCAGCGATGTATCAAGCATCTCAACCTCAACCAGGAGCCGAACCAAAAAAGGAAGATGGGCCCGAGGATGCACCCGAAGCACAAACTGAAAAAGAATAATTTAACAAATTATGAGAATGGCAAAATGAATAATTTTGCCTTTCTTATTTATCATCATGCAAAAAGACTACTACAAAACATTGGGCGTCGAAAAAAATGCTTCTCCTGAAGACATTAAGAAAGCTTACTACAAACTAGCCCACGAATTTCATCCTGATAAAAAGGGAGGAAATGAAGAAAAGTTTAAAGAGATTAACGAAGCTTACCAGACCTTATCTGATAAAGATAAAAGGTCTCAATACGACCGTTTTGGTACAACCTTTAATGGTGCTCAAGGCGGCGGTTTCAACCAACAGAACGTTAACTGGGAAGACATTATGGGTAACATGGGTGGAGGCTTTGGAAACATTGAAGATATCTTTGATATGTTCGGAGAAGGTTTTGGCATGGGAAGAAGAAAACAAAAAGACACCAGAAGGGGAAGAGATTTAGAAATGATTCTTGAGCTTGAGTTGGAATCAATTCTTTCTAATCAAGATAAAGAGATAGCTATTACTAAGAACTCTACTTGCTCTAGATGTGGAGGCAATGGTGCTGAACCAGGCACATCCGTTAAAGAATGTTTTACTTGTCGAGGTTCAGGAAGGGTTCAAGAAATTAGAAAAACCTTCATCGGAACTATTAGTCAGTACGTTGTTTGCCCTGATTGTCATGGTGAAGGAACAAAACCAGAAAAACCATGTAATGTTTGTCACGGCGAAGGAAGAGTTAAAAAAGAGGAAAAAATACGAATAAATATCCCGGCTGGTGTTGACAATAACCAGATAATTAAGGTAAAAGGAAAAGGTGAAGCAGGGAAGCGTGGAGGTGAAGCTGGAGACCTATTTATTAGAATCTCTATCAAACCCCACCAAGTCTTTGAAAGAAATGGAGATGATATTTATTTGAAACAAGAAATAACATTCTCTGAAGCAACCCTAGGCGGGAAGATAAAGATACCGACCCTAGAAGGTGAAAAAATAATCGTTAGTATTCCAAGTGGAACTGAATCAGGAAAAATACTCAAAGTCTCCAAAAGAGGTATTCCTCATTTTTCAGGCATTGGCCGAGGCAATTTGTATTTACAATTAAACATCAATACTCCTAGAAAATTAACTAGAAGACAAAAAGAGTTACTAGAAGAATTGAAAAAAGAGGGACTTTAATCTCCCTCGTTACGCCCCAATAGCTCAGTTGGTAGAGCAACATCCTTTTAAGATGAAGGTCACAGGTTCGAATCCTGTTTGGGGCACAAATCTATTATTATCTACGTATGTCTACTATAGAACGTTATATCTGTAACGGAAATAAGTATACCTTCAGAGATGGGACAATTACATTGCCATTCTTTTTGAATAATTTACCTAAAGAATTAGAAGCTGAGGGAGATAAATTGCTATTAAAATCGAATTTTCATGTCAGCCTAGTTTGCATAGGAAAAATAATAGAAAAATATAATATTTCAATTCCTGATTTTGAAAGTCTTGTAATTAAAGATTTTTGTGATTTTACAAAAAACAATGATGTTTCATTAGTAAAAAATACTAACGAACTTAGAATTGCAAAGCAGGACGAAAGAAAATCTGTCATCTTAATGGTTGAAGTATCTAATATAAATAGATTTTTTGATTATCTTAATCAAAAATATAAATTAAACATAGAAAACCAGCCTACACATATTACTTTATATACATTACAGCCTGATATGGGTATTTTTATTACAGATTCGAAAGATTTAGAATATTTAACGAAGATAATTGAAAATCCAATAAATAACCTACAACTTGGTTCCAATTAGAACATATTAGGGGTACAATTGACTTTTGTCTACATATATTATACCTTTACGATAGGGGAGGTTATGTATGACAAAAAAAGAAAAACTTTTAAAAGGTTCTTTACAAGAACAATTTAAAAAATGGGACAAAGGACAGCACACCTTTAGTTCAGTCGAAAATGCGATTCGAAGAATTCCCGAAGGGAAACACTTCGGCAGGAGAACATTGGAACTGTTAAAAAATTGTACCATTTGTCCCGTTGGCAATGCCACCTGCATGGAATTCTTCGAAATCATCCTTCATGGCATCTGCCCAGGAAAACCGATGAAGACAATCAAGATATCTATTTGTCCACTCGGATGTAACGCGGAGACCTGCGTCCTTAATAAGTAGCAGATACCTCCGTTTTTTTTATACATTAAATAACAATTGACAAGATTTTTATCTGTGATAGTATATACCAACCGAACGGTAGGTAAATACAAAAAATTATGAATACCACTAAAGAAAAAATACTGGAAAAAGCCAAGAAGCTCTTTGCAAAAAAGGGATACGAGGTCACTTCCATGTCAGAGGTTGCTACTGCAGCTAGTATCGAAAAATCTTCCTTGTATTATTTTTTTAAAAACAAGGAAAGTCTATTTCTCGAAATACTAGAATCGATTTGGAAAGAATTAGTCGAAGACATCTACGACTTAAGCAAGAGAAGGTCTGAATTCAAATCAAACCAAGAACATTTCGCTGCGGTCCTAGAAAACTTCATAAACCACTCTTTGGAAGGGGGAATAATGCTGGGGCTATCTGGAGATGTGTGCAAACATATGAGCAAACCGATTGTATTCAAAAACATTACAAAGTATATCAAATTTTCTCGAAAGTTGCTTCGCGAAGGATTAAAAAAGTACGGAGTAAATAATCCTGAAATAGCTGAAGAATTAATAGGTAATGCCTGCCATGCCTATATCGTCCATAAACAATATTGCAAAAAAGGAACTGAAGTTAAAAAATACGCTAATTACTTAGCATCAATCTTAATTAAAAATTAAACTTATGAAAATATTAAATAAAATCACCAATCACAAATATATCTCTGGAGCACTAGTCTTAATAGTGTTAATTGCTGGAGCCAGCGCAATCGCTAATAATGCTTTCAAGAAGGCCTCTACTACTGATTCTGATAGCGCTTTAACAAAGGTTATTCTTTTGGATGTAAAAGATTACCAAAAGAATCAAGTTTCTGTTTCTTCAAATGGAATTGTAGAATCATTACAACAAGCAGATTTACGCAGTCAGGTAAGTGCGCCAGTTTCTAGTATTAAGGTTTCTATCGGTGACAAGGTCTACGCTGGACAAGTTCTTGTTACGCTTCAAAATACTGATTTAAATGCCCAATTAAGCCAAGCTAAGGCTAGTCTTAGAGCTCAGCAAGCAAACTTGGAACAAATGAAAAAGGGAACTAGAACTGAAGAGCTTAATTTGGCAAAGATAAGAGTTGATACGGCTAAACAAACTCTGGAAGATACAAAAATCCAGCAAGACCTTTTAGTTAAGAATGCCTATCAAACTCTTTTAAACTCATCGGTTCAGGCTACTCCAACAAAAAGCTTTAATGCGGTAGCTACCGTTAGTGGAACATATACGGGAACCGAACAGGGGAAATATGATGTTAGCGTTTACTTAACATCAAACGGCTACTACTTTAATACTAATGGATTAGAATCAGCATCAGGACCAATTTCAAGCAAAGCTGTACCAATGGGCGACCGCGGATTATATATCAGCTTCTCTGGTAGTGATTTAAATGGAACTGAAAAATGGACCGTTGAAATTCCTAATACTAAGGCATCTGGTTACCTAACTTACTACAACAATTATCAAAATTCTTTAACCGCAAAAGAAACAGCCATTAACGCTGCAACTAGCGCCCTAGAAAGTGCTGAATCTTCTTTAGCTTTAGCAGTTGCTGGTGCAACCGCCGAACAAATTGAAAGTCAAGAAGCAGTTGTTGAAGCAGCTCAAGCTACAATCGAAAACATTTCAGCACAAATTGATAAGACTATCGTCCGCTCTCCAATTTCGGGAACAGTTTCATCTCTTTCTGCTAAATACGGCGAATTGATAACTGCTGGAGCATCAATTGCTTCAATTGTTAATGAATCAGGATTACAGGTTAAGTCATATGTTAGTGATAAGGATTTACCATTAATAGAAAAAGGGGCTGATGTAATAATCGGAGATGGAATAAAGGGAAAGGTTGACCGATTATCTCCCAGTGTTGATGCTAAAACTAAAACCGCAGAAGTTGATATTCTTGTTTCTGAACCAGAAAATTCGAATTTAATTATTGGACAAAACGTTACTGTTAAAATTGCTGGCAAGAATGAAAGTACCAGCACTTCATACTTATTACCTTTACAGGCAGTTAAAATAACTAACGACTCGGCATATATCTACCAAGTAAGCAACGATTCTGTCTTAGAAGAAAAACAAGTCACTTTAGGAGATGTTGATGGAGAATTCATGGAAATTAAAGCTGGCATCGAACCAGAAATGAAAATCGTTTCTGCTGTCTACGAATTAAGAAATGGTCAGAAAGTTATCATTGAACAATAAGCCTATGAACGAATTAAATAACCAAATTAAAAATACTGACCAGCGCTATTTAGACAAGCTAGAATTTAATCCTGAACTGCGCAAGGGATGGCTTAATTTTTTCGTTTCTAATTTCAGAGTAATTATCTTAATTATTGGCTTGCTTTCTATTGCGGGAATCTATGCCTTCATGCAATTACCTCGAGAATCAGAACCAGAAGTAAAAATTCCGATTGCGGTAGTAACCACTATGTATCCGGGAGCATCTCCATCTGATGTTGAAGAGTTGGTAACTAAGAAAATTGAAACTGCTATTTCTGGCATCAAAGGAATTGATAAAATAACTTCTAATTCTTCTAATTCTTACTCCTCGGTTCGTATTGATTTTAATTCCAAAGAAGATTTAGATGATGCAGTCAGAAGAGTTAAGGATAAAATTTCTAATGTTAAGAATAATCTTCCTAGTGATGCTAATGACCCAATCGTAACTGAAGTCTCCCTACAAGACCAGCCGATTTGGACTATTGCCGTTACTGGACCATACAGTGGCTTTGCTATGAGCGATTATGCGGACGAGATAAAAGATGAGATTGAAAAGATTCCTGGAGTTAGAGAGGTAAGCGTTTCTGGAGAAGACCAAAAAGAATTTGAAGTTGCTTACGACCCACAAAAACTTTTGTATTACAATTTATCATCTGACCAAGTTAATTCAGCGATTGCTGCTAATAACATTGGAATTCCTTCAGGAAACTTTGATGGACAGAGCTTTGTTTATCCTATCCGTACTAACTCTAAAGTATACACCGTTCCAGAAATAGAGAACCTTCCGGTTTCACATAGTAGCGATGGGGGAGTTGTTTTTGTGAAAGACCTAGCCACCGTCAAAGAAAAAGCTATTAAGAAGTCTACTATTTCTAGGCTTTCAATGAGCGGGGCAGAGCCACGCGGAGCAATTAATATTTCTGTAATTAAAAGAACCGGAAGTTCAATTCTTGATACTGTTGATGAAGCTAAAAAAGCAGTGGATGAAAAAATTAAAACTCTACCAGCGGGAATAAAATACGATGTTACCTTAAACACAGCTAACGATGTCAAAGAAAACTTTGATCAATTAGGCCACGACTTTCTTCTTACTTTAATTTTAGTATTTGGAATACTATTAGCTATTGTTGGGTTAAAAGAAGCGGTTGTTGCTAGCTTGGCTATTCCTTTGGTATTCTTCGTTACTTTCCTTTGTTTATTCCTAAGAGGTGATTCTTTAAACTTCTTAACCCTCTTCTCCTTGATTCTTTCTTTGGGGCTCTTAGTTGACGATGCCATCGTAGTTGTTTCCGCAACGAAGCAATACCTTAAAACTGGTAAATTCACGCCAGAAGAGGCCGTTTTGCTCGTTTTAAACGATTTTAAAGTAGTATTAACAACCACTACCTTAACAACGGTTTGGGCTTTCTTGCCCTTACTGTTCTGTAGTGGAATTATGGGAGAGTATATTAAATCAATTCCAATAACCGTTTCTATTACTTTAATTTCTTCACTACTCGTTGCTTTAATCATTACTCATCCTTTGGCTGCTGTTTTAGAAAGAGTGAGGTTAAGCAAAAAAATGTTTTTCCTTGCTGAAATTCTAATTCTTATCATCGCTATCGCTTGCTTCTTTAGTAACTCTTTAATCGGTTATGCTATCGGAGCAATCTTAATTGCTTTAGAAATATTTGCTATCCGCTGGTACGAAAAAGGAGGCCGAGAGTCCTTGATTAAGAATGCTGAATTGACCGAAGCTGAATACAATGATGATAATTTAATCAAAAAGAAATTAAAAGAACAAGGAAGTCACGAAAACACTAATTTCGTAGAAAGATTAATGCATGGAATATTGAACCTAGATCAATTGCTTCCGGTTTACGAAAAATATTTACGCAAAATTCTTGCCACTAAGAAAACTAGAGTAACAACCTTGGCAATTGTTTTTGGAATTTTCCTTTTTGCGATTGCTTTACCAGCAACTGGAATTGTTAAATCAGTTTTCTTCCCAGCTTCAGATATGGATTACGTATATATTGATATTAGGAACCCGGTCGGACAGAAAATAGAAGAAACTAACAAAACAGCAGTACAGATAGAAGAGAAACTATTAAGCTACAAAGAAATTGAGAACTTTTCAACGATTGTTGGTCGAGCTAGTCCAATGTCGTACAGTAGCAGAAGCCAATCCAATATCGCTTCAGTTACTATTACTTTGAAAGATAAGAAATACCGTAACATTAAATCATATGATTTGGCGGAAAAGATAAGAAAAGACATTGGGAACATCAAAGGTTCTGTTGTTACTGTCAGCACTCCCAGCGGTGGACCACCTTCTGGTAGCGTCTTTGAAGCTCAGATTAAAGGAGATGATTTAAATGAATTAAAAAATATTGCCCAAGAATTAGAGTTGAAGCTTTCTTCAATCCACGGGGTTATCAATACCAATATTTCTTTGAAGGATGCTTCGCCCGAATATACTTTCACTCTTGACCCAGTAAAAATGGAGCAAAACAATTTAAATGCTGCCTATGTTGGGTCAACTCTCCGCATGGCCATCTCTGGAACTGAAGTTAGTACAGTTATTAAGGACAATAAGGAGATAAAGATTGTCGCTAAGTTTGGAGAAAAAGATATTCCTACTTTAGAAGATGTTCAGAATCTACAGATATTGAATTTAGCAAAACAGCCAGTCTTCTTAAAAGACGTTTCTAAAATAGAGCTTAAACCATCAGTAGATACAATTACTCGTATTGACCAAAAAAGAACTATTGTTTTATCATCGGGAGCCACTGCTGATACTGGCTCAACCCAAATCTTAGCTGAATTTGAAAAGAAGATTAAAGACTATAAATTCCCATCTGGATATTCAATCAGCTATGGGGGAGAGAACGAAGAAAATACTGAATCAGTAACTTCAATTCTTTTAGCGATGATTATTGCTATTGTTCTAATTATTTCAACAATGGTTATCCAGTTTAATTCATTCAGGAAGACTTTCATTATTATTACAACTATTCCTTTAGCCCTAATCGGAACCTTTATTGGAATGGCAATATTCAATGTTCCATTAAGTTTCCCTGGTCTTATCGGAATACTAGCCTTGTTTGGTATCGTAGTTAAAAACGCTATCATTCTAGTAGATAAAATTAATATTAATCGTAAGAGTGGCATTCCTTTCGAAGAATCAATTGTTGATGCTTGCAAATCAAGACTAGAAGCTATCTTCATTACTTCTATTTGTACTATTTGTGGTCTTGTTCCCATCACTCTTTCTAATGAAATGTGGCAGTCATTAGGAGGAGCGGTTATCTTCGGACTAATGCTATCTTCTTTCTTTACTCTCTTTATTGTTCCAACTTTGTATATGACAATGATAAAGGAAAAAGACCGATTCTAATTAAAGGCCCCTTAAGTGGGGCTTTTATTTTTAATTACTTTGTTGTTTTTGCTCGTAATGTGATATATTATCATTATGGATTAGTTAGAAATGTTACTATTAAAAAAATACCCGAAGAATTAAAAAATAGGGCCATGAAAAATAATAAAAATAAAAAATATGAACATGCCAAAATATTTAATCCCAATCGTCGCTATACTTTTCTTTATCGGACTCTTTGGCTATCAAGCAGTCCAGACAAACAAAGTTGAAGGGGAGTACAAGGTTTTTCTAAAATATTATGATAGACAAATCGCCGACCTCCAAGAAAAAGATGGTTTAGCCTGGTTTGCTGCCTTCAATTCTGGAAAAGATGAAGATTATGAAGCAGCTAACAAGCTTGATATTGAAATTAGCGATTTCTACATGAACAAAGAGACCTTTGCAAAACTTAAGGCTTTTAAAGAATCGGGACTTATTTCTAATCCATTGCTTAAGCGCCAGCTTGAGATACAATATTTCGCTTTTCTTTCTAGTATGTCAGACAAGAAAACTGTCGATGAAATAATCTCTACTCAAAATGAAGTTGAGAAAAAATTCAATACTTACCGCGTTGAATATCAAGGCAAAAAGCTTAGCGATAATGAGGTTGATAATATTCTAACAACCTCTAAAGACTCTACCCAGTTAAAAACAGTGTGGGAGCAGAGCAAAAGTATTGGTAGTTTAGTTAGTGACGATGTTGTAAAACTAGTTAAGTTAAGAAATAAAGATGCTAAGGATTTAGGGTTCGAAAATTATCAACAAATGTCGCTAATACTTGGAGAACAAGACCCTAAAGAAATTGAAAGAATTTTTGATGAATTAGATTTAGCAACTAAAGACATTTACGCTGCTGCTAAAAATGAAATTGACCAAGCTTTAGCTAAAAACTATGGAATTGAGGTTTCCGAACTTCAGCCATGGCATTACCAAAACAGATTCTTCCAAGCGGTTCCTCAAATTTTCGATGTAAATATGGATAGTCCATATCAAGGAAAAGATGTTTTAGCTATTACCAAGGATTACTACAAAAGCATAGGCTTACCAATAGATAATCTTATTGAGAAAAGTGACCTTTACGGCCGAACAGGAAAATATCAACACGCAATGACAATGCTTATTAACCGTGAAGGGGACACAAGAGTAATCGCTAGCACCGAAAACAACAGTTACTGGATGAATACCTTATTACATGAATTCGGTCACGCTCTTTATTTTGAAAAGGTAGACCAGCAATTACCTTGGGAGCTTCGTATGGTATCACACACCCTAACAACTGAGGCAGTCGCTCAACTATTCCAAAGTATGATTTATTCTCCTGATTGGATAAAACAAAACTTAAACCTAAGTGATGATGAAATTAACAAAGATAAAGATGAAATTGCTGAATACAATCGATTAAATTATTTAATATTTAGTCGATGGGCTCAAGTGATGTATCGTTTTGAAAAATCAATGTACGAAAATCCTGACCAAGACTTAAACAAATTATGGTGGGATTTAGTAGAAAAATATCAAATGATTAAAAAGCCAGAAGGAAGAAATGCTCCTGATTGGGCCTCAAAGATTCATATAGCTACTTCTCCAGTTTATTATCACAATTATATGCTCGGATATCTTTATGCCGCTCAGATTCAAAACTATATAAATACAAAGGTTTTGAAAACTAACGAAAAGAATCCTAGCTATAATGGCAAGACTGAAGTAGGACAATACTTAATTAAATCAATATTTGAACCAGGCAGTCGATATGACTGGACGACTCTGATTGAAAAATCAACTGGCGAAAAGCTAAATCCAACTTACTTTGCTAATCAGGTATTAAAATAAAAATAATAACAAATCCGACGTCTAGTCGGTTTTGTTTTGTTTGACAATCACTGTTTTAGGTGTTATAAAAAATTGCTATTCCGAGAGGAGTAGGAGGTTCACAAATGAAAAAAGAAGGCATATTTGCATTAATGGTTATCGCAATCTTCCTTGTTATTGCTTGCATGTTTGTTGGATTACCAGCAAGAGAAAACATTGCTATTTTCTCTGGACACCCAAACTGGATGCCCTACATGGGAACGGACAAGAGCGGGGAATATAATGTTGGCATTGGGCCAAACACAACCATGCTCGCTTTTGAAACCATAGACGTTAAGGTCATTTCTAAGAACCTTGGCTCTTGGGAAAATGCTCAGGAATTGGCAAAGAAAGGCGAAATTGATGGCCTTGTTGCCGCGTATAAAACAAAGGAACGTGAAGATTTCTATGTCTTCTCAGTGCCTTACGCGTATGACAACGTCACCATTTTCTCCCTAAAAGAAAATGCCTTTGTCTTCGTGAAGAAAGAAGACCTGTTAAGCAAGAATGGCATTGCGACGATTGGAGACTCTTATGGTCAGGAGATGGATGATTACATCATCCAGGCTAATGTGCCGATGGTGAGAGCCTCCAGCCCAGAGCAAGCATTTACCATGCTCGCAGAAAAGAAAGGCGACTATGTCATCTATTCTTCCGACTCGGGAAGAAAGTTGATAAAGGAGATGAACCTTTCTGGCGTCGTTGAGTCTGAGCCGGTAGCAAGACAGTCGTTCCATGTTGCGATTTCGAAAAAATCGAAATACGCCAAAGACATCGGAGCGATTAATACTGCCATCGAAAACATGATTGCGAAGGGAACCATCCCTAAGCAATAAACAAGGGCAATCTAGCCCGGTCATTGATAATCAGTGACCATTTTTTTATACTTGTTAATTTACTATTTTTACCATAGAATAACCTTATGAAAGTTAAAGAGAAAATAAACGTAGCGGTGGGAATGAGTGGAGGAGTTGATTCAACTATGACCGCTTTAATGTTGAAAAATAAAGGATATAACGTGGTTGGGATAACGATGCAGATTTGGGATAACAATCCAAACATAAAAGGAACTAGCAGTGGTTGTTATGGTCCTAACGAGAAGTACGACATTAGAGATGCGCAAAAAGCCGCTAAGATGATTGGCATTGAACATCATATTATAAACCTACAAAAAGAATACAGAAAAGCCGTAATCGAATACTTCAAAGAAGAATATCAAAAGGGCAGGACTCCTAATCCTTGCGTCATGTGTAATTCAAAAATAAAGTTTGGATTATTGATTGATAAGACCTTAAGAAGTGGAATTGATTTTGACTATTTTGCAACTGGACATTATGTTCGAGTTTCTTTTGATAAAAAGAAAAAGTTATATTTATTAAAAAAGGGAGCTGATAGAACTAAAGACCAATCATATTTCCTTTATCGATTAAAACAAAGTCAATTATCAAAAGTAATGTTTCCTTTAGGTACAAAAAATAAATCCTTCGTCAAAGAATTCGCTAAGAAAAATGGTTTTGCTGAATACGCTAGCAAACAAGAAAGTCAAAACTTTGTCGAATGCGATAGTTATTCTGCTTTACTTCCAAATGGAAAGACAGGGATGATTATTGACTATAACGGTAAGACTCTCGGTGAACACACTGGAATCATCAACTATACATTAGGACAAAGAAAAAATATTAATATTGGTGGACTAAAAGAACCATACTATGTTCTAAAAATAGACCCTAATAAAAATAGTATTGTTGTTGGACCAAGACGTTTCGCTTTCTTTGATAATGTTTCGGTTAAAAATATTAATTGGATAGTTCCTTTTAATTTGGCTAAAAACAAAATTGAAGTAAAGATACGTTATGGCGCTGAATTAGCTAAGGCTACTTTTGTTTCAAAAGATAAAAACAAAGCAGTCTTAAAATTTGCTAAACCTCAATTCGCAGTTACTCCCGGACAATCAATTGTTTTCTACGATAAAGATGTAGTGATTGGAGGAGGAATAATTAGTAAGAACAAATAAAAAAAGACCCTCTCGGGTCTTTCTTTATTTCTTACTTAATAGCGTAAGTAATTGTTACGGTTGAAGTAATCTTGTTTTGCCCAGTTTCTATTGTTGGAGCAGCGCCAACAGATGAGCTTAACGCTTTATAAGAACTATCGTAGCTAACATAAATTGGGTTATAAGAATTTTCTGAGAAGTTGATTATCTTAACCATCTTAATCCCTAAAGCTTTTTCTAAATTCTTAGCTTTTGCTTGAGCATCTTTAATGGCTAGATTCTTAGCATCTTCTTTTATTTTTTCATCGTTATCAACAATGAATGAAAGGCTGCCAACATCATTAGCTCCTTTTTCAGTTGCGCCAGAAATTATAGCTCCGACCTTAGTTAAATCTCTAATCTTTACATTGATTGTCTGGCTAACTTCATATCCGGTTAAGGTCCTTTTTCCAGTTTTGTCTTCCCAAGCATAGACAGGATTAATATTAAATCCAGTCGTTTTAATATCTTTATCTTCTACGTTAGAACCTTTAATGAAAGAAATAATATTGTTCATTTTAGTGCTACTGTCACTAGTTGCAGTTGCAACATCTTTTCCTTCAGTTCTAACCGATATGTTAATTAAACCAACATCGGGAGTAGCATAAACTTCTCCTGAGCCTGAAACAGTAATTACTTGGTTTTCACTAATTTGACTCTTTTGATTAATTGAAGCGCCAAGATAAGCGATAATCATAATCATCAAAACGAATACTAATAGTTGAAAAAATTTGTTTTCTAATATTTTCATATTTTTATATTTTATTACTTATTATTTACTACCGAATGAACCAGAACATTTCTGTCATTAAAATACATTAATGTTTCTGTTCCATCTTCGACCATTTTTAAAACATTTGTACCTGCTCCATTATATGATTCTTGACCAAGAGAGGTAACATTGTTGCTTTTTTGTAAACTTGTATACAGTCCTGGCTTTTCTACCGCTACCGTATTGTTTCCCACTGAAGGAATAGAATAAGAGGAAATAATGATTAAGGCGGAGAAAGCGAGAGAAGAAATAGTTAATCTCCAATCCCAGTACTCTTTTTCTTTAGCCACATCAAAATACTCATTCTTCAAAAGAACTGCTTTTAGTCTTTCCTTGTGTTCATCAAATTCTATTCTTTCATTATTCGCTTGTTTGAATAATTCTTCTATTGTCATATATTTTCTAAAAACTTACTAGCATCAGCTTCAAGGATTATTCTTAATTCCTCTTTAGCTCTTTTACTGTAAACTCTAACCGTTGATTCATTCTTATTTAATACCTGTGATATTTCTTCATAGGACATATCTTCAAAGTATTTCAAATGAAGAATGTCTTGATAAATCGGTTTTAATTGATTAATCGCCTTATTCAAAATTAAAAGGTACTTATCGTTATCTATCTTTCTTTCTATCTCTTCTGCTTCTCTATTCTCATCTCCTAATTCTTTAAAATCAGGGTCATCAATCGTCAATTTGTACCTGTTCTGCTTTCTAAAATACTGATTAACTTCATTGGTAGCGATTTTGAATATCCACCCGCTAAAACTGAATGGTCCATTTCTCCATTCAAATTGGTCTAAATTCTTTAGCACCTTTAAGAAAGTATTGGACGTAATATCCTTAGCATATTCAGCGCTCAAGACTCTTCTAAAGACGTATTTAAGGACTTTCTCGTAATACAAATCAAACAACTCGCCAAAAGCTTCTCGGTCTTTATTCTGTGCTCTTTTCACTAAATCTTCTATATCCGTGTCCATATATCTATTATAATACATTTCGAGAAATAATGTTACATTGCTGTTGAAAAAAGAGCTAAAATACCCTAAGATTGTATTATTAGCGAGATTAGTATAGTGGTAGTACATTTGCTTCCCAAGCAAAGGGCGCCAGTTCGATTCTGGTATCTCGCTCATATGAATTTCTATCTCAAAACCTATGGTTGCAAACTCAATCAAGCTGATTCCGAGCTAATTAGAGGGCTATTATCAAAAGACCATCAAGAGACATCGAAAGAAGAGGCTGATTTTGTCATTCTAAATACTTGTGGAGTAGTTGAACGAACGGAAAGAAAAATACTGAAAGAAGCTAAAGAATTAAAAGAAAAAAAGAAAAAAGTAATCATCTCTGGCTGTCTACCTTTAATCTCATTTGAAGATTGCGAAAAAGTGGCTGATGGAATTATTGGGCCAACTAATATTTCTTCTATTTCTCTAATCGTTGAAAAAATATTAAAGGGGGAAGAGGCAATTGATATTAAAAAAAAGAAGATTGATAAATCTGACCTTTGTTCAAAAAAGAAAAGGGCAGAACGAGAAACTACTTCCGTTATTATTTCTATTGCTGAGGGCTGCTTAGGTTCTTGCTCTTACTGTGCCACTAGGTTCGCTAGAAAAGAATTGGTTTCTTTTGATGTTCAAAATATTGTTAAAGAAGCAAAATTAGTTATTGCTTCTGGCTTTAAGGAAATACAATTAACCTCTCAAGATTTATCAGTTTACGGAATAGAAAAAGGAAAACAAATGTTGCCTGAATTGCTGAATGAGCTAACTAAAATAGAAGGGGACTTCAGAATTAAGTTGGGCATGATGAATCCAGGATATGCAAAGAAAATGATTAAGCCTTTATTAAAAGCTTACGAATCAGATAAAATCTACAAGTTTATTCATATTCCATTACAATCAGGAGACGATGAATTATTAAAAAAAATGAACAGGGGGTATTCTTCGGCTGATTTTGTTAGTGTCGCCCAGGAATTTAAAAAGAAGTTCAAAGATGTAATTATTGCCACTGACATTATTGTAGGGCACCCATTAGAGACTGAAGAATCTTTTAATAAGACGATTAAGATTATTAAAAAGGTAAAGCCAGACATAATTCATATTTTTAAATTTTCTAAGAGAAAGGGAACTCCTGATTTTAATTTGAAAGATTATCCTGACCGAATTAAAAAAGAAAGGTCAAGAATACTGACTGAATTATTTGAAAGCTTGAACTCGGAAAAGAACAAAAAATACCTAGGAAAGAAATTCAATGTTTTGGTTGTTGAAAAAAGAAAAAATAAATACCTAGCTAGAACTGAATCGGGTAGGGCGGCTGTGTTAGGTAAAGGAGAAATAGGAACTTTTACTAAGGTTAAAATTGTTGATTATAGATGGAATTATTTAATCTCTTGACAATGCGTTATAAACAGTTTATTGTATTAACGCTAGGTGACTCCTAGTTGGTGACAGAAGATGTTTGACATTTGGACCGTTGTAAGTATCGCTATCTACCTTTGCATAATTGCAGGGTGTTTCTCTATCGGAAGAAGAGGAGGATTTGAACGAGAAAAAATCTTTGAAAAAGCAAAACACTGGCACAACATCAGCACATATTTTATAGTGGCTGGTAGCCTACTAATCATCTCCAAGATGATATGGTCAGAGAGCTATTTCTCTCGCCTTGGCAGTGGCATAAGTTCCTTGTCGCTCGCAGACGTCATATTTATAATCTTCGTCATGTTTATTCTTACTGCGTTGCCAATCCTTATTGGATACTATTCAGTTCCAACAAGGAATGCTAAAATCTTAAAAAATTGCATAAAGAATTTGACGAGGGGACGAGCTATTGCTACTGGGATTGGATTCTTTGTGGCCATCGTTGATGGAGAAAAAATTCTTTTAAGAACTCGCACTGAAACAGGATCTTTGTTCGGCAACGACTTGTCTGGTAAGTGGGAGCTCCCTGGAGGAGGAATGGAAATCAAAGACATGAAATATATTAATTACTCCGCTGGAAATTATTACCAGCCAGTATTTAATACCATTTCAAGAGAAGCCCTTGAAGAAGTTTTCCTGGAGATTATTCAGATTGAAGACAAACGAGTAATCCCAGCTTACTTATTCAAGAACGACACTATTGATTTGGCTCATGTCGCTATTGTGCCATTATCTTCAATCAAAAAAACTCCAAGCTTCGAAGAACTTCTTCTTAAGGGAGAAGTGAAATTCTTTAGCAAGGAGGAAGTGCAAAACCTGGACTTCGCTTCACAAAGAATGAAGTACATGGCGGTGGAAGCACTGAGTGCAATCTGAAAAAATCAGCTCTACACTCTTTTTTTTATTCTTAAAAATGTTAAACTATCCCTATGAATATCTTTCCTAAAATAGAAAGGGTGGCAAAGAATGTAACCTTTGTGCAATTGCCTTTGATGTTTTCTTATAAACTATTTTCTTTGTATTTTCCTTTATACCTTCTGGAAAAGAATTTTTCTATCGCTCAAGTAGGATATACTAGTTTTTTAATATATCTTCCGATTGCTTTGTTTTCTCCTATTGCTGGATATTTAAATCATAAAATTAATCCGGCTATCCTAGCTTCGTTAGGAGTTTTGGGTTATGGTCTCTATTCTTTGGGAATGATATTTTTCCCTAATCTTTTTATCTTTTATCTTTTGCAAGTAATTTTAGGAATATCAGCTGCTCTTTTCTTTGTTAGTTCTAGGGCCATAATGATGGGCTCTAATTTAAAGAACCCTGACAAAGCTTTTGCCTTCTTCTATTCTATTCCTTCTTATGCTGATGCTTTTGCTCCCGCTGTCGGAGCTTTGCTAATTTGGAAGTTTGGCTTTGTTGGAGTTTTTGCTGCTAGTGTGATTTTCCAAATCATTACTTCTATTTATTGCTTCTTTACTTTAAGAAAAGATGCAGATAAATTGACTGATAATATTAAAATGACTGAATCAGTTAAAAATTATTCTGAAATTTTCCAAACCATAAAAACAAAAGGAAGTTTCCTTTTAATTTTTACTTCTTTCTTGGTTTTAATTATCGCTGGGTTTAATAATACTTTCTTTGTTCTCTTTTTAAATAATCTACATTGGTCACAGAACCAAATTTTAATTTTCAATTCTTTACTTTCTTTGGCTTATCTTCCTCTCTCATACTTAGTTGTAAAAATGATAGAGAAGAAAAGTGTAACTAATATTTCTTACGGTAGTCAGATTGTCGGAGTTCTTACCTTTATTCTTGGTGCTTTTATCAATTTCCTTAATTTCTATCTTATCTTCGCGATTATGCTCGGTAAAAACATCGGTAGCTTAATTACTAACTCGGGAAGAAGCGGATTATTATCCAGTAAGCTCAAAAAATATCCTGAAGAATCAGCCGCGGTTGATACTATCTTTTCTCCCTTATCAACTGCCTTTGGAGCCTTAATTGGTGGGCTAATTATTGATCCACTGGGCTACCCTTTAATCTTTGCTTTGAGTGGGGTCTTGATTTTTACCTGTGGTTTATTTTCTAAAAAATCAACCGTTGTTTGATTTTTTAAAATGTGTTATTCTTTAGGTATTAAATAACAAGTGAACCTATGCAAAATTCAACCAAGAATATTATCGGTTTAATCCTCATTGCCATATCTTTCGTTGGAGGTTTTTACTACCACGAATTTATTTTCCAACAATACTACAAGACTGCTTACTCAATTGACCAAATTGATTTTTCGATGTTGAAGAGAGCTTGGGACCAAGTTTCAACTGACTATGTTGACCCAAGTAAAATTGATAAACAAAAAATGACTTATGGCGCAGTTGAAGGAATGGTTAAAGCTATCGGCGACCCATATACTGAGTTCTTTAATCCTGAAGATGCTAAAAAACTACAAGAAGACCTTTCGGGAAGCTTTGAAGGAATTGGATTACAGATGGGAGTGAAGAATAAACAAATTATGGCAATTGCTCCAATCAAAGGAACACCGGCTGAGAAAGCTGGATTAAAACCAGGAGACATTGTTCTTGCTGTAGATAAAAAACCAACCGCTGACTTATCAATTGATGAAGTAGTTAGCATGATTAGAGGTCCTAAAAACACTAAAGTCACTCTAACTATTTCTAGAGAAGGGGTCAGCTCTAAGGACATTGAAATTACTAGGGCAGTAATTAAAGTTCCTTCAATGGATTACGAAATCAAGACTACTAATGACGGAAGCAAAATTGCCTACATCACTCTTTATCAGTTCTCAGATAGTGTTTATCAAGATTTCAAAAAAGCTGCTTTAGATGTTTTAAATAATAATGTTTCAGGAATTATTCTTGATATGAGAAATAATCCTGGGGGACTAGTGAACCAATCAACTGCCATTGCCGGATGGTTCTTAGATAAAGGTGCAGTAGTTCTTAGTGAACAAGACAAGAATGGGGAGAAGATTGAAATAACTGCTAGCGGACCTTCAACCTTTGCTTCTTTACCTTTAGTTGTCTTAGTTAATGAAGGAAGCGCTTCGGCCTCAGAGATTCTTGCTGGAGCCTTGAAGGATGATAGGAAAGCTCCAATCATTGGAATGACTTCTTTTGGAAAAGGAACAGTACAAAAAATTATTGACTTCGATGATGGGTCAAGCTTGAAGGTAACTATTGCTAAATGGTATACTCCTTCAGGAGTTAGAATCCAAGACACTGGAATTGAACCAGATATTAAAGTAGAGCTTACAGCTGATGATTACGAGCAGAACAAAGACCCTCAATACGACAGAGCCTTGCAAGAAATAGAAAAACTAATAAAATAAAGATATGAAGGTTATATTATTAAAAGACGTTCCTAATACTGGGAAGAAAAATGAAATTAAGGAAGTTTCTCCTGGTTTTGCCAGAAACTTTCTCTTCGCTAAAGGATTAGCCGTTATTGCCGACCAAGAGTCTCTAAAAAAGTTGGAAATTAAGACTAAGGCTGACGCCGAAATTGCGGCTAGAGAATTAAAGGAAACTGAAGCGATTGTTAAAAAGATTGATGGACAGGAAATAGAAATCATTGTTAAAATCGGAAGCGAAGGACAGCTGTTTGAATCAATTAACAAACAGAAGGTTAGCGACCACTTAAAAGAAATGGGCTACAATATCGAAAAGGATGATGTTGTTTTAGAGACCCCAATCAAGGAAGCAGGTGAATTTCCAATCAAATTAAAATTCGCCCACAACTTGGAAGCAGAAGTCAAAATAATAATTAAAGGTTCCGAAGAGAAATAGATTTTATTTCTCTTTTTGGTTAAATATATATAATATGGCATATTACATTTTCGTCGCTGGTGGAGTTATGAGTAGTGTTGGTAAGGGAGCAGCTACGGCTTCAATCGGAAAGATATTAGAAGGAAAAGGATTTAAAGTCTCAGCTATCAAAATTGACCCATATATCAACGTTGATGCTGGAACTATGAACCCCATTGAACATGGAGAAACTTTTGTAACCAACGATGGAACTGAATGTGACCAAGATGTAGGTAACTACGAAAGATTCTTAAACATTGATTTATCAACTGACAACTACATTACTACTGGCCGTGTTTACCAGGCTGTTATTCAGAAAGAAAGAAATCTTGAATTTAATGGTCGCTGCGTTGAAGTTGTTCCCGACATCCCCAATGAGGTAATTGCTAGAATTGAAAGAGTGGCTAAAAAAGATAAAGCTGATTTTGTGATGATTGAAATTGGAGGAACAGTAGGAGAATATCAAAATCTTCTTTTCTTAGAAGCGGCCAGAATGATGAAACTAAAACACCCTGGCCATGTTCTTTTTGCATTAGTAACATATTTGCCAACCATTAAAACGATTGGCGAAATGAAAACTAAACCGACACAGACTTCAGCTAGATTATTGAACGAAGCCGGAATTCAACCAGACTTCATTTTAGGCCGAGCATCAGTTCCATTAGACGAACCTAGGAAAAGAAAAATTTCTGTTTTCTGTAGTCTAGATGTTAGAGATGTGATTTCAGCTCCTGACGCTGATTCAATTTATGAAATACCGCTTAATTTTGAAAAAGAAGGATTGGGAGATAGAATTTTGAAAAAATTAAGACTAAGAGCCAAAACCCGAGACATGGTAGATTGGGATAAGATGGTTAACACAATCAAGAAAGAAAAGACACCCGTAAAGATTGGTATTGTGGGGAAGTATTTTGAGTCTGGAGAGTTCTCTTTAACTGATTCATACATTTCTGTAATTGAGGCCGTAAAACATGCTGCCTGGGCAAATAACAGGCACCCAGACATACATTGGTTATCAGCTCAGAAATTCGAGAGCGGAGATAAAGCTGAACTAGCTAAATTAAAGGAATATGACGGTATTATTGTTCCTGGTGGTTTTGGTACTAGAGGAACAGAAGGGAAGATAAAGGTAATCGAATATTGTCGAAAGAACAAAATGCCTTTCTTAGGCTTATGCTTAGGATTACAGTTAGCCACTATTGAATTCGCTCGAAATGTTTGCGGAATTAAAGACGCTACTTCTCGTGAATTTGATGCTAAAGCTAAAAACCCAGTGATTGATTTAATGGAAGAACAAAAAGAATTAATGAAAAAACATAATTATGGTGGAACAATGAGATTAGGTGCTTGGGATTGCAAAATCAACAAAGGAACTAATAGCTTCAAGGCTTACAAAGAAGAAATGATTTCTGAAAGACACCGCCACCGATATGAGGTAAATAATGAATATCGAGATTTACTAGTTTCTAAGGGATTAGTTATCGGAGGAATTAACGAAAAGAAGGATTTAGTTGAGATTGTTGAATTGAAGGACCATCCTTTCTTTGTTGGAGTTCAGTTCCATCCTGAACTTAAATCTAGACCGTTATTTCCACATCCTTTATTTAAAGAGTTTATTAAGGTAGCGGGAGAAAAGAAATAACTTATGGAAAATTTCTATGAGAAAACAGGGATAGATGAAAATGAAGAAACATTTCAAAAATATGTGGAAGAATTAGAATTGACTCCCGAAGATTTTAATAAAAAGATATTAGACTTGGGAGCAGAAAATGCTGGATTTGCTAAATGGGCCAAAGAGCATGATATTACTTCTGAGATATACAGTCTAGATGTCCGGAATAAAATGAAGGAAACAGAAAGTTCAGTAATCGGCACTGCTGATGAATTACCATTTGAAGACGAGTCCTTTGATTTGGTAATTAGTACCTGCGCCGTACCAAACGTAATAGAACCAGAACAAATTGAAAAAACTTTATTAGAAGCAATCAGAGTAATTAAACCTGGTGGGGAAGTGAGATTGGCTAAAGTATCAGAGGGCGAGCAATACGAATCACAGAGAATAAAAAAGCAAGAGTTAAATATGGTGTTAGAAAAACTAAAGGACTTAAATCTGTTCGTAGAAAAAATACGGCAACCGGAGGGAGACCTTTATGAATACAATGGACACATTAAAACCGATAAATTACTAGCTGAATCATATTTAATAAAGATAAAGAAGCCTAAAATTGATTAGGCTTTTTCTTTCCATTATAGATATTGACATATTTACTATATATAATAATACTCGTGCAATTGCACGGGATTAGAGCATGTTCGGAAGTCTTATGGTTATCGGATTCGTTGGTCTCTGGTTGTTGAATTTCGTCCTGAGCATTATCAATGCTGTTAGCGTTGGTCTTGCTTGGCAAGAGGCTAATATAGTGGGCGGATTCAGGAAGCTAGCAAATTGGTCCGCTTGGGTAATGAGCGCCTGCGGATTCACTTGGTGCTATCTAATCATAGCTATGATTATTGCATCATACTATGATTTTCTAGACGCAAAGACCATTGGACTGATTGGAGATATGGGCTATCTGCTTATAATCTTCCCAGTCATAGGAACGGGCATTGCTATCACGATAGACTCGTGGGCCTATGCCTGGAAAACGAAGTCCTTTACTGGCTTCGGTGTTAGTTCTTATAATACAGTTGCGACGGGATTCAATATATTCAACGCAATTGGAAAAGTTCCTGAAGCATTCTGGAACGTTATAGGGGCTATCGTTGATCGCGATAGTGGCGATAATGACAATGGCAAAGGTGCTTTCGCACTTCTTGTCGTAATCTTTGTCGCCGTAGCTGGATTCCTAAGGTTTCTCTCTTTTTATAAACGAAAAAACCAGAGACTTTCATCTCTGGTTTCCTTCCTTAGTAATTAATCTACGTTTACTACCTTAGCCATTCTTTGAGAACCGTCAAACTTCTTCTTTCTTGTTGTTGCGAATTTGACTGTACCATCTTTAACCGCATAAAGAGTATTATCCTTGCCCATTTTAACATTGTTTCCGGCAATGAATTTTGAACCTCTTTGACGAATGATAATAGAACCAACTTTAGTTTTTTGGCCTTCAAATAGTTTAACTCCTAAATATTTTGGATTAGAATCTCTACCTAGACGACTCGTACCCGCTGCTTTGGTTGTTGCCATTTTGACTCTTTGCTGATTTTACCTTAATATATATGTATTAAATCAGCAGTTATTATTAACAAAGAAATGTTAACAAAAATAATGGATTTTGTCAAAGAAAACCAGGATAAAATAGTCCTTGTTGCGTGTATTGTCCTAATCGTTCTTTTAGCCTTTTCCTTAGGATATATCTTTGCTAAAACTCAAGAAAAACAACCGTTAAGAATAATTGAAGGACAAAGCTTAACACAAATACAAAATGAAAATTCCTAATCATATCGCAATCATTCCCGATGGCAATAGACGCTGGGCCAAGAAAAAAGGCTTAGCCTCATTTATGGGTCACGAAAAGGGAAGTGATGCTTCAGAAATAATAATCGAAAAAGCCTTGGAAATGAAGGTACCATATTTAACTATCTGGGGCAGTTCTTTGGATAATATTTTGAAAAGATCAAAAAGTGAAGTTAATTATCTTCTTAAAATATTTGAGAAAGAATTTGTAAAAATAGCTAATAGCGAAAAAGTACACAAAAACAAGGTTAGAGTAGAAGTAATAGGGAAGTGGAGAGAACATTTTCCTGAATCAACAAAAAAAGCAATTGAAGAAGCAATTGAAAAAACAAAAAAATATGACAAATATTTTGTTACTTTTTTAATGGCTTACAATGGAACAGATGAGATGATTGATTGTATTAAAAAGATAAAGGAAAAGAGGGGAGACGTGAATGAAAAAACCATCTTTGAAAATCTTTGGACTAAAGATTTGCCTCCGGTTGATTTATTAATCAGAACTGGCTGCGAAAACGACCCTCATCTCTCCGCTGGATTTATGATGTGGCATACCGCCTACTCACAATTATATTTTACTAATAAATATTTTCCTGACTTCAAAGAAAAACAATTTGAGGAAGCAATAAAAGACTATTCTGAAAGAGATAGAAGAAAGGGTGTCTAATATCAATAAAATAAGATGTATATAAGGCTTTTATTTAAATTAGAAAATGAAAGTAATTATTAATATCGCAACTCATGGAAACGAAAGGATAGGAAAGCGAGTTGTGAAAGAATTAGAAAAGAATAGCCTTGATAAAAAGCTCATAATTCAAGTTGCTAACGAGAAAGCCTTTAAATTAGGAAAAAGATTTATTGATCAAGATTTAAATCGTTCTTTTCCTGGCAAAAAAAACGGCAACTACGAACAAAGAATTGCCTATAAAATATTACCTAAAATTAAATCAGCTGATGTAGTCGTAGATATACACTCAACCACCAGCGAATCAAAAGACGCGCTTATTGTAACCAAGCTAAACGAAGAAACTTTGAATTGCATAAAAGCAATACAGCCTAAAAATGTTCTAATTATGAAGTCAACAGAGAATAATGCATTAATTTCTATGGCAAAGATAGGACTGGCTTTTGAGTACGGAAAAGATGATGATAAAATTACGATAAGAAAAACTACAATGGGAATAAAAAGATTGTTAAATTATTTAAAAATAATAGATTATAAATTTCATTCCAAAAATAAAAAAATTAACTTTTTTGAAATAATTGATACCGTTCCAAGGCCAAAAGGGTACAAACTAATTAAAAAAGTAAAAAACTATAAAATCATAAAAAGGAACAATAATTATGCTATCAATAAAAACAAAAAACTCATAGCAGAAGATGATTTTTATCCTATCCTTTTTGGTGAAAAAAACTATAAAGATATTTTTGGCTTTAAAGGAAAGAAATATTCAGTAAAATCATAAAAGGCTTTAACTCGCGTCCCTCATTCTAAACCATTGACAAATTAAATATTTAGTTTTATAATATTAAACATAATTGTTCTTAATATTTTAATTCCTTAAATGTGTTGAAAGAGGAAACCATTATGGAAACAGTTATCTGTATCAACTTGAGAAATATCCGTCCTCTATACGGATCGAGAAGAATGGACAGCGATATGAACACAGAGCAACGAACTCTCAAAGAGAAAACTGTTGCATTGGGTGGTTACTATGGACCCTTAACAAAAGCGGGCAGGTTATGAGTGACGCCTACACAGTAGTCACTGAAGGAAAGTTCAAAAAGAAAATTTCACTCTTCTTAATCTTTTCTGACAACCCAAGGCCCGGTTTCGATGTAGGACTCATCGAGCATGACCTAAGGGAGATTCTCCTTGACTCGTCATGGAGGGTTCAAACTCAAATAGACACGACCAGCCTTGTAGAAATCGTGAGTCTTGACTCACGGAAATCACCAGGAACTTGTGAGTGGGTGATTGGAAGCGATTTAGAATTCCACAAGGCAGAAGACTTAGTATTTTCACTAGCTCAACTAGGAAGATACCAAGAGGCAGCATGCCTAGCTAAAAGTACGGGGCTTGAAAAAGCTGCCGAAACTATAGCTAATGGGATGTGTTCATCCTCAGACATGGGGAGGGTATGAAAAGATTAATAATCTTTAAAATTATCCTCTTCTATTTTTTTACAACAAATATTGCAGGGGAATAGTACTTGACAGGGCGTAAACCCTGATATATTATTAAATCATAAACGTCGGACAATGTAGGTTAAGCGACACTTCAGGGGGCTTAAAGGCCCGTGTTACATAGATAAGGCTGTTTTACACGTTTTAGGCCTAAAAACCCCTCCTTTTAAAATGCGTTTATAAAAATCATTTGATATAAGTATCATCTAAAATTATTTTAAATAATTCCCTAAGAAATATTTTTCACAAAATTAAAAATAAAATGTTTCACAATGAATTAATGTTCAACGATAAACCTCTAATTTACGTTTCTACAATAACAATGACTATTAGCCTATGCAAAAATCAAACAAATCCATTATAAAACAGATTCCTGACTTCCTAGACTATTGCGAGATTGAAAAAGGTCTATCTGATAACACTCAGAAAAACTACAGCCGCTATTTAAAGAAGTTTACAGACTGGCTCAAAGCTTCTGGCAAAGAAGACATGTTACCACATGACCTAGCTCCTGAAGAGATTTGGAACTATAGATTGTTCCTGGCCAGGTTTAAAGACCCAAGTAAAGACAAGCCGCTTTCTAAGCTGACTCAGAACTATTACCTAATCGCCCTACGGTCGCTTTTGAGCTTCTTCACTGATAAAGATATCATCTCTTTACCAGCTGATAAAATACAGTTACCTAAGGATGCTAAGAAAGAAAAAACGGTGAAGTTTTTAACTCTCGACCAAATAGAAAAATTACTTCTTGCTCCCAATATTGAAAATAATGACGGGCTACGCGACCGTGCTATCCTTGAGTCATTCTTCTCAACCGGATTAAGAATCGCTGAATTAGTTGCTTTGAATAAAGAGCAGTTCAAGGCCCTAAGTGATAAGAAAGACTTGGAGCTTGGGATTATAGGAAAAGGCAAACATCCACGTACCGTCTACTTCTCCGAACGAGCCCTAGATTGGGTCAAAAAGTACCTCAAAACACGTGATGATGACGACAAAGCTCTCTTTATTCATTATAGGTCACGCAATGGCTCAGAAGGCCGTTTAACGGCTCGTTCTATTGAAAGAATTGTTAAGAAGTATACTACTTTAGCCAATGTTCCTTTCTTCACAACTCCGCACACTTTAAGGCACAGCTATGCTACCGATTTACTTGAGCAAGGAGTTGACTTAAGAACCATTCAAGAATTCTTGGGACACAAAAATATTGCTACTACGCAAATATACACTCACGTGACTAATAAAAGACTAAGAGATGTGCATCGACAATTTCACAGCGGTAAAGACATGAAAAACTAGTCTCGCCCACTATCTCCCATGAAATATGTTATAATATAAATGTCGCACAATATTATTTGAATATTTAAAATATAGTGCTATATTAATCTTAGTACAAGCCTACTAGGAGGTGAAAGTAAAAAATGTATTGTATTGCTCTTGTCGCATAATCCTTTCTGTCACAAGCCCGATAAATGCGACTCGGTATCCTTCATGGATAATCGCCGAGAGATGATTTAATTATCTCTTGAGAATATTACGCACTGCAAATGCAAAAAAGGAGGAAAACTATGGCTACATCCCCTGGTTTCGGTGCTCTTGCACCGGTCTCAGCAATCGTTGTCCGCTAAACTGCCGACTAAGAAGGACAACTTCAAGCACTTTTGTGTAGTAATGTGGGAAGCCGATTAAACATCTGCTTCCCCAATGAACATCTTGTAAAAAATTAGGAAATATGTATAATGATTGTAGTACACCAAAGGAGGTGATTTTTATTTCAATCTACGACTACTTTATGAGGTATTACGCAACTAAGCCACTCTGGATGAAAAGATGAACAAAAAATTAATTCCTTATTTTACATGGAAGACATTAAATATCTTCCGAATCTCTTAAGACCACTCCGCTTTAGGCGGATTTTATTGACTTCAAAAATCTAGAATTCTTTTAATAGCAACCGATACTAGTTATAGTTCCATATTGATTACTATAGCTATTAAGACAATTTCCAAAATTACATAAATGAGGACAGAAAGGAGCAGATGCGTATTTCCCCCAAGGCACAGCAGCACAATCATACCATGCCGAGCCAGCAGCATTAATAGCAGAACCTCCTGTCCATGCTGACCAGGTTAAGTACTTTGTCCATCCTGCTGGACAAGTTGACCCAGCGAATCTACATTGATTAGCGACGAAATCTGTGGAGGCAACCGATCCTTCTAGGGTGGTACAATCTTCTTCTGTATGAACTCCTTCCACTAATGCAACATCTCCCCCTAATAACGAACTTAAACAATTACCAGAACCGTCACAAATATTTCCTGTGAAATAAATATTCCCATTAGCTTTAATGTTTCCAGTTACTTCTAATTTATTCTGAGGATTATCAGTTCCCATTCCTATTTTACCATCGGTAATACACACGTCAGAAGTACATTGCATTTCACTCCATGAATGTCCAGCTACTGGTTTTGAAGAATTATAAGCAGAAGCTAACTCCGAATGAAACGTTTCTAAGTATTGAAAAACAGCGAAACCGATTCCGATAATTACTAATAAAATTGATAAGAATATTCTTGCTTTTCTGAAATTCATACCTTCTAAAAAATGATTATAGTTATATTATAAATCTTGCTTAATTTTTGTCAAAAAATTTAAAGACTTTCTCTAAAAAATAACTTTTAAGCATTTTTAATTAGCTTCAAAAATTCATCAGCCTTAAGTGATGCGCCCCCAACCAAAACTCCATCCATCTGCGCATCATTAATGTACAAATGAATATTACTTGAATCAACACTTCCTCCATAGAGAATTCTAATTTTCTCTGCCACTTCCTTATTAAACTTTTTAATTAGGAAGTCTTGTACAAAAGATTTAATTTCTTCAATGTCTGCTACTTCAGCAAACTTTCCCGTTCCAATTGCCCAGACTGGTTCATAAGCTAAAATAATTCTTTCCGGATTGAAAATATTATTCAAACACACATCTAATTGTTCTGACAATACTTCAAATGTCTTACCCTCTCCCCTCTCTTCCCCCTTTTCTCCGATACAGAGAATAGGTACTATTTTAGACTCTAAAACTTTAAGAAGTTTAGAATTAATTTCTTCATTTGTTTCATTAAAAATATTCCTTCTTTCTGAATGTCCTAAAATAACATACTTAACTCCTAAATCTTCAAGCATTGAAACAGAATTTTCTCCAGTAAAAGCTCCTTCTTTGTAAAAACAATTCTGCGCTCCAAATGAAACTTTTTCATTAATTAATAAAGGAAGAAAAATAGTGGAAGGACAAATGACGACTTCTTCATCCTTGATTCCCCCGATAACCTTTTCCAACAATTCTTTAGCTTCTTTCAAGCTTTTGGGATTACACTTCCAATTGGCAATAATTAATGGTTTCATATATTTAAAACTATTTAATTTTTCTTAAAAATAAAGCTTGGTCTTCGGGGTAGATAGAGGGTATTTCCATTTGTGCTCCCATCTCAAAACCAGCGATAACCGCTCGCCTTGGAAAAACTGATATATACCAATGGAAATATGGATATTTTTTATCTAATGGAGAAGTATGTAAATAAAAGTTATAGGCTGGATTATCTAATCCTTTATAAAACTTAAAAAGTATTTCTTTAAAAATCTTGGCTAAACTTTCTTTTTCTTTTTCAGTAATCTCTTCAAATCTAGGAGAATGCTTCTTCGGAGTAATTATTGTTTGATAGGTAAATTTAGGAGCAAAAGGAATATAAGCTATAAAATCTTTATTCTCAGAAATAATTCTTTTCTTGACTTTCTTTTCTTCTTCATTAATTCTACACCTTAAACATTCTTTGCTTTTATTAAAATACTTCTTGTGATTCTGTAGCGTAATTCTAAATTCTTTATCAATTAAGGGTATGGTTAAAATCTGTGAATGAGGATGTGGTTGGCTTGAACCAGCTGCTTTGCCGTTATTATGGAAAACAACAACATTTCTTACAAAATCATAATTCTTGTAAGCAATAATTCTCTGCTGGTAACAAGTAAGAACCTCCTTAATATGGTCTACCGACAAAAGAGCTAAGCTTTTTTCATGATTGTTAGTGATAACTAATTCATGAAATCCTGCTGATTTTATTTTAGAACAAATACTACTTTCTTTTTCTTCTTCACATTTTTGATTAGGAGTAAGAACTGGATACTTATTCGGAATAACAATTGTTGTCCAATCTTTCAAATCGTCAATTTCCTTTTTCACACCATTTGAATAAACCAATAATGGTTTTTCTTGTGACTCAATATTACAAAAAGGACAACCTACAGTTATTGCCCCGCTATTAAGTCTTTCTCCGCGAATCGGAGAAACAATGACCCAATCATCGTTTAAGAAATCATATCTTAATTCAGCTTCTTTTTTCTTCATAATAATATTCTATCATTTTTGAAATAATTTGTACAAAAAAAGATGGTCCGTAAATAATCTTTTAGAAAAAAATTAATTAACAAATCCATCATGACTACGATCAAACTCCATAGGATTGTCAATCATGACACCATCCTTGAAGTATTTTTCTTCGCTGGGACTACCTTCCCCAACGATGACTCTGTCTCCTCCTCTAAAGGTTTTTTCCGAGGGAACAGTCATTGACGATACAAAACTGGTGGATGCCGTTAAGCGTTCCACTTTTTTAAAGGTTCTTTTTTTCTTTGAAACCATAGTTTCACTAAAATTACTATAAAGTTATTATCTCAATCTGTCAACACTCTAACTCCATCTTTGGTAACGACTACCATATCTTCAAAGTGAGCAGTTAAAGAATTATCAGTGGTGACATAAGCCATTCCCTTTTTTTTAATATTATAACTTCCCATAGAAAGCATTGGTTCAATACAAAAGACCATTCCCTCTTCCATAATGTCGCCCCAACTCTTTTTTCCGTAATTTAAAACATCGGGGTCTTCATGTAATTCAGCTCCGATTCCATGGCCGCATAAATTCCTAACCGCACTAAATCCTTGCTGTTCGGAAAACTTGCATATAGCCTCGCCCAACTCCCCGAATGAGTTTCCTACCCTAACCTTGGAAATACCCCTCTTTAAAGCCTTTTTAGTGGCTTTAACGAGCCTTTGAACCTCCCTATCCACGTCTCCGACTAGGTAAGTTCTGGCCATATCTGTATGAAATCCTTTCTTAAGATTTGGATACTTACTTTCATTAATTTCCGAAACGAATTTACTCAACGGAAAATATATTCCTAAATCTAAAGTAACAATATCCCCATTCTTTAAAACTCGGCTGTCAGGAATTCCATGAACGATTTCCTCGTTAATAGAAAAACAGAGACAAGATGGAAATCCACCCTGTCCCTTAAAACTAAATTCTCCACCATTTTCTTTAATCATTTGTTCAGCCATCTTTTCCATTTCTAATCCAGAAACTCCAGCAGCAACATGACTACCCAATTGTTCAACAACTGATTTCAATATCTTGGCTCCTTTGGCCATTACCTCAATCTCTTCTTTTGTTTTAATTGTTATCATCTTTTTCAATTTCTTTCATGATGTCGTTAAAGACACCTTCCACGGACTGTTCTCCGTTAATTTTTACTAACCTTCCCATTGATTCATAATATTCTACTGTCTCTGAAACCTCTTCTCTAAACCACTCTAATCTCTTTTTAGTTCCTTCGATAGTGTCGTCTGGTCTAGTAATTAAAGTCTCTCCACAGCTAGGACAAATATCTGAATCGCTAGTACCAGAAACAATCGCAATTGCGCCACACTTAGGACAAATCTTTCGCTTGGCAATTCTGTTAATTGCTTCTTCATCAGAAATATCAATTAGCATAATTTTCACCCTCTTGTTCCATTCAAACCAGCCAAGAGCATCATCCATTAATTTAGCTTCTAATATTTTTCTAGGAGAACCATCAAGAATCACCCCATTAAAAGCATCACCTTTGTTTTTAAATCCTTCGAACTTATCCATCCATAATTTAAAAACTACTGGAGGAGGAACAATGCCACCGTTATCAATGACATCAGCAATTTTATTGGCCGAAAAATCCCCTGCCTTCTTTCTCTCTCTTAATAGTGCCCCAGTACCTAAGAAGTCTAAGTTAAGTTTATCTTTCAACAAATCAACCTGTGTTCCCTTTCCTGACCCAGACTTACCTAACAAAATTAAAATCAAAGGAGACTTTTCCATATATTTTTATTTATGCTTACAATTTATTATAAATTACAAAACAAAAAAATAGAAGACCGGGTTGTCCCCAATCTTCTATTTCCCAAAATTACTATGAATCATATTCTCTCATTTCTAGTTGAGAATTGATTTGTTTCATTGTATCTAAAGCTACAGAAACGATAATGATTAAAGCAGTTCCACCAATCATAAAGCTGAATTGTTGAATTCCAGTTGCGCCCTGAACTATTGAAGGCATAACCGCGATTAAACCTAAGCTGGTTGCACCAACAACTAAAACTCTTGATAAGATTGACTGTAAGAATTGAGCTGTATTTTCACCAGGTCTAATTCCAGGAATAAAACCTCCCATCTTTTGTAGATTAGTTGAAATACTCTTTGGGTCGAATGTGACCGCAGTGTAGAAAAATGTAAATACAAATACTAGAATGAAATATATAACTCCATATATCCAAGGATTACCTAGAGCGTCAGTTATAAAAGTCCATTTAAAGAATGATGCTAACATTGATGGAATCATCAAAATAGAGATGGCAAAGATAACAGGGATAACTCCAGCTGGGTTAATGTTTAAAGGTAGATAAGTCGAGGCTCCGCCATACATCTTGTTTCCTCTTACTCTTTTTGCGTATGATACTGGAATATTTCTTCTACCCTCGTTAATCAAAACTACTGCCGCAATAATAACTATTGCTAAGATTAAGAATAGAATATAATTAAAAATATCTGACTGCTGGAAACTTATGAACATTTTCTGAACATTGTTTGGGAAATCAGCAACGATACCAGCGAAAATCATTAATGAAACTCCATTTCCAATTCCTTTTTCAGAAATCAATTCTCCTAGCCACATTAGAATAGTTGAAGCAGCGGTAATTGCAGCCACAGCAGCAATTATAGTTATTGGATCTAAGGCACCAATAGCTCCTTGGGCTTTTAAATAGAACAACATGGCATAACCTTGAATCATTGCCAAAGGAACTCCGACAATTCTACAGTATTGATTAAATTTCTGTCTTCCTGCTTCTCCTTCTTCTTTGTACAACTTCTCAATCTGAGGGAAAATCATTGTTAATAATTGGAAGACGATAACAGCGGTAATGTATGGTCCCATACCAAGCATCACAATTGAAACCTTATCTAATGCACCTCCGGTAAATAAGTTCATCATTCCAAAGAATTGATTGCCAACTAAGAATTGTTGAATCCTTTGAACATCAACTCCTGGCACTGGAATATTTGCCATTAATCTAAAAATAGCAAAAACTCCTAAGACAAAAAGTATCTTGTATCTTAAGTCTTTTGCCTTAAAAATTTCTGTAATCTTTTTGAACATAGTTTTTACTTTTTAGTTTTTGCTTTAGAAACTTCTTTCTTAGCAACTTCTTTTTTTGTTACAACCTTAACAGTTCCGCCTGCTTTCTCAATCTTCTCCTTAGCAGTTTTTGAAACTAAGCAACCTTCGATAGTCAAAGCTTTCTTGATTTCTCCTGTTCCTAAAATCTTAATAGAAGGAAGCTTACCATCAATATTTCTAATAAGTCTAGTTGCAACCAATACTTTTGGATTAACAACTGTGTTGGCTTCAAAAGTCTTTTCTAGAGTGTCTAAGTTAATTGCAGAATCGTTAGTTTGAGTATTAAAATTGTATCCTCTTAATTTAGGATATCTTTTAATCCAACCACGGATAATTGGTTTAAACTTGGCACCGGCTCTTCCCTTCTGTCCTTTTCCTCCGCCACCACAGTATGTACCTTTCTTGCCTCCGCGGCCAACTCTTTTGGTTCTCTTAGTAGTTGTATTCTTTTTTATTTCGTGTAATTGCATATTATTTCTTCTTCAATTTAGACAAGGCCATCATTGTTGCTCTTGCGTTGTTTAACTTATTTCTTGTTCTAGTTAATGTCTTTGAAGAAATGTCCTGAATTCCAAGTAAAGAACAGATAATTCTAACAGTTCCACCAGCAGCCAAACCTTTACCTTTCATTTGAGGTTTCAACATTACTCTTGAAGGTCCAAACTTAGCTTCTACTTCAAAAGGAATAGTTCCTTCGTACATTGGAATTTCTTTTAAATTCTTTTTAGCAGCTCTAGTCGCTTTTTCAATCGCTTGAGAAACGTCCAAACCTTTGGCTACTCCAACTCCTACTTTTCCCATCTTGTTTCCAGCAACAATCACCGCTCTGAATCTCATCGTCTTTCCACCTCCAGTAACTTTAGTTACACGAGCCAAATCTAAAAGCTTAGATTCAAATTCATCTTTAACTTCGTTCTTCTTATCAAATTTTGTGTTTCTTTCTCTTTTCATAATTTAATTAGAATTTTAATCCGCCTTCTCTGGCACCTTCGGCTAAAGCCTTAACTCTGCCGTGATACTTATTACCTCCACGATCGAATATAACCTCAGTGATTTTCTTTTCGATTGCTAACTTAGCAATTTCCATACCTACTTTCTTTGAAGAATCAACTTTCTTTTCCTTTCCTTTAGTAGTAGAATCGTTTGCAGCTAAAATAGTCTTGCCGGTAGTGTCGTCAATCAATTGCGCATAAATAAACTGGTTTGAACGGAAAACGCAAAGTCTGGGTTTAGCCGCAGTACCTTCCGCTTTTGCTCTTACTCTCTTATGCCTTATTATTCTTTTTGCTTTTTTTTCTAACATGTATTTCAATATTATTATGCACCAGCTGCTGCTTTCTTACCAAGCTTTTTCTTAATAATTTCTGTTGAATATTTAATTCCTTTTCCCTTGTATGGTTCTGGTGGCTTAACTTGCCTAATAGTGGCTGCAGTTTGTCCAACTAAGCTCTTATCAATTCCAGAAACAATAATCACGTTCTTTTCAACTTTAAATTCAATTCCTTTAGGAGCTTCAATGTCTACAGTATGACTTAAACCGACATCTAAAATCAATTTTGTTCCTTCTACTCTGGCTTTAAAACCAACTCCATTGATTTCCAATCTCTTTTCAAATCCTTTTGTTACTCCATCAATCAAGTTTGAAACTAAAGTTCTAGTTAAGCCCCAAAGAGCATTAGACTTTAAGTCTGATTTCTTAGGAGTAAAATAGATAGCATTCTCTTTAACTTCAATCGCAATCTGGTCTACTGCAACCATTGATAAAACACCCTTAGGTCCTTTGACCTCGATATTTAGTCCGTTGATTTTTACTTCAACTCCGGCTGGTATTAAAATTTCTTTTTTTCCTATTCTTGACATATTACCAAATTTCACAAATTACTTCTCCCCCAAGCTTAGCTTTTCTAGCTTCCTTGTTAGTCATTATTCCTTTTGAAGTAGTGACCAATGAAATTCCGTGTCCCGACTTAACCGGTTTTAATTCATTATGGGTTGAATAGATTCTCTGTCCTTGCTTAGAAATCTTTCTGATCTTAGTGATTGCAGAAACTCCTTCAGCATCATATTTCAAATCAACGATAATCTTTCTCTTTGACAATCTTCCTTTCTTATCCAAGTTTTCAATAAGGCCTTCTTTTTTCATTGCCTCAAGAATCGCATACTTATAATCTGAGTATGGATAAAGAGCTATCTGTTTCTTGTCGACAGCTAAGGCGTTATTTATTGAACTGATCATGTCTGCTATTGGGTCCATTTTCGTATATATAATTACCAACTACTTTTCTTAACTCCTGGCAACTCACCTTTGTTTGCCATTTCTCTAAAACAAATTCTGCATAAACCGAACTTTCTAATATAGCCGTGTTTTCTTCCACACTTAAAACATCTTCTTACTACTCTTGAAGAAAATTTCGGTGTCTTTGCTGATTTTGCTATTTGTGATGTTTTTGCCATAATTTAATACTTTCTGACTTTAACTTTTCTTGAAGGGAAAGTCAAGTAATTTGAATAATTGAAGTCCTGCTTCTCTAGTCTTTGCACTAGTTACAATCGTAATTTCCATTCCTAAAATGATTGGTGATTTTTCTGGAGATATTTCGGGGAAAGCAATATGCTCTTTCACTCCTAAGTTTAAATTCCCTGCTCCATCAATTGACTTAGGATTAATTCCTAAGAAATCTCTTGAACGAGGAAGAACAACATTAACTAATTTTTCTAAGAAATCATTCATTCTTTTTCCTCTCAAAGTAACCTTTGAACCGATAACGCTGCCTTCTCTTAATTTGAAAGAAGAAATTGATTTTCTGGCAACAGTCAAAACTGGTTTCTGTCCGCAAATACTTGAAAGATTGCTTAAAATATATTCTCCAAACTTTCTTTGTTCATCTTTTGTCTTTGGAGAAATAACTTTTCCAAATCCGATATTAATAACTACCTTCTCAATCTTTGGAATAGACATTACATTAGTGTATCCAAACTTCTCCTTCATTTGAGGTACGGCTACTTTCTTGTATTTTTCTTTGATGCTTGTTATTGCCATATTCTTTTAATTAAATCTTTGCACCGCATTTCTTACAAACACGATATTTTACTCCATCGATAATTTCATAACCAACTCTAGTCGCCTTTCCACATTTAGAACAAACCAACTCAACGTTTGAAATATTGATTGCTCTTGGAGCAGGTACTACCTGGCCTTTCTGTCCAGACTTCTTAGGTTTGACATGCTTCTTCGCAATAGCAATACCTTCAACGATAACTCTTTGCTTGTCAGGAATAGATTTTAAAACCTTTCCTTTCTTGCCTTTATCGTTTCCTGCAATTATTAAAACTTGGTCGTTTGTTTTTATCTTCATATGTTTAAACTAAATCCTTTGTCATTGTCGAAATCTTTTCAAAACCTCTTTCTCTTACTTCTCTTGCAACTGGCCCTAGGATTCTTGTACCCTTAGGTTCCTTTGAAGCTCCTTCAAGCATAACAATCGCATTATCATCAAATCTAATATAACTTCCGTTGCTTCTTCTAACAGCGCCTCTCTCTCTAACAACCACTGCTTTCAAGACTTGGTGTTTCTTTACGCCCTTTCTTGGTTCAGCATCTTTTACGGCAACGACAATAATATCGCCAAGTGATGCGTACCTTCTGTATGTTCCGCCCAAAACACGGATGCATTTCGCCATCTTCGCACCTGAGTTATCAGCAACTTTTAATAATGTCTGTACCTGTATCATTTTCTTTTATTTACTTAATTTTGCAATCACTTCCCAATTCTTGTCTTTTGACATTGGTTTTGATTCTCTAATTACAACCTTGTCTCCTGTCTTGTATTCATCAGTTTCAACATGAGCTTTGTAGCCCTTGTGAACCTTGTATCTTCTCTTATACTTTGGGTGTTCCTTAATTCTTTCAACCTTAACTACAACAGTCTTCTGCATCTTATCCGAAACTATTATACCTGTTAATTCTTTCTTTGGCATACTATTTTTTATTTAATATAGTCAAAATTCTTGCAATATCTTTTTTGTCTTCTCTTAACTCTTTAGTATTCTTGATTCCTCCTGAAGTAGCTTTGAAGTGAACATCTTCAATTCTAGCTTTCTTCTCATTCATCAATGTTACTAATTCATCTTTAGTTTTAGAAACTAATTCTTTGCTTTTCATATTACTGCTTTTTAACGAATTTTGTCTTTAATGGTAACTTGTTACCTGCCTTTCTAAACGCTTCTCTTGCATCAGCCTCAGAAATTCCTTCTAGTTCGAACAATACTCTACCTGGTCTAGCTGGGAATACGTAGTGGTCCAATGAACCTTTACCTCCTCCCATCGGCACCTCTTGTCCTTTCTTTGTTCTTACCTTATCAGGAAATACTCTAATCCACAACTTTCCTCCTTTCTTCAAGTATCTAATAATTGCTCTTCTGCAAGCTTCTAATTGGTTAGAAGTAATCCACTTTTCAGAGGTTGCTTTCAATCCAAAGCTACCGAAGCTGATTTTAGTTCCTTTACTCTCGAAGGTTCTTCTGCTTCTTCTACCTTTCTGCTGTTTTCTATGTTTTAATCTTTTTGGGGCTAACATGATTTTTATTCAAATTTATCTCCTTTGTATATCCAAACCTTTATACCGATTGCACCATAAGTACATCTGGCTTCACCGAAACCATAATCAATATCTGCTCTAATTGTTTGTCTAGGTAATCTACCTTTCTCTAACCATTCCGATCTGGCAATCTGCGCACCATCCAATCTTCCTGAAACAGTAATCTTAACTCCCTTAACATTCTTGTTAGCCATAACTTTTTCAATGGCTTGTTTGATTGTCTTTCTAAATGGAGTTCTCTTCTCAATCTTCTGAGCAATCCATTGATTAACCAAAACTGAAGATGTCCAAGGGTTAGAAACTTCTCTTACTTCTAATTTCAATCTTTTTCCTAGTTCGCTTAATTCTTTCAAGCCTAAATCATTCTTCTTGAAAACTTCTTTCAATAATTCTAGTCTTAGCTTTTCAATTCCTTCTCCGCCACGTCCGATAATCAATCCTGGTCTAGCTGAGTAGATAACAGCGCTTGTCTTATTGCTGAATCTATCAATTTCAACTTTCTCAACGCTTGATTCTTTCAATTTGTTAGTCAAAAAAGTCCTGATGATGTAATCCTCTTTAACACTCTTCAAAGGTTTGTTGCCGTAAAAACCGTGTGACAACCAGTCTTCGATTCCTTTGATTCTAAAAATTTTAGGGTGGACTTTGTGACTCATTTTTTTATTTCTTCTTTGTTATTGTTTTCTTTTCTTTTTTCTCAACTTTTTCTTCAACTACTTTTTCTTCTTTCTTCGCAGCTACCTTCTTTTCTTTCTTCGCCTTTTTAACGTCTTCTCTCTTCGTGTCTAAAACTAAAGTAACATGAGAAGTTCTTTTCTTAACAACTTCTCCTCTTCCTCTTGATTTAGGTAATACTCTTTTTCCGGCTGGACCTTCATCAACGATAATCTTAGATATAAATAGATTAGCGGCGTCAACATTCTTGGTGTTTTTAGCATTTGTAAGAGCTGATTTCAATAATTTAGCCATTGGTTCGCAAGCTCTCTTGACTGTGAAAGCCAAAATCGTCTGGGCTTCTTCGGCCGTCTTTCCTCTTACCAAGTCAGCAACTAATCTTGCCTTTCTTGGAGCGATATGTAAATGATTTAATTTAACTTCAAATGCCATATTATTTTACTTTAGCTGGGGCTGCAGGTGCGGCTCCTTTTTCTGTTTCTTTAGCTGCCTTTCCTCCATGTCTTAAAAATTTAGTTGTTGGAGAAAATTCTCCTAACTTGTGACCTACCATTTCTTCATTAACTTTTACTTGAAGAAAGTCTTTTCCATTGTGTACACCAAATGTAAAACCAATCATTTCTGGAGAGATAGTACAAGCTCTTGACCATGTCTTAATAGCGGCCGTTTCGCTTGGCTTTTTTCCTGCTATCTTTTTGGTTACGTTAGGATCAATGTATGGTCCTTTTTTTAAACTTCTTGACATATTTTTTTATTTTCTCTTCTTCTTAACTCTTCTTTGAATAATTAACTTCGCTGTCCATTTGTTAGTCTTTCTAGTCTTAACTCCAAGTGCTGGTTTTCCCCAAGGAGTCTTTGGATGCTTCAAACCAATTCCCGTTCTACATTCTCCACCTCCATGAGGGTGGTCACAGGGGTTCATAACTGAACCTCTAACGTGTGGTCTGATTCCTTTCTTTCTACTCTTTCCTGCTTTTGACCAATTGATAAATCTGTATTCAGAATTTGAAACTTTTCCAATTGAAGCGAAACAATCGCCAGGAATCTTTCTTATTTCTGAAGAAGGCATTCTCATATTAGCATAGCCACCTTCATAGTTCTGCAATACTGCAGCTGAACCGGCTGACCTAACTAATATTCCGCCTCTACCTGGTTCTAACTCGATATTATAGACTATAGTTCCTTCTGGGATATTTTTCAACCTCATTCTGTTTCCAAGCTTAGCTTCAGCCTTTTCGCTAAAGATAATCTTGTCTCCAGCTTTTAATCCTTCTGGAGCAACAATGTATTTCTTTTCCTTGTCTTCGTATTGAATTAAAGCTAAGAATGCATTTCTGTTTGGGTCATATTCTAAGGCAATAACTTCTGCAGGCATATCAAGTTTTTTCTGTCCAAACTCAACCACTCTTAAAAGTTTTCTTGCTCCACCTCCTTTTTGCCAAGAAGTAATTCTACCATTGCTTCCTCTTCCTCCTGTCTTCTTGATTCTAACTAGAAGATTCTTTTCTGGTTTCTTCTTAGAAAGAATAAGTAGGTTTTTAAGTTTTAATGTTTTTCTCTGCATATTATTGTCCTACAATTTCAATTTTTTGACCTTCTTTAATCTTTACAATTGCTTTCTTGTAACCATTCTTAAAGCCAATCTTTCTTCCTTTTACCATTTTCTTTCTAGGAATATTGATTGTTCTTGTTTGGATAACATCAACCTTGTACTTTGATTCAATCGCATTCTTGATTTCAACTTTGTTAGCATCGCTATTTACGATGAAAACATAGAAGTTTCCTAATTCTGACATATTAACTGCCTTTTCAGTAATGCAAGGTGACTTTAAAATACTTTTTAGAGTAGTCAAAGTTTCCTTGTTTTCAGTCTTAACAGTTTCCTTCTTTGCTTTCGCTACTTTTTCTTTTTTAAAAATATTTATTGCCATACTAGTCTAAAAATGTTTTCTTAATCTCTTCTATTCCTTCTTTGTCAGTTAATAAATACTTTGATGAAACTACATCTAAACAATTTAAATCTTTTGCTTGAATCGTTGAAATCTTTGGTAAGTTTCTCATTGCTAAAATAGTATTCTTTTCCATCTTTGGTAAAATTACTAAACAGCTCTGTGTAATTCCAACACCCTTCAATAAGTTTCTTGCTTCCTTTGTCTTAGCTTCTTTCAATTGTAATGATTCAGCAACTACAAACATTCCTTCTCTAGCTTTATCAGACAAAGCAACGAATAAAGCTTTTCTCTTAATATTCTTAGGTAAAATCTTCTTAAAGTTTCTGTCTTTTGTTGGTCCATGAGAAACACCTCCACCAACCCAGATAGAAGATGTATTAGATCCACTTCTAGCACGTCCTGTTCCCTTCTGTTTCCAAGGTTTAATACCTCCTCCAGAAACTTCAGCTCTTCCTTTAGCGTGAGCAATCACCTTTCTTCTGTTTCCCATCTGAGAAACAACTACTTGGTGAATCAAATCAGAGTTCATTGGAACTTCAAATATCTCCTTTGGTAAATCAACCTTAACAGATTTAATTTCTACCACCGCTTCTTTAATTTTTGTTGGTTTCTTTGTTGCCATATGATTTATCCTCTAATTTCCAAAAGCGTTCCTCTTCTTCCAGGAATTGCTCCTTTAATAGCTATAATATTATCTTTCATGCTAACTTTCATCACTTCCAAATTCTTAACACAAATTCTGTCGCTACCAGTTCTTCCAGGCATTTTTCTACCCTTAATAACTCTAGCTGGAATAGAACAACCAGTAGAACCCAATGTTCTGTGCTCGTGCTTGTTACCATGTGTTGCAGAAAGTTTTCCGGAAAATCCCCATCTCTTCACACCTCCTTGGAATCCTTTTCCTTTAGATACTCCGGAAACCTTTACCAAATCTCCTGATGTAAAAATGCTTGCCAAAATTTTATCACCTGCTTTGTAAGCACCAACATCTCCTTCAAATTCTTTCAAATATCTAAATGGCGTTCCAGTCTTCATAATCTTTCTTTCAGGCAAAGCTTCGAATCCGATTTTAATTGCTTCGTATCCGTCTTTTTCTTTTGTCTTAACCTGAACAACACCGCATTCTCCAGTCTGAACTAGAGTAACTGGAACAACTGTTCCGTCCTCTTTAAAGACCTGACTCATTTCAATTTTTTTTCCTAATATGAATTTCATAACTTTACAAAAAAAAGACTGGATAACCAGCCTTAAAGACTAGTATTACCAAATATTCAATTAATTTTTTAATATATAAATCAATTTTTTAACTAATTAACCTACATTATGCTCTTAATCTCGGTGTCCACACCAGCGGGTAAAGTCAATGACTTCAATGACTCTACCACTTTCTGGTTAGGATTTAAAACATCAATAACCCTCTTGTGAATTCTCATTTCGAATTGCTCTCGAGCCGACTTGTGAACGAAAGTTGACCTGTTTACAGTAAACTTGTTGATTTCAATCGGTAAAGGAATTGGTCCGGCAATTTTAACTCCGCACCTAACCGCCATATCAATAATCTGCTGGGCGCTTTTATCAATGACCTTGTGGTCATAGGCACGAAGCTTGATTCTTAATTTTGCTGTTACCTCCTTTTCAGTTTTTTTAAGGGCTGCTGACATCTTATTTTATTCTACTTTATAATCTTTGTAATAACTCCAGCACCAACAGTCTTTCCTCCTTCTCTGATGGCGAAACCTTGCTTGTCTTCCAATGCTACAGGAACGATTAATTTAACTGAAACATCAACTGTGTCTCCAGGCATAACCATTTCTGTTCCTTCGGCCAAGATTACATCTCCAGTAATATCAGCTGTTCTGATAAAGAACTGAGGTTTGTATCCTGAGAAGAATGGAGTGTGTCTTCCGCCTTCTTCTTTTGTCAAAACATAAATCTGAGCTGTAAATTCTGTGTGAGGAGTGATAGTTCCTGACTTAGATAGAACTTGTCCTCTTTCAATATCTTCTTTCTTTAATCCTCTCAATAGAATACCAACGTTGTCTCCAGCTTGACCAGAAGTCAATGACTTGTTGAACATTTCAACAGATACTGCAGTTGATTTCTGAGTAGGCCTAATACCAACAACTTCAATTTCTTCGTTAGCATTAATAACACCTCTTTCAATTCTACCTGTAGCAACTGTTCCTCTTCCTTCAATTGAGAAAACATCTTCAATAGCCATTAAGAAAGGCTTAGCTGTATCTCTAACTGGTTCAGGAACATATGCGTCCACTTTGTCCATTAGTTCAATAACTTTCTGTGCCCAAGGGTCATCAACAGATGTAGATTCTAAAGCTTTCAAAGCTGAACCACGAACTACTGGAACCTCGTCTCCAGGGAAGCTGTATTTCTTTAACAATTGTCTAACTTCATCCTCAACTAGGTCAATCATTTCGGCATCTTCAACCATATCACATTTGTTCAAAAATACTGTGATTGAAGGTAAACCTACTTGGTGAGCTAAAAGAATGTGCTCTCTTGTCTGAGGCATAGGACCATCAGTAGCAGCAACTACTAAAATAGCACCGTCCATCTGGGCAGCACCAGTAATCATGTTCTTGATGTAGTCGGCGTGGCCTGGACAATCAATGTGAGCATAGTGTCTCTTTTCTGTTTCGTACTCTAAGTGAGCGATGTTAATTGTAACACCTCTTGCTTTTTCTTCTGGAGCTGAGTCAATTTGTTCAACTGACTTTGTTGCTGTCTTACCATTCTTCATAGCTAGACAGTGTAATATTGCCGCACTTAAAGTTGTTTTACCGTGGTCAACGTGACCAATGGTTCCAATGTTCAAGTGTAGTTTTGTTCTCTCAAAAGCTTCTGTTGCCATATTATTATTTTATTTATATTTTATTATTTTTATCCTCTCATTTTATTATTACGACGAAAAATAAAAAGAGCGGATTAATGTTTGCGATTAACAAATCTATTTTAACCAAATTTCGAAAAAAGTCAATATCTTCTAGAAAGGAAGGTCATCAATCTTCAAAGATTCCACCTCAACTTCGCGTGAAACCCTAGGCGCTGACTCAATCTTGACTTCGGACTTTACTTCTTTCTTATTCCTGTAATCCTCTAATTTCATGATTATCAGGGTCGGTCCGTTGTCTTGAGCAAGGACTATCTTGCCTCCTTCTTCCTCTATTATCTTTTTTATCTCGTTTAGTTCCATACTATTTTCTCTTACCTTCTACTATTTCCTGAGCAACGTTTCCAGGAACTTTTTCATAGTGGTCGAACTCCATCGATGATGTTCCTCTTCCTTGAGTCAACGATCTTAATGATGTAGTATAACTGAACATTTCTGATAAAGGTACCTTAGCGTAGATGACCTTCACTCCTGGTCTATCTTCGGTTTCCTCAATCTGACCTCTTCTCGCTGATACATCTCCGATAACATCTCCTAAGAAGTCTGGTGGAACAACTACTTCCAATTTCATAATCGGTTCAAGTAAGTGAGCGCCGGCTTTCTTTGCTCCATCTTGTAAGGCCATTGAACCAGCAATCTTAAAGGCCATTTCTGAAGAGTCTACTTCGTGGAATGAACCATCCCAAAGAGTAACTTTCATATCTACTAGTGGGTATCCAGCAACAACTCCTTTTTCCATTGCTTCCTTAATACCTTTTTCAATCGCAGGAATATATTCTCTAGGAATTGTACCTCCTTTAATTTCATTAACGAACTCAAAGCCTTTTCCTTTTTCTAATGGTTCAAGTTTGATTTTAACGTGACCATATTGACCTCTACCTCCAGTCTGCTTTACATATTTGCATTCAGCATCAGCTGGTCGTTCAATTGTTTCTCGATATGATACTTGTGGTCTACCAACGTTAGTTTCAACATTGAATTCTCTTTTCAATCTGTCCACAATAATTTCCAAGTGTAACTCTCCCATACCTGACAAAACCATTTCACCAGATTCTTGATTAGTTTCCATTCGGAAAGTTGGGTCTTCTTCTTGTAGCTTCTTTAATGAAGCACCCATCTTTTCTTGGTCGGCTTTTGCCTTAGGTTCTACTTGAATAGAAATAACTGGTTCAGGGAAGACAATCTTTTCTAGTACGATTGGTCCGTTTTCATCACATAGAGTGTGACCAGTTGTTGTATTCTTTAAACCAACAAAGGCAACGATATCTCCAGCATACACTTCTTCAACTTCTTCTCTTTCGTTAGAATGCATACGAAGAATTCTACCAATTCTTTCTCTTTCTCCAGTAACAGTATTTAATAGATAACCTCCTTTATTGAACTTTCCTGAATAAGCACGAGCGTATGTTAGTGTTCCAACAAAAGGATCGGTAGCAATCTTAAAAGCTAAAGCTGAAAAAGGTTCATTATCGTCAGGGTGTCTTTCCATTATAATCTCTTCATCAACTGGGTCATGTCCCTTAACAGCTGGAACATCCATTGGACTTGGCAAGTAATATACTACTGCATCTAAGACTAACTGAACTCCTTTATTTCTTAAAGATGTTCCAATCAATACTGGAATTAATTTGTAAGCAATAGTTGCTTTTCTTAAAGCTGCTCTCAAGTCAGCAACAGGAATTTCTTCTCCATTTAAATATCTTTCCATTAAAGCTTCGTCCTCAGCAACGATTTTTTCAACCATCTTGCTTCTCCACTTCTTAGCCTCTTCTAGAGAAGATTCAGGAATATCAAAAGAAATAACATCCTTCCCCATATCTCCTTCAAACTTAACAGCTTTCATTTCCATCAAATCAATAATCGCAGAAAAATCTTCCTCTTGGCCGATTGGATATTGAACAGCAACAGCATTAGTAGTTAACTTATCCCAAATAGATTGAAGACTCTTTTCAAAAGAAGCTCCCATTCTATCTAGCTTGTTAATAAAACAAACTCTAGGAACGTGGTATCTGTCAGCTTGTCTCCAAACAGTCTCTGATTGAGCTTCTACTCCAGCTACACCATCAAAAACAACCACAGCGCCATCCAAGACTCTTAAACTTCTTTGTACTTCAGCAGTGAAGTCAATGTGTCCCGGAGTGTCGATAAGGTTGATTCTGTGTTCGTTAGATTTATCTTTCTTTAAGTAGTCACCAGCAGACCAGAAACAAGTTGTCGCGGCAGAAGTAATAGTAATACCTCTTTCTCTTTCTTGTTCCATCCAGTCCATAGTAGCCGCACCTTCATGTACTTCACCAATCTTGTGTGAAATTCCGGTATAAAACAAAACTCTCTCACTAGTTGTAGTTTTACCTGCATCGATGTGAGCGATGATTCCGATGTTTCTATATTTTTCGATTGGATATTGGCGGCTCATAATATTTTTTATTTATTTTAGAACACAAAACCTATTTTATAAAAAATAGGCTTGTACATTAAATTACCATGCAAAGTGAGCAAATGCTCTGTTGGCCTCGGCCATCTTGTGAGCGTTCTCTTTCTTTCTAACTGCGTTTCCTTTGTTTTCAGATGCTTCAATTAACTCATCGGCTAATTTGAATTTCATTGCTTTACCTTTCTTGTCGTTAGCTGAGTTAATCATCCATTTCATAGCTAAGCTCAATCTTCTGTTTCCTTTAACCTCCATTGGAACTTGGTAAGTTGCTCCTCCGACTCTCTTTGGTTTTACTTCTAAAACTGGAGAAACGTTTTGAATGGCTAATCTAAAAACATTCAAAGGATCTTTTTTAGTTTGCTCTTTGACTACATCAAAGGCACCGTAAACTATTTTCTGGGCGATTGTTTTTTTCCCGTTACTCATTACTTGGTTGATAAATTTAGCAACCATAATATCGTTGTAAACTGAATCGGGCATTATAACTTTCTTTTTAAATTTAAGTCCTGTTGCCATATACTATTTTTTAACTGGTCTCTTAACTCCGTATGCACTTCTCTGTTGTTTTCTTCCTTCAACTCCTGAACAATCGAATCTACCTCTTACAACGTGGTATCTTACCCCTGGTAAATCTTTTACCCTTCCTCCTCTAATCATAACGATTGAGTGCTCTTGTAAGTTGTGTCCTTCTCCAGGAATATATGCTGTAACTTCGTTTCCATTACTTAGTTTCACTCTGCAAACTTTTCTCAAAGCTGAGTTAGGTTTCTTAGGTGTAGTAGTGAAAACTTTCAAACATACTCCTTTTTTAAAAGGTGCTTCATATTCCTTTGGTCTGTTCTTTAATGGATTAAATCCAAAAGCAAGACCAGGTGTATTTGTCTTCACCTTTAATGGTTTTCTATTCTTCTTAATTAGTTGTCTAATTGTTGGCATATTTGTATCAATAATAAATCGCAAGCGAAAAATCGCTTGTGATTAAATTATCAGATAAATAGTGAAATGTCAAATGTTTAAAGGGTTTCTTAATTAATCTTTCTTAATCTTTGCCATTATGTCTTTTTTACTTACCAATCCAAAGCTAGTTGAGTCTGTTGATCCATCAATTTTATCGCCTAAAAGCAAATATGTATCTACAGGAATAACTGGATAATCTTTAACATATAATTCGAGCATTTTAGTAGAACCTTCGGGAATTAAATATAGTTTTCCTTCTGAATTTAAAAGAGAAATATCATTAACAACTATTTCGTATCCATTGTCTGTCTTTTTTAAATTCCAAGTATCGCCTGGAATAGCTTTAATAAATTTAATTAATAAATTGCTGTTTCCAGAATATTTATACAAAACTACATCATTTCTTAAAACATCATAGCAGTCATAATAATTAAAAAGAGCCTGGACATCTTCTCCTGAGTTTAAAAAAGGAGACATAGAATATCCATTAACAGTGACCATTCTATAGTCAACAACGCATTCTTCTTCTATCTCACTCTCATCTATTGTTTTTAAATTTTCTTTGTAAAGAAAAACAGAAAGAATTAAAATTAATAGAATTGAGATAAAAATAATAATCTTTTTCATTGATTGAATTTTGATAAATACTCTTTTGAACAATCTCATTATTTCTTTTTAGGTTTTTTTTCATCAACAACCTTTAAAAGTTTCACAACTTCTCTATCAAAATCAGATTCTATTTTTTGCGTTTTATTAAACTCGTCATATTCAGCGATTGCTTTTTGTTCTGCTTTTTCATGTGAAATTTTACCTTTACCTTCTAAAATCTTATATTCATTAAAACTTAAAAACTTATTCACACTTTTAGCTAAGTCTTCCATTTTCATCACTTGATGATTTTCAATAACATTCTCTATATAATCAAAGAATCCAGAAACTGTTCTTTCCAATCTTTTAATCTTATCTTCCGACAAATAATTTTTAGCTATAAGTGCATCTGATTTCAATATTCTTCCTTTGGGAGAATTCTTCCAAGAAGTTAATCCCATAAAAGGTTTGTTCTTGTCTGCTTTTGTGTAAATTATTTCTGCAGCTGTTTGCCCAGTGATAGC
>Ga0265297_10001239_pt1 | contig 62005 bp, 60 predicted proteins | sample Munlanlwell13791_FD_192502 | JGI IMG/M metagenome (GOLD analysis project Ga0265297, IMG submission 192502) | Leachate microbial communities from a municipal landfill in Southern Ontario, Canada - Leachate well 137-91 | ecosystem: Engineered > Solid waste > Landfill > Unclassified | place... | reverse complement strand
GAATATTCGCACTCAACTGAAGCAGAAGCTTCCTAAGCTTTTGCGTGCGAAAGACACTATTTCCATCATCTGGTTTAGTGGGCGTAACCAGTGCGGTATTTTGCTTGAAGCTGAGAAGGTTGCCGGTCTTGGAGATCTCAAGGCTGTTGAAGACGCCATCGATCGTTGGTTAAGACCGGTTTGTTTGACTGGATTCAAGGAGCCTCTTGAATTAGCAGCTACACTCGTCGCCAAACTTAAGACGACGGTTCCCGGAAACGTCTCCTCGCTCTTTTTCATGTCTGATGGTTGTGATAACCAGTGGGGTCGAGCGGAAATTCTCGCAGCTGTAGGAAAGGCCATGGCGGCTGGTTTTTCTTCAGCCACCTTTGTTGAATATGGATATTATGCTGACCGTCCGCTACTGACTCAGATGGCACAAACGGCTGGTGGAGCTTTGATCTTCGCTGAGGATTTTCCTCGTTACGCCCCCTCATTTGAGGCTGTGATGCAGAGGAAAGTTTCCGGCGCTCCGAAAATTAGTGTGAAGATTTCGGGTGAAGTTGTTGGTGGGTTTGCTTTTGCCATGGTTGATGGCGACCTTCTCACTTTCTCGCTTGATTCTGGCGTCGTACAAGTTCCAGAAGATCTTCCAGAAATATGGTATGCATCTTCGAGCCCTGTCGGGAAACTAGAGCTCGAAATCAATGCGATAGCCCAGAATGTTCTTGGGATTAAAGCAGCCTAGGCTTATGCATTGAGTGGAGGAATCATGAAATACTCATTATTCATTTTCGTGTTCATCTGTGCATGCAGTTCTGCCGATGGCAATACTGGTTCATCGAAGCAGGCTCTCTATGAGAGTGATGATAATAATTGCGGTGCTTTAGGATATGCATGTGTTGCTGGTCGTACTTGCACTAATTCTCGTTGTGCCCCGGCTTGGATTTCAATGGAAACTGAGGGAGCTCCTTCTGCGAGAGGGTTTGCTAGTGCTGCTTTCTTAGACGGTAAATACGTTTTATTTGGTGGTTGCGATAGTACGAGTGGAACTCCGGCTGCTCTTTCATCTGGTGTTACATATGATATAAGTAATAACACTTGGGGGTCTTCTACTCCGGTTTTAAATCAAGCACGTGCTTTATCGTCTGTTGTAACTACTGATGCCGGCATTTTCGTGTTTGGTGGTGTGCCGACTTGTTATGATGGATCAGTAGTTAATTCTGGTTTGGAAGTTCTATATTCTTTATCTGATTCTTGGTCTTCTATACAGACTAATTTAGAACCTTCTGGTAGATTTGGTTCTTCTTTGATCTGGACCGGTGACGATCTAATAGTTTATGGCGGCAGTCAACCATTTAGCGCTGCCGTATCGAGCGGTGCTTTACTTTCTTTAGGTTCCGCCTGGAAAGACATTTCTTGTCCTCTTTCAGGTTGTGAACGTGGTGGTCAATTCGCTGCTTTTTTTGATAATGGTATGCTACATGTCTGGGGAGGTGGACCCTACGGATCAGCTCCTGATGGATTATTATATGATATTAATCATAAAACATGGTATAACTGGATAGTCCCCACCAACACTCCAGATTTTACTGAAGTTCAACCGGTAACGGCCCCTAGTTTTGCCGATGATAACCGGAGATTATATTATTTATCGGATAACGGTCATGTCTTAATTTTTGATCGAAAAACTCAGTCGTGGACTGATGACAATTCATCTCCATCGACAGGTTTTTGTGCACAAGCCGCAGCTGCTTGGACTGGATCGGAATTAGTTGCTTGGGGAGGTTTTTGTAACGGTAATCTTTCTTCAGTTGGAGGACGTTATCAACCTCCAGCTCCCATAGTACCTTAATTATTCATTATCTGATTTGAAGTATTATATGTTTTAACTATATGATAGATGATTTTCGAGAGCTTACATTTAATGGGTTTAGTTATTTCGCCGCTTATATTGGCGGTACTAATCATGAAACCTACCTTGTGCATGAAGATGAAGTGTCTGTACGTGACACTTTATGGAATATCTCGGTAGGGGATATAATATTCGATATAGGAGCAGATGCCGGATCTTATGCTTTAACGGCTCTAGCTCAAGGCGCATCTTATGTATATGCTTGGTCACCTCAAAATGGTATTGGTGATATCATTGAAGCGTCATTACAGAAAAATGGATGGGGATCGAAATGTCGGGTTTTGAGATCTGGTCTTTACAATAAAACTGGGCGGCTCGACATTAAATCTCAAAAATTGGTCGATAACTTTGATTCAAGTGGTGGTATTATTGAAGTTTCCCCACTTGATTCATCGGGTCTTTCTTCTGAAATAGACCAAATAAACTGGATGAAATTGGACGTTGAAGGCGCAGAAGTTGAAATAATTGAAGGCGCCCATGAATTAATCAATAAATTTCGTCCAAAGATTATGATTGAAAATCACATATTTAAACGTCCAGATGTATGTAACGAGTTACAGGCACTCTTAAACCCGATGGGATATACTGAGGTTTGTCGTATTCCATATTTAAGAACTGGATGGCCAGTTATATCTCATAGTTTGTGGATTCCAAAGGAATCTTTAGAATTACAAAATTTATCTAGTAAGATTTGGCCATCAGCTCACTATCATTGATCCCCATCCATTTTGTAAAGACCAAGAATTCGGTTTTGGATAACCTTGACTTCTACGTAAATGGTAGAGACTTTGATTCATATTAGCAGGTCGTAGCCAGTTACATCTCGGGAAAATGAATTTTGGATTGATATAATACGCAACATTCAATGGATCAAGGATGATGGTAGCGCCTTCTTGAACTAAACGTTCTGCGACTTCCATATCTTGCCAACCATTAGTGCCATCGAATGTTTCATCAGCTCCATTTATACTCAATAACATTTCTTGAGATACGGAATCGTTTTGAAAATGAAAATGATCTGGTCTACAAGGCCCGGCTGATTCACGAAGCGCTGAATCAGCTCCTGGCATTATGCTACAAAGTTCAAAGTTATCGATCCCTTTAAATGGTTCTTTGAAGATCGAAATTCCGAATTTTTCTAATGATCCTGATTCAAGATCTGCTACATAGTTATCTATCAATCTTGCATTTTCTGGTCTAGGTAAAATTGTTTGATATACTCCTTCAATTGATATATTGTGATATGGAATGAAAGTATAATCTAATTCCGGACATTTCAAATGTTGCATCGGACAGACGTGGACTGATTTCGGATTCTTTTCATGGAATACTATGTGTTTTTCGACACAATCGGGCGGGAGCCAGGTATAATCTCCTAGAAATAAAACCAGGTTACCTGCGGCTTCGGAGATTCCAGTATTTACACAACGTTGATATGCTACAGTCGGAAATGGATTATCGTAAGGTTCCATGTGTAAAATTGGAAATGGTGATATATTAATAAGTTCTCGTACTTTCTGTTGGCGATATTTATACACCATATCAATTAGTATTAACTGAAAATCTTTATATGTTTGATTCACTAATCCATGATAAAGAACATCTAGGCCACCCATACGAAAAGTTGGTACTATGATTGAGATCATGGATCATGCTCTTAGTTGTACTTTCTCATAACCATCAATACTTTACGTGAGGAACAGGGAAAATATGAACCAAGACCAGATTCAAGAAAAGGCCCTTGCCGCGACTTATGCAGCTATTTCCTTATTCACTCAACGAGTAAATACTGGTGTAGTCAAATCCCTACTTAAGGCAGTAGGTGATGTTTCTCTGATTGAAGCTCAAGCAGGTCTGTTCGGGAAGCAGAAGTATTCTGAATTCACGGAAGCTACCAGATCAGCAGCTTTCAATCCTGCATTGCGCTTCACTGCTGGCTATGATCCTTCTCGTGTTCCTGCTGAAGACGCTTTTACGGTTCTCGATCTACTCCGTATTCTGAGTGAAGATTCTGGGAATCATGTCCTTCTCGAGGATCCGAATTTCAAGTACTCACGTATTGGTCGTGGTCGTATTGATGCTTCTGAGCTTCTGACCCCGGAAGAGCAGAAAGAGATTCAAGATCTGACTCTGAAGCTTCTTGGTGAGAGAGACGCGAAGAAGGTCACTGAATATACGAATCGTATTGCTGCTATCAGTTCGAGCAAGAAGGCTTTAGTATTCGTTGCTGATCCTGCTCCTGATGGTTATTCAGTTATGAACCTCACGTGGAATGAGGAGCGGCCGAATGTTTCTATTTTGATCCGAAAAACTGGTCATGTCGATTTATCCTCACGTATCCCAGATGCTTTGAAGGGAAAGATCCCGGAAAAATTCCCTACCAATATCTGGCGAAATTATGCCATGGTGAAGGATGGACTCGTAAACGTCGAGAAGCTTCCATGTAAAGTCACTGCGTTAACAGTAGAAAGACTTAAGGCAGCCGGACTTTCTGTGACTCCGGATGCGAACATGGTTGTTTTGTTTGATCTTCGAAGTCTTCCAGTCATCAATCAAAAAATGGTTGGGGCTGTTAGTGCTAAGTCTTTCTTCACAGCCAAATGTGCCCTGCTTCAAGCTCAGGCAATTCAGAAGGTATATAACTCCTATTCAAAGGAACTTATTCCTGGTGTTAAGACAGCTGGATTTGCTGAGTTATATGGTGCAGACGGTGCAGCGTGGCTCAAAGATCAAGGACTGACTGGCGGTGGTTTCAGTCCTAAGGTTGTTCAAGCTGCTGCATCTGATTTTTATATCGGCAAGGAACTTGAGGTTACAATCAAGGGCTTCGGTGGCACTCTTCCAAGTTTGAAGGACCTGAAGGCTCAAGCTGCTAAGGGAAAGTTCAATGCTGGTGGTTCCCTGATGAGAGGGACCTATGAGGAAGTTGAAGCATTCCTCGCGAGTGACATTTATAAGAAAGCAGCGAAGAAGGAAGCTGTACTGGAAGCGTGGCTTGATGGTCAGACGAAAGCGGCAGTAGCAAAGACTCGCAGTCTCATTTATGATATTGCGCAGACAACTTTCTGTCTTGTTGTCGGTCAAGTTTGGTTTTCAGAATTCAGTAGTCTTGACGAAAATTCGATGACTATTGATTTTGATGGACAATCTGCTGCCTGTACGGCAATCATGAATGATGTAGAGATCAAGATATAGAAGCTTTGTGGAACAGTCCACGGTAGAGTTTACTCATGCCGTGGACGATCTATTGTCATACTCATGTTGACTCTGGACGCCGCTATGTTGGTTTGACTTCTCAAACTATGGGGCGGCGTTGGGGTCAACATTGTTCTCAGGCTAAGAATTCGAAAGGCGGCCGCTGGCACTTTCCGAATGCTATTCGAAAATTCGGAAAAAATGCTTTTTCACATGAAGTTCTGGAAGTCTGTGAGACTTTAGAATCTGCGAATGAAGCTGAAGCCAAGTGGATTGACCACTTTGATTCAAGAAATCTTGAAAAGGGATTTAATTTAATGAAGGGTGGAGAGCATATTCCTCACCCAATCCGTAAGAACCCCTGGGATGATCCCGAATTTCGGATTCGTGCAGGTTTGATCGTAAAAACTAGACTAGCTGATCCAGTTTTCAAAGCTCGTAATATGGCAGCGAGTAAGGCTGCACTCAACAAACCTGAAATTAAAGCTAAGATTTCGGAGCTTGCTAAAGCTGCAGCTCGTACTCCTGAAACTAGAGCTAGACGTTCAGCAGCTTCTAAAGAGGTCATGTCAAGACCTGATGTTCGAGCAAAGGTTATGACTGCTGTTGAAGCTTCGACTAAACGTAATTATAAAACTCATTGTAAACATGGTCATGATCTATCGACTGCTTGGTATCGGACTAGTACTCATCGTATTTGTCGTATTTGTGCTAATCGACGATCTAAAGAATGGAAAGCTCGTCAACGGATATTGAGTGAATGAGTTTTTTGTTAACCATCTCCGTGTGTCGAATCTAGCACTCTCCTCGATAACATCCTCGGTTCCCAGTTCTGATGTTGATGAAATTCTCAAGAAAGAACTAGCGGAATTACAACAAGAAATATCGAAACTTGTTGACGGCGGAATGTCTGAGGAAGATGCCGAAGCCATTCTCACTTGGGCTAAAGGGCTTGAGGGAGAAGTTCAAATGGTCGCTTCGGTGTTACGTGACCCGAATCCGATGGCGATTTCTCAATACCTTCGTGTTTTAGCGTCGAATATTGAGGAAAATAAAAGTCGTCGATTTGCCTCCTTCGGAGTGAAATTCCTCAGGTCAACTCTTTCTAGAGCTGCTCGTTTATAGTTATATATTAAATGTAACCTGAGTTATGATTAATAACTCAGTTCAGTGGGACTATGTTCTTCCACCCAGCCATCCTCATTATGATGTCGGCGGTTCTTGTTATATATGGAATTTTGCTTCATTTGGCTGGTCAAAGTTATCCTTAGCTGGTAATCATCGCTTAGTGAGTTATCCTGACATACCAGCTTTCGACGGAAATCTTCGTATGGCTTGGTCGCAGCCTTACCCTTTAGATATAGTATCTCCTATTGTAAATACTCTTCTTAATGAAGATCTCGGTTTTTTACCTAAAGGTGCTATTGTAGCTTGGACGGAAGCTTTTGAAGATGGAAAAATTCATTTAGCAATCGCACGTCTTGAATTAGCGGAACTTGATTACGGCCCTCCACCATCTTGGTTCAAGAATTCATAATCATATACGCCAGGAGTTTTTCTTTGCCCGGGAAAGCTGTGTCCCAATCGAATTGAAAATCTCTTAGGGTATTCCCTCCGATTATGACTTTGGCCGATATTTCAACTCGGTTTTCTTCTTTTAAAGAGAACATGGAAGCAATCATTGCTTCAACTAATTCTCTCGATTTCAAAGTCAGTCTTCTTTTACCACTCGAGGCTTGATATGCTGGTGGTCCTTTAAATAGGATGGATATGGTATCTTGAGAAAGGATGAGCATTTCCAAGACTTTGACTCTTTTCCATTTGAGATCATCTTCCATCTCTTTCTTGAGACGTTCGGTGATTTCATCCAGTTCTCTTCCAGTTCTCATTTATCTCTTTATGCTCTCTAAATTTTAACTTACGGCTGAACTCTTTATTGAGTATCTCTACTATGAAATCGGCTCGACAGGCTAAGAATCGAATTGCAAGTCTTGATACTATATTTGAAGCATTCGATGATAAAATCGAGACCTTTTTAGGAAAATATGGGGATGATATTGCTAGAGAATATCGGTCAAAAGTAAAACGTCCCATTTCCGATACTGAAGTTGATACTTTTATTGGTGGGCTTGGTGATAGGTTATATGCAATAATTCAACCGGACCCTAGTTCTCTTCAGAGATTTGTTAATTTCTATGCTGATGATGTGAAGCTTCAAAAAGCTGTAAGTGATATTATTGAGAATTCTAGTTTCCCGACTGCTCCGATAGCAAGTACGAGCCCCTCCAGTCTTGCATCAACTCTTCGTCAAATTGCTGATAGAATCGATGCTTCGAAGAAGCCTAGTCAAAGTCTTGTGGCTTCTGAACTAAAGCGTATCGTCGCCGTTATTGAAGATTGATTTCGTAAATCAACAATCTCATTATTTATTGGCGGTTGTGAAAACCTTTTTACTTCTCGCCCTCCTATTTCCAGCATCAACTTCAAGGCACGATGTTCATCGTCATTGTGCTACTTGCATAAGTATCTGCAAGGGACAATCTGATTCTAAATCATGTGAGCGTACTTGTTATATGCAAAAATCGATGGAATGTGGACAAAATGGTTTCGGTCCTGGTCCACGAACGACTTGCGATTGTACGTAATATCATGGATATACGACCCCATCGCCGTCTTGTTATTCCTTTCACTCCCTCTTATTTCAAAAATTTGATGGATGTTGTTGATTATGCTTCAGAGATGTATGAACATTTTGGCGTAGCAAAATTTGATCATACGATTTCGGAGTGGGGATCTATCGAGACTATGAAAGGTATGTGTGATAGTCTTGGTTTGAAACTAATGATTTCTACTATCGGTTCAGATGGTGTAGATTTTATTAATTCTGCTATTGAAGCCGGGGCTAATTACGTTATTTACGGTAATTCTGAAGTTCCGGCACCTGATGCATTTACATTTCCTGCGATCTATTCAACTGCTCTTCAAACTGTCTGTGGTATCTGTTGCCATTCGAATGATATAGATCGCGCTCGTGAAATAATTAAATCCTGCCCTCCAGACTCAACTCTTCTGGCTCTTGGCCCTCTCAATGCTGAATCAGCCATTCAGGCTGTAAAAGACGGGGCTACGATGGTGGAAATTAATGATTCTATCTTTAGAAATGGTAAAACCGCTAGGGATTGGATTAAATCCGTCCGAAATTTTTCTGAAGAGATACGTCCTTTAACCTAAATGTAGAGTGATCTTGGACTCTTGATTTGAGTTCGGATCATGATCATAGGTATTCGTGTCCCCGTAGAAGTCGGGAGGGTTCTTGAGCAACAAGAAGTTCCGGGGGAACCACACTCGGCTTCTGATATGCATGTTACGGTCTTGTACGTCGATAAGGCTAGTCCGATTCTTGACGTTGCAAAGACTATGATTGCTGCTCATGCCATAACTTCAAAGAATCGGCCGTTTCAGATAACTATTCAGGATGTCAGTTCATTTCCTAGGAATCCTGATGACGGTCTTCCAATTATTTGCTTTATCAACTCTCCGGAACTTCAGGCGATCCATTATGCTTTGAAAGCTGAATTTGATCGTCTTCAAATTCCGTATAGACATAAGTATCCTGAATATAAACCGCATGTAACTCTTTCGTATGTGAAAGAAGAAACACCGGAGGGTTATGTCTTTAACTCATCCCTTCCTGGCCCCATTTCTTTCACTGTTTACGAACTTTCTATCATGGGTTATGCTGATGATGCTCATGTTAGAGTAGAACTGCCTTTATCATTGACTATGGAAGATCGTATTGCTTCCAGACTTATTGGACACTGAGGTTGTCAATGCCTTATATTGACATGAATGATAAGACAGCGCTTGAACTTCTGAGTGAGCAACATGGACGGGAGATTCCTTTTTTACGTCCAGTAGCTAATCGGTTAGTTGAAGTTGATGTTTCTGATGAATATGAATTAACAGCTCTTTCGCCGGTTCCTGATTTAAAATTTGCGTCGGCAGAAGATCCGTATGATGTTGATCCGTATGATGTTGATCCATATGATGTTTGAATGACGGATTTGGTTGGTATTGTTTTGCTCGATGCCAAGTCCAGTTTCAGCTTGTTTAATTACCAAGAATGAAATACATCAACTCGAAGCTTGTCTTAAATCGCTTCGACCATATGTAAAAGAAATAGTTATCGTTGATACTGGATCAACTGATGGAACTCCGGAAGTTGCCAGGAAATACGCTGACATCTTTGAAGTTTTCACTGAATGCAATGATAGCGAAGGACGCATCATTGATTTTTCAATGGCTAGGCAGAGAAGTATTGATCTTGCCACTCAGCCATGGGTTTTATGGGTTGATGGGGATGATGAAGTAGTAGGTGCAGATAAGTTAAATGAACTTATTGAAACTTACGATCGTGAGAGACCGGGTGATAACCCAGTCTTATTTATGTTTCCGTATGAATATTCCCATGATGAACGTGGGAATGTGACATGTTTACATTATCGGGAACGATTATTGCGTCCGAAGGATGCTTTTAAATGGTCTAGTCCTGTTCATGAAGTTTTCACACCTAAAATTCACTCAGAGATGGTGAAAACTGATGTTGTTCGGATCATCCATAGGCGGCAAAATTCAGGAAAGGTAATCGAGCAAAATCGAAACCTTCGGATTCTTCAAGCTTACTACGCAATACATGGTGATGAGGACGCGAGGCAGCTTTATTATCTTGGTCTTGAATATGCTAATGCGGGGGATTTGCTCACATCAATTGAATTTCATACCAAGTATGTGGCAAAATCTGGATGGGATGACGAAAAATGTCTTGCATGTCTTGAAATCGTAAAACATTATAGTAATCTAGGTAATTACGAAAAGGCAATCGAATGGGGGTTCAAAGCCGTTTCTGTGAAAGAAAAATGGGCTGAACCATATTTTGCTCTTGGACGTAGTTTTTATTTCATTGCTCAAAAACATCAACAGTCGGGACAGCCACAAGAAGCTCGTAGAAACTGGGAAAGAAGTATTCACTTCTTTAATCAGGGTCTTTCAATGCCTCCGACTGAAACTATTCTTTTCGTCAATCCGATGGAAAGAAACTATGATATCCATAGATATTTGAATTTAGCATTAAGCGAGATCGGTGACGTTAGTAGAGCTCTTGAGAGTGTCAACACCGGTCTTAGATATTGTCCTGACGATAGTGGTTTAAAATCGAATCGAATAGTATACGAAGAGTTCCTTGCTAAGCAAAAGATCGAGGAAGGATTAAATACACTCTTAAGAATTGAAAAACTCGAGCCTGATGCTGTTTCATTCATGCGAGAAGCACTTCATCGCAGAGTAATTATTCAAAAGACTAGTAATGGAGGCGATTCTACATCACAAGTATCAAATGGTCCTTCAGGGACTATTCCTAATGTTCAAATGGGTAATGGACCTTCAGGATCATCCACTGTTGTAACATGCTCTTTAAGGCAACTTCATTCTGTCGTTACTGAAGTTTCATCTTCTCCATTAGATATCGTTCTCTATACCGGTCCTGCTGTTGAAGAATGGAATCCAACCACTTTTGCACAATTTGGCATAGGTGGATCAGAAACCATGGCTTGGGAATTATCGAGAAGACTTGTTCGTCTTGGACATAGAGTTAGACTCTATGGTGATTGTCGAAATAGTAGTGGAGTATATGAGGGCGTTGAATTCATAAACCATGATCAATATTCTAATATTGATTGTGATGTCTTGATTTCATCGAGACAGCCTCGTGCTATCGATAATGCATTTAATGTGAACGCTAAAATTCGTATTTGTTGGATGCACGATGTTCACTGTGGTGATTTATTAACACATCCTAGATCTCTTAGGTTTGATCGGATCTTCGCTCTTAGCGATTGGCATAAGGGAAATATCCTAACTAGATATCCATTTATGCATCCGGATCAAGTCATTGTTACCCGTAATGGTATAGATTTTTCTCGATATTCTTCTCCCATTACTAGAAATCCTCATCGGGCCATATACAGTTCAAGTCCTGATCGAGGACTTCAAGTTATCGTTTCTAGCATGGCGAAGATTCGAGAACGTGTTCCAGATGCCGAACTTCATGTGTTTTATGGATTCAAGACTTGGGAAACTTCAGCAAATTCGATGAAGGATTATGGGCAACTTGGGACGATTAATTATCTGAGAAATCTCATGGATGCTAATCGTGTACATGGTGTTTATTACCATGATAGAATCAATCAGAAAGATCTGGCTATTGAACAAATGAAGAGTGGAGTATGGGCTTATTCAACTTGGTTTACTGAAACAAGTTGCATTACTGCTATGGAAGCCCATGCCGCTGGTTTAAGAATAGTAACATCACCAATTGCAGCCTTAAACGAAACTGTAGGACCACGTGGAAAAATGATTTGTGGTCAAAATGGTGAGATACTTGATTGGTTATCCCCCGAATATTCAACTAAGTTTATTGACGCAGTTGTTGAAGCCATGTTGAATCCGAATGATTCTGACAGAGCTTCATTGATTGAATATGCTAAGTCACATTTTTGTCTCGATGAATTAGCTAGAGAATGGGATCGCATTCTCCATCAAACTATTGATGAAGTTCAACGAGATTTAGTACTTCCATACAAAGCGGCCATTTAATATGAAAATTCTTGTAACTGGTGGGGCTGGTTTCATAGGTTCGCATCTTTGCGATGCTTTATTAGAAAATGGTGATGATGTTGTTTGTTTAGATAATCTTTTCACATCTTCTAGATCAAATATTGCACATCTTCTCGGAAATCCAAAATTTGAATTTTGGAGACATGATGTTTGTGATCCGTGGCATATTGAATGTGATCAAGTTTATCATCTTGCTTGCCCAGCAAGTCCTGTTCAATATCAAAGAAATCCGGTTAGAACTATAAAAACTGCTATTCTCGGGACTTTAAACTCTCTTGAAATGTGCAGGAATACCGGTGCCCGTCTTCTCATAACTTCTACTTCTGAAGTTTATGGAGATCCAGAAGTTCATCCTCAAGTTGAGAGTTATTACGGGAATGTAAATCCTGTCGGAGATCGTTCTTGTTATGATGAGGGTAAACGAGCTGGGGAATCGTTAGCGGCATCATGGTCTCGTCAATATGGGACGGATGTTAGAATAGCTCGTATTTTCAATACTTACGGACCTAGAATGGATCGTAACGATGGGAGACTCATTCCTAATTTTGTTCGTCAGATGGAAGCCAACGACAAGCTAACTGTTTACGGAAACGGGAAGCAAACAAGAAGTTGGTGTTATGTTTCCGATACTGTTAATGGTCTCATCAAACTCATGAACTGTGAGAGAAGTTCTCTTGGTGAACATCCGGTTGTTAATATTGGAAATCCAGATGAGAGGACAATTCTTGATATCGCTAAAATGTGTCTTGGTTCTAAGTATCAGGACTCAATGATTACTTTTCATCCTCTTCCGGCGGACGATCCAAAACAAAGAAAACCTGATATTACAAAAGCTATTGAAATATTAGGATGGAAACCAACGGTCTCTCTTGATGATGGTCTTGAGAGTACCCTAAGATATTTCTTTCCAGAAGTACATTCAGTGTAAGGTGGGATAATGCCGCTTCGAATTGGACTTTTCTATCCATCCTCTATGATGGCGAATCCGGTGAATCCAGATGAAATTTGGACTTCATCGCGTGGTTTAACTGGATCAGAGCTTACATGTTTCATGTTTGCTACTGAACTAGCGAAGAGAGGTCATAGTGTTACAGTTTTTTCTAATTTCACTAAAATTGGGAAAATTGGTGATGTAATATGCTGTCATTACGGTGAATGGGCATCTACATACCATTCTCATGAATGGAACGCTCTTTGTTCCTTCATGACTCCGGAACCACTGAAAATAGCTAATCCGTCAGCTTTTAGACTATTTGATCAACAAGTATCTGACTTTAAGCTATGCGAACCTGGCTGGGAATCATATGTTGATCTTCTCTGTCCACTTTCGCATTCCCACGCTAGATACATGAGATCATTAACTTCATTTCCTTCGGAGAAATGGAGAGTCATAAACAACGGTGTAGATACTAGTATATTCAAACCGGGTGATAAAATTCCTGGAAAAATGGTTTGGGCCTCATCTCATGATCGCGGGCTTCATTGGCTTCTTGAGGCTTTTCCGAAGATCAAAAGACGTGTTCCGCATGCTGAACTTCACGTATTTTATAATTTTGCGGGACTTCAGCATCTTTATAATATTCCGGAAAATGAATCTTCTCCTCATATGAGGGAACTTGGGCAGAGATCTCGTTATACTGTTGAAGCATTACATAGACTTAGAGAGCACGGTGTTTTTGCTCGTGATTCTGTAAGTCGTGAAATTATTCGTGATGAAATGGCTTCAGCTGAATTACTTGCTTATCCGTGTGATCCCGTTCATTATACTGAAACTTTCGGTGTTACTGTTCTTGAAGCATGTGCTTCTGGTGCTGTTCCAGTATTGTGTGCAGCCGATGCTTTTGATGAACTTTGGTCTGAGGTTTGTCCTAATGTTCCGGCGCCATACTCAGCTCATAAACAGGAATATGAAGATCTTGTTGTAAATATGCTGACGGATGATATGCGACGTAAACAAATATCGGAACTTTGCATTAAACACGCGAAGAAATTTGAATGGGCAAATCTCGTATGTGATCTTGAAACATGTCTTACAACTCGCGGTAAACATGGATTCCCGGAGGTTTGCTGGTGATGTACGTGACTTTCTGGCTTGGTTCCAGGTTTGTTAAGCAATTCCATGCTGATATTTTTGCTTATTTGCGGGGGGATCCACGTCTAGATTTATCAATTCTTGGTAATATCTCTGATCCCTTTGCACAAACAGGTGGTTATAAATTTCGAAATTTCGAATTTATGATGTCGTCTCGTTTAATTGCGACTACGGATGTTTTCATTGTTTTTGATGAGCCGTGGGCTTTGAGACACTTCAGATCTGATTGTAAAATTCTTTATTTTTCTGATCCGTCATGTATTCCTGCATTTAATCCGTCGACACATGAAATGCTGCTTAGTGCTACGAGAATAGCTGGTAATGATGAAATCAAGAATTTGATTTCACAAAGTTTCAATATTGGCTCACAGTCATTTTTGAACGAATTACCTGGATATGAAGTTTTCGAAAAGTGTTTCTCTTTCCCTATTCAAGGGTACGGATGTTAATCGATTTTCTTTGGTCCGAATATTCATCTGGCTATAAAGTCAGAAACCCTGTCACACCTCTAGATGATCCATCTGGTATATCTGGGACAGAGATAAATTTACTTGGAACTGCTTGGGCGATGGCTCGTAGGGGCCATAATGTATATATTTATGGTAATTATTCACAAGATCACGTTGATGAATTAGGTATTCATTATTATAAAATATCGGAAGGACCGAAAAGATTTTCTGATGTTGCATTTGCCTATCATGATGGGAGAATGCTTCCGTTATGGACAACATCTTTTCGTATATGTCAACATCAAACTTTTTACGCTTTACCGTTTGATGAAGAAAGAGCTGATCTTTATCTTTCAGCTACTAACTTTAATAAAAATTATCATCGTTCAAGAATGGACGAAATTTGGGATGTTCTCCCGAATGCTTGTGATGCAGGAAAATTTGAATCATGGAATCCTATTCCCGGAAAGATGGTTTTCCATACGAGTCCGGAGAGAGGTCTTCATGTTTTACTTCGGGTTCTTCCGAAGATAATCGCGAGAGTTCCGCATGCGCATCTTCATATATTTAGTAATAGAGTCGTTGATATTCTAAATAATCCGAATACTCCTATATCTGATGATCAAAGAGTAGTTATTGATGAGATTAAACACGGATTGCAGATCTGTCGGGATTTCATAACGATTCACGGATCTCAATCTAGAAATTCCATCTTGAAGGAACTTTCTACTTGTTCAATATTTGCTTATCCATCAGAACCGCCGGTTCCATGCGAGGTTTTTCCTGTATCAGTAATGGATTGTTGTGCTGCTGGAGTTCCTGTAGTTCTTTCTCCATCAGACGGCATCCATGAAGTTCTTCGAGATCTCGTTCTTACTCCTTCACCTCCCACGCTTTTTGAAGAAGAATTCATTGAAGAAACCGTCAGAGTTATGACGGATTCAGTTCGAGCGAAAGAAGTTTCTGAAATCGGGAAAACGTGGATATCCCAGTTTAGTTTTGATCGTTGCGCTCGAGAACTTGAGAATTTGATATATGAATATAAGCCTCGAGCTCCATCTATTACTAGAACTTCCAGAAGAATAGCTTTCGTCTATCCAGAGAGAAATGTTCTTCATCCATTCCCTGATGTTGATCAATTAACATCACACAAAAGAGGACTTACTGGGTCAGAGAAAGCCATGTTTGGCTATGCCACGGCTCTTGCTAAGCTTGGTCATGAAGTAACTGCTTTCGGCCCCTTCTCTTTGCCTGGAAATTATAGAGGCGTTACTTGTTTAAAACACTCTGATATAGGCAATTATGTGAATAAGCAATGGGACCATGCTTTAGCCATGAATGATCCATTTCTTCTTCAAAATTTCTCTAATGTTGGGGTTAGATCAGTCAATCAACAACTCAATTCTTTTCCGATTCCTGGCTGGGAAAATGGTTTAATTGATATTGCTTTTACTCCGTCAGCTTCATTAGTTAAGCATCATTCACGCGAAGCTTTCAATCGTTGGCGGGTTCTTTATAATGGCTGTGACCCAACGGTTTTTTCACCGAGACCATTTCCAGTTAGAGCATTTAAAATAATTCATATTTCTTCACCTGATAGAGGTCTTCATAGACTTCTTGAGATGTATCCGAGACTTAAGCAGAAATTCCCATCACTCACCCTCGATATTTATTACGAATGGAATAATTATTATCGTTGTTGTCGAGATTCTCTTGATCATAATGGGCAAAGATCGAGATATATTAATATAGCATTGAAAAAACTTGAACGTTTAGGTGTCAAACATTATAATAGCACATCTTGTGATCGAATAGCTGATATTTTAAGTCGATCCAGAATGATGGTATTCCCTCTTGAACCTTTCTGCTATACAGAAGGTTTTTCTGTCGCTACTCTTGAATGTGCTGTCGCTGGTTGTTTACCGATAATTCCGGCGGATGAAGCTATTCCGGAGGTTTACGGTAGTTATCTCCCTCTACCTCCTGCTCCATTTGTTGATCACCAAAGTGAGTTTTTTGAATGTGTAGTTCAACATCTTTCTGATGATGATCTATATATCAAAAACGCGAAACGAGCCATGGAGCTTGGTAAGATGTATGACTGGAATTATCTTGTGAAAGATTTGATTCCATATATATGATTTTCGAAGATCCGATAAAAATCTCTCCAGAAGAGCAACTTTCCTGTGCCATCACTTTATGGAAGCAGCTAATGCTTCATGAAGAACATCTGAACGCGAGGTATTTTCTACGGTCTCTTCCGTGGGAGATCAGAAGTTCAGAAACGATTAAGGAAATGGTTGCGATAACGAATAAATGTCTTGCGCATGTTGATGATGAATCGATCATGCAGAAGATTTATACAGGATATGGTGGGATTGGAGCACGACCGCTTCCGAACGATATTGATCTGAATGATCAGCATTATCCGAGATGGAATTTTGCTGCCAATAATATCGGTGATGCAAAATATATTCTTGAAATTGGATGTAATGACGGCTGGTTAACTAATCGTCTTGGTTTAAAATTCCCCGATAAACTAATACGCGGAGTTGACTGTAGCGATAAAGCTATCTCATACGCTCAATCGGAAGCAATTAAATGGGAGACTAGAGTTAAATATCAAGTAGTTGAATTTTATGGTCATCACGCTCCTCTCGGGACTTGGCCATCTCAATATGACGTTGTGATTCTTTTTGAAGTTTATGAACATGTAGTTGATGTGTTCAAGCTTCTTGAACACGCTATTTCATTTATTCGTCCCGGCGGAAAATTACTTTTATCGACGCCGCATGGTTCATGGGCTCGAGGTTTTCCGATGGTATGGGCTACAAAATGGAACTCAATGAAGGAACATTTGAGAGCACCCTTGCCGGAAGAAGTCTCTCGTGATATGGAGACATCTGGATTAAAAGATGTTTCTGTTGTAATTTGTGATATTCCTGTTCCTGATGTTCCTGGTCAATCGACTATTTTAGCTACTGGAAGAAAACAATGAATAATGATGAATTCACTTCAATGGTTGAACGTGGAGAGTGGCCTGCGAGAATTGATGTTCCTTTAGATGCACCATTTAGGAATCAGAACGGGATAATTCAAAATCTCATTCTTAAACCAATAACTAGTGTTGCAGCCATTACTTCGAGTAAAGGGGCCGTACGAGCCAATCACTATCACAAAACCGATTGGCATTATGCCTATGTAGTTTCCGGTGCCATTGCTTATTTTGAACGTGCTGTCGATTCATCAGAGATTCCGAAGCCCATGATTTTTAAAACTGGGCACATGTTTTTCACACCTCCAATGAGAGAACATTCAATGGTATTTTTGGAGGATACTGTCATCATTACGATGGCTAAGAATATTCGGTCTCATGAGAATCATGAATCTGATGTGGTTCGTGTTTCATTCATTGATTCTTCGATTATTGATGAAGTTATTCGGGATTGGGAATTATCCGGGGAAACGATTTAATATCTGACTGAGATCAATTTGGTAGAGTTTCCGCATGTCGGAAACTCTGCCTCTTGAAGCACCGAAATATTCTATTCGTTGCTGTTGTCGTCTTTGTGGTGGTGATCTTGAAAGAGTTTTAGAACTCAATTCAACTCCACCAGCTAATGAATTTGTAACAAAAGAATTCGTTGAATCTAAGACAAAGCAAGACGAATTTCCTTTATTCTTATCTAGATGCACGAAATGTGGACACACTCAACTTCCGGTTGTAGTCCCTCCGGAACGTTTATTTACAAATTACGTATATGTTTCCGGGACTTCGAAAGTTTTTGTTGATCATTTTGAGGCTTATACTAAAGATATTTGGTCTATCCTCAAAGTTGGTCACGGTGACTTAATTGTCGATATAGGTAGTAATGATGGAACACTCTTGAAAGCTTTCAAGAGAATCGGTTGCAAAGTTTTAGGTATTGATCCAGCTCGTGCTATAGCTAAAAAAGCTTCTGATGAGGGGATTCAAACTCTTCCAGAGTTTTTCACGAAGAATCTTGCTGAAAAAATTGCGAGTGATCACGGTAAAGCGAAAGTTATTGTTGCAAATAACGTTTTTGCTCATGCTGATGATCTTCGTGACATAGCTGTTGGAGTATCGAAGTTACTTTCTTATGGTGGGATTTTTGTTTTTGAAGTCTCTTATCTACCGAGTGTTTTAGAAGATAATTTATTCGATACTATATATCATGAACACCTTTCATATCATCATTTAGCTCCATTGGTTCCATTTTTTGATTCAGTTGGACTTGAAATTTTCGATGCAAAATTAATCCCAACTCATGGTGGATCAATTCGGGTCTATGTTGGATTTGCTGGCAGAGGCGCTTCATCGCGCATGCTTTCTATTCTTGAAAATGAAAAGATGATCGGTCTTTCCAATTTGAAAGATCTTAAAAGTCCCTTCACTGAATTTAAAAATCGGATCGACTCACTCGGATTTACTTTACGAGTGCTTTTGAATGAATTTCGTTTATCTAATCGTAAAATAGCTGGCTTTGGTGCCCCAGCTAAAGTAACGACTCTCATGCATCAATTCGATATCGGTAGTGGACTTATCGATTTTATTGTTGATGATTCACCACTAAAGCAAGGTTTATATACTCCTGGAAGATTCATTCCTGTTCTTCCGACAAGCGCCCTTTATGAGCAGAATGTTGATTATGTTCTAATTCTTGCTTGGAATTTTGCAGAGTCAATTATGAGGACTCACAGCAAGTTTGCTGTTAACAGTAAGAAATTTATCGTTCCAATTCCGGAAGTTAGAGTTTACCCATGAAACAAATTCTTTCAAGTGATATCGCAGAGATTGTTGCAAATTTACCCGATTCCGTAAAGGAATCTTTTTACGGGCGTCGAGTTTTGATTACTGGAGGTATGGGCTTTCTTGGTCGATATTTTGTTGAGACATTCGTTCATTTAAATGAATCGCGACCATCTAAATTCATGCCATGTGAATTGGTAGTTCTTGATAATTTCATAACTGCTGGTGTTAGTGGACGTGAAGCCTCAAAATCGCGTGAATTTTCTTTTGTTGAACATGATGTGATAAAGCCATTCTATCCAGAAAGGCCTGTTGATTTTATTCTTCATGCAGCAGGAATTGCTAGTCCTTTTTATTATCGTAAGTATCCTGTAGAGACTTTGAAAGTTTCAACGGTCGGGACTGAAAATATTCTTCGCATGGCTCAAAAACATCCTGGGTGCAAGGTTGTTTTCTTTAGTTCAAGTGAAATATATGGTGATCCAGACAGTAAACATGTTCCGACGTCAGAATCATATCGTGGGAATATTTCATGTCTTGGTGCACGTGCATGCTATGACGAAGGTAAACGAGTTGGTGAGACTTACTGCCGTGTTTACCATGAGACTCATGGCGTTAATGTGAAAATGATCCGTCCATTCAATGTCTTTGGTCCTGGAATGCAGAAGACCGATTATCGTGTTCTTCCAAATTTCGGTGCTAAGATCATGGATGGGGAATCATTACATATTTATGGTGATGGTAAACAAACTAGGACTTTTTGTTATATCACCGATGCAATTCGCGGTTTTCTTCAAGTCTTAGTTGATGGCGTTCCTGGCGAGCCATATAATATTGGGAATCCAACGCCGGAAATTTCGATGGTAGATCTTGCCATTAAGATCGGTGAAATTATCGGTAAAGAAGTAAAATATGACTTAATGGAATATCCAGATTCTTATCCTGGCGATGAACCGATGCGTAGATGTCCTGATATCAGTAAAGCTCAGTCTCAACTTGGATATGGGCCGATAGTGGATTTAGACGATGGTCTCAGAAGATTTTTTAACTGGGCTAAAGAAGCTTATATCGACTCGTGAAGAAACCTGTAAAACTTGGTCTCATAGGTGTTGGTGCTTGGGGTAAGAATTATCTTAAAACAGCTGCGAAAATGGATAATGTGTCTATTTCTGCTGTTTTAAGATCTTCTTCTTCTCTAATTAGTGAATTTCCAGATATATATGTTGCGAGAGATCTTGATGATCTTCTATCTTTATGTGATGGGGTAGTGATTGCTACTCCACCTTCTTCACATGAACATTTAACAATTCGTTCATTGGAGGCTGGGAAGCCTGTTCTAGTTGAAAAACCTGTTTCTTTAAATTTTGCTTCTACTAAAAGGATGTTTGATCATTCTGATAAATGCAAAATTTCTTTACTAGCTGGTCATATACATCTTTTTTCTTTAGCTTTCCGAGTTCTAAGAGAATGGACCTCTGAATGGTCGCCGAAATTCATCGACTCTCTTGCTGGTAGTTTCGGTCCGTTTAGAGATTATTCACCTCTTCTTGATTGGGGGCCTCATGATATTTCAATGGCCCTTTCTTTATTCAATCGAGCTCCTGATGAGATAAAAGCTAATAAAATAGAATCAGGATCAGGATTCATGTATGAATTATCTTTATCTTTCAATCCATCATTCGCGAATTTGAAATTCGGAAATGGTTTGAAAAATAAACATCGAGCTTTTTCAGTATTCCATGAAGAGAATGAAGCTGTATACGATGGAAATTTTTACTTTAAGGGTAAGACCGTTCCTACTTCTCCCATATCTCCGCTTGAAGAATTACTGACTGTTTTTTCTACTTATATCCTAACCGGTAAAACTGATTGGAGATTTGATCCGTTTCTTTCACTTGAAACGGCAAGAATTCTTGAGATAGCGTCTTCTATCACTTCCACTCATTAGGACTTATACCCTGTTCCGATCTCGGGATTTCTATGTCTTCTATTGATCCAGCGGATGGTTCTCCGAATGTCGGGGTTTCTTTTATCGCTATATCATATTGTTCTTGATCTATATAACCACGTTCTAACATAAGTTTCATCATGCTATGAATGAATTCCATTCTTGGTTTCGGTAATTTTGTATCTGGACTGAATTGAACTCCTTTTGGTCTCGGTAATACTGATGATAGAAATAAAGATTGGCTAAGTGTCAATGATGCCGGGTTTTTCGAGAAGTAATGTTCTGATGCTTTTCCGATCCCGTATATGTCTGGCCCGAATTCAACAACATTAACGTAAAGCTCCATAATTTCATCTTTCGTTAAATGCTGTTCGAGATAAGTTGTTAGTATTGCTTCTTGAATCTTTCTCGATAATGTTTTATCCCTAGCTAACCATAGGTTTTTTGCTAGTTGCATTGTGACGGTGCTTCCACCTCTTAAAAATCTCCCGGCTGTTATATTTTGTTCTAGGGATCTTTCAAAGGCTTCGATCAAGAACCCCCTATGATACGGAAATCCAGGGTCTTCTGTTGTTCGTATTGCAAGTGGTATGAATCGTGAAACTCGTGCTAAAGGAACCCAGCTCTCAGTTCCTGGTCCTCCGATAACTATTTTCTTTTTTCCATCTGACGTATAAACTTCTCTTTCAAATGGTTTTTTTAGTTTTGCAACTGAAAGTGAATCTGGAACTGCTAAAATTGCACACTGATTTTTTAGCCACATTGATACTTTCGGTTTTTTTCGATCTGGTAAATCAACATCAATACTAATTCTCCAGGCTACCTTTCCTTTCGTTTTTGTCCCCGGAATTAGTTTTGGAATTATTTCACTTGGTATCGATTCGATCAATGCTTGACATTCTTGTTCTCTCATCTCTGCCGATATCTTAAACAAAGACGGATTTGTCTCTCCTGATATATCGATTATAGTTGATCCTATACTTATTGATGATGGAGTAACTCTGAACCATCGATCTTCTAAGACTTCTAGAAACAAATCAAATTTTACTTTGTTTGTTACGAATTCTTCTGGTGATACTCGTCCATTCTCTGTCGATAATGAATCGGCTCTCGTAGTTATTCTTAGTTTTCTCGGGTTTTCTTTATCTATTAATAATTCTGATTCAGCGTTTCTTGCACTTAATATGTCTGAATCTACTTCATCAGTTCTTATTTTGAAAGAAGTGAACCTTCCTTCATGTTCTAATCTAAAAACTGTTCCTATTGATTGAATCTTAGTTGATCGTATCGTAGCTGTTACTTTTTCGACAGAAAACATCACATTCATCAATGCTAATGCTTCTGGTTTTTCATCTAATTTAGTTTCTCTTATTTTCTTTTCTGGTATGGAAGATAGATCAATCTGCATCTCTCTTGCTGTTGCGATTGTTTGATTATTTCTCCCAATATCTTTAGCTTTTAACCCATATATATTTATTTTTCCATACTCTGTTGTAACTAAAGCATCTGCTTCAATTCCAATAGTTCCATTTTGAATAATCGCATTTTTTAGATTGGCGATTGCGGATATTTTTGATGTTTTATATACTAATTCAGAATCCTTAATTTCTATTCTGATTTCTCTTTCCTCGAGTTTTTGCTGTTTCCCAGTATTTCTTTCTTGCGATTCTTTTACTATTCTCGCTCCAATAATTGAAACTACTGTTGGTTTTAAGGAACGATTGAATGATATTTCTATTCTAGATGCTTTTATTGAAATGTCCCGTCGTCTTATATCGGCTTTCGACAGGATTACTTTTCCGATTCTTACCTGGGTTTTTTCAACAACTCCTGAGAAACCTGATTTTCCTATTTCTTTTAGAAAGAGATTCTCAGCTATATACGGCAATGATATTATGAAAGCAATTGTAATTATAAATATTGCCGTAAGTACTGATATCACTCGTCTCTTCATACCGAATAGTACTTTCACAGTTAGTTCTTGATATGATATCAACGTCTTTAAATTTGCCGGAAATTTACCGTTAATCTTTTAATAATGATATTTCTGATCCTTCAGTAAGATCAATACTCGGAGGACATATGGCAGTTCAAATTCAGTGGAAACGCGGCGAGTTTCACACCTTCTACCCGCAGATGAAAATTCGTGTCGGCGGTCATAATGGTAGTGAACCTGTTGACTTGCTTGAAGGTGATGAATTCGAATATGACGGAACGATATGCAAATATCAAGGCCGTGAATTCCCTCAGCCCCAAATCAGGGCATGTATCAGAGATGGTTGGGCCACTCTCGATCCAGAAGGTCACAAACCAGGAGCGTTTGTCGCGACACGTGATGTAGCAGTCTCACAGTCAAAAAGCACTGATTTGAGTCGTGTTAAGAGACATGAACGTCAGGTCATGACTAGTGATAGTCTTGATGAAGATACTGTCCTCAATGTTTCTGATAGGAACGCTGTTCGTGATCCAAGAAGTGGTCGTGGACATTTGACGGCAAAAGACAACAAACGTGCTGTAGTTCAACAGACTGGCTTTCAAGTCACTCAGAGTGACATTGATGAACAGGACGGTGTTGAAGTTGCTAGGGTTCGATCAGCTGCAAAATTGAAAGTTGATCTTATCAATAATCCTGGCGTCACTCGAGATATCGAGAATCGTTCAGTAGACGATGGGTATGGGAGAGCCAACAGGATTGGTCAAAGAACGACCACACGAGAAGGTGTAACCATCGTATCTAATGTCGGAAGAGTTAGTAAAGACATTGATATCGGGGATGAACAAGACGGAACTGTGGTCGCTCGAGTCCGTCACACGGATAAGCCGCGCAAAGCATCTGTTCACGGCGACATAACCGTTGAAGACACGAGTGGCCCGCAGATGGGTAAAAGATCGAGAGTTGCTTCTGAACCCGCTCCTGCCCCAAGGACGCCTGCCAGGACTCAACCGGCAAAAGTTGTCCAGTCTAAGACACCTGCCAAGATACCTGCCAAGATACCTGCCAAAAAGGTTCTTCCTGCGAATGCTTCTCCGAAGCTCAAAGAAGCTTTCATTTTCTACCAAGATTTTCCCGTTGATTGGAATTTCTTCGCAAAGCCATCTGATAAGGTTGCCCGAGTTAAGAAGCTTGGTAGTAATCCTGATCTGATTAAGGCTCTTTATGCCATCGAGAGTCCTGCAATGAGGAAGGTTTTGAAGGAAGAATTCGATATAGGCTAAATTGATTCTGGATACTCAAGGCTTTGATGCCTTGTTTAGCCGCATGCTAACTAAAAGAATTGCCTCTGGCGCGATTGCCTATGTCCAAGAGGAACTTGCTCGGTCCAGGAACTGCGTCGATCGTCTAAAACGCGACGCAGTTCGGGCTATTCAGTTTGTCCATGCAAGTCCTGCTAGAGACCATCTGTACGCTGTTGCGGGGGATATTATCTATGATATTCCCCGCACAATTCAAGAACTTGAACGTTCTCTTGATACCGCGGCGATGGCAATAAATAAGCTTGACTATGAAGAGCTTCGTCAGGTTATACGTCCGGATAGAGTGGACGAACTTGAATCCATTCTCGATGAAGTTCGACTTCAAATTCCGCGTCGAACTGGACGGATTCCGTTCACTGGTGCAGACGACTGATTGATTCATGTTTTAATGCTATTGGATAGATATTAAGGATTTTTCTCATGGCATATGATGGACCTCATGGTTTTGTTCTCAGTGATGCAGCTATATATGCCTTCAGTGATCAAGATGTTTTTCCGGATGTATTGAGTTTTTCTGCAGCTATTCCGGATCATTTAAAACCATTATTCCTGATTCCAATCCGTCTTGAATCTATAACTGCTTCCAATAAAGCAACCCCGAAATCTGTTTCAAAAATTGCTGATGATTTGTGCCCGACGGGCGACACCGAAGACGCTGATCTTTTCGGAACAAAAACTTTTGTTTACGATGATAATTCACCAACAGTTCCTTCATCTGAACCGGGTTCTATTTTTCAGATGGATGATGCTGATGATATGACACATCATCAGGAGTTTCCTAATGATCAGGACATAAATATCCAGGTCCCTAGTGAGACTTCATATATGTCGGATGTTGATCTTGGTGATTCTAATATGAATTACCCTTATAGAGATAATCAACAACCGCGTCATTCATCTGTCATTATTGCTTCTCTTTCCTCTTTTAGGTTAGCTCTTAAGTCTGATCAATTGGAAAGAAAAACTCCGAGAAAAATTAAAGATAACGCAAAAACTTGCACCGTAAATCTCGTTTCTTATGATGAGAGAGGTCGTGTTTTTACGTTTGAAGTAAATTGCGGGAATGGTGTGAAAACTGTTCGTGCCGCGATAACTGATGCTGATCACGTTGCTTTATCATGCACCTGTCCGTTTTGGCGATATAACGGACCAGAGTTCCACGCAGATACGAACAGTTATTTATTAGGTTCTCCGCGTGGAACTGTAGCGCCTCCTGATATTAGAGACCCTGATAGACAATATTTCCTTTGTAAACATGCTTATGCTGTTCTTCGTCGTTTAGACGAGTTCGTCAGTGAAGTAGTTGATGAAAGTTGGGGTCTTGACGAACCTGAGGTGATGGAGAAACTTGATAAGAGTTGGGACAAGATGTCGGAAGTAGCCGAAGTCCCGATTGAAGATTTCGATGAAGGTCCTTCTGTTGAATGGAAGGAACTTAGTGGTGAAGAAGCTGAAGAAGTAGAGGATCTCTCTGACGAAGAAGTCATTCCTGAAGATGAGGAACCCGAGGAGATTCTTGACGAGGATATCGAATACGAAGATGAAGATGAAGATGAAGACGAGATCAAGGATGAGCTTGACGAAGAATTAGATGCCGAGCTCGATAAAGAATTAGATGCCGATCTCGACGAAGATATCGAATACGATGAAGAAGATGATGATACTTATGAAGTTCCGGAATCGGAAATTGAGTATCCTTTAGAAAAAGATAAGAAAAAATAATGAATTCGGTAGAGTTTCTTCGTGCCTACTTACACATATAGATGTGAAAATCCGACCTGTTCAAAGCTGAGAGAAGATGATCATAGGATGACGGGCTTTAAGGAGCACCATCCTATGTGTCCGAATTGTGGTTCTATATGTAATTATGAATGGACACCATCCGTTGTTCAATTCGCAATAAAGGATGGTCCCAGCGGTATTGCCCCCTCAAAAGCTTTGAGATTGAAGGATCATTTCGCTAGAAATAGCGAACGTGTCGGTAAACGACAAGAAGAAAGATACGGGCATCTCAGGAAGGGCTCTTTGCCCAATTATCAAGGTCAACAGACTGAAAACTGGAGAGAAGCCCAATCTATGGCCATGGCCGATAAAGAACGTCTTTCCGAGGAAAGGAAGGATTCTTTGGAGGTTGCCGCTACCTATAATGATAAGATAAATTCGGAAAATACTAAAGGAAAAGTTACTGTCTGAGGCTTCCGGTTTTTATCTTCACGTTAACTCGGAATGCCGAGTTCTATATCTATAGTCAGACGACTCCCCAACGTAATCGATGCCACCGTTAGGGTTAGACCCGGGGTTATAGGTTTTCGATTTAGTGCAGCGGCAAATTTTGATTTGCCGTTTGTGGCTTTCCAGACCGTTCCTAATGTTGGGTGTAAGTCACCGAGTGTCCCTGATCTTGGTGCTATCGGTAATCAATTTAAAGATCAAGTTCGTTTCTTATTTAATCCGAATGATTATACTGCTACTGTTCCGGCTGTCCGTGATGACAAACAATTCTTCATTCGGATAGAAGCGCAGAACCCTGATGGGACTTTCCAACCGCCTGAAACAATTCATACGGTTATGCCGGTTTATCCCAGCCCTCATCGTCCTATCATTCTTCACGGCAATGCTCCCACCGGTTCAGTTCTGACACATAGTATTGAAGTTGAATTGCCGCAGGTATGTAATGACTTCGAAATTCGTAACGGGAGTACTGGAACTAATCTCTTTGTAGCTTTTGAAAGACCAACGAGTTCTCCGACAGGTCCGGAGTTTCTCATCAAACCAGGAGAGTCTTTAACAAGGATATATACGAACATCGCTAAGGTTTGTATGCGCGGTGACGGTGGAGTAGTTGAAGTCTATTCTATTTATACCTTGAAGGACTCTCCTTCAAATCTTTAATTGATCTAGAGTTCAGGAGAACACGAAATGACGGTAAACCTCGTAAGGGTCGTAAACCAGCAGACGGTACCGCCTGGTCTGTCGAGGGATGGCTCCATTCTAATTGACAAGATCGACCGGAGCCAGGGAAACTCTTCGAGTCCTCCATATGCTCAGGTTGCGAAGCAAAAGATTTACATTCCCTATAAGAACCCGGTAGATCCGTTGGTTAAGGGTTATGTTGATCTCGTTCAGACGGACGAAGTTCTTCTTGCTGCGGAACCGGACGGCTCTATTGGAGGTTTGGCGGTAGCTCATCCTCCATATCCTCCCAGAGTGACGGTTTCTGTTATCAGTTCAGCATTATTGACTACATCCGTGATTACAGCTGGTAATCATGCTGATCCGATTGTTATTGCTGGAACTGGTTTCCTATCGGTTCTCCCTGATCTCACCTCTGTTGAAATTACTAATGCTGCTGGGGTGAAATTGTTAGTCCCACAGGCTGGTCTAACAGGCGGAGCTCCCGATTCTGCTATTCAAATTCGAGTTCCCAATGCGTCGTTCGCGGCTCTTGGGGCACCGGTCGCCGGATGGAAAATCCGAGTTCTTGCCAATTCGAAGTACAGCAATAGCTTCACATTGACATAATAGGATTTTTCAGGAGGATACTACAATGCGCGTTGGAATGGTACGCAATGACCTTGGAAACGGCATTTATATTGCCGATATTGAATCCAGATCACAGCCTCCGGGTGGTCTTGTTCACGCTCCTCATGGCCAAAGCCGGAATATCCGGAAGCCAACGGATGCGGAATTACTTTCAGCTATTTTGACTGGTATGCCTCAGGGTGTTATCGGTACTGATGTAGCTGCAACTGTTGATACTTCGACAAACGCAGATTTTCGTATCCGAGTTCATGCGTCTAGCGCATTTACTTTGATTTCAGTTACTGCTGGTCTTGCAACTGCGAAGACGACAATTCGTAATGATCTGAATGCCGGTTTCCTTGCTGCTGGGCTCCCAGTAGTAGCTTCGGTGGTCGGAACGAATCAATTGCAGATTTCGACGTTTTCTCCGAATGATGGCGTAAATGCCTATTTGGAGATTGACACAAATGTTTTGTCAACACTCAATGATGTTGTTGGATTTGCTGCGGGTGGTGTTGTTCTTCAGGGAACGCAGCCAACAGCTCTTTTAGCTGCTGTAAAAGCAGCAGTTTATCCAACGGCCGTTACGATCAACGTATCATCTGCTGCTATTATCGGCGCAGATCCTGGCTATGCTTTTTTGAGCACAGTTAGTAAAGCTGCTTTAGTGCAGAGAGTTGCTGATCTTGTTGCTCCTTCTTTAGTTGAGACTGGGGATGTTCTCCTTTCTTTCTATAGTGGGATCATTTCAAAAGCTCGAGTTGCCACATATAGACCTGACGGAGCTCGTGCTGGTAAAGCAACTGGCATTGCTCTGGCCTGTGTCCATAATGATGGTGTTACCGCATTTTAACCACTGAACCTTTTGTCGGCCTCGAGTAGAGGAGCTAACTATGCGTGTAGGAATTGTCAGATCAGATATAGGAAAGCTTTATCTCTCGGATGTAGAGAATAAAAGCCAGCGAAATTTCTCGAGTCAGCCGAAGGGGCAGAGTCGTTATCTCTCGAAGCCTACAGACGCACAGCTTGCGACCATGCTTGGGACGGTTGCATTTCTGACCAAGCTTGGCTCAGTTGGCGCAGCAACTTTCAATACGGCTGGTACCGCAAACGGGACAAAGCTAAACATCAAGACTGCTGCGGCACAGCCTTTTATGCAGGTCATTGTCACTTCTGGCGCAGCAGTACCGATAGCTACAATCGTTGCGGATCTCAATAGAGGTTTCGTTAACGCTGGCCTCGGACTTCACGCCCGAGCCGACGCTACAAATCATGTTGCGATCGATACGACAACAAAGGGTCCTGGTGCATATCTCGAAATTAGTGCTGCATCTCCGTCAGCTGGTGCACTTCACACTGTTCTCGGACTTGCAACAGCGGCTCTCAATGGTCTTACTGTTGCGGCATTGAAGACGGCAGTTTATCCGACTGCTGTTACTATAAATGTGTCATCTGCTACGATTCTTGCCATACCAACTTCAACTTTCTCGTTAATGGCATCTACTGATCAAGCGGCTCTTGTTACCGCGATTGCCAACATAATTGCTCCAAGATTGGTTGAAACCGGTTTCGCTCTTAGATCATTCGCATATGGAGTGATTTCGAAGGTTGCCAGTGCAACTTACCAACCCGGTGGAGTAAGAATTGGTCTCCCTGTTGGTATTGGTGCAGCAGTAGTGGCTGACGACGGTTCCACGCCCTTCACTCTGTAACGAAATCTGAGACCGTTAGCTTCCTGGCCTATTTCAAATCATGAGATAGGCCAGAGTCGTATTTGAAAATCGAAACTAATGGTGTTCGGTAAGGTTTAGCTGTGAGCGAATTAGAGGAAATTTTTGAATGTCATAATATCTACCTCGCCGCATATTTATCTGAATGCGGGTGTGAATTAAGTGGTAGACGTAAGCAAGGACATCGAGTATTCTTTCAATTTAAAAATGTTGCTGGATCTATACAGACTCTAAGGGAAGAATATTTCTCCGGTAAGGGAAAAGTTACTGCGTGTAAGTATGCTGATGCAATTATGAAGATGAAAGAGTTGCTATCCTTTGAGTAATTGGATATGAGTTCAACTCCTTAAAATGCTAATCTTCTGATTTCGGTATGGACCGATTGGTCTCCGCAGGATCTATAGTCTACGAGCAGTTAGATTTTTTCCTCCCGCCCGGGAGCGTGAACCGGGTTACCGGGGTACCGGCAGTTAATATTTCTGTCATGGTATTCGCGAATAATGTGTTGCTTCCGTGGTCTTTGATCGATGGCTCGATCATTCCGGATTCTTCAGTGGCTTCTGGATCGGTTTACTTCAACGAGATTTCGTCGAATCCTGGTTTTTATTCTATCAGAATTTTTCCTGATAGAATAGGCTTTTGGAGACTCGTGTTCTTGAATTCGACTCTTTCAACAGAGATCATCAAGGAATTCGATGCTGTTCCACCAGGAGTCTTAAGACCATCGAGCGGAGGTCTTAGCGCTTCGACTTCGAAATCATGTTGATATGCCATCCTTTTTCACTAACATCGGCCTTTCTCGTGGCGATCTATCCCTATTTTTAAGGAATGACTCTGGTCTTCCTCAAGATGGATATGATGTTAGATGGACTATATTAAAGAAAAGCGGTGAATTATCATCCGGTAGTCGAGTTCCTGCAGTAAAAGCAAACACTGGAGAATATTTTGCTCCTTGGGGGTGTTCTCGTTCTGGTGGATGTTATGTTATTAAATGGGAATATCGAGCGGAACCGAATGGCGTTATTCAAAGTCGTTGTCAAGAATTTTTCGTAATAAATATAAATTGTAGAAGCTGTTGTTCTTCGTCTGCGTCTACATCATCCTCTACGAATTGTGGAGCTTTCTTTTCTGGTCAATCTCTTGGGCCAAATGGTCTTTACATAAAAATCACCGATGAAGATGGTTTACCATCTTCAGCTTTTGCAGTTTATTGGACTATATATAATCAATGCGGTATGCCGGTAACGAGTAAGAGTCTTGCGTTACCTGGATCGAGTCTTGGGGATTATTATGCTCCTTGGACTGTCTGTGGTGCAGGGGAATATTCAATTCTATGGGAGTGGATGCTTGAATCTGATTCGGCCCTAGAAGCAACAAGAAGTTCCTTCTCCATTTTCAACCCACCAGCTCTTTTTTTCTCTGGTGGAACGTGCTGTCTTGTTCGAAGTCAACCCTGTTGCACATCGAGTCCTTGTCAATCTTCATGTGGGACAGGAACCATTGTCTTTATCAAGACTCCTCCAAACTTTTGTGATGGGTGTCCTCCAATGTGTTGCTCATCTACAACTCAGGTTATCGTGAATAAATGTGACGACGAAATCGAGATTCCAAGAGTCGTCCATCTTGCAACGCAAGTTTTGCCTACTGCAGGACAGTTCACTAATCAATCTTCATATGCCGTTCCTCACGGTATTCGAAAAATTGCTTTCTATATCACTTATTCGAGAGGAGCTGTTGGTGGTTTCATCGCTCTTCGTTTAAAGTGGGGAAATGGATCTGAAGAAACACAAGCTACCATTATTGATCGTTCAGCTATTAGGCTAGATGGGGAATTCTCAGCTCAGGCTATGCGCTTGAGTGATCTGATGGGGCCGATGCCTCCAGATGATAGTCCTGTTAGTTTTATGCTAGAAGCCTCTGTTCCAGGCGGAAGTTCAACTGTTAGACTTTTGGCTGCTGAGGGTGGTGTTCCTGGTCTTCCTGGGACTGTTAGCATAACACTAACAGCTTCATCTGACTGATGGCGTACGACAATAACTACTTCACTGGCACCGGAGCCACTGGACCGACTGGACCGCAAGGTGCAACCGGGCCGCGAGGACCTACTGGTATTCAGGGTCCGATCGGTGCTACTGGTCCATTCGGCGCCACAGGCCCACAGGGTATTCAAGGATCACCAGGAGAAATAGGCGCCACTGGTATTCAAGGACTGACTGGTGCTATTGGTCCTCAAGGAGTTACGGGTTTACAAGGCATTCAGGGTTCGCCCGGTCTAACAGGTTCAACAGGACCTCAGGGTGAACAAGGATCGCCTGGTCCTACTGGATCAATCGGTCCTCAGGGCATTCAAGGTTCCCCTGGTTTAACTGGTTCTACCGGTCCTCAGGGGAATCAAGGATCTCCTGGTGTTACAGGTACTCAGGGCATTCAAGGTTCCCCTGGTTCAACAGGCCCTCAAGGAGTTACAGGTCCTATTGGATCACCAGGTCCGACAGGGCAAATTGGCGCCACTGGTTTACGAGGTTCTCAAGGATCTCCTGGAGTTACTGGTTCTACAGGTCCGCAAGGTGTAAAAGGTCCTACAGGATCAATTGGTCCACAGGGAATTCAGGGATCCCCCGGTATTCAGGGTTCAACAGGCCCTCAAGGATCTACTGGTCCACAGGGTCTTCGTGGCTTCCAGGGAACTCAAGGAAGTCCTGGTTTAACTGGTGCCACAGGTCCGACAGGTCCTCAGGGGCAAACAGGTCCACAAGGAGCTACAGGTCCTCAAGGCATTCAGGGTGTTACAGGTTCAACAGGTGCTATTGGCCCTAAAGGACCTACTGGTCAAATCGGTCCTCAGGGTATTCAGGGATCTCCTGGTAATACAGGTGCCACAGGCCCGACAGGTGCCACAGGCCCTCGGGGCCCAACAGGGTCAATTGGATTACAGGGCATTCAGGGATCTCCCGGTTTAACAGGTGCCACGGGCCCGACAGGTCCTGAAGGCCACACAGGATCAATTGGACCACAGGGTATTCAAGGATCACCTGGTAATACAGGCGCTACAGGCCCGACAGGCCCTCAGGGTCATACAGGATCAATTGGTTTACAGGGATCACCTGGTCCGCAAGGAATTCAAGGAACACCTGGTTTAACTGGTGCCACAGGCCCTAATGGCGCTACTGGACCACAAGGAAATCAAGGATCACCTGGTCCGCAAGGAATTCAAGGAACACCTGGTTTAACTGGTGCTACAGGTCCACAAGGTGCCACTGGTCCGCAAGGTGCTACGGGGTTACGAGGTTCTACAGGTGCCACAGGTCCAACAGGTGCCACAGGTCCTGCAGGATCAACTGGACCACAAGGTGTTCAAGGATCCCCTGGTAATACAGGAGCCACAGGTCCCACAGGTCCTGAAGGAAACCAGGGATCTCCCGGCGTTACAGGTCCTCAAGGTATACAAGGATCTCCTGGTGTCACTGGTCCACAAGGTCCTACTGGTCAAATCGGTCCTCAGGGTCTTCGCGGTTTCCAGGGTACTCAAGGTTCACCCGGTTTAACAGGTCCTCGAGGTGCTACTGGTATTGATGGTGCCACAGGCCCTAATGGTGCCACAGGTCCTCAAGGGATCCAAGGGATTCAGGGATCACCTGGAGTTACTGGATCAACAGGTCCGCAAGGAATTCAGGGTGTAACCGGTCCACAAGGAGCTACAGGTTTACAGGGAATTCAGGGATCTCCCGGTTTAACAGGTGCCACGGGTCCGGTAGGCGTTACAGGATCTCAAGGCAATCAAGGATCGCCTGGTCCTACAGGCTCTCAAGGAATCCAAGGTTCGCCGGGAGTTATAGGATCCACAGGTCCTCAGGGTTCAACAGGTCCTCAGGGTTCAACAGGTCCTCAAGGAATTCAGGGATCACCCGGTTTAACAGGATCTACAGGTCCTCAGGGTTCAACAGGTCCTCAAGGATCTACAGGTCCTCAAGGTCCTACTGGTCAAATTGGTCCACAGGGTGCTCAAGGATCACCCGGTATCACTGGTCCAGCAGGATCCACAGGCCCTCAAGGTATTCAGGGATCGCCCGGCATCACAGGTCCTCAAGGATCTACAGGCTCTGATGGTGCTACAGGTCCGCAGGGTATTCAAGGATCTCCCGGTCTTCAGGGTATTCAGGGTTCACCTGGTTTAGATGGCGCTACGGGATCTACAGGTCCTCAAGGAATTCAAGGATCGCCAGGTTTAGATGGCGCTACTGGTTTACCAGGTATTCAGGGATCACCCGGTGTCACAGGGCCTCAAGGTGCTACTGGTCTCGGTTATACAGGTCCTGCAGGATCTACAGGTCCTCAAGGTATTCAGGGATCTCCCGGTTTAGATGGTGCCACAGGATCTCAGGGCATTCAGGGATCACCTGGTGCCACAGGTTTAGAAGGTCCGACAGGTTCGATAGGTCTGCAGGGATCACCTGGTTTAACAGGTCCTCAGGGTATTCAAGGATCTCCTGGTTTACCTGGCACCACAGGAATTACAGGTCCTCAGGGTGTTACAGGTCCAATAGGATCCACAGGGCCTCAGGGTCTCCAAGGTTCACCAGGTTTAGATGGTGCAACAGGCCCTCAGGGGGTTCAGGGATCTCCAGGATCCCCAGGCAATACCGGATCTACAGGACCTCAGGGTCTCCAAGGTTCACCAGGTTTAGATGGTGCAACAGGATCCATAGGCCCTCAGGGAGCAACTGGTCTTGAAGGATCTACAGGTCCAATTGGTGTCACAGGTTCTCAAGGAATTCAGGGTTCACCTGGTATTCCAGGCGTCACAGGTCCTCAGGGAGTTCAAGGATCACCCGGTCTTCCTGGCTTAGACGGTGCTACAGGTCCACAGGGTATTACTGGATCCATAGGCCCTGACGGTGCCACAGGTCCTCAAGGAATTCAGGGATCACCTGGCGTCACTGGCTCACAAGGTGTTCAGGGATCTCCAGGAATTACAGGTTCTGATGGTGCTACAGGTCCCGCAGGATCTACAGGTCCTCAAGGAATTCAGGGATCACCAGGTTTAGACGGTGCAACTGGATCGCAGGGTATCCAAGGATCTCCTGGTGTTACAGGTTTAGAAGGTCCAACTGGTCCACAGGGTATTCAAGGATCTCCTGGTTTACCCGGTTCTACAGGAATTACAGGTCCTCAGGGTGTTACGGGTCCAATAGGATCTACAGGATCTATTGGACCACAGGGTATTCAGGGATCTCCTGGTTTACCTGGTGCAACTGGTCCACAAGGTTCGACAGGCCCTCAGGGTGATCAGGGATCTCCTGGTGCTACTGGATCTCAAGGTCCACAAGGTTCACCTGGATTAATCGGTGCCACAGGTCCACAGGGTATTCAAGGGTCTCCCGGTTTAGATGGTTCTACTGGATCCACAGGTCCTATCGGGTCAACAGGTCCACAAGGTATCCAAGGATCTCCCGGTATTGATGGGTCCACAGGGCCACAGGGGATTCAGGGATCTCCCGGTGTTACTGGATCACAAGGTGTTACAGGATCTATTGGATCCACAGGTCCTCAGGGATCCCCTGGTTTAGACGGTGTTACAGGTCCAGCCGGAATTGCAGGATCTACCGGCCCTCAGGGTGTTCAAGGATCCCCCGGTGTTACAGGTCCTCAGGGTGTTCAAGGATCCCCCGGTGCCACAGGTGCACAAGGATCCACAGGTCTCCAAGGTATTCAAGGATCCCCTGGTTTAGATGGTATTACCGGTTCTACGGGACCACAGGGTATCCAGGGATCCCCCGGGATTCAGGGTTCAACAGGTCCACAAGGTATCCAAGGATCTCCTGGTGTTACTGGGTCAACTGGTCCTCAAGGAAATCAAGGATCTCCTGGTTTAGATGGTGTTACGGGATTTACTGGTCCCCAGGGGTCTACTGGTTCGCAAGGTGTTCAGGGTTCACCTGGTATTCCAGGCGTCACAGGTCCTCAGGGTGATCAGGGATCTCCTGGCCTGACTGGTTCAATTGGACCACAAGGTGATCAGGGATCTCCTGGTGTTACTGGATCAACTGGACCGCAAGGATCCACAGGTCCTCAGGGTTCACCTGGCTCAACTGGCGCTACAGGTCCTGTTGGTCCAACAGGTCCACAGGGTAACCAAGGTTCACCCGGTGTCACTGGATCCACCGGTCCTCAGGGTGATCAGGGATCTCCGGGAGTTACAGGACCACAAGGTATTACAGGATCTGAAGGTCCCACTGGACCACAGGGATCTACTGGACCACAGGGAGCCACAGGTCCCCAAGGATCTACAGGTTCTCAGGGTGATCAGGGATCTCCCGGTCTTACCGGCTCGATAGGTCTTCAGGGATCTCCCGGATCACAGGGTCCAACAGGACCACAGGGATCACCCGGTCTTATAGGCCCTCAAGGATCGCCGGGCATCCAAGGATCACCTGGCATCACAGGATCTGAAGGTCCTACCGGACCTATCGGTCCTGCTGGTGCCACAGGTCCTCAAGGATCACCAGGTATTCAGGGATCTCCTGGTCTTACAGGTCCTCAAGGAGCACAAGGATCTCCCGGCATTGATGGATCCACAGGCCCACAAGGTATCCAGGGTTCACCCGGTTTAGATGGTGCTACAGGATCTCAGGGCATTCAAGGTTCCCCTGGTTTAACTGGTTCTACTGGTTCACCCGGTCCTACCGGATCAATCGGTCCTCAAGGTCAAACAGGTCCTCAGGGTATTCAAGGATCACCTGGTTTTACTGGATCGATTGGATCCACAGGACCCCAGGGTATTCAGGGATCTCCAGGAATTCAAGGATCTACAGGTCCTATTGGATCCACAGGTCCCCAAGGTATTCAAGGATCACCCGGGATCACAGGATCAACTGGTCCCCAAGGAGCACAAGGATCACCCGGCGTTACTGGCTCCACTGGTTTACAAGGTATTCAGGGATCACCCGGTAATACGGGTGCTATAGGTCCTCAGGGATCTCCTGGAGTTACCGGATCAACCGGACCGCAGGGTCCTACCGGTCAAATTGGCCCTCAGGGTGTTCAAGGTTCACCAGGTTTAACAGGTCCGCAGGGTGTCACTGGAATTCAGGGTGTCACTGGAATTCAGGGTATTCAAGGATCCCCCGGTATTACTGGTTCGACAGGGCCACAGGGTGATCAAGGATCCCCTGGTATTACAGGTTCTACCGGTCCTACGGGATCCATAGGCCCTCAGGGTATTCAAGGGAGTCCTGGAGTAACTGGTTCAACTGGTCCACAAGGTGCACAGGGATCACCGGGAGTAACTGGATCTACAGGTCCTACCGGTCAGATTGGACCTCAAGGGAACCAAGGTTCACCCGGTCCTACGGGATCCATAGGTCCTCAGGGTGTTACAGGTCCTCAGGGTGAACAGGGATCACCGGGTGTTACTGGTCCTCAGGGTGTTACTGGTCAGATTGGTCTTCAAGGATCACCAGGTGTTACTGGATCCACAGGTCCTATCGGTCAAACAGGTCCTCAGGGTGAACAAGGATCACCCGGTATCACTGGCCCTCAGGGTGCTCAGGGATCCCCAGGAGTTACCGGTTCAACAGGCCCTCAGGGTGCTCAGGGATCCCCGGGAGTTACAGGATCAACTGGACCGCAAGGATCCACAGGTCCGCAGGGAATTCAAGGATCTCCTGGGGTTACTGGATCTACTGGTCCTCAAGGGATTCAAGGATCACCCGGTATAACGGGCTCAACTGGCTCACAAGGATCGCCAGGTGTTACTGGATTGCAGGGTCCCACTGGGCAAATTGGTCCGCAGGGTGTCCAAGGATCTCCTGGCATAACGGGTTCAACTGGACCGCAAGGTGCACAAGGATCTCCCGGTGTTACTGGATCCACGGGTCCAACGGGATCTATTGGACCGCAAGGGAACCAGGGATCACCTGGAGTTACGGGATCCATAGGTCCCCAAGGTTCACCTGGTGTTACTGGTCCGATAGGATCAACTGGACCGCAAGGTGCACAAGGATCTCCTGGTGTTACAGGATCTACCGGTCCTCAGGGTGCACAAGGATCTCCCGGTGTTACAGGATCTACTGGTCCTCAGGGTGCTACGGGGATCCAAGGCACTCAGGGATCACCTGGTGTTACCGGTTCAACTGGACCGCAGGGTGCTACAGGAATTCAGGGTGTTCAAGGATCTCCTGGGGTCACTGGTGTTACCGGGCCTACAGGATCAGTTGGTCCCCAAGGTGCACAGGGGTCACCTGGTGTTACTGGTTTAGTAGGTCCTACCGGTCAAATCGGACCGCAAGGGAGTCAAGGATCCCCTGGTGTTACAGGATCTACAGGGCCTCAAGGGGCACAAGGATCTCCGGGAGTAACTGGGTCTACCGGACCACAAGGACAAACGGGAACAATCGGGCCTCAAGGGAATCAAGGATCCCCCGGTGTTACAGGTTCTACCGGTCCCCAAGGCGCACAGGGATCACCAGGAGTAACTGGTTCAACTGGACCTCAAGGCGCACAGGGATCACCAGGAGTTACCGGTTCAACTGGACCTCAAGGGAATCAAGGTTCACCCGGTATTACTGGATCTACAGGTCCTACTGGATCTATTGGTCCGCAAGGAATTCAGGGTGTCACCGGTTCAACTGGTCCTCAAGGCGCCACTGGTATTCAAGGTGTTCAGGGATCTCCGGGTGTTACCGGATCTACAGGTCCACAGGGGCAAACGGGTCAAATCGGTCCTCAGGGTATTCAAGGATCCCCTGGATCTACAGGTCCTCAAGGAGTACAGGGATCACCTGGTATTACGGGTTCAACTGGACCCCAGGGTGCTACGGGTATTCAGGGTGTTCAGGGATCCCCTGGCGTTACTGGATCTATTGGTCCTACCGGTCAAATCGGTCCTCAAGGATCACCTGGTGTCACTGGTTTAATAGGCCCTACAGGACCTCGTGGTTCGACAGGTCCACAGGGTGCCACGGGACTTCAAGGCTTAACAGGTCCTCAGGGATCTACTGGTCCTGTAGGTGCTACTGGTCCTGCAGGTGCTACGGGTCCTCAAGGTGCTACGGGTCCTGGTGCTGTTCGACGATGGTTCATTAATACTACTGCAGATACGACAATTACATCAACAGCTTTTGTTACTCTATTAACTGCGAGTATAACTAAAGTTTCTGCCGGTACTAGTTTAAATATATTTGCAACTGTTGATGGTGTTATCTCTTCCGCTCAGCAACAAACGGAAGTTCGATTGGTCATCGATTCTACTGTTGTTGCCGGTGGTTCACTTGATGAAGCAGCGAATAGTAATTCTGCTTGTTGTGCGTTTGTTTATAACGCGACTGGAGTGACAACTGGAGTTCATACTGTTACAGTTCAAGTTAGATCGATAAATGTTGGGCAATCTATTTATATTAGACCCGTCACCTTCCCGAATCGTGAGAGTGCTTCTTTGCTCGTCGAGGAGGTTTAATATATGAGCACTTCTTATAATTATTCAATATCAGCTGATTTTCCCAATCAGGTAGTTAATAATGATAGACTATATCAAGAAATAATTGCCCAAACTACGATTACGCAGCCATATGAATCGGTAATTGATGTTGGTGATGTTTGCACAATAACTTTTACCAATGCACTTTCGGCTCCTGAAAAAACTGCTCTTGATGTTATTGTAGCTAATCACAGCGGAGCACCGTGGGTTTACCCAGTTCCTGTTTTTAGTGATTATGCTGGTATTCAGCCGTTTACAGGCCCTTCCGCTACAGGTCCTGGTCGAGCTGGGATTATTCCAACTCCAGGACAGTCGGCTCCTGCATCTGGATTTCTTCGAATTGATGGTACTTGGCAGGTTGCCGTTGGTCCTACTGGTTCTCAGGGAGCACAGGGTCCTACTGGTCAAATTGGTCCCCAAGGAAATCAAGGTTCGCCAGGTTTAACTGGATCCACAGGCCCTCAAGGTATTCAAGGATCTCCTGGAGTTACAGGTTCCCAGGGTATACAAGGATCCCCCGGTTCAACGGGTCCTCAAGGTCAGACAGGTCAGACAGGTCCTCAAGGATCCACAGGACCCCAGGGGATTCAGGGGCTACAGGGATCCCCTGGTGTTACAGGACAAATAGGACCGCAAGGAAATCAGGGATCGCCGGGAATTACTGGCTCCACTGGTCCAACTGGATCTATTGGTCCTCAAGGCGTTCAGGGATCTCCGGGTGTTACTGGATCTACCGGTCCTCAGGGAGCTACCGGAATTCAAGGTGTTCAGGGTGTTCAAGGATCACCTGGTGCTACAGGTATTCAGGGTCCTACTGGTCAAATTGGTTCTCAGGGTTCGCCAGGAATTACCGGTTCAACTGGACCACAAGGACAAACAGGGCAGGTAGGACCACAAGGAGTTCAAGGATCACCAGGAGTTACTGGTTCGACAGGTCCACAGGGTCCTACTGGTCAAATTGGTCCGCAAGGTACACAAGGTTCGCCAGGAGTTACTGGATCCACTGGTCCGCAAGGTGTTCAGGGTGTAACCGGTCCTACTGGTTCAACTGGACCTCAAGGGAATCAAGGTTCACCCGGTGTCACTGGATCCACAGGCCCTCAGGGTGATCAGGGATCTCCGGGAGTTACAGGATCCACAGGTCCGCAGGGTCAAACAGGTCCACGTGGTAATACGGGAGCAACAGGTCCTACTGGATCAATTGGTCCTCAGGGAGTCCAAGGATCACCAGGAGTTACTGGTTCTACAGGTCCAACTGGATCTGTTGGCCCACAGGGAGCTCAGGGATCTCCGGGTGTTACAGGATCTACCGGTCCTCAGGGAGCACAGGGTTCAACTGGACCGCAGGGTGCTCAGGGATCTCCTGGTGTCACGGGATCCACTGGTCCTCAGGGAAACCAAGGATCACCTGGCATTACTGGTTCTACCGGCCCTCAGGGTCCTACTGGATCAATTGGCCCACAAGGTATTCAAGGATCACCAGGAATAACTGGTACTCAAGGTCCTACTGGTCAAATAGGCCCACAAGGTGTTACTGGATCAACTGGACCACAGGGAAATCAGGGTTCACCCGGTGTCACTGGTTCAATAGGTCCTCAAGGAAACCAAGGATCACCCGGTATTACCGGCTCTCAAGGATCCACGGGTCCGCAAGGCACCACGGGTCCGCAAGGTATTCAAGGTATTCAGGGATCGCCTGGCGTAACTGGATCCACAGGCCCTCAAGGAGCTCAGGGATCCACAGGATCTCAGGGTGTTCAGGGATCCCCTGGAGTTACCGGTGTTACAGGTCCTACAGGATCACAAGGGCAAACAGGTCCACGTGGTAATACAGGCCCTCAAGGGGCGACTGGTTTACAAGGTCCCACTGGACCGCAAGGTGCCACTGGACCACAAGGTTTACAGGGATCTGGTATAGCTTCTGGTGCTTATTTTGCTAATGGTGGTGAAAATGGAGGAGCAGATCGGATACTAGGCAATAATGATAATTTTGCTTTATCGATCGAAACGAATAATACACCACGAATAAGAATAAATGGTAATGGAAATATTCAAATACCGATAGCTTCGTCAGCTGCAACTCCTGCAGTAATGATTAGGCAACTAACTGCTTCACAGCCTAATGATGCTTTTGCCGTTATAAATAATGTTAATAGAGAACTTTTAAGTATTGATTTTGAAGGTCATCTTAATATAGGCCCTTCTGGTGGTTATAATTTTCCAAATTCTCCTATCTGTGTCGGATACAGCGGTCCAAATACTTACATGCAGGTAAATATTCAGAATCAGAATTCTGGGAATATTTCCAGTACTGATTTTGTTGCTACTGCTAATAATGGAACCGATACTACGTTTTATGTTGATTTAGGTATTAATAGTTCTACCTATTCTGAAGCAGCTTATAACATTAGTGGTGCTAATGATTCTTATTTATTCGCACTTGGTGGAAACCTTGTTTTAGCTACCGGTACAGCAGGGAAGGTTATTAGATTCGGCATTGGTGGAACTACAAGTGCTAACGTTGAAATGATACTCGGAGTCAATACACTGACGATGGGTAATCAGATTATTTCTAATGTTACTGATCCAGTTTTAGCTCAGGACGTAGCTACTAAAAATTATGTTGATTCTCGCGGAGGTCCTTTATTAAGGCGTCGATATGGTGCTTCTGATTTCGATGAACCTAATAATAATAACTGGGTAAGAACCGGCGGTATTGCTGCTCTTACTAATGATTCTCAGAATCCGGCACTTTCAGTTAGAAGATTTGATGATACTGCAGAAGAGGGTGTTGGGTTTGACATGTATGTCCCTTCAGGGACTTCTAACGTTAAATTCACATTTGTCCATCGAGCTGAATCCGCCCCATCAGGATCTACGATCGCTGCAATGCCAGTTGTTTTTGGTAGATTGATTTTTGATTATCCGACAAATCCTGGTAACTGGGCTGGTGCATCGGGTCTTGTTTTTTCTGGTGGTTTACCGATTCAATCCGGATCAACTGGTTGGCATTATGATACTCGTACTATTCCGGTGACCTCTCTTGGTGTTCCTTCTGGTACTGCTAACCGCGTTATTCAATTTGAGTTAACACGCAGAGGAACGTTTGTAACGGATAACTTAGTCGGAGACTGGGATCTTCTAACACTTCTTTTGGAAGCCACATGACATCAACTCAATCAACACTCGGAATGTCTGATCGAGTTTCTATTTTAAGAAAGAAATATCGAGAAGACAAAGATCGAACGGAATGGGCTCTTCTTGATAGTAAAGGTAAAAGAGTTCTTCGTTGGTTTGGTGTTGAAAAACCGAGTGAAGAAAGAGTGAAGAAAGAGGAAAGAAGAATCCAATTTTTTAAACACAAAAATGGATCCTTTAGTCATGTCGCTCGTAGGGTTATTGCTCGTCGCATACTGACTTATGGTGTTTTACCGCCTGAAGAAGAATTCTTAGCTGCTTTTCGTAAAGAAGTGCCTGATGGTGAATATCTGATTCGTGGGCCTCGAGGTGACGTAGTGTTTCCTATGCCTGACGGAGAATACTCGGCTAGTGATTTATGGAATTTCATAACGCAGGCCGTTGAATTTGATGATCAGAAGAAACTAGAATTCGCAAGTTCTTTACTTAGTTCTCTTGGTTTTGAATGGGCCTGAGGTAATATAAATAATGCCAACTTTCAAAAGAGGACAAGAGCTCGGTCGTTCAGATGGACTTTCCTTGTTCTTAAAGACTCGCAGCGGGAATATGAAGAACGCTGCTGAGATATATTATAATATATATGATAAGACTACTGGAACTGAAGTTCTTCTTCCTCCAACAAATAGAGCTCCTGCTAATCCGACTGTTGGTGAATATTACGCCAGTTTCATAATTCCTGGAAATGCTAATATTGGTCACTACACGATTCGTTGGTTTTTTAGGGAGAAAATAGGTTCACCTCAAGTTCAAACATATGAATCTTTCGATATAGTAGCTGACACAACTCAGATCGTAACTATTCCTGGTATAACTGCTGTTCAGTTTGATTTAATTCGTGCTCTTCGTATAATGCTTCGTGATAATAATCCAGATCGAAATTATCACTTCGCGCCTCCAACAGGGGAAGAATCGATCAATCAATTTACTCGAGTATTCGGATTCCTTTGGGAAGATCCGGAGCTTCTTGAATTTCTTCAGGTTTCACTTGATTCAATAAATATGTATCCACCAATGACGTTCTTTTCGTCTTTGGATGATCTTATTGGTCAGCATCGACCTTGGCGAACTGTTTTGCTTGAAGGAGCCATGGTTCATGCCATTACAGCAATCGCTTTGAACTGGGTTGTCGATGAATTTGATTACTCTATCGGTGGAGTTTCACTTTCCATAGACAAGAGCTCGAAGTATCAATCGATGGCAAGTGATATTCAAGGTCGTTTTACTGATCATATAACAGCTGCGAAGGAAACTGTGAAGATTTATATGGGACTTCGTCAGTCGAAGTTCGGTGTTGGTATCAGGTCATCTTTCGGTCCTTCAGTGGGACGCGGAACTCTTACACCGAGACGATTTTTAGGTATATAATTACGATTCCATTACGTCTTGAACGATTTCAAGCTTCGTCGCTTCTGCAAAAGCTTTCAATATATCAGTTTTTGAAGCTTTCGGATGAACCCTTATCACTTCTCTCATTGAGATTACGAGTTTTTCATATGCTTTATCTTGTAATTTCTCATTTTCAATTTGGGTGAGTCTACATCTCACTTTCTTTGTCTTTTTGAATGCTTCAACTCTTCTTTTAATCTCACGATATAATTTTACGGATATCCATCGAATAGTTCTATCTCTTGGTCCATTCGTTGATACTTTCAAATTTGGGTTCCCGCTAATAAGATATATGATTGCTTGACGTATGTCTATTAGTTCTGTACTTGTATTCCCGAATCCTCTCCAAGATCTTTCTATTTGTTTACCCCTGAATTCAAGGATAACCTTCGTAAGAAAATTTAGATTCATGGAGTGGTTGGGCTTATGGATATATTTAAAAGTGGTTTTTACTGATAATATTCTTACCTTATCGGCTGATTGATGGAATTCTTCGTGATCGATATTCACATTCGATAATACATATTTGAATTATCGATTTTCGTTTTGGACCGTTCATTAAATATTAAGTCGTGGATCTGAATAATCTAGCCTCTAGAGTAGCTTCCGTAAATGTTGAGGCTGCTCGTCGAAAGACCAAGAAAGTCAGCGCGCCAAAGAAAAAGAAGCGCGTCCCTCCTCCAGAAGATCTTCTAGATATAGAAGATGATATTCTTAAATCTGAACCTGAATGTGCTTGTCATATTGAATTGGATATAACTGCCAATTTTGAGGGTCGAGTAGATAAAAAGACCCTGGTTAAGAAAATTAAAGCTGAACTGCTTTCAGCCATCCAATCGTCTATGACGGTTGTATCTAAAGAGTTGAATCTATCTTCTAAAGGTGTGAAAATCCGACCTCTTCGACTTGAATGTGACTTTTTGGATCTTTGATCGGTAGAGTCCGAAGATGTCAGAGAAAAGATTTCAAATACCTGAAGATAAGTGCCAACATTTCATGAATTTGGATTCGTCCATTATTCAATGGTCTATTACCGTTGGTAAGTTATCCATTGATCTTGATGCTGCGAAGGCCAATCTTTCTGGTATGTATCGTAGTAGGGCTTCGAACCTAAATGAATTGATTAAGGCAGTAGGTATTGATCCAAATCAAGTTCTCAACGCAAAAATTGATCCTTCAACAGGGATTATAGTTGTTGAACTTAAGGATCAGCCTGAAGCCGATGATTCTCGTTTGAACGCCTCTTAATAGTGTTTGAGTGGAGGATGCCCGCACCTCCTGATAGACACCCACCGGATTTGTTGGAGCAGATAGCCCCGGCATGGCCGCTTCCTCCACTCAATGTCCAGGTTTCCTCGGCACTTTTTCCCGGGGCATTGGATATTCGTTGGACGAGTCCGACTGAGTTATCTCCTAACACATGTCTTAGTGTTGTTGGAGTTAATATATATCGGAGTTTTGATAGTAAGTATGGACCTTATTTTAGGATAAACCCTGTACCTTTAGGTTCTACTTTTTGGAGAGACCAAACTGAAGTTACTCTTGCTTTACAAGAGGATGTTACTCAGGCTTTCACCTCGAGAGGTGCCCCTGATGATGTTAAATTGAAGTGGACATTTAGGACTAAGCATTCTCCTATTGTCATATATCCATCGCCAGGAAACGCTAATTGCACTGATTTGAACGTTCAGGTAATTGTTTATAGAAGATTATCTGATGGTTCAGTTTATCCTGTTGGTGAGGCTGCCCATGTTCAAGCTATATACGCAGAACAGGGAATCATTGAAATAGATCATCTCCCAACTTTTGACGTAGCGAATCAAATTCAAAAGGCGCCAGTTCTTCCTGGTCCTGACGATATTGTTTTAGCTACATATAGATATATATCGAAAGAGGTCCCTACAAATCTTTTTCAACGCACATTTTATCGAGTAACTACTGTCTCTCTTGATTCTTCGACGGGAAGACTTATAGAAACCCCTCTTGAAAGAGGTAGCGAATCAAATCGAGATGAAGTTGAAAAACTTGATTATATCTGGAGAGAAGCCATACGTCGTAATCGCTGGATATTGAATCAAGGTGGAGAGAGGGTAAAGATTTTCATTCGAAAAGCGGTTGGTATACCTTGTGGATGTATTTCCGATACTCACCGTCATCCTTCTGGCGATTGTCTTACATGTTATGGGACTGGTATTATTGGCGGTTATGAAGGTCCATACGATACTATTATTGCTCCCGATGACGCCGAAAGAGCAATAACTCGTCAAAATCGTGGTTTAGCCGCTATTCATACGTATGAAACTTGGACTGGTCCTAATCCTTTACTTTCTCAACGTGATTTCATAGTTAAATTGAATGGAGATCGTTACGGGATTGGTCCTGTTCGAATGCCTAGTAATAGAGGCAATCAATTACAACAGCATTTCAATATCGCCCATCTTGATGAAAAAGATATACGATATCGTGTTCCATTACCTGATACCAGGATGATGATTTCACCTGCAACGCGTTGGATAGACCCTGGTCATGGGACTTCTACCCCTATGATGACGGAGAAGGTGAATATTTCTAATGATAAAGAACTCAGAGGTTCCACAGTTACCCATGAAAACATCAGCCACTGATGCTCAGGTCAGATTGGCTGAACACCTTCTTTATGCATCGGAAATAGTTAAAACTTGGCCGATCTGGAAACAGAATTGTCTCGGTAATCTGAATGAAGCTTGTTCAGATAAGTAATGTTGTGAATGGATTCAGATACTGAGAAAAAATCTTCTGCAGATGAAAATGCCGATCTTCGTGCTCGAAGTGGGTGTGTTAGTGTTCATAGTCGATTAGTATCTTTTCTTTATACGCTAATGCGTGATGAAGTTACCCCAGGACGAATTGAAGAATTAGTTCGCGATAGTTCTGATCCTGATGGTGTTTACACTAATGGTTTTCTCGCTAACTACGCTATTGATATCGCTCGTAGACTCGGTGATGATCCGAAGAAAAATTCTGAATAATTGTAAAATATTATATGGGATTCAGTGTCAAGAATGGTGAAGAATATCATCGAAGAAATAGTACCAGATATTATGAACCTGGAACTATTTTTAAAGAAAGTTTCGGGATATCAGTTGTTTTAGATTGCAAACTTCAAGGAGGAGATGATGCTATAGAATCACAGTGCTATAACATTCATCTTCGTCGACTTTCTTTAGAAGAAGAAACCGTGAATGAGGTAATGCTTTTCTAATGCTTAACATATCAACCAGCCTTACAACCATTCTCGATCGATATATTGATCAAATTATCAATGAGATTGCTAAAGATGGTTTAGTAGCATTAAAACGTATTCTTGATGAAGCCGGTTTTGGCAATTCAGAATATCTTAAAGATTATGAAGTATCTGCTAGTGTAAGAGGGCACGAAGTTGAATTTGGGATATTACTTGATTTTGAATCAGTTGTTCCTACTGATGAAATCACTGCAAAAGCTTTAGAAACTGAAGAAAAAATTAGTGACACAGTAGAGGCGGAACCTGATGCTGTCTATAACATCGGAAAGAACGGCCCTGTTCGTATTCTAAACCCAACTAGTGGTAAGAGGGATGCTCGGACACCTGCTAGGGATGCTCGTAGAAAACTTCGTGATAAGCGAGTCACTGCAGTTGACAGATCAATAGCAAAAAAGATCGCTAATATTTCCCCGCGTTCTGCTCGAGTTACAAAGGATGGTAAATTATCCGTAACCTTAAAAAGAACTGCCAAGGTCACCGAAGAAGAAATGACTATGCCTCAAGATGAATTTCAGGGTATAATCGGTGATTTTATGAAAAAATTGACAATATTGATAGCAACAAAATTCTCACCTGAACTTTCTACCATAGTATCAAAAAATGTCGGATAGAATAATCATAAAATGTATTATATCTAGTTCAGTATCGATTGATGATCTCGGTGTTCATCTCGCTGGAATCGGTAGTACGTCTATTGTTTTTACTGCTTCCGCTTCCGCTTCTAAAGATTTAAAGAACGCTATACGTAATAAATGGGTTGTCCTGCAACAGCTTGGTGAAGATGTGAAAATTTGGCCGTTGTCAGGATTTAAAGAAACGCCGAAGGTTTTACCCGCACCTTCAGAGAATCATGACTCAAGTATTATCCGACTTCTTGGTGATATAAATAATAATCTCAAAGAGCTTTTAGAGAGGCCAGCCCCTCCAGCACCAGAAGTACTTGCTGCACATGTCAGGGGTCTTTCATCTATGCCGGCGATTCCGCCGGGTCTTCCGGGTGGAGGTTCTCTTCCAGGAATTGGTTTTAATCAAAGTGGTGTTAGTTCCCCTCCTCAATTTATTCCTTCACAGATAATTCCTGATGTTAATATTGATGATATCCATGTGACAGAAGAAACATCAGATCGTGGGATAGATGCGAGCGTCGATGCTTTGAAAAAAGCTAGGAGAAGATCGTAGATTTATTGAAAAATTCAATGAATTTGAAAATTACGCTGTTTAGTTGAAGGTGTAATTTTATATATTTTGAGTAACCAGAGGTAAAAATGGCGAAAGCTCAGTCTAAAGAAACGCTTGGCGGATGCTCTGTTGATTGTGGAACCATGAATTTAGTTTCTGCTCGAAAGGTCGATCAGAAAATTGAAACCAGAAGAATCAGAGATGCGTTTCTTGACTTAGATCCTGCTCACAAAAGAATGTTGAAACTGAGTAATACTAGTTTCGCAGAATTAGACGGGCGTCTATTAGTTTTAGGTGATGAAGCTCTTGCTTGTGCCAATCTCTTTAATAGAGAAGCTCGTCGTCCAATGTCTGGGGGTCTCTTGAATGCTGGTGAGATCGATGCTCAACAAGTAATCGGTCTTATGCTAAAACAAATTCTTGGAGACCCTCGATGTTCAAATGAAAAATGCTGTTATTCGGTTCCCGCCCCTGCTTTGGATGTGATCGGATCTGATGTATCCTATCATAAAGCAGTTCTCGGAAAGATCCTTGGGGAGCTTGGTTATAGAAGCGAAGCTGTGAATGAGGCTCAGGCTATCGTTTTTTCTGAATGTCTTAACGAGAATTTCTCCGGTATTGGCATTTCATATGGCTCCGGAATGACAAATGTTTGTTTATCTTTTAACGCTATGAGCGCGCTTGAATTTAGCGTTGCTAAAGGCGGCGATTGGATTGATGACGGAGCCTCTAAGGCGATCGGTTCTACTCGTGGAAAGATGTGTGCTCTTAAGGAAAGTGGGATCGATTTAAACGCCCCGGTTGGTCGAGAACAAGAAGCGATCGTATTCTTTGTTCAACAATTGATCGATTATTCCATTGCTGGAATTATCGAACATTTTCATAAAGTAAAGAAAGAAATTCTTGTTCCAAAGCCGATTCCTGTAATTATTAGCGGTGGGACTTCTCTAGCTGGTGGTTTCGTTGAACTTTTCAAGAAACAATTTGAACAGCATCGAACGAAATTTCCAGTTCAAGTTTCGGAAGTGCGTGCCGCAGTTGATCCGATGACAGCTGTAGCGACAGGTTTGCTAATTGTCAGTCAGATGGACGACGGTTGATAAGCCGAGACTTTTAATGTCAGGCCTTCGTCATGAAGCACGAAGGCCTCGCAAGTTTTCCTCATATTCTAACCGAAGCAGACGTCCTTTTTCATTGCTACGGGATAGCATATGAGGCGGCTAAAGAGCCTGTTTCTGCTCCGGTAGCAATCCCGGTAGCAACTTCTGAACCTACTCCTGAACCAGTAGTAGTTTCTGCTCCGATAGCAACTCCGGAACCTTCTCCTGAACCAGTAGTTTCTGAACCGGAGCCGGTAGCCACCTCTACTTCTCTTACTCTCGAAGAGACGGTAGCGAAACTCATGTCTGAAAATTCGAAGGCAGCTTTGGTTACTAAAGCTGAACAAGCCGGTATCGATACCTCAGGAACGAAGAATGAAGTTGCGACCCGTCTAGCTTCACATCTTATTGGTGTGTAACGTTAGTTCAACTGTTCATTACGGTTTAATAGTGTGCAGCTTTGGCTAACAAATTCAACTAAGAAACGTCTCATACGTGAGATTCGCTCGATTTTATACGAGCATCCAAAATATAGGGCTGATTCTGATAATGTTCAGAATAAGTTTGCATTTAAAGAACGACCCCAACGTGGTGTTATAGTTAATGGAACTTCAGCTGATAGAGTGAGACTTTCAGCTGACAATTACGTTGGTCGAATATCTTCATTTGTCATGCAAGCTCCAGTTGAGAATGCTCCTGGAACTTCTGTTGAATGGGTAATTGAAAATAAATCTCTTCTTGAACAATATTCACCTCGTCGTGATATCTTTCCTAGTCCCCCTGGTGTTTACGTTATTGAAGTAGCTGAAGTTCCTGACGAATCTCGGTCAGTTCCGGGTCAATTTTTCATTGATCCTATTCTGAGTGTTCCGAATGAATTGCTCATCATTTTTGGACAGGAAGCACAGCTTTCACATCAGGGAGTTTATCCAGGATCTGTTCGTCTTTGGTTAGATGGGAGAAGATCACTTCTAACAGGAGTTGATTTCTCTGTTGATTATTTAACAGGAATAGTTACATTTTTGAAACCTATTCCTATTGACGCAAATATATATGCGGACTATCGATATTCTGTCTTAAAACAAGGACCCCATTATTTTAATCTTGATGCGGCTGACTATACTTCAATTCCTGGATCAATTATTGCTTTCGGTGATAGAGCAGAAAAATGTGATAAGTTAGCTGTTGTTGTTGGTGAGACTAGAAGTGAAGTTGCTGATGTATATGGTGGGAAATTTGAAGTAAACTTTGATCTAGTAGTCTTCTCTAAAGATCCAGAAGATAGAGAAAAACTTGTTGATTATATAGTCGTTAAAATTCTTGAACATCAAAATGCTTTAGGTTATGACGGGTTAGAACTTATTGACGTTTCACCTGGTGGTGAAAGTGAAGAAGTATATGTTTCAGAAATAGACGATTATTTTTATGATGGAACTGTGTCAGTTAGTTTTAGGGTAGATTGGGAGATCTATATTCCTCTTCCTGTTGAAATCTTTCGTTCTGAGATTACTTCTCATACAGAAGAAGTTAAAGAAGGTTTTCTTACTGGTCAGTATTCAGCTGATTTAATTCGAGCTATGGCAAATCGCGGAGAGCTTTCCGGCATAGCCTCGGTCAAAGGTAAAAATATAAGCTTTGAGAGAATTAGATAGTATCGTTCTCTTACGATGCCGAGCTATGAATATTTCTGTAAGGCTTGTGATGCTACTTTTGACGATCTCTTGATCTCGACTGAAGAGATTAAACTCTATTCTAAAGAGCATCCATGTCCTAACTGCGGGGCTATATGTCCAAAAATCCCTTCAGTTACGAATTTCACCTTTAAGGGTCCGGCTGGCAGTGATCCGACTAGTGGACGGTCTTCATCAGGCTCTCATGATCTCGACTATCCTTCTCTTGATAAAGCCATCGGGAGATCCGCAAACAGAAAATGGAAGAGTTTTGGTAAAAAGAAGGAAGCTCGAGATAAGATGAGGAGAGAAACTGGTTCCATCGCTATTACGGAGTCTAGGGATGGAACAATGACTCCGACTGATCAGAGTATCTTATCAGCTCGTGAAACTGGTTTAAAAACTTTCAAAAAAGCAAGGAACTCATAAATTCATAATCCGATGGAGTTCTTGGTTAAACATTAAGCTCTTCATGTTCAGTTAGTTCAGTCCGAATACTGATACAAGTATGGATACCTGAACTGATTGAGCTCTTATCAAGAGCCATATTGATACCAAGACTTTAAATCTCTTTTCGAGCAAGAGGAACTGAGATGCCCATCGGACCATTCACTACCTACGCGCCTCCCGGAGTCTACACCCAGACTGTTGTGGAACCCATTGTTGGACAACTTCTTGGAGGGCTCCGAGTTCCTGTACTCATTGGAGTTGGCCAGGAAACGCTGACTCAAACTGATATCGAAATGATTCGAGGATCGAGCAGCTTTGCCGATACTCCGATATTCGGGGAAGACCCGACAGGAAGATGGATCATTGGAGGCTCTCCAAATAATCCTATTACCGGTACTCAGGACGGTAATCGTTCTCAGCTCCGCGTTCGGAATTATCCTATTGTTGACGGCGAAGGCGTCGGTCGAACAACTTACGATGTTTCGAAGGTTTCCGTTAGCGTCAACAATCAACAAGTTGTTGTTGCTCAAGTTGATGGCGCGAATGGCATCATCTCACTTCTAGTTCCGCCTGGCCCTCTCGATGTCGTTTCTGTTAACTATTACTTCCATCGTAAAGATACGAGAGTAACAGACGTCGTTTCGTCTCAGGTCACCACGGGTGCGGCGATTCTCGTAGCTCCCAAAGCTGAAAATTATGACATTCAACTTGGCGTAAATGACGTTCTTGAAGTTTACGTCAATGATGCCACCGCTTCAGTACAAATCACCCTGACTCCAGGAACTCGTTCATCGCATGATATTGCGAGCGACATTCTTGCTGCAGCAGTCAATGGTCTTGGTGCGGCGGTCCATATCGATAATCAGGGTTTCAGTCACATTCAACTCGTTGCTGCTGGCAACGTGAAGATCGGTGCTGGAACAGCTAATGGCATTCTTGGTTATAATCCCGGTGATTACACCAATCGTAATGCTACATTCCGCGTTTTCAATGGTCCTATCGTTGATGGATCTGATGGCGGTATTACCACTACTGATACTTCGAAAGTTGTGGTCCTTGTCAATGGTCTTCAGGTTATTCCGATATCTGTTGACGGTGCCAATCAAGCCGTAACTTTGGCTTCTGCACCTTCTGACGGTTCTTCGGTAACAATCCAGTATTGGTTTAATACCTGGCAGGACACTTTTGACTATCTCCCAAATTCGAATATTGTTTCGGTTGGGAATGTCGGTATCTCGCCTGGACGCCGTGATTTCTTCAATGGTCCAGATTTCATTATTTCTAATGAAGGTGACCAATCGAAGATTCTCTGGGGAACTGCCTGGCAGGTTTCCGCTGGTGAAACTAATGGATCTTCTTCGTTCGATTCAACTCAGGTTGTCGGCATGCTTGTCGATGATCGAATTTTTGGTGTTGAATGTTCGAGATACACTGATCCGACGACAAATGCGGTTTCTACGATCAAGTTCACTCTTCCGTTGAAACCAACGACTGGAAATGGTCGTGATACGCCGCTCGGTTCAAGTCTTTACCAAACTGTTACCAACAATAGGATCGATCTGCCCACAAACAGACCAGATCTTGTCATTGTGTATGTCGGTAAGACTTTCAGAGATGCATATCTCCGTCCTCCGGTTACCGTAGCTGCAGTTGATTCTTCAACGAATACCTTCGTTTTGAAGAGTCCAGTTCCTGCGGATTTGAAAGCATTTGCTACATTCTGGTACAACAGAATTCAGGATGATGTTTACACACTGAGTGTAATCACTCCCGGACCGAGTGGAGTTGGTAAGTACACTGTTACTTCTCAACTGAATAATAACGCTCCTCTCTATGGAGTGAAATTCGGGACGAAGAGTTCGTTGCCACAGATTGTTCAATGGCCGAGTGGCGTCGAAAGCGTGTCGGATGCCATCCACTATGGTGGTTCTCCAGTTTCAGAGACGGTTACTGTGACGTTCCTTACGTCTCTTTTACCGGCTACTCATGCTTCGTTTTCGAATGCGAATGCAGAGCCTTATGACATCTACACAGCTACCCAGCAATTTGGTGGGATTGTTGTAGATGGTAACCCGGCTGTTACTGTTAATCTATCAACAGCATTCCGTGCTCAATTATTCTCGCAGCCAATTGACACCACTCCGTTCCCACTTCCAGCTTCTGCACACCTTGTTTTGCAGATTGACGGTGTTAACATAAACGTTGACGTTGGTGGGGTGGCGAACATTGCTGCAGTTGTTCTTGCGATCAATGCTGTGATCGATGCCGATACTCAGGTCCATGCTGATGGTACTGGAACTTTCTTCTCTACATTAGCGAACAACCTAGCGTCTGTTGTCGCTTATGGTTCTCAGAGCATCCTTCGTATTCGCGGTAGGAATCTTCCTAGTGCAACGAATGGATATCTGGCGAATGTCAAAGTTCTTTCTCCAACAGCTGCTGGTGAGACGAATGCCGCTCCTCTCCTTGGTTTAGCTTCAAATCTTGAGAGTCTCGGTAGTTACAATGCTTTGAATCAACCAGCTATGATGGTTGGGACGAAGATTGGAACGTTCAATATCACGGCAAGCGTAGATGATCTCTTCTTGTTCAATGTTGATGGACAGGATTACTCAGCTGTTCTTCCCTCCGGAAGCACAGTTCTGACAACGGAAGTTGTTGAGTACATCAATGCTGGTTTTGTTTCTACTGCTTCCGATACGGTAAAAGCTGCCGCTCTTGCTGCCGCTGTTACCTTAGCGAATCAGATCAGAACTGAATATGAAGCGCATCGAGTTAACATTGCGGTTCATATTGCCTCCGATGTTGTCAACACTCTTGGTGCAGCCGCGACGGATCTTCCGAGCTTGTTAGTTCTGTGTGCTGACATTAAGGCTAAACTTAATGCTCACTATGCTTTCCTGACGGCTCATTCGATAGCCGATGCGGCTAACATAATTACGGCAACGACGCCTACGGATCTTTCGAGTGCGATGAAGTTCCTCTTTAGCGCTAAAGCTTCTTACGAAGCTCACCGGGTGCTAGCTGAGGATCTTGCATCCACTATCACGTTGGCAAACACTCTCAGAACGAGATATACTGCTCATATCGGTACTGCCGGTTCAGTTCATCTCGCTGCTGATGCTGTTAACACTCTTGGTCCAGCTGCAACAGATCTTCCGAGCTTGTTGATTCTATGTGCGGATATCCGCGCTAAATTCAACGCTCATTACGCTCTCCTGGCGTCACACGGGATAGCTGATGCAGTCAACCCGATTGTGCTGGTAGCACCGGTTGATCTATCGACAGCAATTACGTTCCTAAACACGGCTGCCGCTTCTTACAATGCTCACCGAGTATTGGCGAGTGGTCTTACCTATGCCAATACTTTAGCGAATAATATTGCTACTGAGTATGCATTGCATGCTGCCGATGTTGCTTCTCATTTGGCTGCCGATGTTGTTAATACGATCGTAGCACCACCTGCTACCGATTTGCCGACACTGCTCGCTTTGTGTGCTGACCTTAGGGCAAAGCTCAATGCTCATTATGCTTTCCTGACGTCACATCATGATGCGGATGCAGTTAACCCGATCGTTCCGATAGCACCGGTTGATCTTCCGACAGCTCTGGCTTTCCTGAATGTAGCAGCTACTTCCTATAATGCTCATAGGATATTAGGTGAGGCTCTTGTCTCTTCTAATGCTCTAGCGAATAATATCGCTACTGAGTATACGTTGCATGCTGCTGATGGTGTTGCTCACAACGCAACTCCGGATGTAACTAACGCAATCACTGCTCCTGCTGCTACAAATCTACCGAGTTTGCTAGTTTTGTGTGGTGATATCAGAACAACGCTTAACGCTCACTATGCGCAGCTGATATCGCATACGAATGCAGATGCGGTGAATCCGATCGTTCTGGCAGCACCGATTGATCTTCCGACAGCTGTTACATTCCTTGAAGCTGCCAGAGCTTCTTACGAAGCTCACCGAGTATTAACTGCCGGTCCTGTTCACTCGAGTGCTGACATAACCAACGTTGTTACTGCAACTCTTATTTTCCGACATTATGTTGCTGATACAACTCACGTTGTTGTCGTTGCAGCGGTTAACTACGTCCATCTTGCTGCCGATACGATCAATTCTATTGTCGTTACTTTTGACTCTGTTCACATGATTGCGGACATAGTCGATGTTGTAACTGCATTGAATTACGAGCCAGTGGCTTCAGTTGGACTTGGGATCAATGCTGGATTCATCATTCTTAAATCGTTGACAAATACTGTTTCTTCAATGATCGGTATCTCAACACTTGGAACTGCGAATCTAGTTCTTGGTTTCTCGTCAGGAGCTTCAGCTACCAGAACTCAACCGACAGCTGGAATTATTGCAGCAGCTTTGAACGCTAATACTGGATTCAATGCTCTTGCAGCAGCTTGGAGAGTTCAAGCTTCCGGTCTTGGCGGTTTCTTGAGAATCGATTCACTCTCGGAAGGCTCAACGTCAACACTTTCATTTACGGCCGTTTCCAATACGACCTTCATGTCTGATACTAATATTGGGATCGTTCCCGGTACTAGTGGTGACGTCGGGGAAGCTGCTCAATCTGGATTCCAGGTTGCAAGTTCAAGTCCAAATGGATCGTCTGGAACGGGTACCCCCGGTCAGACTTACACGGATGCGAAGACTGGTCTCAGATTCACAGTTCTCCCAGCAGCAGCTGGTGATTACGCGAATGGTGGCTCGTTCAAGTTGATTGTTGATTCGACGTTTACGGCTGACGCTTCGATTCCAGTAAAGGAACTCGCTGGACTCGAGATGACAGTTTACAACACCCTGAATATGGGTATTGGAACTACGGCTCTAGTTTCAACCTACGCAAGAGGTGGAAACGAACCGGCAGTTGGTGACATTTACTACACCAGCTACCAGTACGCCAAGACGGATCTTTCAACTCAGCTTTTCCGAGATCTCAAGAGAATTCAGCAGAACTTCGGGCCTGCAACGCCTGATTTCCCGCTTTCTCTTGCAGCAAAGATGGCTTTGTTGAATGGTGCGGTTCTCGTCGGTTTGAAGCAAGTTCTGAAGGCTCCGAATTCTTCTCAAGCAAGTGTCGGATCGTTCACTACAGCTATTGACGAGCAGCGTAAACCGATTCAGGGTTCTGTAAATCCTGATGTCATCACGCCTCTTGGGACTGATCCAGAGATTTTTGGATACTTGAATCAGCACTGTGTTTTCATGTCGAGTCCTCGTCAGGCTGCTGAAAGAACCGGCATTGTTGGTGTTGCTGCTGGTACGAACCCTCTTGGTGTTCAGTCCATTGCACAGGGTCTTATTTCGGAACTCATGGTTGTCGGTTACCCTGACTCTTATGTGATTTCGATTCAAGACACCAACGGTAATACGTTCGATCAACTTGTTGATGGTACTTACATGGCAGCATCACTTGCTGGTGCTTCCTGTAATCCATCGATTGACGTAGCAACCCCTTGGACTCGTCGGCAAATTTTCGGATTCAAGAGTTTGGGTCGCGTTCTTGATCCGACAGAGGCAAACCAGATTGCCGTGGCTGGTGTTTCAGTCATTGAAGCAGTTGATTCTGGGATGCGAATTCGCCATGGTCTTACGACGAGAACGGATAATCTCATCACGAGAACTCCGTCCGTTACTTTGACCATCCAATATGTTCAGCAGTCAATTCGTAGAGTTCTTGATCCGTATATTGGTCAGAAATTTACGGGCTCCTTACTCAAGACAGCTGAAAACGCGATTGTTGGGATGTTCTCAACGCTCATTGATCAGCAAATCGTTTCGAAGGTTGCTGGTATTTCGGTTAGCGTAGATGAGAATGATCCGACCATTATGAGGACGGAATCGATTTACGTTCCAGTATTCCCACTTGAATACGTGGTATCGGTTCTTCAGGTTCGCATTAGAATCTGATCGCGTTTAAGATTTGCCGTGGTTTTCGGAAATGGAAACCACGGCAAATCTGTATTTATTAATATAATTATTTTGAAAGCACGAATTATTTTATTAAATATATGATTTCTAATTAGAATTGTCGATCTATTTCAAATCCGACATAAGCAACACCAAGTCCTGCTGATGTCCCACGATCGACTATGATTTCATATACTTTTTGAGCTAGAGGTAGAGATAATGTTGGCGAAACAAATTTTGATTTTGTATTATTTCCGACTGGAATAACTGTAACGGTAGTACTATCAGTGATATTTCTGATAGTAATAGATCCAGTTCCGGTACCCGATCTTAAGGCAATCGCTGATGCCCTAATGACAGTTACTGCGCCTGATAATTGATAATCGCTTGGGTTTAGTGCTTGTCCACCAGCAGCTATCGTAGCAGCTGCCATGTTGGTTACACCAGCAGCAATCATAAGATCGTTTCTGAATCTCCCTCCAGGAGCAAATCCTTTCCCGTTAGGACCAGTTGGTCCAGGTGGTCCAGCCACTCCAGCACCAGTGGGTCCAAAAGGACCGGTAGGCCCTTGAATCCCTTGAATCCCTTGAATCCCTCGAGGACCGGTTGCTCCTTGTCCTCCCGCAGGTCCTGTTTGACCAGGTGATCCTTGGAATCCTCTAGGTCCTGTAGGCCCTTGGAATCCCGTTGGTCCTGGTAATCCCGTTACTCCAGGTGGTCCAGGGGGTCCGCCGAAAGGACCGGTGGCACCTTGAGGACCGGTTGGCCCTCTAATCCCTTGAATACCAATATCCCCCTTGATACCTTTTAGACCTTTCGGTCCTACTGGCCCTTGAAATTGATTTGCTTCCGGATCTTTTGTTCCGATTTTTACGAGTCGGATTCCGAAAGAATATGCATATAACGCTGTGAATGGTTCTGTAACTTGTGAGAGCGTAATCTGACTCAAGAACCATTCATTCGGATTCAATCCGAGTGTCGAATATACTTGATTAAATACCTGCTGTTCGTTAATAGCCACCAATGGATTCGGGAGAATTTCATTGGTATTCAAAAGAATGTAGGCTTGAACGACGTTGCTGGCATTACTGGGTAGTTTTTCTACGCCTACCGTTATGTTCATATTGGACACTACCTAAAGTGTCCTTAAAAAGTCCACTACTCTAGTTTAAACTAGCTTGGATTATCTGTCCCACCACTTTCGGGAACTGCTCTCTTTCTTCTTCGGTGGTAAAGAATTGTTCAATATCAATTTTAGCCGCTTCTGATTTTACGGAAGCTACTAATTTTCCTTCACCAGTTAAGAAGACTCGAATTGTAGCCGGATATGTTAATAACCCAGTTCGTATAATTCCGTGTCCTAAATAGACATGGTTTCCGACCTGCGATTCAACCACGGATGTTATCGGTAAGTTTCTCAATAATTTTGAGAGTTCATCAGTCATCCGAAGTCTCATGTACTTGGATCTTATTTTCGGTTTATTCTTCACTTATTTTGGTAGGGTTCAGACTGTTTAATTTACGTAGAAGCCTTAATAGGCTTGTTTTTGGAGATTTTCGACATGAGTCTTTCTCATCGAGTAGCTACATATCTCGGGATACTTCAGCCGGGAGCTTATAAACTTCCGCCTGGTCCTGCTAATATCGTTAATTATTTACTCGATAGTTACTTCGCTAAAATCGATGAGATTCAAAAGAGATCTCAATTGAACCGAGTATATGTTCCTGATGATCTTGAAAGTCATATTAAGGAACTATGGCTTGGTTGTGATATTCATCACTGCCTTAGTGTGACTCACACTTATCCTGCCTATAAGAAAAGCTTGAATGCTTGGGCCTTCTCAAGATTATTCATTAACTTTTCTAATCCAGGAGCTGCATATGAGATAGTGCCGTTCCTTGATGATTATGCATATAAAGAGTCCTTGAAGAACTATTCAGCTTTCAGGACTAAGTCTGAGCAAATAAATATAAGTTTCACTCAAAATGCTACCCTCCCCGTTTTCGGGACTTTCTTTATTGTTAACAAAGTTACTGGTACAAAATTCGTTGTTAATTTTGACTTTTGTCACTATAGTAATGGTTGTTCTATCACCATAATGACTTCGCCTGATCAACAGTTAGAAGCAGAGAGGTTCTTCGCTGATCTCCATGCTTCTATGAAGTCTAATGATATTTACTTTAAACAATGTCTTAGTTTTGATCGTGGAGTTCTTGATTTCTTCGATATCATTCCGACTCAATGGGGTGAGGTAGTTCTGAAGGATGATATCAAGAATGAAATTCGAGAGAACAGTGTTGGCATTCTCTCGAATATGGCGGTTTTAGCTTCAGTTGGGATGGTTCCGAATAGGAATATTATTCTCATTTCGCCACCAGGCATGGCGAAAACAACAATGTTTCGCGCAACTTCAAATGAAGTTGAAGGAACTGCTACGAGAATTTGGTGCACTGGGAAGTCCATTACTTATCCAGAACATGTGACGTCCCTTTTTGAAGCCGCTCGAAGTCTTGCTCCTTGCATTATTTTCATTGAAGATATGGATCTTTTTGGCGGAGAACGAAATTCGATTGGTCGTGATCCCTCTCTCTTGAATGAATTCCTGGCGCAACTTGATGGTGCCCAAGCTAATTCTGGCGTCATCGTTATGGCTTCAACAAATGATGTTTGTTCCATGGACGAGGCTCTCATTGCTCGTCCAGGACGATTTGGCGTCAAAGTTGATATCCCACTTCCTGATGAAGTTGATCGACGTCAAATGCTCCGGAATTTCCTTTCGGATCTAAACGTAAAACCTGACGATAGTGTCACGGCAGATACTATCAAGACTGTCATCGATCTCTGTCATGGTTTTACTGGTGATTATGTCAAAGAACTCGCCAAAGCCGCAGTAATTCGCGCAACTGCTGACGGAAGGTCTTCTTCCGGCTTTGTTTTAATGTGTTCAGATGATCTTATTACTGCTGCCAACCAGGTTCTGAAGAACTACCGAATTGGTTTGAAAGCAAAGAAGCACCATTTCATGATTGAAGATGGCGCTAATCAACCATCATTGGACTCTTGATACGTATGTTCGGAGAGGATTTAAGCATGAGCCGTCAACTTGCCACCGATACCATAATCGCTACGAGCCGTCAACTTGCTGCCATGGATCCTCTTGATGAGGCGGTCGGTAGAACGGTGGCGGAACTCGAGGCGAACGCTAAGCTTCTGAAAGAACAAGCTTCAGAAGATAAATCGAGTCCTTGGGGCGCCCAATCCATGAAGGATGATATTGAAGCTATTGGCGCTCAAATCACTACGCTCAAGGCAGCGGCAGCACTTCCAGCTTCGAATTATCGACGGATGTACGAGATTCTTGCTGGTTTAGAGAAAGCTTGGACGATTGCTTCTCGTCCTCAGAATGCTGCACTCCGTCCGAAATTGGCTGCAGTTTTTAAGAAGACTGCTGGTATTTTTGCTGAAGTCGATACGGTTCAAGATCTTGATAAACCCCTCGAGGCTATTGAGAAGGCCGTTCACGCTTTATATAGCGGTGGCAAAATGAATAGCCCTGAGACTTATAACTTTGCCCAGCGTGGTAAAGGTCATCAGGGTAAGGGCGAGTAAGTTTCATATTTCTTTAAATACATTAAACACTCTGAACTATATTTTTCAAAGAATCCGAGACCAAGATTACACGTTAGGCATAATAGCCCCCGTATTTTCTTGGTCTTATGATCATGATCAGCACAAACTGAATCTTTTTTAGATCCAGTTTTCTCCATTTCTACCCCACATATTTCACACCGTCCTTTTTGTCTAAGCCATGCTTCATCAAAGTCTTTTTGGGACCATCCAGTTTTATTTTTTCTAGCATAAGCCTTAATTTTATTGGAATTAGCTTTTTTCCATTTTCTGTCAGTCTCAATTCTATGTTGTCGGTTTTTATTTCGCCACTCTTTAATATATCTTTTCTGTGCTTCTTGTGCTTCTTGTGTTTTACACCTCATATGGGACAATACTAATTCTATGGAATTGAATCCGAAATTAGTTCCCGGCCCAGCGTTTTTTCTTGAAGGTGATGGGAAGTGGGATATTCAGGAACTACCGTCTGAGGTTCTTAAATCTGCCAAATACTTTGGTGAGATTAAGATTGAAGGTTATCCGGCGGTAGTTTTTGAAATGCCTGATGGTGATCAATGGGCGCAAAAAGCACCAGGAACCCCAGCACCGAAAGGTGATGAAGCTGCTAAGGCTGCTGTTTCATCTAATAAGTTCCGAAAGATCGCTCTTCGAATGATTGAACGATGACTGGACAACCTCCTCCTAAGCCTCCGAGAAGGCCTTCCGCTTCGTCTCCTGATTTCATTGCCTCTATATCGAGTTTACCGGTGGAAGAGCGAGAGAACGCCGTTCGACTTATTTCGTTATATATTGGCTTATCTCCTGAGAATCGAAAACTCGTTCTTGGAATAGCATCGAGTCTTCCGAAGTCTATCTGAATGAGTCGTACTGTTCTTCATGGAGAATTCTCTGAAGAATTTTTTGACGCTCAATATTATTGGCTTCAATGAGTCGAGGGATGTTGAATCTGTAAAAGATCCATCGACGGGTGAAACTCTATACCTTGCTGCTGTTAGTGGGTCTCAGAAATCCTCTATCGATATTCAGACTCCAGGAGGAAAAATATATAGAATCCCAGTTGATGCATTGACTTTAGACGGATTACGTGACGAGTTCCTCGTCCCTCTCGAGTAGCTCGTAAATTGTAGTTAGTTTATTGTAAGCTTCTTCGTGTCATTTAAGTATTATGCTACTAAGACCGG